>Ga0075434_100006959_pt1 | contig 10421 bp, 16 predicted proteins | sample RhiMethybrSRZTD3_FD_75298 | JGI IMG/M metagenome (GOLD analysis project Ga0075434, IMG submission 75298) | Populus rhizosphere microbial communities from Tennessee, USA - Rhizosphere MetaG P. TD hybrid SRZTD3 | ecosystem: Host-associated > Plants > Roots > Rhizosphere > Soil | place: USA...
AGACGTCCTCGCCTTTGACGCCGAACGCGCCGTCCTGGCCGTAGCCTAATCGGCTGACCGCGTCGGTGAGCTTATTGACCTGCGCCTCGACGCGGAGCTGATTTTGCCCGGCCAACTCCTGGGCGAAATAGCCGTGCAAATCGCCGGCAATGCCCGATAAAGTTTCGCCGAGCGCGGCAAGTCCGTTTCCCCCGGAAGCGGTCGCGTGCGGCGTCGGGAGCGGCGTCGGCTCGACCTCGAGATTTTCGTAAACGGGTACCGTCGGCATTTATGCGCTTTCGAATGGCGCGCGGGACGACTTTGCAAAGCGCATTTATCGCGCCCGCGCGTTGACGCGGTCCCGCACCTGCTTATCGAGCTGGCCGAGCGTGGCGAGCTCGCCCTTTTGCGCTTCGATCCTGCGCCTGAGCTCGGTCTCTTCGTACTGCGCCGCGAGGAACTTGCCGTACATCGCGGCGGCCTCGTCGAGCAGCGCGCAGACCTTTTCCAGCTCCAGGGCTTCGCCGGCTATGCGCGCGGCTTTTTCCCGCCGCTCCGCCGCCTGCTCCTTCAGCTTTCGCTGCAGTTCTCTGATGTCCATGCTCTCTCCCTTCAGATTTTTGCGAAATCGCGCTCGAAGCGGTTTTTCTCCATCCAGGAAACGGCGCCGTCCGCGTCGACGAGCCGGTAGCCGGGCCGGTAGCCGTTCGGCCGCGCTCCGAGAACGCCAGCGGCGGTCGGCTGCGTCGGATTGGTCATGAGAAAGTCGTGCTCGTTCATCGGCTCGGCGCCGACGATCTCGACGCGCCGGTATTTATCCACGCGCGTCCTCCTCAGTCTTCCACGAACGTGAGAAAGCGGCCGTGCTCGATGACGCGGCCGATTTTCACCGGCGCGGCGAAGTGGCGCCCGGCCTCGGCCGGAAAAGCGGTCGCCGAATCGCCGCCCGGCAGCGGCCGGCAGACGTGCGCCGGACCCTGGACGACGCGCGCGCGCGGCGCGCATTTGCAAATAAACGCCGGCACGGTCGCGCCGCCGGAGGCGCGCAGGACTGTCAGATCGGACATCGCGGCCTCCGCATGTTTACGACTCCGGCCATGGGCCGTGCCTCTTGTTCGTCCCGTCGAGCAATTCCTTGACTTCGGACTCGCTGAAATGAATTCCGCCGTCGCGCGCCTCTTGCCATTTTCTCCAGGCCTCCAGGCTCTCGACCCGGCGCTTCAGCTCTTCGAAGCGTTTTTTTTGTTCGGCCGTCATCGCCGCTTTTAAAAAACCGTAACGACGATCGCGATGCCGTTCCCGCCCGCGCCGCCGGCTCCGCTCGTTTGTCCGTTGAGCGACGCGCCGCCTCCGCCGCCGCCACCGCCGTAAAGGCCGCCGTTGCCTCCGTTGCAGCCGGGGCCGCCGCTGACTCTTGCTCCGCCTCCGCCTCCACCCGCGCCGCCTGTGGCTTCATTCGTAGTGACGTTGGTAGCATTCCCGCCCGCCGTGCAGGTTGCGCCGCTCGTGCCGGCCGCGCCGCCGGAGACCGCCGTGTTGCGAAGAAGCGATGATGCACCTCCGGCCGCGGCGCCATCATTGACTCCGTTGCCTGAATCGATCCCGCCGCCGCCTCCTCCGCCCCCGGCGCCCTTGGCTTGGATGCCGGGGAACGCACTGTTAGTCTCGGGGTCCGCGCCGCCTCCGCCGTCTCCGCCGTCCAATTCGCCGGTGCCAGGCGATCTGGCCCGGCCTTTTTTTCCACCTCCCGCTTTAAGCCATGCTCCAAAGCTCGTCGCGCCGCCGTCTGTGCCTGTTCCTCCTTGTGTGTTGTCCACCGTCGCTCCGGCGCCGCCACTACCGCCGGCGCCGACGTTGACCGTTTCAGTAGCTCCAAGAATCGAAGCGGGGAAGGCGCCTTTTGTGAGAGCGCCGCCGCCCGCGCCGCTGCCGCCTCCTCGAATGCTCAAGGTCGCCCCGCGTTTTCCACCTTCTCCGCCGCCTCCACCGCCGACCAAATAGACGAAAACGTGTTTCGCGTTCGCCGGTTTGGTCCACGTGTTTGCGCCGGTCGTGGTGAAAATCTGCACGTCAGTTGCGCCGCCGCCGATCGTGCAGTCCGTGCGCGTTTGACCCGCGTTGTCGACGCAGGTCACGCCCGCGCCGATGAAGTTGAGCGTGTCGCGCTGGGTGAGGCTCGATCCTTCGTCTTTGAGCGTCGTCACGCCGCCGGCCGGTCCGGTGGGCCCGGGCGGCCCCGCGGGCCCGGCGCCGACCCAGGCCGAGCCGTTCCATACATAAGGACTACCCGCGACCCGGCCGCTCGCCGTCGTGGTCTGGAGGCAATAGGTCGAAAACGCGTCCGGCGCCGCGATCGCGGCGCAATCGGGTCGAATAAAAAAACCGCTGTCGGCGAAGGCCGGCGCCGCCGCGAATAAAAACAGCAGGATGGAAAAACTAAACCGCTTCATGAAAGGTCTACCTTTCGAATCGCTGGCCTCATGTTTCAGCCCACGTTTTGATTGGTTATCCAGTCGCTGTCTTGGTTTATGGTGGCGGCTAAGTTTTTGGACGGCGCACTTGTCCAGCCCTGCCACCACGACGGATTTTGTTTGAGCAGACTATAGGCTCCGCCGAGCATCGTGGTTCCGGCTTTCATGTAGCCGGCGGTCGCCGCCTGGTCGCCCTCGTAATCGTAGAGATCCGCCTGCGCTCTGTGGCCCCAAGCCTCGCGCGCCGCGTTCGCCCTGACCTGCTGCGCGTTGCGCTCGCCGTATTCCGCGGACTGCGCGAGAATGTCGCCGAACGATCCTTCGTCGGGAACGATTCCAGACGCGCCCATGATCGCCCGCTGCTTGCCGATGAAAAGCTGGTATTGCGTCCGCTTTTGCCCCTCGGCGATCGAGCCGCGGCGCTCCGCGTCGAGCGCTTGCATCTTCTGGACCTTGGCGTTGTATTCGGCCGTCGCCTGCGCTTGTTGCCCCTGCACGATGGAGCTGACGCCGGAGAGGATCGTGCCGCCGAGGCCGATGACATTGGCGGCGGTGCCGGCGATGCTGCCGGCCGAGACCGCGGCCCCGCCACCTGCCGTGAGCCCGGCGGCGAATACTCCGCCGGCGCCGAATATTCCCGCGGTGGCCGCGGCGCCGCCTTCTACCGCCGCGGTTCCGACAAGAGCCGAGCCGAGCGCCGAGCCGACGGCGCCGACCGCCGTGCCGACGGCGGCGGCCGCGCTGGCAACTGCTTCACCGATCGCGATGCCTATCGGGATAAGAGCGGGAAGACACATTTACTCGGCCCTCCATGAAAACGGCAAAAACGGCCGGCGAAATACGCCGTAGATGACGGGATCGCTCATTTTAAAACCCAGCCATTGCAGCCAGCGGATCGCGCGGCGATTGCGCTGATCGACGTAATTGAAAAGGCAATCGTAGTGCGGCTTCACGCGCGCGAAGGCGCGCCGTGACTCTTCCAGAAAACCGCGCGTGTGCTTTTCCACCAGATCGGTCGTGATCAACCAGACGACGCCGGAGCCGCCTTGATAGTCGGCGATGCCGCCGATCGCGGCGGGCTCTTCGTCGACGAGCCACGTTCCCGAGATCGTCGTTCCGGCGAGGCTGAACCTGAGCGCGTCGCGCGGCAGCATCGCCGCCGCGGCCCAAAGCTCGTCGATATCCGCCTGGCGAATCCGCTCGGCGATCGGCTCGATGTGCTCGGGCTTCGCGTCCACCACTTCGTAGCGCGCCTTCACGACGCGCCTCCGATCGTGACTTCGGGGATCGCCCCGAGAATCGAGAGCGGCAGCGGGTCGCTCTGCCGAACGAATATCCGCCCGCCCTTGTCCCACGTGGAGGGAATCCGAATCGTGGCGATGCCGGTGAGCGGGTCGACCGGCTCGTCGTAGTTTTCCTGGCTCCGCGCCTTGAACTCGAGGAGATGATCGGCGTCCTTGCCGGCGAAGATGCCGCGGCTCTCTTCGACCATGAGGCGCACGGCCGTGACGATCTTTTGCTTTTCGAGGAGCGACTCGGCGCCCGGCACCGAGAGGCTGAGCGTTTCGAAATCCGCCGCGATCGGCAGTCCGACGTGGACGACGCCGGCGCAGCGCTCCAAGGTGAACGCGCCCGCCGCGATCGCGCGCTGCGGATGCACGTTGGCGTCCGCCAGAATCGAGACGGTCTTTCCCTCCAAATGATCGACGCCGGTGAAGCTTTTCTTGGCGTGCGCCCAGGCCGTCAGCGCGACGTTCCTGAGCTCCGCCGGCACGTCATGGTTTGCCCGCACGGTAACGACCGTCGTGCTGGTAAAGGCGATGATCTCAAGCCGGAGAATCCGGCCGTCGTTGCCGGTCATGTGAATCTCGTCGCCGACCTGGCTCGCGGCGAAGTGCGCCGCGCTCGCCGTCAGCGTGAACGTCTCGGTTTGATAGCTCCAGGTCGTGCCGCCCGAGAGCGTCATCGTCGTCGCGCCGGTATTGCGGCCGTCGTAGGTGAGGCCGCAATCGACGAAGAAGGCGTTTTTAGGGTCGGTGAACTCGCGCGAGGCCATGCGCTCGATGAAGCGCCTGGTCTGCCCGTTGACGACGCGGCGCACGACGAAGTAAACCGCGTCCTCGCCTCCCTCGGGCACGACGCAGACGTCCTCGTAAAAGCCGTCCGTGTCGTGGCGGTGCCAGGCGAGCACCTGCTGTTCGCGCATATAGGTGAGCGCGAGCAGGACGCCGTCGTCGCGCACCGCCCAGATGCATTTGTGGGGATCGTACTGAAACGCCCAGGCGACGATCTTGCGCCCTTTGATGAGGTGCGCGGCGAGCACGGAGAGATCGTTGCCGGTGTACGAGTCGCTGGCGAACTGAAAGCCGATGTCGCGCACGGTCTGCCCCTTGTCGCGCAGCATGAGAATGACGTCGCTGATGAGCACCGGCGCCACCTCGGAGGTGCCGTTGTAGCCTTGCGGCTTGCTGAAGATCGCCGACGGCGCGATCGCGTCGTTGTCGCCGCCGAAGATCACCTGCTCGCTGCCCTGCGTGAGGACGATCAGCTTGTCGAGCGCCGCGAGATGGCGGATCACGTTCACCTGGTTGCCCGCGATCCGGAAGGAAACGGCGTCGTCGTTTTTGATCGGCGTCGATTTGCCGAAGAAGTTGTAGGCGTTCGTGCCCGACATCCAGCCTTTTTGCGGCTGCTTCGTCGTCGCGGCGAAACATTGCCGCTGCTGGTGGAACGCGACGGCGGTCGGCCAGCCCTGATCGCCGCCCCACGCGCCGAGCGCCCATTTGTAGGTCGCGCCTTTGATCGCGCTGCCGTTCGGCGTAGAAAAGACGTTCGTGAACTTGGAGTCGCGCAGGTCGAACTGGCTGGCGCTGATGACGTCGATGCTCCAGATGCCGTTGGCTTCGACGGTGCCGTTGACGCCGTAGATCATGATCGAATCGTCGTCGGCAAAACCGTGCGACGCGCAGGTGATGCGAATCAGACCCGAGCCGTTGTTCACGGCGCCCGTAACCGATTTCGCCGTGCCGCCCACCACGTCGGTCGGCAGGCGGTTGAGAATCGTCGCCGTGACCAGAGTCGCGCTGGTAAAACCGGTGATCGTGGCGATGCCGTAGCCGGAATGAAGGAATTGCCAGGTGACCGCGCCGTCGCTCTCCGTGTCGCCGGGGCTGCTCACCGAAGGGCGCAGCGTCCCGGTCGTGGCGCTGTTCAGCGCCTTGTAGTATTTGCCGTCCGCGCGCCGGATGTCGCCCTTGCTGACCGATTTCCCGACTTCCCAGGGCTTGCCGAAATCCTTTTGCTCGATGTAGATGAGCATGCCGACGTGAGCGGCGTCGAAAATATTGTTCGACGCCTGGATCGCGATGCTCGCGTTCACCAGCTCGCCATTGGTATAAAGCGCTTTCGTTTTATCGACGTTGATCTCCTGGAACGGACCCTCCTTGAAATCGAAATCCGTGAGCGTCCAGGCGGCGTGACCCGTGCGCGAGAGCTGCTTCGGCCGGTAGTTCGGATGCGTGAGCGTCATGACGTCGGCGAGCTGGGCGTATCTGAGCCCCGGCAGGTCGGCTTCGAGATACGACGTCGCGAGCTCGAAGAGGCGCGCGACGGTTCCGGTCGCGGAAGTCGAGCCCGGCGCCGTCGAGCCGGCCAGCTCGAAAGTGTTCGATGTCTTGTTCGCCACGATCCATGTGCGATTGTCGAGGGCGGCGATGCCCGTGCCGGCAATGAAGACCTCGTCGTCGTTGGCGTAGCCGTGCGCGTTCGACGTGACGACGACGGGAGTCGCGTTCGTCGTCGCGCTGATCGCCTTGCCCGCTTCGAGCACCAGGCCGCCGTTCATCACCACGCGCATCTTGAGATTGGTGAATTGCAGCGCGTAGGCCTGGAGCGTGTTGAAGATGAACGGGATCTGCCGCGTCTTCGAATCCTGCCGGCACGCGCCGACGAGCTTCGTCCCCGCGCGGTTGACCACGCCGCCGGTCGCGCGCACCAGCATGTTGCGGCAGGTCTTGAGCGAGGTCTGGTAGCGCGCCAGATCGACGCGGCCGTAGGCGGCCGGCGCGATTTCGCCGCCGGAGAACGACGGCTGCAGGACGCTCGCCACTTTACCCGTTCCTCACGGCGACGATCTCCGGGTCCGGCGGCTGCCCCGGCTCGCTCTCGCGCAGGTTGTTCGCCGCGGCGCGCGACACGGTGAGCGCGTAGCCGTCGCGGGCGTTCTTGGCGATGTCGGGCTTGAGCGAAAGCGGGATGGCGATCTCGCTGCCCAAAAGATACGCGACCGCGCTGACGAACTGCGCGTCGAAGAAGGCGGGGTTCTGCACGCGCGCCGTGTAGCGCAGCACCGCGTCGGGCTCGTCGCTGTAGATGACGACCTGCGCGCCGTCGCTCGCCACCTCGAACGGCACGCGCTGGTCCGCGCGCGGGAATCTGAGCCCGAGCGGCACGACGGCGCGGGCGAACAGGCAGTCTCCCGGGTAGCCGTATTTATACGTCCAGTTCGGCGCGGCGTCGCCGGCGGCGAGCGAGAGCGCGACGATGCGCCGCGAGAAATTCCAGTCGAAGTCGCGCAGCGCGAAGTCCACCGCCTGGTCGTAGAAGAGGTTGCAGTTGATCGCCTCGTTGCTTTTCTCGGTGTCGAGGTTGGCGATGAACTGCGAGACGCCGATCCGCGCCAGCGCCATGTTGCAGATTTGCACTTTGTCGGTCGCCATGTTGCCGCCCGCCTTTTACTTTTTTTTCCGCGCCGCCGATTTATTCTCGGCTTTGATTTCTTCCAGCGCCTTGCCGGGCGGGCCGTCGTATTCGACCGTCTCGCCCGCTTCGACGAGCCGGTCGTTGATGTAGGCGCGCTCGAGAACCTTGAACTTTGCCATGCGTTCCTCCTCTGCCGGGGAACGGGGGCGGGGGGTCCGTCTCCCCGCCCCCGCTTCGGCCCGCGTCAGGTTACGCCGTCACGAAGTTGCCGGGATACGCCTTGCTCCGCTGGATGCTCTTCACCAGCGCCGCGGTCAGCTTGCCCAGCGTGAACGAGCCGCCCGCGACGGTGTAGTTCACGCTCAGGTAGCGCTCCCACGCTCCCGGCTGAATCGGGAGATAGAGCGGCTCCATGTTGGCCGTGAGCGCCGCAAGGGCGATCGCCGGGTTCGAAGAGATGACCGCGGTCGACGAGAAGCCGGGGTTGTCGTCGGTCTCGATCGTGATCGTGAGGGTCGGGGTGCCTGTGTTCAAGGTGAAGGTCTGCGAGCAAGTGATCGCGACGAAGAGCTGCTCGCCGACGCCGATGTCGCGCGCGACCGCCGTCGTATCGACGACGTTGGTCGATCGCGCGGTGACGGTAATCGCCTGCTGATCGGAGAAAAGATTTTTGCTGTCGAGAATCATGATTGACTCCTTTGCTGGAGGTTGAGAGTTGATGTTGCGCCTTAGACCACCCGCGCCTCGGTCGTGAGCAGCGCGTCGACCTTGCGGATCGGCACGCCGAAGAACTTCGTCTCGAACTGCGTCGCGGCCGGCTCGACGGTCACGGCGGAATTCGACTTCGCGAGCGCCTGGATCTTGAGCATCGTGTAGACCGTCCGGTTCAGGTAGAACACCTGGCGGCCCATGCCGGGGTTCGGGATTTTATCCAGCGCCTTGATCATCAGCTTGATGACGTCCGCGGCGCTGGATTCGGTCACGAGGTTCGACACGTCGATGTTCGCGATGCGCACGACGTAGCGCCAGTCGCGCAGCGCGAAGCCGCTCTTCCACTGGAAGTGGTCGCGGTACGCCTGGAAGCGGCCGCCGTTCGCGTCGATGATCGTATCGACGCCGAGGTCCTCGTGGACGAGGCCGGCCTTCGAGCCCTTGGGGAAGATGCCGTGGAACGTGAGATCGCCCCACGTGACGAGCCAGATCGACGTGTTGTCGGTCTGCGTGCCGCCGGCGTCGATGATGTTGACCTTGTTCTGCGCGGTCGTGAGGTCGTTGTAGCGCGGCGCGAGGCCGAGCGGCGTCTTGGGATCGGCCGCCGAGTTGCCGTAGAAGAGCTTCGAGGCCATCTCCTGGTTCATCGCCTCGAGGAACGCCTGCGCCTCGGAGAGGCGGAACGCGCCGACGTTGCCGTTCAGCTCCGCGAGGTCCTTGTCGACCTCGCTGTACGCCTCCAGCATGCCGCAGGCCTCGTCGATCTGCGCGGTCGTGCTCTTCGTCGGCGCCACGCCGTTGTTGAGCAGGCGCCACGCGACCGCCGGCAGGCCGGTGCGCACGGTGGTGCGGTGCCCGGTCGGAAGGTTGCCTTCCTTCCAGAGCATGTCGGTCAAAACTTCGTTGGTTTGATTGAGCAGCTCGACGATCGTCGGCACCTTGCCGTCCGGGTCGAGGCGCTTTGCGAAATCGAGAAGGGTTAAAACATCGCCGCCGATTGTAGCCATTTGTAAGCTCCTTTTTGTCCAGGGAGCCCGCAAACGGCGGGGTGCCTATGGAAGGTTGAACGTGTGCGTCCGGAGCGGTGGCTTTTTACAGCGAACGCGCGGACGATTCGGCTTCTTCTTTTTGCGCGGGGTCGCGCTTCTCGGCCGATTTTTTTTCGCGCTCCTCTTTTTCGATCTCTTCCTGGAGCGCGGCGGCCATGCCGAGAAGATGCCGCCGGAGGATCTTGGCCGTGTGAATGCTCACTTGGAATTATTTCCGTAGAGCACGCTCACGGGATCTTTCGGGCCTGACGGCTTCGGCGCTCCGATGATCACCTTGTCGTCGCCCACGAACTGCGCGAACAGCCTGAACCCCTTGATGAGAATCGGATGGTTCCCCATGCCGGTCCTCTGGAGGTCGGCCTTTAATCGGGCTACCTCTTGAGGCGTGCCGAACACGTCGAGAACCTTGCGCGCCGCGGCGACTGTCTCGTCGATCTTGGCGCCGCCGACTTCCCTGTCGTTCCTGATCTCGTCGACCCACGCCCGCTGCTGGGCCGCCAGCTCCGCCGACTGCCGCGACGCGAAAACGCCGACCGCCTTCAAATGCATCTCGGCGGCGCGCTGCGCCTCGGCATTGGTGAGCTTGTTGTCCTTCGCCCAGGCCGTGAACTCCGTCATCATCGGCTCGTCGATGAGGACGCCGTCCGGCAGCTTGAGATGGTATTTTTCCGGCACCTCGCCCGCCTTCGCATCCTTGGTATCGGTCTGCTTGTCGGCGGCCGCGTTGTCGGCATCGGCCCGGTTTTTCTCCTCGCCGTCCCGCGCGGCGGCGAAAGCCGCGTCGCTGCTGCTCGGGTCGGCGCTTCCCGTCGCGGCGGCAGCGTCATTGGTCGTTGTAGCCGCAACCGCATTCGGATCAGTCATGGTTTCGCTCCTCTTCTCTGGCGGGCGCCGGCGCGGCTTCGGGCCTTGCCTTCTCGCTCAAGCGCTCCTGCCACATGGTTAAAAAATCCCGCGGGGTTTTCTCCTCGAGCTCCGCGATCAGCTGCAAGCCGAGCGAGCGCTTCCCCTCGTTGAAGAAGGTCTCGCTGTTGCCGGTGAAGCTCACGCGGAAAAGTCCCGCCGCTTCGAGCAGGTTCCAGACGAAATAGCGCCCGCGCGCGTCGCTCATGACGAAGCGCTCGGCGTCCTCGCGGCGGAGCCGCTCGCGCTCCTCTTTGCGCTTGCGGCCCTTGACCTGTTCGGGATCGGCCGCGTTGTAGGACCGTTTTTCCGGCTCGCTCATGCGTGCGCCGCCGCCTCCTCGTCGAACAGGCGGATGCCCTCCAGACCGTCCGGCGGAAACAAAACCATGCCCTCCTCGCAAAACATGAACAGGCGCGTGAGCGCCGCCGTGTCCAGCGCCGCGCGGAGTTCCGCGTTCGTGTGGATCGGCTCAGTCACGCCGCCGCTCCGTCGTTTTGGATTGGTCTTTCTTTACGCATGAGACATCGAACGGACAAATCGCGAGCAGAGGATCACAGTGATTCAAAGCCTAAGGTAAAAACCCGGGGCGTGTAAAGCGAAAAGA
>Ga0075434_100006964_pt1 | contig 10421 bp, 4 predicted proteins | sample RhiMethybrSRZTD3_FD_75298 | JGI IMG/M metagenome (GOLD analysis project Ga0075434, IMG submission 75298) | Populus rhizosphere microbial communities from Tennessee, USA - Rhizosphere MetaG P. TD hybrid SRZTD3 | ecosystem: Host-associated > Plants > Roots > Rhizosphere > Soil | place: USA...
CGGCCGGCGCCGCCGGCCGCCTCGTCTGGCCCCGGCGCCGGCTCGTCGCACGCCTCCGGGGCGATCTCGACGACCGCCACTCCGGGACACCCGCTGCGCGCCACGTGCACGGCGTACCGGAGCGCCCAGCGCAGGTCGGCCGTCCGTTCCACGCGATGGAACCACTTCGCGAACACCGCCGAGAGCGCACGCTGATCGAGCTCCTGGAACGCGCCCCGGCCGGCGACCTCGGCCCTGACCGAGGTGGTGACCACGACGGCCGGGAGCGCGAGGGAGGCGATCTCGGACAGCGCGGCCACCGCGTTCGCGAACGCCGGCCCGGTGGCGAGCGCGACGACCGACGGCCGGCCGGACGCCGACGTGAAGCCGGCGGCGATGGCCGCCGCCGCCCGCTGGTCGCGCGCGCTCACCGCCAGGGGCCGCCCGGCGCCGGTCGCGGCGTCGAGGAGGCCCGGCTCGTCCGGCACGACGCCCGTGACCAGGCCGCAGCCGGCGGCCGCCAGCTCCTCCGCGGCCGCGTCCCAGGCGTTCATGCGGGCTCGACCCGCGGCGCGTCGAGGCAGGCGAGCGTCCACTCGCGCCCATCGCCGGCGGCCGCCTCCAGGTCGGCGGGGACCGGCCGCCGGCGCGCTCCCGCCAGCGCCTCGGCCCGGCCGATCGCGAGCGCGGCGACGGCGATGGTGCCGCCGTCCGACCACGTCGCCTCGGCGACGAGGCATGCCGCCTCGCGTCCGGAGCGCACCTGGGCGGCGGCCCAGCGCACGGCCTGGCGCGACGCCAGCCGCGGCGTGACGAGGACGTACCGCGCCCTCGCCCGGGGGGCGGCGGCGAGGAACGGGTGCAGCGCCCGCGCGGCCTCCAGGTCGAGCGAGTCCGACGGCCGGATGCGCCGCGCGCCGGTTTCCAGGCGCCGGGCGAAGGCCGCGGCGGCGGCCGCGCAGGGCGCCGCCGCCGCGTACGCCATCGGCACGCGGACCACGTCCCCGCTCACGCACGCGAGCGCGGCGCAGAGGGCGGCGGCCAGCCGCGGGCCGAGGCGGCCGGGCCGCCACTCCTCGGGCGCCGGTTCGGGGGAGGGCGCGCGGAACAGCTCGCTCACCAGGCAGGGGAGGGGCGCGGCCGGGCTGGTCACCGCCTCGCCCCGCCCATCTCGGCCGAGAGCAGCAGCGGCCGGCCGGCCACCTCGCCGTGGAGGCTGACGCCGCTCGCCTCGACGCCGTACCCGCCGAACGGCGTGTTGCCGTCCTCGAACGCGAACGTGGTCTGCCCGGCGCACACGACCGACGTGCCGACGATGGGGGCTCCAGCGAGCTCCGGCTCCCCGAAGACCGACACGTACATGCCCCGCGTCCGCTCCTCCCGCGTGGCGAGCCACGCCCTGACCTGGTCCGCGCGCTCGTACACCATCACGAGGAAGACGGGGCAGAAGAACTCCGGCGGGTGGAGGTCGAGCCGCCACGGCGCCGAGAGGACGACCGGCCGCGGCGCCTCCGGGCCGTCCAGGCGGCCGGGGCGGACGACCAGGTCGGCGTGCCGGTCCACGAACCGCTGCGCGTGGTGGCCGGCGTCGGGATAGGTGAGCGGCGCCAGCGCCACCCCGGGTTCGCGGCGGTCGCCCGAGCCGAGGTCCGCGATCGAGTCGCACAGCCCCTCCACGAGCTCGCGCGCGCGGTCGGCGTGGACCAGGTACAGGTCCGCGCAGAGGCAGTCCTGGCCGACGTTGTAGAGCCGGGCGCTCACGGCGGCGGCCAGCACCTCGGTGACCCCGGCCTCCGGCCCGATCACGACGGGGTTGGGGCCGGAACCGAACAGCAGGACCGGCGTCTCCGGTCCCAGCTCGCTCGCCACCTGGAGCCCGTTCCGGTGCTGGCCGGTGAACACCACCGCGTCCGCACCCGCGCACAGGCCCAGGAACTCGCGCTGGAACGTGGGCCGCAGCTCGACCCGGGCCGGCACGAGATCGCCCCGCACGTCGCGCAGCGCCTCGTGCAGCCGGCAGCCGATGTCGGCGAAGCGAGCCGGCGGCCGCATCAGCACCCGGTCGCAGTACAGCGAGGGGATCAGCCCGTACAGCACGTACGAGTAGAGGAGGTTGTTGGACGGCAGGAACACCGCCGCCGTCCCGACCGACGGCGCGTGCTCGGCGACCTCGCGGTCGGCGCCGCGGAGGGCGGCGACCGCGCTCGCCAGCTCGTCGGCCGCGCTGTCGTACGTCGCGATCTCGACGATGATCTCCAGCAGCTCGTCCCGCCGCGCCGCGAGCGCGTCGGCCAGCCTGGCGCCGGCGCCCGTGGCCGCGGCCCTCACCGGAGGACTCCGCCGACCTCGGCCAGGAGCCGGTCCAGCTCCTCCCCGTCCACCCCGGCGAGGAGCCTCGTCCATCCCTCCTCGTCCCGCGGCGCCGGGGCCGCGGCATCTCGCGGGCCGGCGCCGATCACCACGGCCGCGTCGGCCACCGACGGGTGCTGGCGGAGCGCCGCCTCGACCTCCTCTGGCTCGAGCCGGATGCCGTGCACCTGCACCTGCTGGTCCAGCCGGCCGAGCGCCTCCAGCGCGCCCCCGGGCAGCCACCGGCCGCGGTCGCCGGTGCGGTACAGGCGGCCGCCATCGGAGAACGGGTCGGGGACGAAGCGGTCGGCCGTCAGCGCGGGCCGCCCCACGTAGCCGGAGGCGAGCGACGCGCCGCCGATGCACAGCTCGCCAGGCGCCCCCGGCGGGAGCGGCCGCAGCTCGTCGTCCAGCACGTACGCGGTCACGCCCGAGGTCGGGCGCCCGATCGGGACCGGGCCCGGGAGGGGACGCCCGGGGCAGGGCCACCAGGTGGCCTCGCACGACGTCTCGGTCGTGCCGTACAGGTTGACCAGCGACGCGGCGGGGCACGCCGATCGGAAGCGCTCGGCGGTCGTCGCCGGCAGCACGTCGCCGCCGGTCACGACCAGCCGGACCGACGACCAGTCCATGTCCCCCGCCAGCCCGAGGAGCAGCTCCAGCTCCGGAGGGACGAGGCTCAGGACGGTGACCCGGTGCTCGCGCACCGCCCGGGCGATCGCGCCGGCCGTCCGGGTCCGCCCGGGTGGGCCGAGCACCAGCGCCGCGCCCGCGCAGAGCGGGGCGAGCACCTCCAGGACGGCGACCGAGAAGCCGACCGACGCCAGCTGGAGGAAGCGGTCGGCCGGGCCGATGCCCAGCTCGGCCCGCTCCCAGCGCACCCTGCCTGCCAGCCCGCGATGGGTCAGCCGCACGCACTTGGGCGCCCCGGTCGTGCCGGACGTCGCGATGACGCACGCCGGGGCCTCGGGCGGCACCGCGGCTCCTGGCCCGGACGGGCCCGTCCCCGCCGGCCCGTCGTCCAGGCACGCCACGGGTGGACCCGTGGCCGGGAGCCGGTCCCGCGCGTCCGGCGCCGTCAGCACGAGCTCCGCGCCGGCGCCGGCCAGCACCTGCCCGATGCGGTCCGGCGGATCGTCGGGGTCGACGGGGACGTACGCGGCCCCCGCCGCGAGGACGCCCAGCACGGCGGTCACGTACGCGACCGAGCGCGGCAGGGCGATCCCCACCACAGAGCCCGGACCCACGCCGCGCTCGCGCACCAGGCGGTGGGCGAGGAGGCCGGCTCGCCGGTCGAGCTCCTCGTAGGCGACCGCCTCGCCGGCCGCCCGGAGCGCGATCGCGCGGGGGCGCCGGCGCGCCTGGCGCTCGAACATGCGGTGCAGGGTGGCGTCGGGTCCGCCGGCCGCGGCGTCCGGGTCGGCCGGCCCCCGTGCCCAGGAGCGGGTCGCCAGCTCCACCGCCGCCGGCGACGCGGCGGCGATCTCGCGAACCGCCGCGTCGGGCCTCCGCCAGCCGGCGGCGAACACCCACGCCAGGTGATCGCGGAACGCGCGCGCCTGGTCGATCTCGATGCGCGTCGTGTCGACGTCGACGCGGACCTCCAGCCCGGCGTCCGTGGGCCGCACCCGGACGTCGAGGACCGGCTCGATGGGGGGCGGCGCCGTGTCCGCCGGCCGGCAGACGACGTCGAACGCCTGGCAGCCGTCCCCGCACGGCCCGGAGAGGCCGGCTCGCGCGGCCGTTCCCAGCTCCCGGAAGCTCGGGGCGGCGGCCAGGTCCAGCACCAGGGCCCGCGGCGGGGCTCCCACGCCCAGCACGACGATCCGGTCCCCCGCGTACGTGCCGAGGCAGATCGCGAGGGCGGCCACGAACAGCGCATGGCGTTCGTCTGGCTCGCCCGGTCCCGCGGGCCTCGGGAGCGCGGCCAGCAGCTCGATGCCCTCGACGGAGGGGATTGCGCCAGGGGGGCGACGGCGGGAGCCGGCGAGCCGCGTCGGCTGTTCGATCGCCACGGTCGCCGCCTACGTTGCCCGCTCGCCGATCGACTCACAACGGTGGATGCGCCAGTCGCCGCCTGGCGGTTCCTCCGTTGCCGGCCCACCGCCGTCGATCCACGCTGGACCGATGACCGCGAGCTTCGGTGAGCCCGGCCGGCTGCCGCCCATGCGGAGACGCGCGGTGGCCGCGCGCCCGGACGAGCTCGTCGAGATCGGTCCGCTCGATCCCGGTCGCCCGCTGCCGGTGGTGGTGCGGCCGAAGGCCGACGTCGACCTGGCGGCGTGGGCCGCGGCCAACCGGGATCTCGTCGAGCGGGAGCTGCTCGGGTGCGGCGCCGTCCTGTTCCGGGGCTTCGCCGTGGCCTCCCGGGATCAGCTGGAGCGAATCGCGCTGGTCTTCGTGCCCGAGCTGCTCGACTACGTCGAGGGCACGTCGCCGCGGACCCAGCTGGCGGACGGCGTGTACACGTCCACCGAGTACCCTCCCGAGCACTTCATCTCGCTCCACAACGAGCTCTCGTACGCGCACCGCTGGCCGGCCCGGCTGTTCTTCTGCTGCGTCACGCCGGCGGCCAGCGGGGGCGAGACGCCGCTCGCCGACGGGCGCCGCGTGCTGGAGGAGCTGCCCGGCGACCTCGTCGCGAAGTTCGCCGAGAAGGGCGTCCGCTACAGCCGCACCATGCACGGCGGCCAGGGCCCGGGACTCTCCTGGCCCGCGGTGTTCGAGACGGACGACCGCGACTTCGTCGAGCGGTACTGCCGGGAGGGCGGCGTCGAGCACCGCTGGCGGCCCGACGGCGGGCTGTGGACCCGGCAGGTGCGCCCGGGCCTGATCTCCCATCCCCGCACCGGCGAGCGGGTGTGGTTCAACCAGGCCGACCAATGGCACCCCTCGAGCCTCGGGTCCGAGCTGGCGAGCGCGATGGCGGCGACGAGCGACGCGCTGCCCCTCGACGCGTCGTTCGGGGACGGCACGCCGTTCACCACCGAGGAGCTGGAGCAGGTCCGCGGCGCGGTCCGGCGCGCGATGGTGACGTTCCCCTGGCGCGCCGGGGACCTCCTGGTCGTCGACAACATGCTGGTGGCGCACGGCCGGATGCCGTACACGGGTCCTCGCCGCGTGCTGGTGGCGATGGGCGAGACCGTGGAGCTGCGGAGCCTGGCTTGATGGTCGAGGCGTGAGTAGCGAGGAGGCCGCCGGGGGCTTCCCCATCTCGCCGCTCCAGGCCAGGGTGTGGCGCCTGCGGGGCGAGGGCGGCGGGCCGTACGTGGTCCAGGCCGCGATCGAGATCGCGGGCGGCGTCCCCGCCCCGGCGCTGGAGCGCGCGATCCGGCTGGTGACGGAGCGCCACGAGATCCTCCGGACGTCGTTCTCGACGCCGCCCGGCCTCGCCTCGCCGCTCCAGGTCGTGGGCCCGGCCGGGCCCACGCTCGAGTCAGGCACGGTCGACGTCGACGGCGAGGACCTCCTGGCCGCCGCCCGCCGGGAACTGGACGGCGAGGGGACGGGCGTCCGGTGGTGGCTGGCCCGCGGACCCGGCCGGCGGACGCTCGTGATCACCGCGTCCGCGATGTGCGCCGACCCCTCCAGCCTGCGCACGCTGGCGCGTGAGCTCCGCGACCTCTGCGCCGACCCGGCCTCGATCCTGGAGCCGGCGGAGCCGCTGCAGTACGCGGACTACGCGACCTGGCAGGCCGACCTCGCCCGCGATCGGGCGGGCGGGGAGGCCGGCGGGCGCTGGTCGCCCGAGCCTGCGCCGGTCGCGGACGGTCCCTTCCGGCCGGCGGTCCTCGATCCCGACGCCGGCGCCGCGTGCCGGGTCACGGTCGACGCCCTCGCCGAGCGCTGCGGCGCGGACCCTCGCGCGGTGGTGCTGGCGGCCTGGCAGGCGCTGACGTGGCACTCGTCCGAGCTCGGCGATGCCCGCGTCCGGGCCGCGGTGACCGTGGGCGTGACGGCCGACGGCAGGGACCACCGCGATCTGCGCGGCGCCATCGGGCCCTACGCGCGCCGCGTCCCCGTGACCTGCACGGTGGCGGGCGGGCGGCGGTTCGCCGACCTGGCCCGTGACGCGGGGCGCGAGCTTGCGGTGGCCCTGGCGCACCAGGATCCGCCCCCGCTGGCGGACGCGCCCGCAGACGCGACCCCGCTCGGCCTCGCCTTCGAGGACGGGATCGGTGCGGACGCCGCCGGCATCCGCTGGTCGTGGAGCTGCACCGATCGCTTCGCCCTCGAGCTGCGGGTGCGCTCGCGGCGGGACGGGCTGGCGATCGGGCTCGCGTACGACGCCAGCCGCTTCGAGGCGGCCGCCGCCATCCGGCTGCGCGCCCGGTACCTCCGGCTGCTGGAGCAGGTGATCGCCTGCCCGCAGACGCGGATCGGCGACCTCGACCTGTGCGACCCGGCCGAGCGGCACCTGGTGATCGAGCGCTGGAACCCGGCGCCGGCGGCCCGGGCCGGCGATCCCACGATCGTGGACCTCGTGATGGCCCGGGCCGCCCGCACGCCGGACGCGCCGGCCCTGGTCGGCGCCGATCGCCCGCTCTCGTATCGCGACCTGGAGCGGCGCGCCAACCAGCTCGCCGGGCTCCTCCGCGAGCTCGGCGCGGGCCCGGGGACGCGCGTGGCGCTCCGCCTGGAGCGGTCGGCGGACGCGATCGCGGCGGTGCTGGCCACCTGGCGGGCGGGCGCCGCCTCGGTGCCGGTCGACGTGCAGGACCCGCCCGCTCGCGCCGGCGCCATCGTGGGCGGGGCCCGAGCCGAGCTGCTCGTCACGCACCACGGGCTCGGGGACGTGCCCGGCCACGCAGGTCGGACTGTCTGCCTCGACTGCGAGCGGGCGCGTCTCGAGTCGCGCCCGCCCATGCCGCCGCCCGGGCGGGCGCCGGCCGCGGCGCACGTCGCCTACGTGGTCCACACCTCCGGCTCGACCGGGCGTCCCAACGGCGTCGTGGTCGCCCACCGTTCGGCGGCCAGCTACGCGTCCTTCCTGGCCGAGGCGTACGACCTGGGCCCATCCGACGTCGTCCTCCAGCTGGCGCCGTTCACGTTCGACGCCTGGCTGCGCGACGCGGTGCTGCCGCTGATCGCGGGCGCGTCGGTGGCGCTGGTGCCCGCCGCGCGGGCGCCCGATCCGGTCGAGCTGCTGGACGCGATGCAGCGGCACGGCGTCACCCGGCTGCTGAGCGCGGTGCCGGCGCGGCTCCGCGACCTCACCGCGGCGGCGCGCTCGGGCGGGCCGCGGCCGCGGTCGCTGCGGACCGTGCTGACCAGCGGCGAGGCGCTGCGCCTGGCCGACTGCGAGGCGATCTGGGAGGTGTTCGGGCCGGACGTCGCGATCTTCAATCAGTACGGCCCGACCGAGTGCACGATGACCACGACGTTCGGTCGGGTCACGCCCCCGCAGCGGGGGCGTGCCACCGCGCTCATCGGCCGGCCGATCCCGCACGCGCGCGTCTACGTGCTGAACGAGGGCCTTCGGCCCGTCCCGCCGGAGGGCGAGGGCGAGCTGTGCATCGGCGGCGCCGGGCTCGCCCACGGCTACCTGGGCGACCCCGCGCTGACGGCCGAGCGGTTCGTGCCGGACCCGTTCGGCGCCTCGCCGGGTGCCCGGATGTACCGGACCGGCGACGTGGGCCGGCACACCGCGGACGGCGAGCTCGAGTTCCTCGGGCGCCGCGACGACGAGGTCAAGGTCCACGGCGTCCGGGTGGCGCCGGCCGAGATCGAGGCCGCCCTGGTCGGCCATCCGGAGGTGCGCGAGGCCGCGGTGGTGGCCTGCCCGGCCGGCGATGGCGTCCGGCTGGTGGCGGCGGTCGTCCTCGAGCCGGGCGCCGCCGCCCCCGACCTGCGCGGCCACCTGCTGGCGCGGCTGCCCCGGGCGCTGGTGCCCTCGGCCTGCGCGATCGTGGAGGCGCTGCCGCTGACCGCCCACGGCAAGGTCGATCGCCGCCGGCTCGCGGCCGAGCTCGGCGATCGGCCCGAGACCGGCCCGGTCGAGGCGCCGCGGTCGCCGGTGGAGGAGGTCGTGGCCAGGGTCTTCGCCGAGACGCTGCGCCTGGAGCGGGTCGGCGTCCACAGCAGCTTCTTCGAGCTGGGCGGTCACTCGCTGCTGGCGACCCGCGCCGTGCACCGGATCGGCGAGGAGCTGGGCGCGGAGGTCCCGCTCCGTGCCATCTTCGAGCGGCCGACGCCCGCCGGGCTGGCGGAGCTCATCGAGGCGTCCGTCGCGCCGGAACCGCCGGCGGACCCCGACGAGGGCCGCATCGCGCGGCTCGAGGAGGACCGGGCCGGCGGCTGGCCGCTGTCGTTCGCCCAGCAGCGGATCTGGCTGCTGAACGAGCTGGACCCGGGCAACTCCAGCTACAACGTGCGGCTGGCGGTGCGGGTGGCCGGCGACCTGGACGCCGCCTGGCTGCGCGAGGCGCTGACCGAGGTGGTCCGCCGGCACGCGGTCCTGCGCACCACCATCGCCTCCACGGCCGAGGGTCCCGTGCAGGTGGTCCACCAGGCGGTGGGGGTCGAGCTGTCGCTGGCCGACCTGCGCGCCCTGCCGGCCGGTGAGCGGGAGGCCGAGGCGCGGCGGCGGCTCCGGGCCGAGGCGGCCACACGCTTCGACCTGGCCCGCGGCCCGCTCTTCCGGACGGCCGTGCTGCGGGTCGCGGACGCCGAGCACGTCCTGGCGCTGACGATGCACCACGTCGTGGCCGACGAGTGGTCCGTCGGCGTCCTCTTCAGGGAGCTCATCGAGCTGACCGACGCGGCGAGGAGCGGGCGATCCGCGCGCCTGCCGGAGCTGGCGGTCCGGTACGTCGACTTCGCTGCCTGGCAGCGGCGCCGGCTGTCCGGCCCGCGCCTGGAGCGCCTGGCGGCCCATTGGACGGAGCGGCTGCGCGGCGCGACGTTCGAGCTCGCCCTGCCGTTCGACCGGCCGCGGCCGGCGGTGCCGACGTCCGCCGGCGAACGCCTGACCGCCGGGCTCGCGACGCCGCTGGTCGAGGCGCTCGACCGCCTGGCCCGTGCCGAGCGAGGCACGCTCTTCATGGGGCTGCTCGCCGCCTTCACCGTGCTGCTCCGGGACGTGACCGGCCAGGACGACCTGGTGGTCGGGTCGCCCATCGCGGCTCGCTCGCGACCCGAGGTGGAGCCGCTGATCGGGTTCTTCGCCAACATCCTGCTGCTCCGGGTATCGGTCGCCGGCGACCCCACCTTCCGCGAGCTGCTCGGGCGCGTCCGCGGCGTCACCGTGGACGCCTACGCGCACCAGGACATGCCCTTCGAGAAGCTCGTCGAGATCCTCCGTCCGGAGCGCGTCGCCAACCGCACGCCGCTCGTCCCGGTCTGGTTCGTGCTGCACAACGCGCCGCTGCCCGCGCTGGAGCTGCCCGGCCTGGAGATGACGCTGCTGCCGGCCGAGAGCGAGACTGCCAAGTTCGACCTCAACTTCGCCCTGACCGAGGACCGCGACGCCCTGAGCCTCGCCGTCGAGTACCCCACCGACCTGTTCGAGCGGTCGACGGCGCTCGGACTGCTCCGCCGATACGAGACCGTGCTCGCGGACGTCGCCGAGCACCCGGACGACCGCCTGAGCACCATCCGCGAGCGGGTCGCGGAGCGGGAAAGGAGGAAGCGCCAGATGACGAACGAGGGGCGAGACCGATCGCTGGCCCAGCGGCTCAGCACGCTTCGCGCGACCAGGCCCGAGCCGGTGCGCGTGTCCGGGTCGTCGATGGTCCGGTCGCGGCCGCTGCGCGACGGGGAGACCCTGCCGCTGCTGGTCGAGCCGGCGGCGCCCGGCGTGGACCTCGAGCGGTGGGCGGCGGACAGCCGGGCCTGGATCGCCGAACGGCTGGACCGGCACGGCGCGATCCTCTTCCGCGGCTTCGACGTCGAGGGCGTCGAGCCGTTCGAGCGGGTGACCCGGGCGTACTCGGCGGACCTGCTCGACTACCACGAGCGGTCCACGCCGCGCCAGCACGTGGGCGGCAAGGTCTACACGTCCACGGACTACCCGCCCGACCGCCGCATCCCGCTCCACTGCGAGAGCGCCTACTCGTACTACTGGCCGATGAAGCTGTGGTTCCACTGCGTCG
>Ga0075434_100006966_pt1 | contig 10419 bp, 8 predicted proteins | sample RhiMethybrSRZTD3_FD_75298 | JGI IMG/M metagenome (GOLD analysis project Ga0075434, IMG submission 75298) | Populus rhizosphere microbial communities from Tennessee, USA - Rhizosphere MetaG P. TD hybrid SRZTD3 | ecosystem: Host-associated > Plants > Roots > Rhizosphere > Soil | place: USA...
TGGTGGGTCCGTCCGGTCTCCAGCCGGCAGGCGATGAGGCTCGCCACCGGCGTCCCGTCGCGGCCGGGATAGCGTTCGAGCACCTCCCAATGGGTGACCGCGGCGCGGCCGTTGGCGCGCACGGCCATCTTCTCGCGCGCGTGGGGATGCCGGCCGATGGGCTTGTCGATGCTGCCGCGCGGCCGCTCCGGCGCGCCCCACACGAGGGCCAGGTAGCCGCGACGCAGCGCCTTGCCGCGGCCTCCCTCGGCGAATTGGCGGCTGAGCGCGCGGTGGGCGCGCTCCGTCTTGGCCACCACCATGAGGCCGCTGGTGTCCTTGTCGAGCCGATGCACGATGCCGGGCCGTTTGACGCCGCCGACCCCGATGAGGCTTGCGCCGCAATGGGCCACGAGCGCGTTGGCCAGCGTGCCGGTCCAGTTGCCGGCGGCGGGATGCACGACGAGTCCGGCCGGCTTGTCGATGACGATGAGTTCTGCGTCCTCGAACACCACGTCGAGTGCAATGTCCTCGGGCGCGATCGCGGTGTCCTCGGCGGGCGGAAGCTCGAGCACGATGCTGTCCCCGGCGTTGACGCGATGACCGGGATCGCGGATCGTGGCGCCGTCGATCGCGACGCGACCCGCCAGGATCAGCGCCTTGTGGCGCGAGCGCGACAGCTCGGCCACGCGCTCTGCCAGCACGCGGTCGAGCCGCTCGCCGGCGTCCTCGGCGGCGACTGTCAGTTCTTCGCTGCGCCGCTGCGTCATGGCCCAGAGCAATCCGTCGGCGGACGATAAAGCACCACTCGATCCCGCGGCCGCGCGCATCGTCGCCAAGGTGCGCTGGCTGATGCTGATCTCCGGCGCCACCACGCTGGTGGCGATCGCCGCCGTGTTCGGCGTCATCGGCTATCGCGTTTTCAAGGCCGAGGGAAGCGCGCCGGCGGAGGTCACGGCACTGTTGCCGAAGGGCGCGCGCGTCGTCGCGACGGCGATTGCCGAAGATCGCATTATGGTGACCATCGATGTGGGCGGTACAATCGAGATCCGCATCTTCGATGCCAAGACGCTCAAGCCCGCGGGCAAGCTCAAATTTGCGGCTGAACCCTGATCCATCCAGCGGTGAACGTGTTCGGCCCTTTAAGGGATCGGCATGACCTCCCATGACGGGCGGCGAGGACCGAGGCGATGCAAGCCGCCGTGACGAGGCGATGTCTGGTGTGTGCGGCGACGGGCCGCTTGGCCGCCGCCCTCATCGGCTCGGGCCGCGCCGAGTCCTCGTATCCCGAGAGATCGATCAAGGTCATCGTGCCGTACACGGCTGGCTCTCCCAACGATACCTTCGCACGGGCAGTCGCTCCGGTCCTCGCCTTGCGCGTGAAACAGCCCGTCATCGTCGACGACCGGCCCGGTGGCGGCACGCTGGTCGGCTTGAAAGCGGTCACGACATCGGCCCCCGACGGCTACACCTTGCTCTTTACCAATACGCCGACGCACGTCATCGCTCAGTTTGTTGCTGACGGCATTGCTTACGATCCGATCAAGGACTTCGTGCCCATTGTTGCGGTCGGAACGACATCCCTCGTGTTGGTTGTCTCGGCGAGAACTCCGGCGAATACGCTGCAGGAGTTCATCGCCTACGCAAGACGCAATCCTGGCAAGCTGAACTTCGGGTTTGGGCAAGGGACGCTGCCGCATCTGATCGGCGAAGCGTTCAAGACCGCCACGCGGACCGATATCGTCAGCATTCCTTATCGCGGTGGGGCGCAGGCCATCACCGATATGTTGGGCGGCCGCGTCGATATGAACTTCGGCGCCGGGGCGACGCTCCTGCAGTTGATCCGAGAAAACACCATCAAAGCGCTCGCAGTGACGAGCCCAACGCGCAGCGCCGAGCTTCCCGACGTTCCCACCATGATCGAGTGCGGCTTGGCGAGCTTGACCACGGTCACGCACTACGGACTTTTCGGCCCCGCCGGCATTCCCGCCGAGGTGGTGGCGAGACTCAACGGCGAAATCAACGAAGCTCTCGAAACGCCTGAAGTTCGCGCGGACCTTCGAAGCGCCGGCATCGAACCGACCGGCGGCTCGCCACACGACTTTGCGGCGGTGATCGCACAGCAATTGCGGCAATGGGGGCCGGTCGCGAAGGCGACGCGGTTCCGGATGGATTAGATTGGATGGATGTGCGCGCGCTTCGCCGCCGGACGCCAGACCGCCGATTTGCGGCCTTTATCCTGGGCGCGGGGTGCTCCTTGCGCGCGGCGGTGATCGGCGCTATCTCCGGAGCTTCTCCGCCGGCTCCCTTCGTCTAGCGGCCCAGGACGTCGCCCTCTCACGGCGAAAACAGGGGTTCGAGTCCCCTAGGGAGCGCCAAAAATCACCCATTATTCTCGGGGCAGCCGGCAATGCGATCCGGCCGCCGGTGACGCCGCTAGTTACGTACTCGCCAGAGCGCGTTGATCTCGGCGATCGTACTCACCTCGCCGCTAATCAGTCGACGAAGCGTGTGAGCTGGTCGACCGGTCTGCCGGTCGCTGCCGAAAGATAGGACATGTCGACATAGTCGGGGACCTTGGCACTCATGTCGGTCTTGCTGAAACCAAAAACGGGGCCTTGCTTCGCCACGTTGACCATAGTGCGCACGTCCGCCCGGACGTCCCAGATGCCGTGTTTCCAAGCTTCCGCGATGACGTCTTTGCTTACGCCGGTGTATTCGGTGATCAAGCTGACGGCCTTGTCCGGATTCTTGACGTAGAAGTCGAGCGACTCCGAATAGGCCTTGAGAAATCTCACGGCTACGTCCCGGTTCTTGAGAAAATCGGTGTTGGCCGCAAGGATTTGATTTCCCGCGCCATACTTTTCGGTTTTGCCGATATCGCAACAGCTCGGATAATAGCCGTAACCTTCGACAACGGCGCGGTCGAGAACCGGCGACCACAGCACCAGGCCGTCGAGATCGCCGCTCTTGAGCGCTTGCAGCTCGGCAGGTCCAGCCGAGGTCGTGCTGATCAGATTGACTTTCGAAACGTCGACGCCGTTTTCTTGCGCAGCCAGCGTGAACAGTATGGTCACGTAACTTCCTGGCGGTCGGCCGATGCGCTTTCCTTCGAGGTCCTTCCACGATTTGATGTCGACCCCCTTGCGCATGATCAGATTCTGCCCGCCCAATTGCTCGCCCGCGATAATCTTGACGTTGGCGACGTTCTGTTCGGCCATGACGGCGGGGCTTTGATAGCCCAATGTGCCCAGCTCGACACCGCTCTGCAGATTGCGCTGCATGTCTGCATTCGTGCCGGCCGGAATGTACTCGACCCGAAAGCCGGCTTTTTCCGCAAACGGTCCGATACCCCACAGCGGGATGCCGCTGACGCTGCGCGCCACCGTGATGCGTACGTGCGTCGGCTCGTCGGCGGTCACGTTGCACGCCATCGCGATTATCGCCGCAAACGTCGCGAGCGCCGCAACGGCTGAAACATAAGAACGCCAGATGCCGAGAGAGCCATACAACATCGCCGGCATGTTCTTCTCCTGGTTTTGCTCAAAGCTGGACGAAGCGAGGTTAGGCCAAAGCCGAGGCGAAATCACCGTCGCCGATCAGGTGTGATCCGATCATTTTGCGCCAAGTGCGCCGATTGGCGAGCCAATCGCACTGGTGCTAAGACGTGCGACTGCCGTCATTCAGGGCTAGCAATTGGGCCGGCGATGTACGCGGCGCGGCTCGTTCGCAGTGGCGCAAAGGAGGGAAAGAGGACCGCATGTCGGCCAAGCAAAGGATCGTCGCCATCGAGGAGCACTTTTGGATTCCTGAATTGCGAGACCGCTACAGCGGTCCGCGAGGCATCTCGGCGCATACTCCAGCGCGCCAGCTCGACGATCTCGGCGAGGTCCGCCTCAAGGAAATGGACGCCGCCGGCATTGAGATGCAGGTCATCTCCCATATGCAGCCAGGAACGCAGATGTTCGACGCCGAGACCGCGATCGCGCTGGCGCGCAAAGCAAACGATGTGCTGTATGCGGCAACGCGCGCGCACCCGACGCGCTTTGCCGGATTTGCCGAATTGCCAACCGTCGATCCCCAGGCCGCGGCCGACGAACTCGAACGCACCGTTGCGCAGTACGATTTCAAGGGTGCGCTCATCAACGGCCTGACCGGCGGAGACTTCCTCGATGGCAAAAGATTTTGGTGCATTTTCGAACGGGCGCAGGCGCTCGACGTTCCGATCTATTTGCACCCGGGCATCCCGCACCATGCCGTCACTGACGCCTACTACTCCCACTACCGCCGCGGCGACTTTCCTTTCCTGTCGGTGGCCTGGGGCTTTACTGCCGAGACCGCCATTCATGCCATCCGTTTGATTGTCAGCGGGGTGTTTGATGCCTTCCCGCGGTTGAAAATCATCCTCGGCCATCTCGGCGAAACTATTCCATTCACGTTGTGGCGCTGTGACTGGATTCTCGAACACGTCGGCGGCTCGCGCGCATTCGCCGACGCCTTCCGGCAACATTTTTATCTGACGACCAGCGGAAACTTTCAGGCGTCGGCGCTGGCCTGTTGCATCGCCGAGCTTGGCATCGATAGGATCATGTTCGCGGTAGATTATCCCTATAATTCCAGCGCCGAGGGCGTGGCATTCGTCCGTAACGCACTGATAAGCGAGGCAGACAAGGAAAAAATTTTCCATGGCAACGCAGATCACTTGCTGCGTCTTGGTGCGTGAGAAAGCGACGACATGCTATAGCTTGGCTGCACGGCGGGTATGACTCTAGCAAGCGTCGGCGCTGAGGAACTGAGCAATGAATCGCGTGCCCAATCCCATTCTCGGCCCGAACAAGTTCAAGTTCGGCCTGTTTAATGCCAATTGCGACGGCGGCTTCACTATCAGCAAGGCGCCCGAGCGTTGGCGCTGCGACTGGGATGACGTCGTCAAGGCCTGCGTGATGGCGGATGAGGCCGGCATTGACTTCATTCTGCCGGTCGCGAAATGGCGAGGGCTCAGCGGTGAAGCTGACAATCTCGGCCGTTCGTTCGAGACGTTGACCCACAGCGCTGCGATCGGCGCCCTGACGAAGCGGATCGGTCTTTTCGCCACCGTCCACGTGCCGTTGGCCACGCCGGCTTTTGTTGCCAAAGCGATTGCGACAATTGATCACGTTACGCACGGGCGCGTCGGCCTCAATATCGTGTGCGGATGGAACCAAGACGAATTCGGCGTACACGGTGTGAGCATCGACCCCGAACACCGCTACGATCAGGGCCTGGAATGGTTCAAGGTCTACGCCAAGATCCTGGAAGGGGGACCGGCCTTCGATTGGGACGGTGAATTCTACAAGTTGCGTGGCGTGACCACGAATCCACTCACCGTTCAGCGGCCGCGGCCGCCAATCATGTCGGCGGGATTTTCGCCAAAAGGCCGCGACTTCGCCGCGCAAGCGGCCGATCTCCTGTTCACCTCCGTTTCCAACTTGGGGCGCGCGCCGGCGATCGTCAAAAGCGTGCAGGACTTTGCGGCACGCTATGGCCGCAAGGTCGCGGTGTTCACGACGTGCCATATCGTCTGCCGCCCCACCCGCAAGGAAGCGGAAGATTTTTATTACTATTTCGCGGAGGAGATGGCCGATCGCGAATCGCTCGCCTACATCGTGCAGCAAAAGGAAGCCACGGCTGGCAGCGATATTCCCAAATCAGAGCGGCCCGACACCAACCCGCAGGCCAATACTCGCCGGCGCGGCAAGGTTTACGCGGGAACGTTCCCCGGGTGCTACACGATCGTCGGCACTCCGGACGACGTGGCCGACGAGATGATCGAGATGAGCGAAGCGGGCTTGGCTGGCGCTTCCATTTGTTTTCTCGATTACCTGGTGGCAATGCCGTATTTCATCCAGGAGGTGTTACCGCGGCTTGAACGTGCTGGTCTGCGCGAAAACGCAAGCGCCAGTGCGCGCAGCGTCGCCATGGTCTAGCCGGCTATCCTGCGGCTCGGCGCGACGTAATGCTAATCCGCGACATCCCTCGCCTTGACAGATTTGCGAGGCTCTTCCTACCGTGAATTTTGTTTTCGAGGCTTCTAGATGGCGCGCGATCCACAGGTCGATCTCGTCTTATCGCATATGACGCCGCGCTACCTCGCGACAGGAGTTGATCCGAACGACCTGCAACGTTTGGTAGCAAGGCTTGAGCGGTGGGCCGATTGGTGTCGGATTTGGTGCGCCGAGGCCGCGCGCCATGAAAATCTCGCGTTAGAGGCGGCCAAGCGCAACCGCAACGTCACCGCGTCCGAATCCAATTTGCGCGCGTCGATCTATTATCACTATGCAAAACACCTCTTTGCCCACGACCCGGAGCAATACCTCGGCGCTCATCAGCGGATGCTAACTTGCTATCAGCGCGGTGCCGCGGACGCCCACCCTCCGGTGGAGCGGATAACGATTCCATTCGACGGCGCAACGATGGTCGGCAATCTGCGCCGGCCGGCAGATCTGCGCCGACCGCCGGTCGCGATCCTTTTGCCCGGGCTTGACGCCTGCAAGGAAGAACTCCACGCCTGGAGCGAGGCTTTCGTGCGCCGCGGCATGGCCACGCTGGCGATCGATGGGCCGGGACAGGGAGAGACCGCTTTTCGGCTTCCGATTACCAACCGATGGGGGGCGGTGATCGGTGCAGTCATCGATCAATTGGCGAGCCGCTCGGATATCGACGGCAGCAACGTGGCGGTGGTGGGTCAAAGCCTCGGTGCGCTTTATGCGCCGCTCGCCGCCGCGCACGAACCACGGATCAAAGCTTGTGTCTCCAATTGCGGGCCATTTGATTTCGGCGCGGTCCTGCCGACAATGCCGCAGGCGTCGCAGGAGACCTTTCGGGTGCGCAGTTACGCCAAGACCGTCGCCGAGGCTCGCGACATCGCGCGAGGATTGACTCTCGAAGGCGTGGCGCAGCGGATCAAGTGCCCGCTGCTGGTGGTGTTCGGCGCCGGTGACAAGCTCATTAGCGTCAACGAGGGCGAACGCTTGGCACGCGCCGCCTCGGGTCCAACTGAGCTTGTCGTGTTCGAGGAGGGCAACCACGTGTGCTTCAACATCAGCTATAAATTTCGCCCTTTGACCGCCGACTGGACAGCTGAACGCCTGAATGCGATCGCGCGTTGATCGTGAACTTCGAAATATCTCCGCAAGCGAGGAGAATATGACGGCACTCAACTCCTATACGCTGCCCAATCCCTACGGCGTCGGCGGTACGGACTACATGGCCGGCATCAATTTCGCGCGGATGCGGGAGGAGCGTCTTTGCAAGGCTCAGGCAGCGCTCAAGCGCCACAACATCGCGGCGGCGCTATTCATGCGCCACGAAAACATTCGTTATACCGTCGCGGTTAAGGGGCACGCGTTTTGTCCGCAGCTCAGCTATGCGCTGGTTTTCGCCGAGCACGATCCAATTCTCTACGAACTCGGGGACATGGTCGACCACCAACGACTGTACTGTCCTTGGCTCAAGCCGGAGAACATCCGTTTTTCCTTTAGTTGGCTTGACTCCATCTGCGGCCCGGACGGGGCAAAGCAAGAAGCGGAGCGTTTCGCGGCAGCGATTGTCGCCGATCTCAAAGCCAATGGTGTGCTCGGCGAGCGTATCGGTGTCGATGCGCTGGATGAGGCAGGACGCACGGCGCTGCGCGCCGCAGGCGTCGAGCTTGTGGACGTGAAGCCGGCCATCATGGAAGCGCGGCGCTGCAAGACGCCGGATGAACTCGCCTGCATCGAGACAGCGATTGCGATCTCCAACAACGGCTATGCGAGTTTTATGGAGTTCAAACCGGGGATGCGCGAGCGCGACGGCGGCGCCGCCATGCACGAAGCGATGATGCGAGCCGGAGCCGAATTCGCCTCCGGCGGCGTGCGCTCAAAATTGAACACCTACGATGTCTATCACCATGGCAATACCGATCGGATCGTCGATGCGGGCGATCTCGTTGTGGTGAACACCTGCGGCACGACCTTCGCGGGTTATCGAGTCTGCATCTACCGCAGCTTCATTCTGGGTCGAAAGCCCAACGCGAAGGAGCGCGATTTTTACGCACGCTGCCGCGACCGCGTCTATGCTATCATCGATCGCATTAAGCCGGGCGCGACGACTGCCGATGCGGCGAAGGCGCTGCTCCCCTCGAACACCTGGGGATATCCGGCGGAGCAATCGTTGCTGGTGGCCGAGGTCGGTCACGGCATCGGGATGACGTATGAGGAGCCCGTCATCAGCCGGATTTGGTCCTTCGACCATCCGCAAGTGCTGGAGCCGGGAATGGTCGTCGCGGTGGAATGCCGGGAAGGCGAGTGGGGTTATGGCGGGGTCCGCCTCGAAGAGATGGTGCTTGTGAGCGAGACCGGAAATCGCGTCCTCAGCAATTGGCCCTCCGAGGAAATCATTCCCGTAGCGACTGTGCTCGGATAACTCTCACGCAGGAGATCAAAACCATGTCGAGAGTTCGTTGGATTGTCGCGGCTTTGATTGTTCTGCCGGCAATAATTCTGATCTCGGCGGCAGCGGACGACTTGGCCGTGCGCGCGCAAGCGAGCGCGAAGGTCGTGCGCATCGCATCTGCGCGCGGGGTTATCTTCTACCCGCTTTGGGGCATGGCGCCTTTCGCGGAAAAATACGGGATCCGGACCGAGATGATTCCGGTCATGACCAACGCCGATCAGCAGCGAGCGCTGCAGACCGGGGACGCCGATGTGGCAACGCAGGGATATGTAAACCCGGCCATCATGGCCGAGCAGAACGTCGGCAACGTCAAAATCATTTCCGGCCTTTATCTTGGTGGCCAGAACCTGATCATGCGTAAAGGCGTCGAGCTGAAAGGCTGGAAGGAGCTCGAGGGCAAAAAGATCGGTCGCGCGCCGGGAACGTTTGCGCAGGTGTTGTTTATCCTGGCCGCTGAAGCCAACAATGTTGACGTCTCCAAGATCAATCTGGTCAACGTAACGGCCGTCGGCACTGCTGAGCTGCAGGCGCTCAAGAACGGCGATCTCGACGGCTTGGTGATGTTTTCGCCGACCGTCGATCGCGGCGTTGTCGAGGGCTACGCCTATTACCCGCCGTGTTGCGATATTTCCTCGACTGCCAAGTTTGGCGGCCGCAATCAGTTGCTGGGCGCAAACAGCGACTTCCTGAAGGACCGCCAGACGGCGATAAACTTTCTCAAAGCATATCTCGATTCCGAGAAATACTACCTGGACCATCGCGACAAGGCGGTTGAAGTCGCGATCCAATACACCGGCGTCAGCAAGGACGTCGTCGATGAAGCGTTGAAGCATGCCACCTTGGAGCACCGCATCGACGTGCAAACCGCGATCGACGTCGCGAAGGAGGGCCCGAAGTTCGGCTTCACGAAAGCGGATATGAGCGGCAAGGTCGCGTCTTATTTCGATCTCAGCTATTTGTCCGAAGCGACCGGCAAGCCGATCAATCAGCTCGACAGCCTGCGAAAGTAGGAGGGGGGAAAGCAATGAACATCGCCCGTCCTATGGCGGCAGGCTCGATAGCCGTCACGCTTACCTTCGCGTTGACCGCCGGGTGGCATGCGCCCGGCCGCGCGGCGGAGGGCGATCTTAAGCTCGTGCGTGCGACGCTTTCGCGCAGCCTTTCCGCGCCGTTTCTCTGGGGATTTAATCCAGTCGGCGAAAAATACGGCCTGCGCGTGCAGGTGCTCGACGCGATTACCAACGCGGATCAGCAGCGCAACATCCAAACCGGAGGCGTCGAGATCGGGTCCGTCGGTTACCAATCGCCGGCGGGAATGGCCGAACAGAACATCCAGAATGTGAAGATCATAGCCGGGATGTATGTCGGCGGACAAAACCTGATCATGCGTAAGGGCGTCGAGCTGAAAAGTTGGAAGGACATCGAAGGCAAGAAGATCGGCCGCCCGCCCGGAACCTACGCCGGCGTCCTGTTCACGTTGGCGGCGCAAGCAAACGGCGTCGATCTATCGAAAGTAAATCTCGTCAACACTACGCCGGCCGGCCCGCCCGAGCTGCAGGCGCTCAAAAACGGCGACCTCGACGGTTTCATACTGTGGTCGCCGACTATCGATCGGGCGGTGATCGAAGGCTACGGATATTATCCGGCATGCTGCGATATCGGCGCGACCAAAGAATTCGGTGCCGGCAACCAGCTCCTTGCCGCCAACACCGACTTCCTCAAGGATCGCAAGCTGGCGGTGACGTTCCTGAAAGCCTACGTCGAATCCATGGATTTCTACGGCAAAAATCCCGAGAAGACCGTGGCGCTCGTGGCGGAATATACGGGAGGTAGCCCAGCCATCCTGGATCAGGCCATGAAGCATTCCGGATGGACTTATCGGGTCAATGTGCAGAATGCGATCAACGTTGCGAAAGAAGGCCCGAAATTCGGCTTCACCAAGGCCGACATGAGCGGCAAGGTGGCCGA
>Ga0075434_100006968_pt1 | contig 10419 bp, 7 predicted proteins | sample RhiMethybrSRZTD3_FD_75298 | JGI IMG/M metagenome (GOLD analysis project Ga0075434, IMG submission 75298) | Populus rhizosphere microbial communities from Tennessee, USA - Rhizosphere MetaG P. TD hybrid SRZTD3 | ecosystem: Host-associated > Plants > Roots > Rhizosphere > Soil | place: USA...
GACGATACCGCCTCGGCCATCCTGGCGTGATCGAACGCAGCCTGCTTCGTTTTCGCTTCCGCGTCGACGAGGACGAACTCATGGCCTCCCTTGACCGTTCGTCGATACCAGAACCGGTCCGTGTTCCTGATCCACTGGCGCTCGTCGACGACGTTCAGCGCAAGGCCGTCGTAGCGGCTGCGCAGCCCCATCGCGCGCTGGTAGTCGGCGATCGTGCCTTGCGCCGCAACAGGCAGCGGCAGGAGCAGACAGACGCAGAAGCTCGCGATCGCAAGAGGCTTCATCAGAAACTCCCGTTGAGGTGGCGAAGAAGATTGTAGCAAGAGAACAATCACCAATCCCCAATCGGGAATCCCCAATCCGTAATCGGAATCCCCAATCGGGAATCCCCGATCGGGAACGGGAATCTCGAATCCGTGATCGTGATGCGATGATCGGGCTGATGACTGAGAGGCCGAAGATCGCAATATTTGGCGAACACGAGCCGAAGACTATTGCCCAGTTGAACGATGTTGCCAGCCGGGCCCGCCGCGCGGCGCTGATGGCCGACGGGCATCTGGGCTACGTGATGCCGATCGGAGGCGTGGCCGCGTATCGCGAACAGGTCTCGGTGGTCGGCGTGGGCTTCGACATCGCCTGCGGCAACGCGGCAATCCGCACGGATCTGACGGTCGAGAAGAATGTCGACCTGGTCGAGCGACTGCCAACGCTCGCAGACGAGATCCAGTCGACCGTGTCCTTCGGCATGGGCCGGAAGAACCGCGCCGATGATGCGCCGGTCGACCACCCTCTCTTCCAGAGCGCCGCGTGGGAGGCAGTGCCAGGGCACGCGCGCGAGGCGCTGCGGTCGAAAGCCCGAGCACAACTGGGGACCGTCGGCAGCGGCAATCACTACGTCGACGTCTTCGCCGACGAGACAGGAGCCATCTGGGTCGGTGTGCACTTCGGGAGCCGCGGCTTCGGCCACAGCGTCGCGTCCGGCTTCCTCGCACTGGCCCAGGGCGCGAAGTGGGACGCGCGGGTGCCGGAGCGCGAGGCGCTGCTTCCGCTCGCCATGCCAATCGGCCAGGACTACTGGGCGCTGATGACGCTTGCCGGCGAGTACGCGTATGCGGGCCGCGAATGGGTCGCGCGGAAGGTTGTTGGGATCCTCGGCGGCCGCGAGATGGAGCTCGTGCACAACCATCACAACTTCGCCTGGCGCGAGAAGCACGACGGCGAGGACGTCATCGTCGTCCGCAAAGGTGCAACGCCCGCCTTTCCTGGTCAGAAGGGATTTGTCGGGGGTTCCATGGGCGACAACGCGGTGATTGTGCAGGGTACTGTTTCGCGGCAACCCGAGACCCAGGACCTCCAGCGTCTCGCGCTGTACTCCACCGTGCATGGTGCAGGGCGCGTGATGTCGCGCACGGAAGCGGCGGGGAAGCGCAACTGGAAGACTGGCAAGGTGCTGAAGCCGGGCAAGGTCTCGCCAGAAATGATGCAGAAGTGGGTGCGCGAGAAGGGTGTGATTCTGCGGGGAGGCGGCCTCGACGAAAGTCCGCATGTCTATCGCCGCCTTCCCGATGTTCTCACCGCTCAGAAGCGCACCATCGAGGTGCTCCACACGCTGAAACCGCTGATCGTTGTCATGGCCGGCGCGAACGAGTTCGATCCGTACAAGGACTAGAATCGATCGGGAAGTGCCCGTGCGATGAATTGCTGATGGATGATTGCTGAATGCTGATTGATTGACGATCGGTGGCCGCGGGTCAATCAGCGCGCAGAGCAGTAACCGGGTCAATCGTCGCCGCGCGGCGCGCGGGTAGCCATGCGGCAACACACGCGGCGCAACCGAGCACGGCGACGACGGCCACGAGCGTCGTCGGATCGTGCGGCTCGACCTGGAACAGGAAACTCTTGATTACGCGCGTCGTGTAGTACGTTCCGCCAAGACCGGCGATCAGCCCGAACGCAACCGGCCAGGCGGAATCCCGAACCACCACGCCGACGACTTGCGCAGGCCGAGCGCCGAATGCGACTCGGACACCGATCTCGCGCGTGCGCCGAGCGACCGCATACGCCGTCATGCTGAAGATGCCCACGAGTGTGAGCAGCAGGCCGAAAGCGCCGAGCAGCGTGAGCAGCAGCATGCGGTGTCTCGGTTCCGCCACTTGATGGCTGAGCAATGCCGCCGCGGGCCGAATGCGGCCGACCAGCACGCGTGGGCTGACAGCTGCTGCGGCCTGCTTCAAGCGGTCGATCGACAGGGACGCACGATCACGCAGACGCATGACCATGGCGAGCGTCACGGGCGACGTATCCCCCGGGTTCGGATTGGGCAGGATGTACATCTCGGGCTCGACGCGCGACTGCGGACCGCCGTGCCGGAGGTTGGGGACGACGCCGACGATTCGGAATTGGCGTGGCGGTTTGAAATCTATGCGCACGATGTGACCGAGCGCGTTGCCGCCGAAGTACTTCTCCGAGGCGGTAGCGTTGACCACGACTGCCTCCCCGGTCAGCCGATCTGCGTCTTCCGGCAGTCGCCCGGCGAGCGGACGTACTCCCATGGCTTCGAAATAGCCGGGCAGCACCGTGCGCTGCGGCCCTTCGAAGTGGGCGCCTGTGTCTGCCTCGGGAAACCAATACGTCGCCCCTCCATCGAGTGCCAGGCGATCGATCGCGCCGGCGGCCGCCACCTCCGGAAGGCGGCGCAAGGCGTCGGCGAGTGAGGTGTAGTACTCACGCCGAGCGGCCGGCGCCTGATCGAGCGGCTCCACTTCGAGTGTCAGGACGTTGGCCGTATCGAACCCGAGATCGACGGACACGAGCTTCGCGAAACTGCGCAGGATCAGCCCTGAACCGGCCATCAGCACCAGTGCGAGCGTTACCTCGATGGCTATCAGCCATTGGCCGGCTCGCCTCGACAGCGGCGCGCCGCTGCGGCCGCCGACTGCCAGCATGCTGCTGATCGTCGAGGGCGCGCGGGACAGTTTGAGCGCGGGAACCAGGCCGAAGATCAGCGCCGTCACAGCCGTGAGCGCGAGCGACAATCCAAGCACGGTCGCGTTGAGGGTCACAGGTGAGTTTGGCGGCAGGGAAAGCGGAATGACCGCGACCAGCGAATCGAGCGACCCGTACGCGAGCAGCACGCCAACGAGCGCGCCCGCCGCAGCCAGCAGCACACTCTCGGTGAGCAGCTGGCGGATCAATCGTCCTCGCCCCGCGCCGATTGCGGTGCGAATTGCCATCTCGACGTCCCGAGTCGCGCCTCGTGCGAGCGTCAGTGCCGCGACGTTGACGCAGGCGATGAGCAGGATGAAGGTGACGGCAATCGACAGCGTTCGAATGGTGGCTCCGAACTGACTGGTCTCGTCGTCGTACATCGACTCCATCACCACGCGTGCGGGGGCCTGCGCCGGCCCAATAACTCTTCCCGCCGGCGTCACGGTGTCGAGCGCGGACCTGGCCTGAGCGAGCGTCACGCCTGGCCGCAGCCGCGCGATGACCGGCGTCCCCGACCCACGCATCTCCAGAAACGCGCCTGAGAACTGTTTCGCCTGCCAGACCGCAGTGTCGTTGTAGAAGCCCGCCGGCAGGACGCCGACGATCGTCGCGGGCTTGTTCTGGATGCGAATGCTGCGGCCCAGGACATCTCGGTCGCCGCCGAACTCACGTTGCCAGAACGCATGGCCGAGGAGCGCGGCGGCCGGAGCGCCTTCACGCGTGTCGTCCGGCTGAATCCCGCGACCGAGAATCGGCATGATGCCGTACGTCTCGAGGAAGTCTTCCGACGCTTCGGCGACCGTCAGCCGCTGCGCTGTCCCGGTTTCGACGATGAGCGGCATGAAGCCACTGACCCGTCCCATCCCGGCATGCGCGATGATCGTGGTGAGTGCGCGCCACCTGCGAATATCTGCCATCGAAGGCGCATATTGGCCCGATTCGCCGCTCTTGCTTGTTTCCTTCACATCAATAGTGACCAGCTCCTCGGGATGCGGGTACGGTAGCGGTCTCAGCAACGCCGCGTCGATGACGCTGAAGAGCGCCGTGGAGACGCCGATGCCGAGCGCCAGCGTCAGGATGGCGACGATCGAAAAGGAAGGACGTTGCGCCAGCTGTCGTACACCATACTTCGCGTCCTGTACCATCGTCTCGATCACGCCTCCACCGCGGATGTCGTAGCCGCGGTCCTGAATCACCGCGACATTGCCGAAGCGTCGCAGCGCGGCTTGGCGCGCGGCGTGTGGGTCCAGGCCATTCTGCGCGTACTCGTCGGCGCGCATCTCGACGTGAAAGTTCAGCTCTTCGCGGATTTCGTCCGTTATCGCGTCGCGCCTGACGAGGGCACGCATTCTCGCGATCGCGATCCGAATGGCGGTCATACGGACCTCCTAGCCATTGAGCACGTCGGCGACGGCAGTGGTGAGCCGAACCCAGCTCGCGGTTTCGGATTTGAGCTGAGCGCGGCCCGTCTTCGTGAGCTTGTAGAAACGCGCGCGGCGACCGGTGTCGGTCACCGCCCATGAGGACGCGAGCCATCCGCGCTGCTCCATACGATACAAAGCCGGATACAGCGATCCCTCCTCGACGCTGAGAACGTCGTTCGACATCCGCTCCAGCCGCGCCGCGATGGCATAGCCGTGCAACGGCCGGTTATCGAGAACCTTGAGGACGAGCATGTCGAGGGTGCCGTGGAGCTGATCGCTGTTCGTGGCTGTCATAATCAGAATGCCTAATGATTAGACATTCTAAGTATCACAGCATGCGGCCGCAAGCTGGGCCGTCATGAGTGCGCGGGTGGCGCCGGCGGGGCCGCCCCGCTTCGAGCCGCGCGTCGTCTCCCGTCACGCTGCTTTCGACGCGCGGGCGAAGTGGGGCTGCCGGCGCCAGGACCCGCTACAGTCGTTGAATTGGTTCAGAAGCTCCAGCCGCTGCGATACTCTCTCGTCAGGAACGGGTTCGCCGCGTCGTTGTTCGTGACCTTCATGTTAGCGGGGTCGTACACGAGCCTCGAATTTGCCCGCAGCGACGCAATCCCGAGCAGCATCGTCTCGGTCAGCTTCGCCGCGTAGTCGAACGGGCATGAGATCTGGTCCTTGCCTTTGATGGTGTGGACCCAGTTCATTTCGTGCTCCTCGTTCGGCACGCGCGTCAGCCGCGTCTTCGGCTCGCCGTACGCGTTGTGCTTCGAGGCGGGGAGCAGACGCGGCGGCGCGGAGCTCTCCTGCAGCAGCTTGCCCTTCTTGCCGACGTAGAGAATCCCGCCGCCCGGATTCAGTTTGCCCCCCTCGAGCTCCGGCGGATCCTTCGGGATGAGTCCGCCGTCGTACCACGTCAGCTTCACGGCGGGCCTGCTGCCGCGGTTCGGGAACTCGTAGTACGTCGTGGTCGCGCTTGGATAGGTCGCGCCATTGAACGGCGTCGATCGCGTTTCTATGAACGTCGGGAGATCGAGGTCCAGCGCCCACATCGGGAAGTCGATGAGATGAGCGCCCATGTCGCCAAGCGCGCCCTGCCCCCAGTCCACCCAGCCGCGCCAGTTGAACGGGTGGTAGATCGGGTGGTAATCCACCTTTGGCGCAACGCCGAGGAAGAGATCCCAGTCGAGGCCCTCGGGCACGGGATAGGTGCCGTTCATGGCCCCCGCGAGCTTCGCTGCGACGCCTTCGCCGTCCCAGCGCTCGCGCATGTTCGCGGGCGGCGTGCCGGGCCGCGGAATTCCCTGCGGCCACCATCCCCACGGACGATCGGTCCAGACGTGCACTTCCTCGACGTCGCCGATCGCGCCGTTCAGGATGTATTCGACGCCGCGGCGCTGGCTGTCGAGCGAGTGCCGCTGATTGCCCATCTGCGTGACGACCTTCGTGCTCGCCGCCTTCTTGACGAGGTGCCGCGCCTCGTGGACCGACCAGCACAGCGGCTTCTGCACGTACACGTGCCTGCCGTGATCCATCGACGCCGACGCGATGATGGCGTGCATGTGATCCGGCGTCGCGACGATCACCGCGTCGATATCCTTCTGCTTCTCGAGCATCTGCCGGTAGTCCTTGTGCTTCTGGATCTTCGGCAGCTGCTCGGTGACGAACTTCTGCAGGTTCGCGCGGTTGTCCTGCTTCGGCCATCGCGCATCGGCGTCGAGCTGCGCCTTCGAACGCGGCAAATCGTGAAACGGCGTCGACGGGGGCGGCTGCCGGTTCGGCGTGCCTGGCGGCGTCTGCGCGCGGCGTGTCCACTCCGCCAGCTTCCGATCGAGCAGGCCGAAGTCGACGTCGCAGATCGCCACGATGTTCTGGCTCATGACGTTCTCGGCATTGACGGCGCCCATGCCGTTGACGCCGCAAACGGCGATATTGACCGTGTCGCTCGGCGCCTGAAATCCGCGTCCGAGCACACGGCGCGGGACGATCATGAACGCTGCGGCGGCGCCGGCGGCCGTGGTAACGAATTCACGGCGGGTCAAACGTGTGTGTTGCGGTTTGTTCTCTTCGTCCATGCAGCTATCCTTAAGTCCGATTAGTTACGCTGTTATCGGCCCGAAACAACAATCTTGTACTAGTTGCTGCGGACGCCGCATATAACGGGGTAGGCGCGCCACGGGCGCGGCCCGCCGGAGCGGAGCGGGGCATGGGGCCCCCGCGAGCGACGGCGAAAGGGGTCCGGGGGGCGAAGCCCCCCGGACCCAGTTGGAGGTCAGATGAAGCCAGCGACGGTTTTCCTCGGAGAAATGACGAACCCCGAAGTCGAAGCGTTTCTGAAGACGCATCATACGGTGATAATTCCGACGGGCGCAACGGAACAGCACGGTCCGCATGCGCCGCTGCTGACGGACGTCATCATACCGAACGAGATCGCGCGCCGCATCGCGCCCGACATCGGGGCCGTCGTCGCGCCGCCGATCAATTACGCGCTCTCGTATCCTCACGTCGGCTTCACCGGGCTCGTCCACATCCGGATCCCGACCTTCATGGCGATGATCGAGGACCTCTGCGTCGCGTTCGCGACCTCCGGCTTCAAGCGCATCATCTTCCTGAACGGCCACTACGACAACACGTACGCGATCGCGTATGCGTGCGCGAACGCGGCCGACAAGATCGGCAAGGACGTCAAGGCGTTCCCGATCAACTACTGGGATGCGCTCACGGCAGAGGAGGTCGCCGAATTCTCCGGATTGAAGAACGGGCTGCACGCCAACCTCGCGGAGACGTCCGCCGTGATGGCCATCAACCCGAAGCTCGTCGATCTCGAGCGTGCGAACGCGGAGTTTCCCCCGTTTCCGCAGTACACGATTCCCAACACCGGTGCCGTGCACACCGCGTTCTTCTTCACCGCGCCCGGCTCGGTCTACTGGGCCACCAAGAGCGGCACCTGGGGCGACGCGCGCAAGTCGAATCCTGAGGCCGGCGAGCGCTACCTGCAGGCGGGCATGCGCTCGACGCTCGCGGTGCTCGACAACATCGAAAAGACGTTCAAGGCGATGCCGCCGCGCTAGATGACAACGCATCGAATCGCGCTCTACCCGGGCGATGGGATCGGCGGCGAGGTGACCGATTCTGCGGTCGCGGCGCTCGAGGCGGCCGCGCGCCGCGGCGGGACCTTCCAACTTGCCTTCGAACGGTTCGACTGGGGGATGGCGCATTACGATCGGCACGGCCGCGTGGCGCCCGATGATTTCCTCGATACGCTCCGCGCGTTCGACGCGATCTTTCTCGGAGCGGTCGGCTGGCCGGCCCGCCTGCCGGATCACATCACGCTCACGCCGCTGATTCGGCTGCGGCAGGCGTTCGATTTGTATGCGTGCGTCCGGCCCGCCCGGACGTTTCGCGGTGTCCAGGGGCCGCTGCGCAAGGACGCTCCCATCGACCTCGTCATTGTCCGGGAGAACTCCGAAGGGGAGTACGTCGACAACGGCGGCGTCCTCGGTACGGGGACCGCTGAAGAGATCGCGACGCAGACCGCCGTGCACACGCGGCGCGGCGTCGAGCGGATCCTGCGGTTCTCGTTCGAGCTCGCGCGGACGCGCCGCCGGCGGCTCGCGATGATCACGAAGTCGAACGCGCAGCGCTACGCATACGTCCTGTGGGATCGAGTACTGGCCGAGATGGCGCCGCGGTTTGGCGACGTCGCGGTCGAAAAGCTCCACATCGATGCCGCCACGCTCGAATTGGTCCGTCGTCCGGAGTCGTTCGACGTCATCGTCGGATCGAACCTGTTCGGGGACATCCTGAGCGATCTGAGCGGCGGAATCACTGGGAGCCTGGGGCTCAATCCGTCGGCGAACCTCAACCCTGAGCGCCGATTTCCTTCGCTCTTCGAGCCCGTCCACGGATCGGCGCCCGACATCGCCGGCCAGGGCATCGCGAATCCGTGTGCGGCGGTGCTGAGCGCCGCGATGATGCTCGACTGGCTGGGGGAGAAGGATGGCGGGCGCCTGCTGCGCACCGCCGTGGAGCGCGCGCTTGCGGAAGGAAATCTGACGCCGGATATCGGCGGCCGCCTCACGACTGCCAAGATGACGCGCGCGATCGTGCAGCAGATCGGATGACGCCTGCCCTGAGCGAGCGCAGCAACCGCGGCGAGTCGAAGTGGAGAGCGGCAGTCCCGCTGCTCGTCGGCCTGCTCATTGCGCTCGTGCCGGCGCCCGCGGGCCTCGCGCCGTATGCGTGGCGTTACTTCGCAGTGTTCGCCGCGACGATCGTCGCACTGATCACCGAGCCAATTCCGGCGGCTGCGATTGGCCTGATTTCGGTGACGTTCACCGCGGCATTCGGGCTGCCGTTCAGCCCCGAGCAGCGCGCAGACCCGGCGTTCCGGTTCCCTGCCGAGGCGCTCAGATGGGCGCTCGGTGGATTCATCAACGCGACGGTCTGGTTGATCTTCGCGGCCTTCGTCTTCGCGATGGGCTATCAGCAGACGGGCCTCGGCCGACGCATCGCGCTCGTGCTCGTCAAGCGGCTCGGTTCTCGTACGCTCGGCCTCGGCTACGCCATCGCCTTGTCGGATCTCGCGCTCGCGCCGTTCACGCCGTCGAATACGGCGCGCAGCGCCGGGATCATCTTTCCCGTCATTGCCAGCATTCCACCTCTCTACGGGTCCACGAGCGGCGACTCGCCGCGGCGGATCGGCGGTTATCTGATGTGGGTGGCGTTCGCCGCGACGTGCGTCACGAGCTCACTGTTCATCACGGCGCTCGCGCCGAACGTGCTCGCCGTCGAGCTCGTTCGGAAGGCGACCGGCGTCGAGATCACGTGGACCGAATGGTTTGTTGGATTCCTTCCCATCGGCGCGTTGCTGCTCGCAGTGCTGCCGTGGCTCGTCTACACGATCTATCCGCCGCAGATTCGAACGAGCACCGAAGTGCCGAAATGGGCCGCGGGGGAGCTCACCCGGCTCGGACGCATCACGAACCGGGAATGGATCATGTCAGCGCTCGTCGTCACGGCCCTTGCACTCTGGATCGCGGGCGCGCGGCTGATCGATCCGACGATGGTGGCGCTCGTCGGGATCTCACTGATGCTGATCACCCGCATCGTGTCGTGGGCCGACGTAGTCGGCAACACACCGGCCTGGAACGTTCTGGTATGGTTCGCGACGCTCGTGGTGCTGGCGGATGGCCTGAACAAGGTTGGAGTCGTGGATTGGTTCGGCCGCGGCGCCTCCACGCTGCTCGCCGGCCGGTCGCCGATCGTCGTGACCGCAGCGCTCGTCGCGCTGTTCTTCGTGCTCCACTACATCGTCGCCGGGCTCGCGGCGCATACGACAGCGCTGCTGCCGGTCATGGCTGCGGCCGGAGCCTCCATCCCCGGCGTACCCGTACGCGCGTTCGCGATGCTGATGGTCTTCTCGCTCGGTTTGATGGGCGTGCTGACGCCGTACGCGTGCGGTCCGTCGGCGGTGTATTACGAGAGCGGCTATCTGCCGCGCGGCGACTTCTGGCGCCTCGGTCTGATCTTCGGCGCGATCTTCCTGGCAGCGCTGCTGCTCATCGGGCTGCCGTACCTGGACTAAGAGGTCACCGACCCGCTGTCTCCGTGGCCCCTGAGTGATTCAAATGCGTCCGAACTGTTGGACCGCTTCCTTGATCGATTTCATTTGTAGCTCTTCCTGATTTCTTCCAGCCGTTTCTTGAGGTACGCCGCGTACTCGGCTTTCAGCGCAGGGTCCTGCGGTGAGCCATAGATCTCTCGTGACTTGTATTTGCCCTCGTCGAACTTCATCCGCGTCCATTCGTCGTGGACGTGAATCTCGTCGGAGTTGTCGACCACGGCCTGCACCAGCGCGGGCGGGATGAAATAAATCCCCTCGGTATCGCCGAAGACGAGATCCCCGGGCATGACGGTCGCGTTGCCGATGCGGACGGGAACGTTGACGCCGCTCACCATGACGTTCGCAATCGCGCTCGGGTGGGTCTTCCTGAAGTACGCGGGCATGTCCATG
>Ga0075434_100006970_pt1 | contig 10418 bp, 10 predicted proteins | sample RhiMethybrSRZTD3_FD_75298 | JGI IMG/M metagenome (GOLD analysis project Ga0075434, IMG submission 75298) | Populus rhizosphere microbial communities from Tennessee, USA - Rhizosphere MetaG P. TD hybrid SRZTD3 | ecosystem: Host-associated > Plants > Roots > Rhizosphere > Soil | place: USA...
TGAGCACGAGGACTGGAAACGGTCCCTTCCCGTCCGGGATATTCATGACTCCAGAGATCTTGAGTCCATCGCCGCGATAGGTGATCAGGTAATGCTTGTACGCCCCGTAGTCTCCGAGCAGCTGGCCGAGCTTCAGGTTGCGACCGTCGTACTTCTTATTGATCAATGCTTGCACCGAGATGGGATGCGGCCTGGGCTTGTTCGTCGCCTTGGGTGCGGGAGTTGTGCTCGGCCCGGATGTCGCTGACGGTGACGGAGCCGGTGTTGATACAGCGGTTGCAGTGGGCGCTGGGATCGGGGTAGGCGCGTTTGTCGGCGCTGTGGCAGTGCACGCTGCCAATAACAGAGCAGCCGGGACGACCCACAGCGCCTTCATTTAGCCAGTATTCGCGTCGGGCAAGTCACGGATTCGGTTGCACCGGTTGGGTAATACGTTGTTGTTCCGCACGTATGACGACGACAAGCAGGTCGAGTTGCAAAGGGGAGGTACGAATGCCCGCGACCACTGGAGCAACGGCGGCGGACGCCGGAACGGTCGATATCGGCGGCGACATCACGGTCAACCGCCTGGGTTTCGGGGCGATGCGCATCACCGGCCAAGGCATTTGGGGCGACCCGCCTGATCGAGACGAGGCCCGGGCCGTGCTGCGGCGGACCGTCGAGCTCGGCGTCAACTTCATCGACACGGCTGATTCCTACGGACCCAACGTGAGCGAGGAGCTCATCGCCGAGGCATTGCATCCGTATCCGGACGATCTGGTGATCGCGACAAAAGGTGGCCTGGTACGACCCGGGCCGGGACGATGGCCAGCCAATGGCCGGCCCGAGCACCTGCGCGAGGCCTGCGAGGGAAGCCTCCAGCGCCTGCGACTGGACCAGATTCCTCTGTACCAACTCCACCGGCCCGACCCGGAGGTGCCGTTTGAGGACTCGATCGGTGCACTAGTGGCTCTGAAGGAGGAGGGCAAGATCCGCCATATCGGCCTGTCCAACGTCAACGAAGATCAGCTGCGGCAAGCGCAGGCGTTGACGCCGATCGCGTCGATCCAGAACCGGTACAACCCGGGCGACCGAAGATCGGACGCGCTCGTCGACCTGTGCGCTATCGAGCAGATTGCTTTTCTGCCGTGGGCGCCGATCCAAAACCTCGACAGCCTTCCGACGCTCACCGACCTCGCTGAGCGGCATGGCGCGACGCCGTACCAGGTGGCATTGGCCTGGCTCCTGGCCCGATCAGAGACGATGCTGACGATCCCCGGCACGGGATCGACCGATCACCTGGAAGAGAACGTGGCGGCTGCCGGCTTACGTCTCAGCCCAGAGGAGCTAGCCGCTCTCAACGATGTGAGCTGACTTTCCGGGTCACAGCGGCTGGTTGATCAGCCAGGAGCCGTCGCCGGGTTCGCGTTCCCGGTTTCGAATCCACTCGCTGATCTGGCTCAAGTCCAGGCCGTACGCCGGCCCACCGGTCAGCTGGTAGGTCTCGAGCCGTCGGCGAGCTCGTCCGATGAGCCGCAGCGCGCCGACACGGTTGCCCCGCTCGGCATGGGTAATGCCCACGCATAGCTGAGCGAGTCCTTGCCACAGTTCCCGTTCCGCAGGTGGCCCCGCTTTCCAGCGCGCCTCGTACACCTCATGAGCCGAAAAAGGTCGGCCCTCGCTCAGAAGCTGATGAGCGTAGGAGATCGTCGCCAGTGGCGGTAGAGGCTCCTCTGGCACTGGCTCGACGCCGACGCTGCCGTAGGGGAGGGGACGACCGAGCCGATCTCGGGGACGGGCTTGTCGGGCTCGTCCTTGTTGGTCTCGGTCCCGTTCCCGGGATTGGCCGTGATCGGTCTCGGCGTCGGGCGTCCGACCGGAGCTTGGTTGGTCTTGGCTGCTCGTACGCCCCGCGAGAAACTGCTCGAGTTCCGCGTCAGCAGCCACGAATCGGTCAGCCTCCTCACCGTCGTCGCAACGGTAAAGGCCAACCGTGATGGCGTCGCTTTCCTGGCCGAGCACGCGCCAAACCCCGCCGGCGTTCTCCCACCGCCGCAGCACGGCGACGAAATCCGGACGGGACTCCATGGACCTGGTATACCCAGCAACTGCCTGCAGACGGTAGATGTAGGCCTGGGACGGCCCTATTATTCGGAGACCCGTTGCAGAGGCGGCTGCACAGGTATCTTCTTGGGGTGCCTGTTGTCCCGCCCGACATTGTGGGCGTTGCCGATTGGCAGCCCCTGGCCAGAGGCGGTTTTGCAACGGTGTGGCGTGCTCGCCAACCATCGCTGGATCGCCCCGTCGCGGTCAAGGTCGATGATCGAACCCTGGACGATGAATCTGAGCGCCGCCGGTTCTTAGGCGAGGCCGGGGCGGCGGGCAACCTCTCTGGTCATCCCAGCATCGTCACTGTCCATGACGCGGGCATCCTTGCCGACGGGCGCCCGTATCTGGTGATGAAGCTCTGCACGGGCGGTTCACTGACCAGCTGGCTGCGCTCGGACAATAGGCAGAGTGTTGAGCGGATCTGTTTCATTGGGATTCGCATTGCTGACGCATTAGCCGCTGCTCACGAAGAGGGCATGCTGCACCGAGATGTCAAGCCGGCGAACATCCTGATCGACAGTTATGGCAACCCGGGATTGGCCGATTTCGGCCTCTCTACCCTGGAGCCGGGCTCCACTGTCGGTGTGACCGTCGCCTATGCGCCACCGGAGGTGCTGCTCGGGGGGTCGCCAAGCGCGGCGGGCGATGTTTACCAGCTCGCGGCAACTCTCTATGCGCTGCTGAGTGGCCATCCGCCGTCGCAGCCAAGCGGTGAATCGATATCGCTGGAGGACCGACTCGCGCGACTGCGGGAGCCTGTCAAGCCGCTGCCGGGCATCGACGACGACCTGATGCAACTGTTGTTGGACGGGCTTGCCTTTGAGCCCACGGACCGACCCACCGCGGTCGAGTTTCGGGATCGGCTTACCGCACTGAACTTGGCCAGTGATCATCCAACCGGGGTGCCAACGCGACCGGGTGCAAGCAAACTCACGCTCGCGCTACTGGCCGCCACGGTGTTCTCCTTGGTCCTCATATTGCTGGCTGGCGCCACTGTCTATCTCTATGAGATTGACCGCAGTGTCACGACGAATTTAAAGCGCGACATCGATCTACCTGCGGAGGAGACCGCAGGCGAAAAACGGCCGGTGAAGGATCCGCTAGCGGACAACACACTCGACTATCTGCTTATTGGCACCGACGGAGGCAATCCGGCGCTGGATCGGGGTGGGCGCAGCGACTCGATCATGCTGGTCCATCTCAATCAGTCGCGTGATCAGGCGTACGTGATCTCCATCCCACGCAACACCTCGGTGAACATCCCCGGAGAGGGCGATCTGAGGATCAATGAAGCCTTCCCCAGAGGCGGTCCGCCGTTGGTCGTCCGTACGGTTGAAAAACTGACCGGCACCAGAATCGACCACGTCGCAATGATCGACTTCCAGGGCTTTGTCAGCCTCACCCAGGATCTCGGTGGTGTCACCGTTGTGAACCGGACTCCCTTCGGCCCCTTCCCGGAGGGCAACATCACGCTCTCGGGTGACGCCGCCCTGCGATATGTCCGTGAACGACCGTGGGACGAACAAGATCGAGCCGAGAAGCAACGGAATGTTCTGAAGGCGATCCTGGCGAAGGGGTTGTCCGCTGAGGTTGTTGCCGATCCAGTCCGATTCACCAAATTCTTGGACAACGCTGCCCGGCGAATCCAGGTGGATAAGACCTTGAAGAACACTGAACTCCGCTCGACGGCGGCAGCACTCCGCCTGAAACCCAAGGACGTAACGCTGCTATCTGCTCCGTTGGGCCCCGAGCGCAACGGGACTTACCCGATCGATCGCAACAAGCTTGATGAGCTCAGCGAAGCCTTGCGCAAGGACACCATGGCCGAGTATGTGAAGCACTATCCGGGAGGCTGATCACTCGACGCTCGGCCGGAATACCAGCCGTGGCTGGTGCAGCTGACGGTTCTATCAGTTACATAGGACCGGAACGCGACGGATATTCGCGGCAGGCGCCGAGGGCCGTGGCGGCAGCGTGAGGGTAAGGACTCCGCGGGGCTGCAGCACCGTACGAACTGGCGTATGGGCTGCAGCGGGTGCACCGAGTTCTATGTGACGGCGTCCGCGCGCTTCCTCCCCGTAGCCATGATGACTGGAGGCATTGTCCTTGGGATTGTCGCCGGCCTGCAGGTCGGCGTGGCTTTAAGCCATCCGATCGCCGTCTCGACACAACCGCTGACTCTTGGGCCGGTTGTGGGCCAGTTCGTTGGGGCGACACTCATTTCCGCCGCCTTCGCTCTGTCGGCGTACGCCGGGTTGGAAACTGTGGTGCTCGCGGGCCTGATGGGTGCCCTTGGTGGTCGGCTACGTCGGAATGGCCACCTTAGGTTTCAGCGATGTTCCCGCTAACACTGCCGGAGCCCTTCTCGCTGCATTCGTAGCCACCATAGTCGCGCGCCGATCCCACATGCCGGGCTTTGGCCTCATCGCAGCGGCGATCCTGCCGTTGGTTCCCGGCCTATCGCTCTTCACCGGGCTGCTGCAGGCGGTCGGAACACTACGCTGGTCCCGAGCCGAAACTACAAAGATTGCTCACCGAAGTCGGAGCCCAGGCGGTCGGTCAAGCTGTCGAGCTCGGTACGGAGCGCGGCGGGGAGCCTCGGGCCCAACTTGGCGAACCAGTCCTCGATCAAAGCCAGCTCGGCCCGCCACTCCTCGGCATTTACCGTGAGCAGGGCCTGCAGCGCCTCGGAGGACAGATTGAGGCCGTCGACCTCGAGCGAGGCGGGCGAGGGCACGGAGCCGACCGGCGTCTCGACGGCCTGCGCCCGACCCTCCAGGCGCTCGACGATCCACTTAAGTACCCGGCTGTTCTCACCGAATCCCGGCCATAGGAAGTCCCCGGCGGGTGAGCGACGGAACCAGTTCACGTAAAAAATGGCCGGTACGCCTTCTGGGTGCTCAGCGCCCATCTGAAGCCAGTGCCCGAAGTAGTCGCCGGCCGCGTAGCCGAGGAATGGCAGCATGGCCATGGGGTCGCGCCGCACCACTCCGACCGCCCCGGTCGCGGCCGCGGTGGTCTCGCTGGACAGGGTCGCACCCATGAACACACCATGTGGCCAGTCCCGCGCCTGGGCTACTAGCGGCACCGTGTCCGCCCGACGCCCACCGAAGATGATGGCATCGATGGGGACTCCGCCCGGGTCGTCGTACTCGGGCGCGAGGATCGGGCACTGCGTCAGGGGTGTGCAGAACCGGCTGTTCGGGTGAGCCGCCGGGCCGCGGGCTTCCTCGGCGGTCCAGCTTTGGCCACGCCAGTCGGTCAGGTGCGCGGGTGGTTCGGGGGTCATGCCTTCCCACCACACGTCCCCGTCGTCGGTCAGCGCCACGTTGGTGAAGATCGAGTTGCCGCGATCGATTGTTGCCATGGCGTTGGGGTTCGTCTGCCAGCTCGTGCCGGGCGCCACGCCGAACAGTCCGTATTCGGGATTGGTCGCGTACAGCCGGCCGTCGCCACCGAACCGCATCCAGACGATGTCGTCGCCCAAGGTTTCCGCTGTCCAGCCCGGCAGGGTCGGACGCAGCATGGCCAGGTTCGTCTTTCCACAGGCGCTGGGAAAGGCGGCCGCGAAGTGGTAGCTCCGCCCCTCTGGCGAGGTCAATTTCATGAGCAACATGTGCTCGGCCAGCCAGCCCTCGTCGCGAGCGATGACTGAGGCGATTCGCAGTGCGTAGCACTTCTTGCCGAGCAGCGAGTTGCCGCCATAGCCCGAGCCGTACGACCAGATCGCCCGCTCTTCGGGGAAGTGGCTGATGTACTTCACCTCGTTGCACGGCCAGGGAACGTCGGAATGTCCCGCTTGGAGCGGCGCACCCACCGAGTGCAGGCAGGCCACAAAGTCGGCGTCCCCGTTTGCAGTCATGGCGGCCAGGGCGGAGCGGCCCATCCGGGTCATGACTCGCATACTGACCACCACGTACGGGGAGTCGGTGATCTCCACCCCGAAGCTAGGCTGCGCTGCGTCAAGCGGACCCATGCAGAACGGCACCACGTACATGGTCCGGCCCCGCATGCAGCCGCGATACAGATCGGTCATCACCTGCTTCATCTCGGCGGGCGCTACCCAGTTGTTAGTAGGTCCGGCATCGTCGGGCTCGGCCGAGCAGATGAACGTGCGGTCCTCTACCCGGGCGACATCGTCGGGGTCACTCCGGGCCAGGAAAGAGTTCGGCTTAGCGTCCGGGTTGAGCCGGATCAACGTGCCGGCCTCCACCAGGGTGTCGGTGAGCTGCGCCCACTCCGCGTCCGAGCCGTCGCACCAATAAATGGTCTCTGGCTCGGTGAGTTCGCCGACCTCGGCCACCCAGGCTAACAGCCGGCGGTGGCTGGTCGGCGGAGTCGGGGTCGGCGGTGCAGGCGCTAGCGTGCGTCGACCGGATTCGCGAATGGCAGTCATGGACGTCACCTCGTGAGTAATACCAGTAGGAGCACTGGTCTGAAGGTCTGAAGATAGGCCACGGTGTGCGCTAGCACGAAGCTCAGCAAGCGCTTAAGTGACGAAACTCACGACTCGGCAGCGAAGTCGCCCGAAAAGGGCGCCTCCCGGCATCACTTCGGAGGTCGACGGGGAGGCGTTGTCGCTTCAGTCGGCCGCTAGACGTTCGTCATGGGGTGCATGGCTGAGAATCTCCACGCCCGTCGACGTCACCAAGACCTGCTCCTCCAGCTTCAACCCCTCGTCCTCGCCCTCTACGCCGACGTAGGCCTCAACGCTGAAGACCATTCCTTCCCCGATCTCGCACTCGTGATGGCGGTCGAAGAGGAGGGTCGGATACTCGTCAGCGAGCCCGCTCCCGTGCACGATGAACAGATACCGCTGGGCGTGGTACTCCGCTGGGAGGCGACGGCTCAAACGCTCCACGGCCTCGTCGAAAGCGGTGCCCGGTTTGAGTTCGCTGATGATCTCGGCGAGGCATGTCTGAGCGTCGGCGTAAAGCCGTTGTTGCCGCGACGAGGGCTTTGCGGAGCCGACCAGATAGGCGCGTGAGAGATCGGGCAGGTAGCCGGCCGGACCGATCAGATCGCAATCGAACAAGCCGATGTCGCTGCGTTCGATCACTCGTGCGCTGGCCCCGTTGAACCATGGGTTCGTCCGGGGGCTGGAGGACAACAGCCGGCAAGGCGAGCGCGGTGAACGTTGCCGCGACTGCGCGCTGGGCGCTCATCTGCAGTCCTCGATGCGTCTAGAGGGCATGTATGAGGCCCGTCAGTAGTTTTCTTCTAATGCTTGTCGAAATTCCTCCGGATACTCGACCGCGAACCAGATCATGAGCGCGATGAAGAGGATCGACAGGACGAGGAGAAGTGTTGCGATGATGCCAAGGACGAATCCCGTCATCGCTTCGCCGTGGCCTCCGAGGTGGGGTTGCGCCTTGATCGCCTTCAGCGACTTCAGCCCGATTACCAGCGCGACGGGTCCGCATAGGGCCGGCAGTAGGCACAGCATCCCGCCCGCAATCGCGATGATGCCGAGCACCATCGCGGTCGTGGCGCGGGGTTCCTTGGGTCGGATCCACACAGGGTTCGGTGGAATCGGGACCTGCGAGGAGTGGTTCGGGGGCAATGCTGGGAAAGGTGCCGGCGGAATGGCGTCGGGTCCGGGGGGTTGGGTCACGGTGGGTCCTAGGTTCGGCGAGTCGTCGGTCAGGATGGCGCAACGCTGCTCGGCCGGTAGCAGGCATGCTGGGACGGTTGTGCGATCGTTATGAGCATCCCAGCTGAGCGATGAGCGCGACGGCGCACAGCTCAGCGAGGCTATTACTCCTAACGCGCGTGGCGCTTGGGCGGGAGTTCCTCAAGAGAGGGAGCTCAGGATGATCTTGATGATGGCGCCGAGCACGGACAGGGCCGTGCCGATGATGCCGCAGATCCAGCCGGCCTTGATGAGGGCCACGTTGTTGTAGTGGGCTGTATTGCTCTCCTCGAGGGCCTTCTTGCCCATGATGATCGCCGGGATGCCGGTGAACAGACCGCAGCAGACGAGGCTGAGGACGCCGAGGATCAGGATGGTGGTGCCCTTCGGGTGGTCGCGTCCGCCGAAGGCTTCGGCGTCGTAGCCACCATCTGACAGGCCGGGGTGCTCGGTGTCGGGCTCCCAGAACTGCCAATCTGGTGGCGCCGGAGGCCATTGTGGATTGGGCGTCCACCCCGGCGGGGGTCGCCATCCCACGGGTGGCTCCGGCCAGTCCGGAGGGGTCCTGAAGCGCCATCCCCCTGCCGTCGGCTGGCCCGTTCGGTCAATATCCATCCCTGCCCCCGTCCCCCAGTAAACCCAGAAGATTGGGAAGACATCCCTCTGTAGCCGGGCGATTACTGCCGACAGCATGCCACCACGCCAACCCGGCGGAGCACCAAAGCCGGAGGTTGCCTCGACCACTTTGCATCGCGGTTGAGGCGGATGGTCTGGCCGGGTTCGACCACCATATGGATTCACAGCAGGTTTCGCAGATCGACATCAAGGGCAGCGATACTCGACCGCGAACCAGATCATGAACGCGACAGCCAACTGGCAACGTTCAGCGACTTCAGCCCCGATCACCAGCGCGTGGCTATTTCCACCTGGTGACCTCAGGTCACAAGACGCAAGGCTGAAGTGTGGGGAAACTAAGTTACTCACCGGTAGGCCTAGCATGTGACGCGTCGCGAGTGCGACAGGTGAGGAGCCGAGCTACCTGCTGCACCTGATCGTCGGTCAGCGGGGGCATCTTCGCGGCTGCGGCGAGCACCTCGGGTGGTGACGCTGCTGTCCCAAATGGGACAGAACTTGAGGAGCCGGGCTTGAGGTTATCCCAAGTGAGACAGGTGCCCACGTGAACGGGATGGCGACGGCATGAGGGCGCCGCTCCAGTAGCCATCGCCACTGGTTTCACCGAGGTGTGGCAGCTGCCTGGGGGAGTCCATTTCGAGCGCGCTAGCTTCTTCGGCTTAGTGTCCCGATCGCGCGGAGGAGCGATAGCGGAGTGGCTGCTCTTATCGTCCCTCGCTTCACACTGTAGTTAAGAAAGTGAAAGTCACAGAATGTTGATCATGAAAAGTTGATCATGGTCAACATGTGACTAAGTTAACCAAACGAATATGTCAAATTGCGGGTTTGGCCGATGCGGTGCCCTTTGTTGACGCCCGGCTTCCAGATGGCAGTCGAGTGCATGCTGTGCTCGGTTGTTTGGCGTCGCCTGGAACCTGCATCTCGTTGCGGGTGCCTGCGCGGCGGAGCTTTTCACTCGCGGACCGTGTGGCCGCAGGTTCATTGACCCCGGGCGGCGCTCAGCTTTGTCCCGCATGATTGAGGCAAAACTCTCCTTCTTGATCAGCGGCGGGACCGGTTCGGGGAACACGGTGCTACATCGAGCCCGGCTGAGGAGCGCGGGATCATTTCATTCAGTCTTGGGGTCTTATGAAACGCTTTGTTTACAACAATCCCCTAGATGACCATCCTGATGTGCCCCTCCCGTATACGGAAGAGCAACTGCGGGCCTGTGCCAAAGGGATCACCGACGACAGGGCGTCCAATATCACGGTCACCCTCGACGGTAAGTCACTGCGGCGGACGGACGTGGGGACACCGCTACTGAACATCGTCCTGCCCGACGACAACATTTTCGGCGCGCCAACGAACCGGACGTATCACTCAGTGGGCTGGGGCAATTTCGTGGTGCTTCTGGGCCCGCTGACGCCTGGGACGCACACGATCTTCATCGACCACGTCCCGGGCGGGTCGGCCACGACGACGATCATAGTTGAGGGACCGCCTCCAGCCTAAGTGGGTTGCATCAGGCCCGGTCGTGGCTTGCTACGCGACCGGGCCGCTGAATCTAGATATGGCTTATCGCGTGTTTACTCTGGCGAGCCTGGGCGGTCGCTAAGGTGCGGGCGGTGACTGACGCGCGGCATGGCACCTCTGCGGGCTGGCACACCGGCTGCCGCTGCGCGCAGTGCCGGGCGGCGCACGCGGAGACTCAGAAAGCATTCGGCAGAGCCAGAGCGCAGAAGCGGCTACCAGTCGAGGTGCGCCAGCAACTGTTGGATGCAATCTATGCCGGTCAACCGTTCAGGACGATCTTCCGAAATCTTGGACTAACACCCAACCAGGTATGGGGATTAGCCAGAACCAACGAGGGGTGGTCAACAGCGCTGGAGGCCGCTCTGACAGATTCCCGTCGGGACGACCTTAAGCACGGGAGCACTCCGGCGTATGTGCGTGGCTGTGTCTGCAAAGAGTGTCGAGACCATCAGCGCGAGCGGATGGCGAGGAACCGCTGAGGCTGGGTTACGACAAGTCAGGCTGCGCCGGTGTGGTCGACTGACCAGGGGAGCTGGCTGAGCTGGACGGG
>Ga0075434_100006972_pt1 | contig 10417 bp, 8 predicted proteins | sample RhiMethybrSRZTD3_FD_75298 | JGI IMG/M metagenome (GOLD analysis project Ga0075434, IMG submission 75298) | Populus rhizosphere microbial communities from Tennessee, USA - Rhizosphere MetaG P. TD hybrid SRZTD3 | ecosystem: Host-associated > Plants > Roots > Rhizosphere > Soil | place: USA...
ATGCCGCTGGCCGCTGGAGCGACGACCGCCGCCTCACGTTGCGGCGTCAATCCCATTCGAGTGCTCCTTTGCGCCACTCATATATGAAGCCGATGGTCAAAACGCCAAGGAACACAACCATCGACCAGAACCCGAGCACACCGACCTCGCCGAACGCGACCGCCCAGGGGAATAGGAAGCTGACCTCGAGATCGAAGATGATGAACAGGATCGCGACCAGGTAGAAGCGCACGTCGAATGTCATGCGTGCGTCATCGAAAGCGTTGAAGCCGCATTCGTAAGCGGACAGTTTCTCGGAATCGGGCCGCTTGTAGGCCAGCAGGAAGGGAATGACGAGAAGCGCCAACGCGATACCAGACGCCACCGCGATGAACACCGCGAGTGGAAGGTAGTCCAGCAAAAGCTCGTTCATCGGCCCTCGCTCTCCGCCGTTTCGGAGCCCCCGATTGGAAATCCGTCCCTCCCCGGCCGCCGTACAAGGCGCCGCAGGCTTCACAAACGCCCCTGTGACCGTTCAGATTCGTTCCAAGGACGGGATTGGGCAGGCTTAGCGCAGCGCACAAGGGGAGGCAAGCCGCCGCCCCGCTTTGATTGTGACCAGATTCCGCGCAATAGGATCGCCTTCGATCACAGTAGGCTTGTCCGTCATCGTCGCCTAGAATTCCTTGCGGAACTGAAGGTTAGGGCACCAGAAGAGCTTGGTGGGAGGGCTTCGCAACATGCAACGCAAGATCATTATTTCGTGCGCGGTCACAGGCTCTGCCGATTCCCCGGGCAAGAATCCGGCAGTGCCGGTCACGCCGGAGCAGATTGCCAAGTCCTCGATCGACGCGGCCAAGGCTGGCGCCGCGGTCGTTCATATCCATGTGCGCAATCCGCAGACCACCAAGCCCAGCATGGACGGCGCGCTCTATCGCGAGGTGGTGGAGCGCATCCGCGCGAGCGGAACGGACGTCCTGATCAACCTGACGACCGGGCCCGGCGCCCGTTTCGAGCACGATCCGGAGGACCCGACCAAGGCCAGTCCCGCCAGCACGCTGCGGGGTCCGGAAGACCGCGTGCGACACGTGGTCGAGCTTCGCCCGGACATCTGCAGCCTCGACATGGGCAGCCTCAACATGGGCTCGCGCGTCTTCATCAACACGCCGGCGCACCTGCAGACCATGGCGGTCGCGATCCGTGATGTGGGCGTACTGCCGGAGCTCGAGGTCTTCGAAACCGGGCACCTGCTCCTCGCCAAACGCATGATCGAGACCGGCCACATCAAGCCGCCCGGGATGTTCCAGCTTTGCCTTGGCATCTCCTGGGGCCAGCCAGCGACACCGGAGGCGATGACGTATATGCGAAACCTGCTGCCTCCTGGGTCACCCTGGTTCGCGTTCGGCATCTCGCTTTATCAGTTCCCGATGGTGGCGCAGGCTGTGCTCCTCGGCGGGCATGTGCGCGTCGGGCTCGAAGACAATCTCTATCTCGAGAAGGGCAAGCTCGCGCCGAGCAACGCCGCGCTGGTGGAGAAGGCCGCGCACATCATCGAGGTCCTGGGCGACCAGGTCGCAAGCCCGGCCGAAGCCCGAGAGATCCTGGGGCTGCCGCGCGCACTCAACTAACACTGGTCATCACCGGCGCTTCTGGAGCGATATAAACAAAGCGTAAAGACAGCCAACGCGTTGCGCTCGCGCTTATGCTCGCCATTACGGTCTCTTCGGCGCTCGCTGGCGGACCGGATCCAATTTTACCAACTGCCTCCAAAAAGCGCTCGCCGCGTGAGCGCTTCGATCAAGTGTGTGACCACCATCACAGCGTATCGGCAACGATCGGCGCACGGTCCCGCCCAGTGACGCCAACACAGGCCGCGGGAGCCATGCCATGTCCGTGATGACGACGACCTATCCAGCTCCAACCGTCGCGCAAGACACAGCCGGACCCGCACCGTCACCCCGACATCCATGGCGGTTCTGGTCGACGCTCGGCTGGGTCGTGCTTGCAAGTGCGGCGCTTGTGGGAACGGAGCAGGCTGTCCATTACGTGGACAGCCATCTGTCCCTTGATAGGTCGCTGCTGCGCCCCCTCACAACAATACTCTCTATGCTGGCGGGAACGCTCGTTCTTGCGTTCGCTGCTCACTGGCGCGGCCCCTCTGCACGCGCTTATCTCGGCCTGGTATGGCCGCGCTGGCATCAATTCCTGATCGCCCTCAGCGCTTTCGCAGCTCTCTATGTCGCGCTTCTCGGAGCCGAACACTTCTTTCCGCCGAAAGTCGAAGCCCTTCCCGAACGGATCGTCCAGTATCGCGCCTTGCTCGATCATCCGGCGCAGCTCGTGCTCTATTGGCTAGTTGCGGCCGTCACGGCGCCGCTCTTCGAGGAGATCATCTTCCGCGGCTTTATCCAGCGGGGATGGAGCGAGAGCCGCATCGGCGTCGCCGCCGCGCTCCTCCTGAGCACGCTCCTCTTCGTGCAGGCGCACCCGCAATACGATCTGCGAGGACTCTTGGATGTGTTTGCGATCGGGCTTGCGCTGGGCCTGACACGCTGGTGGAGCGGCTCGACGCTGCTCACCATCATGATGCATGCCGGCTGGAACTTCACCAATAACTTCATCATCGCGCTCATGGCCTGGACGAACGCATGAGCCGCGAAGGGGCCCCGGCGCAGCAAGCGCCGGAACCAGTTGCATGCAAGTGATCAGTCGAGCGGCTCGACTTTGACGATCGAGGCGCCGTGATTGCTGCCGACCCAGAAGGTCACCGGCGTGGTCGAGTTGTCGACCCACACGCGCCGCACATTGGTGCTCTTCGGCAGCTGATACTCGGTGGCTTGCCCGGTCTTGGGATCGAGCCGCACGACGCGGTCGTTCGCCATGCCGGCGGTCCATAGCTCACCATTCCTGTCCGGGATCACGTCATAGGGATATGAGAGCGGCGTCGGCATCTCCCACTCGGTGAATGTCTCCCTCTTGGTGTCGAACATCGCCAGCTTGTTGGCCCGGTACTCCGTGAACCAGAGGCGGTCCTGCGGGTCCATGTAACCGCGGCGCGGGTTCGAGTTTGCCGTCGGCGTCTTGTAGAAGCCGAACTTGCCGGTCTTGGCGTCGATGCGCCCGATATATTCCGAGCTGAAGTCCATGAAGAACAGATTGTTCTGCGAGTCGGCCTTGATGCCGTAAACGCTGCGATCGGTGCCACGCGGCAGGTCCTTGAAGGGCTCGAAGGTCTCGAACTTCAGCGTGGCAAGCTCCATGCGATGCACGCCCGGAATGCCGACGCTGTTCATCCAGACCTTGCCGTCGACATGCGACGACATCGGCATCACCATCGCTTGCTGTGACGCCGGATTGTTGATCTCCTTCGGCAGCGGGAACATGGTGAACTTTTCGGCTTTGCGATCGAACTTCGCGATGCCGCCCTGCAGCATCAGGCCAAGCCAGATCTCGCCATCCTTGAGCTGGATATCGAGCATGCCGGTCGGATACTCCGGCTTGAGCATCGGCACCGAATATTCGGTGACCTTGCCGCTCTTGGGGTCGAGCTTGCCCAGAAACTGATGACCGAAATCGGTGTACCAGGCCGTGCCCTGCTCATCGAGGATGACGTCGTGCGGCATCGCATTCGAGCGCGGCAGGTCGTACTCGGTGATCACCACTTTGGTTGAACGGCCCTTGAGACGCGGCAGCGGCTTAAGCGGATATTGCCATTGCGGCGCGCTGCTCAGGTTAATTGACGCAAGGAATTCGGCGCGCGGCCGCAGCCGCTCTCCATCCACCACGGTGCGTTCGCGAATCTCCTTGCGCTTCTGCGGCTCGGGACCGATCGAGCCGGGCGCATAGCTCGCCATGCGCTGCAGCACCGCAATCCATTCGTCCGCGTTGTAGCTCGACTTCGCGATCCGCTCGTAGGTGTGGCAGCTGGTGCAGCGATCCATAAAGTGCTTCTGCTGCGGCGTGCCCGGGAAGCTTGCCATCCATTCACCGCTGGTGAGCTGGTTGGCGAGGTTGCCCGTCTTCTTGAGCTTGATCGCAACCGGCGCGACGGCTTCGGCAACATCCACCATCCTCGGGCCGTCAAGCTCGAAGCCGATCGCACGGATGCTCAGCGTGTATTTGCCGGGCTCAAGCTTGGCGTCCGGGAATGTGAAATTGCCGGTCGCGTCGCTGATCACTGAAATGGCGATGGTCGAGCCGTCCTTCTTGGCGCTCACCACCACACCTTCCATGGCGCCTTCTTCGGTGGAGGTGACCTGCCCGGTAAGCTTGCCGGCCGCTTGCGCAAGACCCGCCTGCGCGCAGCCCACCGCCAACACAGCCGACGTGACCAGCAACCAATGTTTCATTGCCATAGCGCTCTCCCGAGAATTGTGACGCTGCTTGAACGCGTCATCTTGCCTGCTGGTCAGCGTAGGCCGCGTGCGATACCGGCACAAGTGTGATGGCCTAAAATCAACCGGAACCTCGGGTTTTCAGCCCGCGGCCGGCGTGGCATCATCCCCGCCGAACGGAGGAACCGCAGATGTCGAAAACCCTTTCATTTGCCTCGCTCACGATCGCATTTCTGATGGCCGGAACCGCCGGCACCTACGCGGCAGACGTCACCTACGAGCGCCTGCGCAATCCCGAGCCGCAAAACTGGCTCATGAACCATCGCGACTTCGGCTCGCAGCGCTTCTCCCCGCTGAACCAGATCACCAAGGCGAACGTGAAGAATCTCAAGCTGGCCTTTGCAGTGCCGCTCGGCGGCAAGGCCGGCAACGAGTACGTCGAGGCAACGCCGCTGGTCGACAACGGCTTCATGTACATCACCGATGTCTGGGGCGTGGTCTACAAGATCGATGTGCGCCCCGGGAAGCAGGGCCAGGTGCTATGGAAGATGGATCCCGGCCAGCAGAAGCCCGATCGCAACCGCGGCGTCGCGCTCTGGGGCAATCTCGTGATCTCCGTCACCGGCTACGACGGGCGGATCATCGCGACCGATGCCGAGACCGGCCAGATCGTCTGGGACAAGCAGCACGGCGATCAGCCGGATCTCGAGTTCTCAGCCGCGCCACTCGCGCTCAAGGACACCATCGTCATCGGCGCCTCCGGCGGCGACAACGGCGTGCGCAACTGGCTCGCTGGCCTCGATCCCAAGACCGGCGAACGGCAATGGAAGACATTCGTGGTTCCTGCTCCGGGCGAGCCTGGGAGCGAGACCTGGAAGGACAAGACCAACGCCTGGCAGACCGGCGGCGGCGCACTCTATGTAACCGGCTCCTACGATCCGCAGAACAACCTCACCTATTGGGGCACCGGCAACCCGGCGCCACGCTATGACTCGTCTCATCGGCCGGGCGACAATCTCTTCACCAACAGCTCGGTCGCGTTCGATGCCGCGACCGGCAAGATGCAATGGTTCTTCCAGCACACCGCGAACGACAACCGCGACTACGATTCCTCCGGCCCGCAGATCATCATCGACGGCAGGGTCAACGGCGAGGATCGCAAGCTTCTCGTCCACGCCAATCGCAACGGCTTCCATTACACGCTCGATCGGCAGAGCGGCCAGTTCCTGAAGGCGACCCAATATTCCGAGAAGGTCACCTGGACCAAAGGCATCGATCCCAAGACCGGCAAGCCCGTCGACTACGATCCGCGCAAGGACGTGCAGAACTTCGCGATCGAGTGGAAAGGCGGCGCCGACGTCCTCAAGAACGCCTGCCCCGACGTGCATGGCGGCACCAACTTCTGGCCGCCGTCCTACAGCCAGAAGACCAAGCTCCTTTACATCACCGGCAACGAAGGCTGCGCCAATATCGTGCCCGACCAGACTGCGCATGTGCGCGGCAAGTTCGGCGGCGGTGGCTATGTCAATGAGGCGCGCATCACCTCAGGGCTGGTTGTCCTTGATCCGGCCTCCGGTGAGGTCAAGCAGCGCAAGGAGCACACCTACCCGAACCACAGCGGTGTGTTGACGACCGCGGGCGGCATCGTGGTGACTGCGCTCCTTGACGGCACCATCGTGGCGTACGACGACGAGACGCTGGAGGAGCTCTGGAAGGTCAATGTCGGCACCGGCTTCGTCGCCCCGCCGATGACCTACGCGGTCGACGGCAAGCAGTACATTGCGATTGCGTCGGGCCTCAATCCGGTCGCGCGCGCCAAGCTCGCACGCTCGCCGGAAATGAAGAACCAGAGCAACGCGACCATGCTGTTCGTGTTTGCGCTGAACTGAGCACGATGACGCGGATGCTTCCGCGCAAGCGCTAAGGCATGCACACTTCTGTTGAAGACAACCCGCAGGCACATTGCATAAGTTGCGAAGGTGCGCGCCACACGGTTCCCTCCCCCCTTGTGGGGGAGGGACAGGAAGAGGGGTGGCGACAAAGCACAAAGCGAGAGACCATTCCTGTGCATGGCGACCTGCACTACCCGGATCTCGGACACGAAACAGATGCCGTGCGTGCTGCGCCCCTCTCCCTGTCCCTCCCCCACAAGGGGGGAGGGAACGATGTGGCACCGCTCTGCCCAATCGCAGACCAACGTTCCATTGTGCGCTTGCACGCGTGTCTCTTTGCCCTGCTGAAACTCATTCTGACACTGACCTCCGCAGCCCACGCCGACGATTTCTATCGCGGCAAGACGATCTCGCTGATCATCGGCTCCAACACCTCGGGCGGCTACGACACCTACGGCCGTCTGCTTGCTCGCCACATGGGCAAACATATCGCCGGACATCCGGCGATCGTGGTGCAGAACATGCCGGGCGCGGGTGGGCTGCGCTCGGCCAATCACATCTATAACGTCGCTGCCAAAGACGGCACCGTCATCGGCATCTTCGACCAAGCGGTGTTTCTCGATCAGCTGCTCGGGGCCGCGACGCTGCGCGGCGATGCCGCCAGGTTCAACTGGATCGGCCGCATGATGGGCAACAGCGCGGTGATGTTTGCCTGGCACACCGCGAAGGTGAAATCGATCGCCGACGCCTTCACGCAGGAGCTGATCTTCGCAGCGCCTGGCTCCTCCTCGCGCCTTAACTGGACCGCGCTCAATGCGCTCGCCGGCACAAAGCTTAAGCTGCTCACTGGCTACGAGGGGCCGGCCAGCGCAAAAATCGCGATGGAGCGCGGCGAGGTCGAGGCGATGAGCCTACCCTGGGCGGTGCTGCAGGCCGAGAACCCCGAATGGCTGCGCGACAAGAAGATCAACCTGCTGCTCCAGACCGGGCTCGAGAAAAACCGCACGCTGCCCGACCTGCCGCGCATGGTCGACCTGCCGAAGAGTGACGACGATCGCAAGGTGCTTGAGATCTTCGCCCTGTCGTCGGTCGTAGGCCGCTCGTTCGTGGCGCCACCCGCCGTGCCGAAGGAGCGTGTTGACGAGCTGCGGGCTGCCTTCATGGCGACGGTGAAGGATGCCGATTTCCTGACCGACATCGCCAAGCTCAACTTCGATCTCGAGCCGATGGCAGGCGCCGAGCTGCAGGCGTTTATCGCCAAGGATTATCCCCCGGCCCTGATAGAGCGCGCCAAAGAGATCGCCCGCCGCAACTAGGCGCGGAGATCTACTCTCCCCGTGCGCCCGCGGCCTTGATCACCGGCCCCCATTTGGCGACCTCAGCCGTCAGATGCGCCTTCAAAGCGGCAGGTGTTGCAAGCTCCATCGGCACAGGCTCGGCCCCAAGCATGGCGACGCGCTCGATCACCCTCGGATCCTTGAGCGCCGCCTGCAGGGCCGCGTTTAGCTTCGCACCAACGTCGGAGGGCAGGCCCTTGGGCGCCCACATCGCGTGCCAAGCGGTGACTTCGAAATCCTTGAGGCCGGATTCGGCGAGCGTCGGAAGGTCGGGAAGGACAGCAAGGCGCGTGCGCGTGGTCGCCGCATAGCCCTTGATCTTGCCTTCCTTGATCAGGTTCGTCGTGGTCGTGGTTTGATCGCACATCATGTCGAACTGGCCGCCGAGCAGATCGGTCATCGCAGGTCCGGTGCCGCGATAGGATAAGGCGGTCATCTTGATCCGTAGCGCATCCATGAACATCAGCGAGCACAGGTGCGAGGCGGAGCCAATGCCGGCATGGCCGTAGGTGACGGCGGTTTGCCGCTGCTTCACCCAGGCGATCAGGTCCGCAATGCCCTTGGGCTCAAAGCTCGCCTTGCCGATGATCGTCATCGGCACGTCGGCGATGCGGCCGATCGAGTCAAAGTCATCGATCACGTTGTAGCGCAGGTTGTCGTAGAGCGCCGGCGCGATCGCATGGGCGATGTGCCAGACCGCCAGCGTATAACCGTCCGCGGCCGCCCGCGCGACACGCGCCATGCCGATAGTCCCGGCGGCACCGCCCGTATTCTCGACCACGATCTGCTGGCCGAGCGAGCGCCCCATGGTCTCTCCAATCAGCCGCGCCATCGCGTCGGTCGGACCACCGGCAGCGGCGGGAACCACGATGGTGATCGGCCGGGCCGGGTAGGCCTGCTGAGCCCGGGCGGGATCGGCGTTGCTGGTGAGCACAATCGCCACAATGGCAAGTCCAAGCTTAAGTCCAAGCTGGATCGCTGGCATCGTCACCTCCCTCACTTCTTACCGGTTGTCACGCCTTTACCGATTATCTCCTGACCGATTATCTCCTGCCAGGGCATCGCACACGGCGCTGGTCACTTGCGCAGTCGTCGCATTGCCGCCGAGGTCGGGCGTGTGCAGCGACCGGTCAGCGGTCACGCGCTCGATCGCCCGCATCAACTGCGCGGCGGCGGCCCGCTCGCCAAGATGATCCAGCATCATGACGCCGGACCAGAACGTGCCGATCGGGTTCGCGATGCCCTTGCCCATGATGTCGAAGGCGGAGCCGTGGATCGGCTCGAACATGGAGGGAAACTTGCGCTCGGGATTGAGGTTCCCGGTCGGCGCGATCCCGAGCGAGCCGGCCAAGGCCGCGGCCAGGTCGGAGAGAATATCCGCATGCAGGTTGGTGGCGACGATCGTATCGATCGTCTGCGGCCGCAAGGTCATCCGCATCGTCATGGCGTCGACCAGCATCTTGTCCCAGGTCACATCGGGAAATTCGCGCGCCACCTCGGCCGCGATCTCGTCCCACATCACCATGGCATGGCGCTGGGCATTGGACTTGGTGACGACGGTGAGAAGCTTGCGCGGCCGCGAGCGCGCGAGCGCAAAGGCAAAGCGCATCACGCGTGTCACACCGGTGCGGGTGAACACGGATACGTCCGTTGCCACCTCCTCGGGCAGCCCGCGATGCGCGCGGCCGCCGACACCGGCATACTCGCCTTCCGAATTCTCCCGCACGATGACCCAGTCGAGCTCGGGCCCTGACACATTGCGCAGCGGGCTCACGATGCCGGGCAGAATGCGGGTCGGCCGCACGTTGGCGTACTGATCGAACGGCTGGCAGATCGCGAGCCGCAATCCCCAGAGCGTAACGTGATCAGGCACATCCGGAGCGCCAGCGGAGCCGAACAGGATCGCGTCGTGATGCCGGATCAGCTCGAGGCCGTTCTCAGGCATGAAGGCGCCGGTCTTCTTGTAGCGCTCCGAGCCCCAGTCGTAATGATCGAACACAAACTCAAAGGCGCCGTCGCGCCGGGCGCAGGCGGTCAGCGCCTCGACGCCGGCCGCAATCACCTCCGCTCCGATGCCGTCTCCAGGAATGGCCGCAATTCGATATCGACGCATGATGAATGACCCGATGATGAACTCTCGCAACCTATTCAGCAGCAGCCCCGACCGGCGCGCTTACGCCTGTCAGATGCGCGATGCGCGGAAGCACCTCCTTGGCAAACAGCGTCATGCTGCGCACCGTACGCTGATGATCCAGGAAGCCCGCCTGCTGCATCATCAACAGATGATCGAAGCCGCCGACGCGCTCGTGGAAGCGCTTGATCTGGGCGACGACTGAATCGGGCGTGCCGTAGACGACCACCCCCTGCTCCTTCTGGAACTCCAGCCCCTGCGCACGGATCGCGGCGGTGCGGCCCGCATAAGCGCCCTGCAGCGCCTTCACGTTGAGCGCGACCGGCACATAGCCAGGGGGGTTCCGGTATTGCGGCTCGACCTTGACGTTGATGTACCAGGAGAGCTCCTGCGCGCCCTTTTCGGCCTCGGCTTCGCTGTCGGCGGTGTAGACAAGTGGCATGTAGGCCATGCCGCCGCCGCCCGGCAGACCGCAGTCGCGATAGGCGCTGCGGTAGGCGTCGAACATCTTGCGCACGCTGTCATGCGGCTGCAGGAAGGTCGCGAAGGTGTAGCCGCGGCTTGCCACCTTGCGGATCGCATCGAAATCGCTCGAGCCGGTGATCCAGATCGGCGGATGCGGGCTTTGGTATGGGCGCGGCCACACGTTGACGGCACGGCGATGCGTGAAGCGGCCTTCGAAGCTGAACGGGCCGTCGTGCGTGGTCCAGGCCTTCACGATCAGGTCGACCGCCTCCCACAGCC
>Ga0075434_100006975_pt1 | contig 10415 bp, 13 predicted proteins | sample RhiMethybrSRZTD3_FD_75298 | JGI IMG/M metagenome (GOLD analysis project Ga0075434, IMG submission 75298) | Populus rhizosphere microbial communities from Tennessee, USA - Rhizosphere MetaG P. TD hybrid SRZTD3 | ecosystem: Host-associated > Plants > Roots > Rhizosphere > Soil | place: USA...
CCATCAGTTCAGATACGCTTCGTACGTGATCGGCGGGAATTTCGGTTAAGGCGATCGTGCAGAAGGAGAGCCCAAATCTAAGCTAAAACGTGCCCGAGACGGCCGGCAATGTAGCCTAAACCAGCCAACAGTGGCCGACGCGTGAGCCGAAAATATGTGGCTAAGCCAGCGATTTATCGCGGGCGCCACGGAGGCTGGACGGCCTCATAACCCAATAGGTCGCTCGTTCAAATCCAGCCCCCGCAAGCAACGTGGCGCACGCAGCGTCCTTGGGTTCCGGGCTCGAGGCTCGTGTTTCTAACCGGGAATTTCCGAAGGGGCCCTGAGGCTGATGGCTTGGTACGTCCGGCAGCGGCCGGATCGTCGGGTCACCGTCGAGGCGCCGGGCATCTCCAACCGCCCGGGGCGCATGGTCGCGCAGCAGCTGAACTTCTCGAGCCGGCCACGCTGCGGGGGCCGGCAAGGCGCCGAGCGATCCGGGGGGGCGGGCCTTAAGCCACCCAGCGGTAGACGACGCCACGGACCGTAGCGCTGCAAAAGGTGTCGAATCCCGTTCGGGCCTCCTACGCCACCGCCTCGCCGGCGAGGTCGAAGCTCCACGCCCGACGCTGCTCGAAACCCGCCGGGGTCACCACTCCTATGAAGGTCCACGAGGCAAGCCTTTCGAGCGACCTCCAAGGCGCCATTCTGAAGCCAGCTGAGCGAACCGGCTGGGGCGTCGTTGTCCTGGCCGGCTCAAGTGGAAGGGTCGACGTTGCGCGCGCCCAGTTGTTTGCGGGGCTGGGCGCCGTATGCATCGCCCTTCGTTACTGCGGCGGTGAGAGCCAGCCCCCCGGAATCTGTGAGGTTCCGCTCGAAGTCTTCACGCGGGCAACCGATCGGCTGATCGAGGAGGGGTGCGAAAGGGTTGCCTATGTTGGACTCTCGAAGGGCGCCGAAGCCGCCCTGTTGATCGCAGCCGATGATCCCCGGGTCAGGGTCGTTGCAGCGATCAGCCCCTCATCGGTCGTGTGGGTGAATGGCCCCTGGAGTGGCGCGACGGATTGGTCACGTATCGGAGTCTCTACGAACGGAGCCTGCAGATTGGTGCGGACAATGTGTCCGCTGCGACGATTCCGGTCGAGAAAGCTCAGGCGGAAATCATCCTCGTAGCGGGTGGTGACGACGCGCTGTGGCCCTCGGACCTGTTCGCTAAATTGATAGAGCAACGGCTCGCATCGGCCGGAAAGAATGCGACTTCCATTCAGCATCCCGAGGCCGGGCATCGTGTGCTCTTCCCGAGCGAAACAACGCCTCGGTCTCGTCAGCGCGCCCACGGCGGCAGTGATGAGGCGGATGCCGAGCTCGGTCGCGCGGCGTGGGACGCGATATCAGCACGTCTTCAGTGACCCCCGTTCGTTGGGCGAACCCGCCGGGGTCACCATTGCTAGTCACCGAGGCCTCCCCGGCCCTCGGCCGAACCCGACCGAACCGTGCAACGCCCCGGCGACGAGCGCCTCGCGGCGAGCTCGAACGCGAACAGGTCGGCGGGCTCGCCTGTTTCCACTGTGCCAATCCCGTTGAGCCACCATTCTGATTTCGTTGTCCAGGCCGTGACCGCTCAGCGATAGATCAGCCAGGCGCCGATGATCACCAGGAAGCCCAGCACCGCGCGGTTGAAGGCCCTTGCCGGCAGCCAATCTTGCAGGCGCGTACCGACGCTGAAGCCGGCCAGCGCCACCGCCGTGAACCCGACGGAGATCGCCAGCAGCCGGGCGTCGAGCAGGCCGTACCAGGCCACGGCGCCGAGCTGCACGACCTTGACGACGATGAAGGTCACCGCCACCGCGCGCACGAAGTCGTACTTGTCCAGCCCGAGCGCCACGAAGTAGAGGACCATCGGGGTGCCGGGCACGTTGGTGAGCCCGCCGAGGACGCCGGCCGCCAGCCCCACCGGTGGCGACAGCCACGGCTCCCAGCGCGGCGGCACCCGCAGCGCCAGGCCCGACGCGGTGACGGCGGCGAACGCCAGCACGAACCCGCCGAGCACCACGGTGGCGATGCGCCCGGGCAGGATCACGAGCAGCAGCGTGCCCAGCCACATTCCGGCCATGCTGAAGACGATCAGCGAGAGCATGCGGCGCACCGTCGCGAGCGCCTGCCCGCGCCGGGCGAGCTGCACGCAGTCCATCGCGATGTTGGGGATGATCGAGACCGCGATGGCCGTCTTCACGCCGAGGACCAGCGCCAGCAGCGGCGTGGCGACGAGCGGGAAGCCGAAGGCCACCGCGCCCTTGACGAAGGCGGCCGCCAGGATCGCCAGCGCGCCTCCGAGGAGCGTCATGCGACGTCACCATCGCCCGCCGCCCCGCGGTGGCGTGCGCGAGGACCATGGTCTTTCGACACGTCGAGAGCGCGTGCTCTCATCGGGCGGCCGTCACCATGATTTCCACGAGCAGGCCTGGGCTGGTCAGCTGGGCCTGGACACAGGCGCGCACCGGCGGGTGCTCGGGATCCACCCACTCGTTCCAGGCGAGGTTGTGGGTTCTGAAGAGCGCCACGTCGGAGAGCCATACCTGCGCGGTCAAGAGGCGCGACTTGTCGGTGCCGGCCTGGGCCAGGAGGTCGTCGATCCGCTGCAGGGCCTGGCGGGTCTGAGCGGTGATGTCGCCGACCGGATCGCCGGTGATCCCGCAGACGTACACCCGGTCGCCCTGTGCGACGACACGGCTGATGATCGGCTTGAAGTTCGCGCTGTCCATGATGAGGTGGCGCTCGATGTCCATGACGGTCTCTCCTCTCGGAGGACAGCATGGCGCGGAGACTGCCATCCGTCGAATGCATATAGCTGACTCCGGCCATCAGCTGTAGTGATCGCTGTGACTTCTGAAGATTCGCGACTTCGGCGGAGCGAAGCGATCAACGTGCGACAGCGTCGTGAGACTCACCATGCGATAGTCTCTGGCCATGAGGGTCGAAGGCGACATCCTGACGTTCAAGCTGGGCGCTGTGGCGCTCCGAGGCCTTACCCAGTGTCAAGTTCTTGTGGAAAAGAGACGGCAGTGCTACCAATTTGCCGTCGAAAGGAGATGATCAGTCGCATGACCGCGAGGGCCGCCGATGGCCAACGACGATACCGATCCATCTTCACCCCGGCGACCCGACGAGAACGGGTTGCCAATTTCGAGGCGTACTGGGTCTACTCTGTTGGCCACGACGGGGAGATCCTCCAGGAGCAGAAGGATCTCGTAAAGAAGCGGCACGCCTTGGCTGCTTTTCAGGCGCATCCCGTTCGGTCGCGCCGGCCGCTCGCCGACCCGACGCGGTTCTATCGCAACAACGTGATCATGCATGACGATCCCCGCAGCCTCGACCGCAAGACACTGCTCCTGACGTTCTTGTACAAGTTCGCTCGCCACGAATACGTCGGCATTTCTGCCGCCTGGGATCGGACGGAGCCGATAGGCGAGGCGACCTCGATCGTTGCGAGGATCGGGCTCTATCATCTGTGCGAGGAATTCAGTCACATGCGTCTGTTCCAGGAGATCTTCCGCACATTTCACCTCGACCAGGTGGAGTGGGTTCCGCTCGGGAGATGGATGAGCCGCATGTACCGTCTCTTCCCCCTGCTCCCCGAAGCGGTGCTGGCCCCGCCGGCCTTCGTGAGCGAGCTGATGGGCTTGACCGTCTACCAGCATATCGACGGCGTGCTGGATGACATCTTTGCCGACGAGCCCGAGGCCCGTGACCGCGTCCGGGCCCTCCTGCGGGAAGTCATGACCGACGAGTTGGCTCACGTTGGTCAGCGCCGCAACTTCCTCGGTCCCCTCGGGCTACGCGCGGCCCAGCACATGGTGCCCTCGATGTATCGGGCTTTCTTCCGCGACATACCAGAGGCGCGACTGCTCTTCGACGTCGAGCAAATGGTCCGGGACGGGAGGGCGTTCGATTACAGCTCCATCACCGCCGAGATGCTGGAGAAGAGCTGGGTGCCCTCGTATTGCGCGGTGTAGAGGTGCTCTCCGAATGAAAACGATTCTCACTGTGGCGTTACTCGTCCTGACCGCGGTCGCGGTCGCGACCGCGGCCGACATCGGCCTGCGCCGCACCGTGGACCTCGATGCTCCGGGTGCGATGGAACACGTCCGCGCCGCCAACCCGGGCCACTTCGACAAAATCGTGAAGATAATCGAGGGCGTAACCCAGCAGCCTGATTCCGCTGTGCCGCGGTGGATGCGAGTGACCTTCGATGCGCAGGACGTAAACTATCGGCCCATCGTGATGACGAGCCATCCGCCAAAGCGACGGCTGTCTTTCGCGCTGGACGACACGCGGTATGAGGCCGTCGTCGTCCTGACAAACGCGAGCGGTGCCGTAATTCCCGCGAGGTAGCCGAGGCCTTGCACGCTTCGCTCGTGCGGCCTAACATCCCGCCGTGGAAGTTCGCGATCGCGTCATCCTCGTGACGGGCGCGGCGGGAGGCATGGGCCGCGCGCTGTGCATGCGACTGGGGCGCGAAGGCGCCCGCCTGGGCATCGTCGATCGCGACGAGGCCGCGCTGAAGCAGGTGCAGCTGGACCTGGAGCGTGCGGGAGTCCCGTGTACCGCGGCGCCGGCCGACGTTCGCAGCCGCGATCAGGTGCGAGCGGCGATTGACTCGGTGACGACGGCGCTGGCGCCGGTGGACACTCTCGTCGCCGCCGCCGGCGTGTGCGGCATCTCGACGGCTGACGATCTGCGCGTCCCCTTGCTCGAAGAAATGCTCCAGGTGAACTTCCTCGGAGTCGTCTACGCCATCGAGGCCGTGTTGCCGGGCATGCTGGAGCGCCGGCACGGACAGATCGTCGCTCTCGTGAGCTTGAGCGCGGTCTGCCCGCTGCCCTTCGAGAACGGGTATTCCGCCAGCAAGGCGGCGCTGGCTGCGTATCTGCAGGCTCTCCGGCCACCGCTGCGCCGCCGCGGGGTCCAGGTGACGAGCGTGTTCCCCGGCATCATTCGAACGCCGCTTCTGCAGCGCCTGACTGATGAATCGGGCTCGCGGCCGCCGCCCGGGTCGATGGGGGCCGAGGAGGCCGCCGACCAGATCCTCCGCGCGATCCGGCGAGGCCGTAGCATCGCGTTCTTCCCGCCACGTGTGTGCTGGCCGGCTCGGCTCGCGGGCTGGCTTCCGCCCCGCGCCTATGACTGGGTCATGACCCGCCTCGCGGTCTCGATGAAGCTGCCGCACTGAGATCGAGGAACCCCTCGGCCACCAGCCAGCGATAGCTGTCTTCCAGCATCGTTCGCAGCGCCGCCGGATGGTAGTCGAGCTCACGCGCCGCCTTGTCGGACCGGCAGGTCAAGTCTGCGCTCAGAAAGGCGGCGCCCTCCGGCGTCACGATCGGCTCGCGCCCGGTCAGGTTGGACAAGAGCCCGAGGAGACGCGCGCCCACGCGTAACAGGCTGACTGGAATGACGCGCCGCTCGACGTCGCGGCCCACGAGGTCGCCGATGATGTCCACCACGTCTCGGTAGCTGGCGTCCGCCCCCGCCAGGATGTAGTTCTCGCCCGTGCGTCCGCACTCGGCCGCGGCGACGTGCGCGCGCGCGACCTCGACGACGTGGCAGAACGAGCCGCGCCCGGGTGGGATACGCGGCAACGCGCCGGCGGCGGCGAGCCGGATCAACCGCGCCCAGTTGTGGCGATCGTACGGGCCGATGACGTGGGCCGGGTTGAGGATCACCGCATCGAGCCCGGCGGCGATGCCGTGTCGCACCTCATCCTCGGCGAGGGCCTTGGTCGACATGTACGAGAGCCACGAGGCCCGCCCCTCGTGCGGCGTGGCCTCGTCGAACGGGGGTCGCGCGAAGCCATAGACGCCGGTGGTCGATGTGTGGACGAACTTCTTCGCGTTCCGCTCGAGGGCGGCCACGACGACGTTGCGCGTGCCCTCGACGTTCGTGCGCGTCTGGCGGATCCGGTGGCGTGACCAGAACGTCACGTCGGCGGCCGTATGGAACACGACGTCCACGCCGTCCGGCATCGCCCGGATGAGGGAGGCCGGGTCCTCCAGCGCCCCCTCGGCCGCGAGCACCGGAAAGCGCCTGAGGTACGTCAAGTCGGACGTGGCGCGATGGAGCGCGACGACATCCCACCCGAGGCGTGTGAGCTGGTCGATCAGGTTCAGTCCGAGAAACCCGGTCGCTCCCGTGACGAACGCCTTTTTCACCCACACAGGATAATCGCGATAGCATCCCTCTCGTGAGACGCCTCCTTCATCCGTTCGTGCTGATCGTGAGCGTTATCCTCCTCGCCGGCTACGCGTACATCGCCGCGCGACTGACGTCGACGGGGCTGGGCCGAGTGATGCTGGCGGCGCCGTTCGTCATGGTGTGGATCCTTCCGGTCGTGTACTGGTTCGGCGATCGGGACCGCCCGGGCCGGGTGCACGAGTGGATCCAGACGCTGAGCTTCGTCTGCATGGGATGGCTCAGCTTTCTCCTCGTGCTCACGATGGCGCGCGATGTGCTGCTGCTGGCGACGCTCGCGCTGCCTTCGCTGGCGGCGGCGCACACGCGCCTCGAGGAGGCCGGGTCGGCATGGCTGCCGCTCGCCGCCCTTGGTGCCGTCGGCGTCGGCGCCCTCGCCACGCTGCGCGGCCCGTACGTCCGTCGCGTCGATATTCCCGTGGAGGGGCTGCCGCCCGATCTCGTCGGATTCCGGATCGTGCAGATCAGCGATCTGCACGTGGGGCTGACGATGCGACTCGCCTACGTCCAGCGCGTCGTCGATATGACGATGGAGCTGGCGCCGGACCTCATCGCGCTGACCGGCGACATCGTGGACGGCTCGGTGCCGCGGCTGGCGTCCCACGTCGCGCCGCTCGAGGCGCTGGCGTCCGGCGGCCGGGCGTTCTTCGTGCTCGGCAACCATGACTACTACTCGGGGGCGGCGCCGTGGACCGCGCACTTCGAAGCGATGGGATTTCGGGTGCTCCGCAACGCGCACGTCAGCCTCGTGCGAGGGGCGGCGCGCCTCCTGATCGGCGGCGTCATCGACTTCGCCGCCGGCATGTCCGATCCCGAGGCGCGGCCGCGTCCGGATCTCGCGACCGACGGCGACGCGCGGCCGGCATTCCGTCTGCTCCTCGCGCACAATCCAAAGATCGCGCCGCTGGCCGAGCAGGCCGGCTTCGACCTGCAGCTGTCGGGGCACACGCACGCCGGCCAGTTCTTCCCGTGGACGCTCGTGATTCACCTCGTCCACGCGCACGCGGCCGGACTGTCGCGCCGTGGACGCTTGTGGGTCTACGTCAGCGCCGGCACCGGGACGTGGGGTCCGCCGGTGCGTCTCGGCACGACGCCGGAGCTCACCGTCCTGCGCCTCGTGGCCGCCTAGAGGGCGGCCAGGAATCTCGGAGACCCGCCACCCGGCTAAATGTCATACTGCTGCCTCAACAGGAGGCACCACATGCGACTGCTTCTAGTCGTGGTTCTGCTGGTGTCCGCTCCGCTCATTGCGCTCGCCGCGGATCCTCCGGGCGGCCCGGGGTGGTATCAGGCGATCGACGGGTTCAACGTCTCCATCACGGGAAGGGGCACGCTGCTCATCGCCCCCGACACGCCGGGCCAGCTGATCGGCGTGACGGGTGACGGGATGCTCACGATCCGCTTCGAGCGCGGGATCGCGCTCTGGCTCGGGCGCGAGATCGTCAACGACGCGCTCCTGACGATCAGCGTTCCCCCGTCCTCGGTGCGCGCCTTTGTCAAGCAGCCGTTCTCCAGGCTGCAGGACAATCCCATCGCGAACAACGGCGGGGCGGGGCCCGGTGTGCTCGGTGGGTTCCCCGGGACGACGACGGGAGCCGGTGTCGGCGGGCGGTCCGCGGTGGGCGTCGAGCGCGAGACGACGGTCGTCGTCGACGACACGGTGAAGGTGGTGCAGCGGCAGACGCCCGCCGCGGCCCCGATACCCGACGGACGCGGGGGCGGCAGTCAGATCCTGCCGCCATCCGGGCCGGTCGGGGGTGGTGGCGGGGGCGGGGCGACGCGCGTGATCGCCCGCGAGGATCACGAAGCCTGGCTGTTGAAGGTGCTCCGGCTCTGGGCCGAGGACGGTGCGCGCTGCGAGACGAAGAGCTACGGGCCGGGCTGGGTCTCGATCTGCGAGCCGCGCGCCGCCTAGCGAAACTCTAGCCGCGCGCGGCCGAGAGCTCCTTCACGGCGCGGGCGAGCTGCTCCAGGCGGACGGGTTTGGTCATGTAGGCATTGAATCCCACCTCGAGAGCTGCGGCGGCGGCGAACTCCTCGTAGTAGGCGGTCACGGCGATCGCGGGCACGGTCCCCCCGCGCTCGGGGGGCAGGCGCCGGATCGCGCGCATGAACTCCAGCCCGTTGAGGCGCGGCATCGAGAGGTCGCAGATGAACACCGTCGGCATGAACTCACCGAGGTCGGCGATGGCCGCGTCGGCGGACTCGTAGACGGTGACCATCGCGCCGCAGTGCTGCAGCGTCTGGCTGACCATCACCCGCGTGTCTTCGTTGTCCTCGACGAGGAACGCGTGAACACCCGCGAGGTCGGGCCACGGAGACGGTGCGGGAGCCCGCGCCAAGGTCGGCTCTTTCTGCGGCTGGCCTTCCTGCATGCACGGCCCCCCTGACATACCGGCCATCAAGTCTCGCGCCATAGGTAAATCTACGTATTCCGCGGGAATCCGCAAGCAATGCGAGGTGCTAGGTGGGAAATCTTTTTCCCATTATGTCAAAGGCCGCGCCTGTTATACCGGACGGCCCTATCGCCCAGTGGTATACGGTAATCGTATGCAATCTCACGCCGAGAGTCGGCCCGCGCCCCGTGCCCGTCGCCTCGGCGTGCTGCTGATCGTGGACGACACTGCTGATACGCGCGACATGTACTCGCTGTACTTCCGGTCCATCGGCTTCACGGTGATGACGGCGGAGGACGGGGAGGCGGGGATCGAGGCCGCAGCGACGCAACGCCCCGACGTGATCATCATGGATCTGTCGATGCCGCGGATGGACGGTATCACGGCCATCCGGCATCTGAAGCAGGATCCGCGGAGCCGTGACATCCCGGTGGTCCTGTTCACGGGCTATCCGCTCCGCGCGCTGCGCGAGGGCGCGCTCGACGCGGGGGCCGCGCTGCTCCAGACGAAGCCGTGCCTGCCGGAAGACCTGGAGACGCTCGTGCTCGGCCTGCTCGAAGGCAAGCTCCCCGCGTAGAGCGAGACGCCGGACTAGTTGCTGGTCACGAGGCCGGCGCGAATCGCGTAGCGGACCAGACCGGCCACGTCATGGATGTCCAGCCGCGCCATGAGCTCCGTGCGGTGGGCGTCCACGGTCTTGGGGCTGATGCCGAGCCTGGCCGCGATCTCCTTGTTCGTATTGCCCTCGGCGATGAGTCTCAGGATCTCCCGGTGGCGTCGGGTGAGATGTTCCAGGAGCTCCGGCCCGGCCGAGGCCGCCGGCGCCGTCGTCGGCGCCTCGGTGAGGACCTGGGCAATGCCCGGGCTCACGTAGCGCACGTTTCGAGACGCGGCGCGGATCGCCGTGTCGAGCTCGGCCACGGTGGCGTCTTTGAGCACGTAGCCGGCCGCGCCGTCGTGCAGGGCCCGCCGCAGGTAGTCCTCGTTCACGTGCATCGAGAGGATGATCACGCGAATCTTGGGGAACTCACGGCGCATCTCGGCCAGGGCGTCGAGGCCGCTGAGTCCCGGCATGCCGATATCCAGCAGCGCGATGTCGACGGGGTGGCGCCGTGCGAGCGCGAGCGCCTCGTTGCCCGTGGCCGCTTCGGCGACCACCTTGATGCCGGGAAGCGTCGAGAGCAGGGCGCGGAAGCCCGCCCGCACCAGGGCGTGATCGTCGGCGAGGAGCACGCGGATCATCCCTGGCCTCCCTGATGTCGTTGGCACCGCAGGTGCAGCAAGCGGGGAGGAGGATCCCCACCCCGTGGAAGCCGCCGCCCCGCATCGGCCGGATGCTACTCCCGATCGCCCCGTCGTGCTCATCGTCGACGACACCGCCGACGGCCGGGACATTTACTCCCTCTACCTGCAGCACCAGGGTTTCGGCGTGCTCACTGCGCGCGACGGCAACGAGGGCGTGGAGGTGGCGCGGGAGCACCAGCCCGACGTCATCATCATGGATCTCGCCATGGCCCGCCTGGACGGCATCGCCGCCACCAAGCGGCTCAAGCGCGACGCGCGGACGCGGAAGATTCCCGTCATCATCCTGACCGCATTTCCCGAGAAGCCGGTACAGCAGCGCGCGATGGAGGCAGGCGCCTCGGTGTTCCTCACCAAACCGTGCCTGCCGGACCACCTCGAGTCTCATATCCGAAGGGTGCTTCCGACACCGCCCGCCGCCTGACACGCGCGTCGGCGTTTTCGCTCCAAGCGCCGGCCGTGCGGTTGCTAGCATGGCCGCATGAAGGT
>Ga0075434_100006977_pt1 | contig 10412 bp, 11 predicted proteins | sample RhiMethybrSRZTD3_FD_75298 | JGI IMG/M metagenome (GOLD analysis project Ga0075434, IMG submission 75298) | Populus rhizosphere microbial communities from Tennessee, USA - Rhizosphere MetaG P. TD hybrid SRZTD3 | ecosystem: Host-associated > Plants > Roots > Rhizosphere > Soil | place: USA...
GTGAGCGTCGTCACCAAGACGCGCTCGAGAAGCTCGTTTCGGTGACAACGGTGCGACGGTGAGCCGCTAGGCGACGATCGTGACGGGCGTGCCGAGCGGCGCCTGGGCGGCGATCTGCTCGATGATGTCGTTCGGGACGCGGACGCAGCCGTTCGAGATGTTCTGGCCGACTTGACTCGGGTTGCTCGTGCCGTGCACGGCCAGCTGGCCGGGGCCGCCCTTGAAGGACGTCAGCACGTCCGAGTAACCGGAGATGCCGAGGGCGAACACGCCATACCCCGCGTTCGGCTGGCTGTGCAGGTCGAGTGGATCGGTGACGTAGAACGTGCCGACCGGGGTCGGGGTCTTGTCGGCGCCGATCACGACGCCGGAGTCGAGGACGGGCTGGCCGAGCTTCAGCAGCGTGAGCTTGTGCGCACCGAGCTCGATTCGTATCTCGTAGTCACTCGTCCCGAGGGTGACGTCGCTCGCCTTGATCCAGCCGCTCGCGCCATTGGGGCGGATCGGGAGCAGCACGTGGAGCCAACCCGGGTGGGAGCTCTGGTCGGTGACGAGGAACGTGCGAGGGAGGCCGTACTCGGTCTTGGCCGACAGCTTCGTGACAGGCGCCGAGGTCTCGACCGCGTCCTGGTAGGCCGTGAGCTCGGGGACCTGCTGCGTCGCCGTGACCGCGGCCGCCGGCTTGGGGGCGGTGGTGGTCGTCGTGCTGGGCGCGGCAGCGCGCTTCTTGGGCGCGGCCTTGGCGTCGTCACGCAGGAGCGCCCACCCGGCTATCCCGCCGACGGCGAGCGCGGCAACCACGCCGGCGGCGATCGCAGCCCGCACGCGTGTGCGGTGCACACGGCGCGTCGAACGGGCCGAACGCGAGGGAGTATCCGCCATGGGGTCCGGAGACTACCGAACGGGGGCCAGGCGATTGACGCCGCCCCCGACCTCGCCGGGCTCAGTTCCCGGCGTGCGTGGACTCCTGCTCGAGCAGCTGCTCGAGGGGATCGGCATCGGGGTTGATCGCGGCAAGGCGCAGGTCGAGCAGGAAGTCGACCACCTCGGCCGCCGAGACGAGGTCGCGGGTCCGGTACTGCTCGAGTGCCGAGTCGATCATCGTCACCAGCGCCTGGCTCATCTCTCAGCCCCTTCCCGGTCGGCCTTCCGAGTGATCAACGTACTCGGTCGAGGTTCCATGCCCGTGTCACGTTTATATCGAGGGTGTGAACGACGTCACCCCTGGTCATCGGGGCGTTTCCACCCGAATAGCCTGAGGACGATGCTCGCCCCCGGAGACCGCGCTCCTTCGCTGGACCTCGCCGACGCGGCGACGGGCGAATCCGTCACCGACCCGTGGCGGGAGGGCCCCGTCGTGCTGGCCTTCTTCAAGACCACGTGCCCGGTCTGCCAGATGGCCGCGCCCAAGGTGCAGGCGCTGGCCGAGACGGGGGTGCGCGTCGTCGCCGTTGGCGAGGATCCCCCGCCGGAGATCCGGGCCTACGCCGACCGGCACGGTCAGAAGGTCACGACGCTGAGCGAGCCGCCTCCCTACGCGGTCTCGGACGCGTACGCCCTCCAGACCGTGCCCACGCTCGTGCTCGTCGACGAGGACGGCACCGTCCGCGGTGCGGTCGAGTCCTGGGATCGCGACGGCTGGAACCGGTTCGCCGAGGCCGCCGGCGGCGCCGCCGTGTCCGAGGAGGGCGACGGTCTCCCTCCGTTCCGCCCCGGCTGAAACAGCCGCAACGCCTGACCCGGTCGGGTCAGCACGCTCCGAGGGCTAGGCGTCGACCGACTCGCGCTCGTCGAGGCCCTGCTGAAGGGTGTTCCAGGCGAGGGTGGCGCACTTGATGCGCACCGGGAACTTGACGACGCCCTGGAGCGCCTCGAGGTCGCCGAGGCGCACGCCGTCGAGCTCGGCCGTCAGGTCGGAGCCGTCGCTCTCGCCCTCGAGCTTCGACTCGTGGATGGACATCAGCGCCTTGAACGCGCGGATGAGCTTGCGGGCCTCGTCGACCGGCTTTCCCTTCACCGCCGAGCTCATCATCGACGTCGACGCCTGACTGATCGAGCACCCCTGCCCGTCGATCTTGACGTCGCGGACGGTCTCGGAGTCGGGATCGATGTCGAGATAGAGCACGACCTCGTCGCCGCACAGCGGGTTGAAGCCCTCGGCCTTCGTGGCCGGCGGCACGGGCAGCTCGCCGCGGTTCCGGGGCGACCGGTAGTGGTCGAGGATGATCTCGCGGTAGAGGTCTTCGAGACCGGGCATCGGGGGGACTCCGTTCTAGACGGCGAAGAACTTCTCGGCCTTCGCCAACGACTCGACGAGCGCGTCGGCGTCACTCTCGTCGTTGTACACGTAGAGCGAGGCACGGGTCGTAGCGGGCACACCGAGCACCCGCATCAGGGGCTTCGCACAGTGGTGTGACGCCCGCACGCACACGCCGTCCTCGTCGAGCACCTGGGCGACGTCGTGGGCATGGATGCGATCGAACAGGAACGAGATCGCGCCGCCGCGGCGGTCGACGTCGCGCGGGCCGTGGATGTGCAGCCGGTCCTCGAAGCGCTCCTCGAGCGCGCGGAGCGTGTACTCGGTGAGCTGCTTCTCGTGGGCGCGGACGGCGTCCATGCCGAGCGCCGACAGGTAGTCGATGGCGGCGGCGAGCCCGCTCGCCTCGACGAACGGCATGGTCCCGGCCTCGAACTTCCACGGCACCTCGTTGGGCTCGAAGCCGTCGAAGCGCACGTCGGTGATCATCTCGCCGCCACCGAGGAACGGCGGCATCGCGTCGAGCAGCTCGGCCCGGGCCCACAGGCCGCCGAGACCGGTGGGGCCGAGCATCTTGTGGCCGGTGAAGCCGACGAAGTCGGCGTCCCACGCCTGCACGTCGACCGGCAGGTGGGGGACGGCCTGGGCGGCGTCGACGTTCACGAGCGCGCCGGCGGCGTGGGCGGCGTCGGACAGCAATCGGATGTCGTTGAGCGTCCCGAGCACGTTCGACATCGCGGTGACCGACAGGAGCTTCGCCCCGTCGAGCAGCCGGTCGAGGTCGGTGAGGTCGAGTTGGAAGTCGTCCGTGATCGGGATCCAGCGCAGCTCGACGCCGCGCTCCTCGACGAGGATGTGCCACGGCACGACGTTGGCGTGGTGCTCCATCTCGGTGATGACCACCGGGTCGCCGGGTCCGAGGTTCTTGCGTGCCCATGAGTACGCGACGAGGTTCATCGCCTCGGTGATGTTCTTCGTGAACACGATCTCGCCGGTAGCGCGCGCGTTGAGCAGCTTGGCCACCTTGGCGCGGGCGCCCTCGTAGGCGGCGGTCGACTCCTCGGCGATCGTGTAGATGCCGCGGTGCACGTTCGCGTAGTGGTGGCGGTGGTGGTGCTCCATGGCGTCGAGCACCGCGCGCGGCTTCTGGGACGACGACGCCGAGTCGAGGTACACGAGCGGCTTGCCGTTGACCTTGCGTTCGAAGATCGGGAAGTCGGCCTTGACGCGGCTGACGTCGAGGACCTCGGTCATCCGCCCACCTCCGCGGTGCGGAAGGCGTCGAACCCCTCGCCCTCGAGGCGGTCGGCGAGCTCGCGGCCGCCGGAGGCGACGATGCGCCCGCCGAGCAGGATGTGCACCGCGTCGGGCGTGAGGTGCTCGAGGATCCGCCGGTAGTGCGTGATGAGCAGGATCCCGAGCTGCGGTCGCGCCGAGCGGACTGCTTCGATGCCGCGGGCGACGACACCGAGCGCGTCGATGTCGAGACCGGAGTCGGTCTCGTCGAGCACGGCGAAGTCGGGCTCCATCAACGCCATCTGGAGGATCTCGTTCCGCTTCTTCTCACCGCCGGAGAACCCCTCGTTGAGGTACCGGTCGATGAACCGTGTGTCCATGCCCAGCCGCCCGGCCCAGTCGATGACCGCCATGCGGACCTCGAGCACCGAGAAGTCGTCGATGCCCTTCCGGGCCGACAGCGCCTGACGCAGGAAGTTCAGGACGCTCACCCCGGGGATCTCCTCGGGGTGCTGGAACCCGAGGAACAGCCCCCGGGTGGCGCGCTCGTTGGTCGACAGCCCGGTGATGTCCTCGCCCTCGAACAGGATGCGGCCCGCGGTCACCTCGTAGGCGGGATTGCCGAGGAGCGTCGCCGCCAGGGTCGACTTGCCGGATCCGTTGGGGCCCATGAGGGCGTGAAGCTCCCCGGCGGGCACGGCGAGGGACACACCCCGCAGGATCTCGGTGCCCTCGACCGCGACGTGGAGGTCGTCGATGTCGAGCCGCGCCGTGGTGGCGTCAGAGGATGCGGGGTCGGAGCCGGCGGCCATGGACGCGATTGTAATAACACTACGGACGTAGTGGAAATGCTCAGGTCGTGGGCTCCGGGCGCTCGGTGGCGCCGACCGCTCCCTCGGGCGCCCGGCCGTTGCCGTCGGGCACGGGCTCGTCCAGCCCGAGCATCGCCGACGCCGGCTCGGGCGGGCGCTCCGGCGCCCGGTCGGGGTCCAACTCGGGGACGTATCCCGGCCGCCCGCGCCGGGCGCGCCGGCGTCGGCGCGCCCGGGGTTCGTCGGACCAGGAATGGTCCGACCGGAAGCGCGACTGCGCCGTGATCCGTTGCGCCAACGCGTACGTGGGCTTCTCGACCAGCTTGTGCAGGAGGAACGCGATCAGCAACGTCACGGCGGCCGCGACCGGCAGGGCCCAGAGGTACCCGAGGGCGTTGGTCAGCCAGATGAGCACCGTCCAGCCGATCACGGTCACGGTGAGGTACACGGGGTAGCTCATGTCGCCGAGCGTCTGCATGGGTCGGTTCTTCGGGATCCGGTTGCCGATCACGTACAGGATGAGGAAGACCCCGAGGCCGACCATGAACGAGTTGAAGAACGTCGTCGCCTGGTCGTCGGGCAGGTACGGGTGCTGGAACGGACCGTGGTGCAACGCGAAGAAGAAGACGATGCACACGTACGCCGCCACTGCGGCGAAGGTGCTTCGCTTCCAAAATCCGCGGTACAGCATGTGGAGCGCGACGCCGACCCAGATGAACGTCATGAAGCAGAGGTTGCGCCCGACCCAGAAGCGCATCCAGAAGGTGACGTCCGGTGCCCCACCCGGATCCGGCAGGACGCGGCCGAGCAACAAGCCGACCGCCGCCACGATCGTCGCCGTGGCCATGAGCACCGCCGGCCGTCGCAGCAAACGGGTCGCGGCGAGAACGGCCGCGCTCAGGTAGAAGAGCTCCTCGATCGGGATCGTCCAGTAGCTGGGATCGATCCAGTTCTTGCCCGCGTACTGCGAGACGAGCGTGCCGCTCGTGATGACCTGGGCCCGCTCCACCGGGAACGGGCTCCCGTGGGTCGTGATCCAGATGGCGAGGAGCGACAGTGCGGTTGCTACCCACAACGTCGGGTACACGCGCAGCAGCCGGCGGATCCCGAACGCGGACATCGTCCGCCGCTCCAGCGCGAACGGGATGACGAACCCGCTGAGCATGAAGAACATGCCGACGGCAGCCGTCCCCGGGTCGATCGAGAGGTGATCGCGCGGCCACTTGTACGCCTCGTACGCGAACGTCGCCGGCAGGTCGCCGAGCGGGATCGGCGTCGCGAACGTGAAGACTTTGACGAGCGTGGTCTGCTCGCGGAACTCGAACATGAACCGCGCGAAGAGCACGACGATCGCGGCTGACCCGCGGGCCACGTGGGCCCACCAGACGATGCGCTGGCGTTCCCCGGTGGGCTGGGCGGAGCCTGCTGCCGGCATGGGCGCGGCTCCTCGCTTACCAGCGGATGAGCGCGGAGCCCCAGGTCATACCGGCGCCGACGCTCGACAGCAGGACGAGGTCGCCACGCCGTAGCCGGCCGTCCTCGGCCGCCTCGGCGAGGCCGATCGGAATCGACGCGGCCGCGGTGTTCCCGAGGCGGTCGATGTTCAGCACGACCTTTTCGGGGTCGAGACCGAGCTTGTCTCCGGCGGCCTCGATGATGCGGAGGTTGGCCTGGTGAGGGACGAACCAGTGGACATCGTCCAGGTTGACGGACGCCCGCGCCAGCGTGGCGTCGATGGACTGGACGAGCGTGCGCACCGCGAACTCGAAGATCGCCCGACCTTGCATGTGCAACGTGGTCTCGCGCTGCGCGACCGACTCCTGGGTCGACGGCCGGCGGCTGCCGCCGGCGCGGATGCCGACAAGATCCGTGAGCGCTCCCTCGCAGCCCAGGTCGGAAGAGAGGAGCCCGCTGTCGACGTCGGCGTCGCGGGTCACGACGACGGCGCCGGCGCCGTCGCCGAAGATGACCGAGGTGGCGCGGTCATCGGGGTTGAGGACCCGGGAGAACGTCTCGGCGCCGATGAGCAGGGCCTTGTCGAACGGCCCCGAGTTCAGCAGCGCGCCCGCCATCACCAGGCCGTAGACGAATCCCGAGCACGCGGTGTTGAGGTCGAACGACGCGCAGGTCATGTCGAGCTCGCCCCCGACGAACGCAGCCGTGTGGGGGATGGGCTGCTCCGGTGTCGTCGTCGCGAGCGCGATCACGTCGATGTCGCGGGGAGAGAGCTGCGCCTTCTCCAGGGCGGCTCGGGCGGCATTCGTCGCCAGCGTCGCGGTCGACTCGTGCTGCGCCGCGATGCGTCGCTCGCGGATACCGGTCTTCTCGAGGATCCATCCCTCGTCGACGCCGAAGTGCTGCTCGAGCACGGCGTTGTCCATGACCGTGGGAGGGACGTCCGACCCCCACCCGGCGAAGCGGAACGGTGTCATGCGAGTTGCCATGGTCTTCCTTTGCGGGTTCGTGCTCACGCGCTGCTGCCGAGGAGCGATTGCTTCACCTGTACGGCTCCTTCGATGGCTTCATCGACGGATGCCGCGATCGGTATCAGATTGAACGTCTGGCACCCGGCCTCGAGGTACGGAGCGAGATGCTCGCTCACGTGCTCGGGCCTGCCGGCCGGGCAGTACCGCTCGAACGATTCGTACGGCAACCCGTAGAACCGCTGCATCGTGTCCGCCAGCCGCGTGCGGGCAGCTTCGACGTTCGTGTCGAAGCCGCACCAGATCTCCATGGCGTGCTGCCATCCGACGGAGCCGCGGCCGGCGCGGTCGGCATGCTCCGCGACGAGCGTGACCGCCTCGGCGAATCGGCCCGCGGAGTTGAACGCGCCGATCCAGCCGTCGCCGAGCGTCCCGGCGCGTCGCATCGAGGCGTCGGAACGGCCGCCGACGATCAAGGGGATCGGCGGGTGAGGAACGGGCAGGATGCGTGTGTCCTGCAACTGGAAGAACTCGCCGTCGAAGCTGACCGATTCTCCTGCGAGAAGGCGGCGCATCAACCCGAGCGACTCGTCGGTGCGGCGCCCCCTGGTGCGCACGTCGACACCACAGTTCTCGAACTCGTGCGGATCCTCACCTGCCACGCCGATTCCGAACGTCAGGCGGCCGGGCGCGAAGTGCGCCAGCGTCGACAGTTGGCGCGCGACGAGCACCGGGTGCCGCAGCGGCAGTTGATAGACACCGACGTACACGCCGATGCTGGGATGGATGCCGGCGAGCGAAGCGGCGGTGATCAAACCGTCGATGCCTTCACCCCCACGGAAACCCACGTGATCGATGCTGCCGACGTGATCCAGACCGGCGGCAGCCGCGGCCGCGATCGTGTCGCGCGTGCGCTCGTCGAGCGCTTTGACCGACACGATGCCAAGGCGTACGTCGCCCAAGAGACCCGTCCTCACCACCACCGGGCGGGGACGATGATCGTCCTGCCCGACACCTTCAAATACCTGTGTGCTACGGGGTTGTAGACACGTAGACGCTAGCGGAAGTTACGCCCTGAGAACCGGAACGCTCATCGCCCGGTTCGGCGTCGAGTGTCCGAGTCTGTGGGCTGACGCGGGCGTCAGCTCGCGACGGACGGGGTCGACAGGGACAGCGCGAAGTCGCCGCCGGGATCGGTCCACCAGGAGGCGAGTGCGAGACCGGCGGCGGCCAGCTCCGCCTCGACCCGATCGCGGCGGAACTTGGCGCTGATCTCGGTCCGCATCTCCTCGCCGTCGGCGAACTCCACCTGCAGGTCGAGCTCTCGTACCCGCACCGCTTGTGCGCCCTGCGAACGGAGGCGCATTTCGATCCACTCTTCGGCCGCGTTCCAGCGCGCGACGTGTGCGAAGCGTTCCGGCACGAAGTCGGCGGCGAGCTCGCGGTTCAGCACGGAGAGGACGTTGCGGTTGAACGCCGCCGTCACACCGGCGTCGTCGTCGTACGCGGCCACCAGCCGTTTGGTGTCCTTGACGAGGTCGGTACCCAGGAGGAGCGCGTCGTCGGGCGCCAGCCCGGCGGCGAGGCTCCGGTAGAAGCGCGCCCGGCCGCCCGGATCGAGGTTCCCGATCGTGCTGCCGAGGAAGGCCACGAGACGCGTGCCGCCTGTGGGGAGCCGGTCGAGGTGGCGCTCGAAGTCGCCCACGACGGCGTGGACGTCGACGCCGGGGTACTCGAGCTCGATCGCGCGGGCCGCGTCGCGAAGGGTCGGCTCGCTCACGTCGAACGGAACGAACCGCCGAAGTGATCCGTGCGCCGAGAGCGCGTCCAACAGCAGCCGCGTCTTCTCCGATGTGCCCGAGCCCAGCTCGACGAGCGTGTCCGCGGATGTGCGTGCCGCGATGTCCCCGGCGTGCTCGGTGAGGATCGCGCGCTCGGTACGCGTCGGGTAGTACTCGGGGAGCCGCGTGATCTCGTCGAAGAGGCGGCAACCCTCCTCGTCGTAGAACCACTTCGGCGGGAGGACCTTCGGGCTCGCGGTGAGGCCGGCGCGCGCGTCGGCACGTAACGCGGCGGCGAGGTCGTCGGGACCGAGGTGGACGTCGACGCGGGACGGCGATGAGGTGGGGGAGATGGCGGGCCTCGCGATCAGAAGGGGCGGACTTCGAGCTTGTCGTCGCCGAGCTCGACGACGGAGCCGTCCTTGACGACCTCCCAGCCTGCATCGTCGTCGTACGGCTCCGACGCGACGACGACGGCACCGGTCAGCTGGCGATCGTCGAACACGAAGAGCGAGTTGCGGCAGGCGGTGGCCGCGATTCGTTCGCCGTCGGTCAGCAGGAGGTTGAGGCGCGCCGTCGTGAGCTCCTCGACGAGGTCGACGACGGATACCAGCGCGTCGGCGGGCGGCGTGCCGGCGTCGAGCCGGTCCAGCACGAGGGCGAACAGGAGCTCCGAGTCCGTGGCGCCCAGGATCCCGTGCGCGCGCGTCTCGCTCACCTTGCGCCGCAGCTCGCGGCCGACACCGGAGCGGAACCCGGGCACGAAGCCGTTGTGCGAGAAGAGCCACGGGCCTTCGGTGAACGGCGGCGTGCTCGTCTCCTCGACGGGCATGCCCGGAGACGCCGAGCGCACCGCGGCGAGCACCGCGTTCGAGCTCACGAGGCCGGCGATGCTCGCGAACGAGAGGTCGGCCCAGATCTGGCGCGTCGTGCGATAGCGGGCGGGCTCAACCCGCTTGTCGCGGTCGTACCAGCCGACGCCGAACCCGTCGGCGTTGATCGTCCCGTGGGTCTGGTAGCGCGGTGCGAAGGACTGCTGGAGCAGCGAGTGCTTCGGCTTGACGATCAGCTTCTCGAGCGTGACCGGAGGTCCGACGTAGGCGAGGTGGCGGCACATACGGGGCTACGCGTCGGCCGCGCAGCGGAATCCGGAGAAGATCTGGCGCCGGATCGGATAGTCCCAGTTCCGGAACGTGGCGCGGCGCACGCTCGTGTCGGTCGCCCACGATCCGCCGCGCAACACCTTGTACTCGGGGCCGAAGAACACCTCCGAGTACTCGCGGTACGGGAATGAAACGAAGCCCGGGTATCCGGCGAAGTCGCTCGCGGTCCATTCCCATACGTCGCCGACCATCTGCCGCGGTCCGCCCGGCTCGCCGTCGTGAACCGCCGCCGCCTCCCATTCCGCCTCGGTGGGGAGACGGGCGCCCCGCCAGGTCGCGAACGCGTCCGCCTCGTGCCAGCACACGTGCTGGACGGGCTCGTCGGGCGGAAGGTCCTCGCGCCGGCCGTAGCGACGGCGCGACCACTCGCCCCGCCCTTCGCGCTGCCAGAACTGCGGAGCCTCGACCGCCGCCTCCTGTCGCCATGCCCACCCGGCGTCGCTCCAGAGCCGCGAGTCGTCGTACCCGCCGTCCTCGACGAACGCGCGGTACTGACGGTTGGTGACCGGCGTGCGGTCGATGCGGAACGACGCGAGCTCGACCTCGTGGCGAGGGCGTTCGTTGTCGTAGACCCAGGCGTGCTCGTCGGTGCCGATGAAGAACGCCCCGCCGCGCACGTCGACCATGCCGGCGTCGTCGCGCGCGACGGGAGCAGGATGCCAGCCGGCCGCGTCGGGGTGCACGAAGTGCTCCATGAGCTGGATCGTGGCGAGCATCGTCTCGTCGTGCTGCTGCTCGTG
>Ga0075434_100006980_pt1 | contig 10410 bp, 9 predicted proteins | sample RhiMethybrSRZTD3_FD_75298 | JGI IMG/M metagenome (GOLD analysis project Ga0075434, IMG submission 75298) | Populus rhizosphere microbial communities from Tennessee, USA - Rhizosphere MetaG P. TD hybrid SRZTD3 | ecosystem: Host-associated > Plants > Roots > Rhizosphere > Soil | place: USA...
GCTCGGAGTCGAGGTGTTGTGGACCGTGCAAGGTGCCGGACCGGATGCGGCGCAGCTCAAGGCTGACTGGTCCGATCGGCCAGACATTCGCTGGACGGGCCAGCAGCCCAAGAGCGATGTGCTGCGGCTGTACGAGCAGCACGACGTCCTGGTGATGCCGAGCCGCGGCGAAGGTCTGCCCGTGGCGCTCCTCGAAGGCGGCGCCGCCGCGCTGGTCCCGGTCGTTAGCGACCTGGCCTCCGGGATCCCCGAGATCATCGAGTCCGGCGTTTCAGGCTATCGCGCGCCGGTCGGCGACGTCGGAGCGTTCTCGGACGCGATCGTGGCACTGCACCGCGACCGCGATCGGCTGGAATCGATGAGCGCCGCGGTTCGAGATGTGGTCGTACGTCGATTCGACGCCACCCAGCGGACCGTGGAGTATCAGCGCCTCTTCGCGCGGTGGCGTGAGTTGAAGCGAGCACGGCCAACGCACCCGCGGTTGCATTACGGCAGCCGCCTGGATCAACCGTGGATGCCGAACACGGCCGTCAAGCTGATTCGATCCGCACTACGCAGGGCATGAGGGAGCAGGCGAAACGGTTGATCGGTCCGCGGGCGACCGTTCGACTGCGTTCGCTGATGCGCGGCTACGGGCGGCCGCGGTGGGGCAACCTGCGCCGGACCGTCCCGTTCTCGGCGGCGTATGGATTCGAGCGCGGCACGCCGATCGATCGCCATTACCTCCACGCGTTTCTCGCGCAGCAACAGCGTCTCATCACCGGCGACGTCCTCGAAGTGCAGACCGATTCCTATACGCAACGATTCGGTCGCGGAATACGGCGCGCCGACACCTTCGACATCGTTCCGTCGCCGGACGTCACGTACGTCTGCGACTTCGCCCACTGCGAAACGGCGATTCCGGACCGTGCCTACGACTGCCTGCTGCTGCCGAACACGCTGCCGCATTTCCGCGAGCTGGAGCCCGCGTTGTCGAACGCGATGCGCGTCGTCCGACCGGGCGGAACGATTCTGGCGTCGGCGGCCGGGTTGTTGCCGCTGACTGGCGACGTTCCGGAATACTGGCGTCTCTCTCCAGATGGCTGGCGCGAGCGTCTTTCGGTGGCATGGCCTGACGCGTCGCTCGAGGTTGCCGGACACGGGAATTGCCTGGTGGCGATGGCCGTGCAGCTTGGCCTGGCGCTCGAAGAGCTCACGCGCGCCGAACTCGACGCCCATGACCCGCGCTATCCGGTCCTCACGACGATTGTCTGCCGCCGCCCGCAATGACCGCCACGTCGCTGACCGATACGGCCAAGGCCGGATTGCTCGCGACGCGGTGGTACGCCCACCGGCTCGAACACGACAGCTTTCCCGGCGTGCTGGTGCTGTGCTACCACGGCGTGCGTTCGCCGTCGCGTTCGACTGACGGCATTCCGTTCGCCAATCTCCACGTGACCGAGGACACCTTCGAGGCGCACTGCCGCCTGATTGCAGAGACGTGTCATCCGATCGATCTGTCGACGTTCGTCGACGCCCAGCTGACCGAGCGGCCGTTGCCGCCGCGGCCGGTGCTCGTGACGTTCGACGACGGGTATCGCAGCGTGTTCGAGCTGGCGCGGCCCCTTCTGCGCCGCTATCGGATTCCGGCATCGGTGTTCGTCTGCTCCGAACCGGTCAAGGAACAGCGCCTGTTCTGGTTCGACGCGGTCGCGCGCGCCGCGGGCGAGCACGCCGTCGACGCGGTTCGTGCGCTGCCAGATGACGAGCGCCGCGCAACCGCCGCCGCCTGCGAGACGAGCGCATCGGTCGGTGATCCGCTCGCGCCGATGACGTCCGATCATGTCCGCCAGCTCGCCGACGAAGGATTTGCGATTGCCGCGCACACTTCGTCGCACGCGCCGCTGGCGCAATCACCGCCGACCGTGCAGCACGACGAGATCGATTCCTGCAGGGCAACGCTCGAAACGTGGACCGGGCAGCGCGTGGACGCGCTTGCGTATCCGTGGGGCGCGCCACGAATCGACTATTCGTCGCAGACCGTGGCGATCGCGGAGCGGCTCGGGTTCACGACGGCCTTCACCACCAGACCCGATTTCGCGCGGCCGCACGAGCCGGCCCTCGAACGCTCCCGCTTCGTGATGCTGGCCGCGGTGTCCGCTGCCGAGTTGGCGCATCGCATGGCCTACGCGTGGGTCCGTCAGCGATCGCCGCGCCCATGAACTCCAGCCCGCTCGTCAGCGTGTTGCTCACGTCTTACAACCGCGAGGACTTCATCGCCGAATCGATCGAGAGCGTGCTGGCGCAGACGCTCACCGACTTCGAGCTTCTGGTGAGCGACGACCGGTCGAGCGACCGGACGGTCGCGATCGCCAACGACTATGCCCGCCGCGATCCGCGCATTCGCGTGTCGATCAACGAGTCCAACCTGGGCGACTATCCGAACCGCAACCTGGTGGCATCGCTCGCGCGCGGCCGTTTTCTCAAGTACCACGACTCGGACGACATCATGTACCGGCACTGCCTTCAGGCGATGGTCGAACCGTTGGCGGCCGAGCCGCGCGCCGCCTTCGCGTTGTCGGCAAGTGCGTACTGGCCGGGCGGGCCATGTCCAATGCTGCTGACGCCGTCGCTGGCGTACGAGCGCGAATTCCTCGGTTCCGGCCTGTTCCATCTTGGGCCCGCGTGCGCGATGTTTCGCGCTGATCGGTTCCGCGCGCTGGGCGGCTTTCCGATGTCCGGCGTCGCCTCCGACTATCTGTTCTGGCTCGAAGCCTGCACAACCGTGAACGTCCTGCTGGTGCCGGGAAACTTGTTCTACTACCGCGTGCATGGCGGCCAGGAGGCGTCGAGTCCCAGGAGCGCGTTGCAGTACGCGCAGTCGGTGGGCGCCGCCTGGACCATGCTGAATTCGCCGCGCTGCCCGCTGTCCGCGGAAACGAGAGAGCAGGCGAAGCGGAACTTCGCCTACAGCCAGGCCCGCGGAGCGTTCCGGTATTTCAGGCGCCGCCACTTCGCCTCGTCCGCCGCCATCGTCAGACACTCGAGGATGAGCGTCATCGATTGGCTCCGCTACCTGCGTCCACCGAGACGCAGGGCGTCTGCGGGAACGCCGCCGCTTCGCGAGGTGCAGGCATGACGACGACGGCGGAGCGTCTGGCGGTCGAAGGCGGCCGCCCAACCCGCGCGGATCGTCTTCCGTTGCACAGGCCCTGGTTCGACCATCGCGAAGCGTCCGCAGTGAGCCGCGTGCTTGGCAGGACACAGGTCGCCGGCGACGGCGCCTGCGGTAAGGAACTGGAACGTCTCCTGCGCGATTCGACTGGGGTCCGCGCGGCGCTTGCAGTCAACTCGTGTACGGCGGCGCTCGAAATGGCGATGGATGTCGCCGGGATTGGTCCGGGCGACGAAGTGATTCTTCCGAGCTTCACCTTCGTCTCGACGGCCAACGCCGTTCTCAAAGCGGGCGCTCGGCCGGTCTTCGCCGACATCAATCCGCGAACCTTCGGATTGGATCCCGCCGACGTGTCGCGACGTGTGACGCGACAGACCCGAGCGATCGTGCCGGTCCACTACGCTGGCATGGCCTGTGACCTCGAGGCGCTCGACACCGTCGCCGCGCGTCATCGGCTACTCATCATCGAAGACGCGGCCCACGGCGTGAACGCCGCCTATCGCGGCCGCGCCCTCGGCGCGTGGGGTGCCCTCGGATCGCTGTCGTTCCACGAAACAAAGGACGTGGTGTGCGGTGAAGGCGGCGCACTGCTGGTGCGCGACGACGAAGCCTGGCTGCATGCCGCGGAGGTCCTGCGCGAAAAAGGAACGGATCGGAGCGCCTTTCTTCGCGGTGAGCGCAATAAGTACACCTGGGTTGGCCTCGGGAGCAGCTATGTGCTCTCCGAACTCCTTGCCACGATCGCAGTCGAGCAGTTCAAGAGAATCTCCGAAATCACGCGGCGCAAGACCGTTCAGGCCGAGCGCTTGCTGGCGGCGCTGGCACCCTATCGCGACGTCGTTCAAACGCCGGTCGTTCCAGACGGCTGCCGTCCCAACTGGCACGTGTTCGCCGTGCTCGTCGATCCAGCCGTGCGCGATTGGGCATTACGCGCTCTCCGCGCCGAGGGCATCGGCGCGGCATTTCACTATGTGCCGCTCCACTCCGCACCCTACGCACAGGCGTCCGGCTTGGCGAACGGCGACCTGCCGGTGACCGATCGCGTGGCGGCATCCTTGATCCGCCTGCCGATCTCGGCTGCGTTCTCCGACCGGGACTGCGACGACATCGTGGCGGCCTCCGTGAAGGTGTTCGAGCGGATGGCGACGCTGGCGTTGTGAAGATCGCGCACCTCCTCGGCTGGTACTTCCCGGACAGCGTCGGCGGGACAGAGGTGTACGTCGAAGGACTGTGCCGCCGGCTCCGCTCGGCCGGCCACGACGTGCTGATCGCGGCACCCGATTCTCGCCAGGTGGTGCCCGAGCGCTACCTCCACGACGACGTTCCGGTCTTCCGCTATGCGATTTCCGACACGCCGACGCGCGACGAGGCCTACCACCGCGTGCCGGTGCGTGGGGCCGAACGACTGTATCGCTGGCTCGCGGAGGTACGGCCGGACGTGCTGCACGTCCACAGCATCACCACCGGCGTCGGCCTTCCGGAAATCCGCGAAGCGCATCGGCTTGGCATCCGCGTCATCCTGACGTGCCATCTGCCGGGTTTCGGCTACATGTGCCGCACCGGCGAGCTGATGCAATGGGGCCGCGTGCCGTGCGATGGCATCGTGATTCCGTCCAAGTGCGCGTCATGCAATCTGACGCGGCTCGGAATGGCGCAGCCGGTTGCCCGTCTTGCAGGTGCGATTCCAGTCCCACTAAGCGGCGCCCTCCGTCATCTTCCGGGACGAGTCGGCACGACACTGGGCATGAGCGCGTCGGTTCGCGAGTACGAGGAGATGGAGCGCGAGCTGTTCGACCTGGTCGACTGGTTCGTCGTCTTGAACGACACCGCCAGGAGAATGCTTGTTGCCAACGGATCGCCGGCGGCGAAGCTGGTGCTGAACCGGCTGGGATTGAGCCATATCGAAGTCGCGAGAAAGTCCGCTCCCGCCGCTCGGCCCACGAAACGACCTGTGCGATTCGGATACGTCGGCAGACTGCATCCCTCGAAGGGGCTCGCCGAGCTCGCGCAGGCGGTGCGTGCGATTCCCTCCGGCGTCGACTTCCGGCTCGATATCCGCGGGCCGATGATCGACGAGGACAGCCGCGCGTTCGCGGCGCGGCTTCAGACGATGCTAGCGGATGACGCCCGTGTGACGATCGGCCCGGGGATTCCGGGACCTGAGGTGCCGGCCGCGCTGGCCGCGCTCGACGTGCTGCTGTGCCCCTCGATGTGGTTCGAGAACGGGCCGACCATTGCGCTGGAAGCGATCGCCGTCGGCACGCCCATCATGGCCAGCCGCGTCGGCAACCTCGCCGAGATCGTCGAGGATGGCGTCAGCGGCCGGCTGGTGACACCCGGGGACGTCGACGAATGGTCGGCGGCGCTCACAGGCGCGGCCACCGATCCGGCCCTGACCATCGATCGATGGCGCGCCGCACTGCCGCAGCCGCGGACCATGGACGAAATCGCAACGGACTATCTGTCTCTCTATGCCGCCTAGCAACCCGCTCCGTCGTCGCGTCTTGCCATCGGGCGCCTCGCCGTTCCCGGTGCGACGATGGACTTGCCGCGGGCTGCGAGTCGCCGACCAGTGAGCATCGACCATCCAACCTTTCGCGAGCGGACGGCCTACGGGTGGCGCGTCATGCGTCGCGCTGCGGGCGTGATGGCGGCGCGACTGGGAGACGCGCCGCCGCTGAATGGCGGGCGACCGGCCGTGCCGTACAACGCGATGTTCGACACACGCGCCGTCTCTGCGCTCGAGCCTGAACGCACGACGCTCGAGCGGTTCGACCTGTATCTCTTCGATGTCATGACATCACCACGCCTGCGCGGCCAGATCGTGTTCGAGTACGGCACGCTGCTCCGCGCCGTCGATCGCTGGACGGGGCTTCGTGTACTCGACGTGGGCACGGGCCGGAGCACGTTCCCGGCATGGATGAGCGGCGAGGGCGCCACCGTCACGACATTTGATTTGTCGAAGCCTGCGGAGAAGAGCTGGGGAGGGTTCGAAGCGCACGTGAATAGGTTCGTCGGCCGCCGGGGCGGACGCAGGACCTCTGTCGCCGGCTCCATGCGGTCGCTGCCGTTTGTGGACGCAAGTTTTGATCTCGTGACGTCGCTGTCGGTCGTCGAGCACCTCGATACCGATCTGCCGGAACGACGGTTCGTGCCCTATGAAGAACAACAGCGCCGTCTGGGTGAAGTTCTCGACGAGATGATCCGAGTCGTCAAGCCTGGTGGCCGCATCTACCTCACGTCGGAGTGCTGCGACTACGACCGCGCCACGTCGGACAACTGGCGCTGCGCCTACTACTACGAAGAGGGCCCGGCGTTGTCCGCGGCCTGGCCGGTTTCCGACGTCAGGCGCTTGTTCTATCAGCGCATGGCGGATCGCGGATGCACGCTGGTCGGCGACCTGACATTCAACCGCACCGACATCGCGGACGAGCACCGGTGGACGAACCGCGGCCCGTTCTTCAGCGGGTTCTCGCTGTTCGCGCGAAAGCGGTAACCGGTGGCTACGACGGCAGACGATGTTCGCCTCCGTGAGTTCTGGAACAGGCGGTACGCGAAGTTCACGCTCTCCGAATCCGGCTGGCTCGGTGCCGGCGAGCGGCTCAACCACCGCATCTACGCGTGCAAGCAGCACGCGCTTCGGCGGGCCCTCGCGTCGCTCGGCCTGAAGGGAGACGCACCTTGGTCCGTGTTGGACGCCGGGTGTGGGCAAGGACACTTCGGGCGCTTCTACGCCCGGGAGTATCCGCTCGCCTCGTACGTCGGGGTCGATATTTCCGAGCGGGCGGTGGCGCATCTGCGCCGAACCGCCCCGGCCGGCGAGTTCCACCTTGCGGACCTCTGTGACTGGGACGATTCGAAAAGCCGCCGGTTCGATGTCGTCCAAAGCCTCGAAGTACTGCATCTGATTCTCGACGACGACGTCGTGGCGCGAGCGCTGAGCAATCTGAAGAGGCACCTCGCGTCGACGGGCGCGATGCTCGTCACCGCCGCGATGCCACCGGCAACCACTCAGCCGAGCGATTACCTGCGGCACCGGGCCCGATCGTTCTGGGAATCGACGCTGCGGGGTCTCGGCCTGCGGATCGTGGCCGAGCGAGCGATGTATTACTGGCTGCCGGACGGCGGACCGCGCAACAAATACGTGCGGTACGCGCTGACACGGCTCGGGCCCGACGCGCTCTATGCGATCGATCGCGCGGCGTTTGCCTTCGGTCTGCCGCAGTCTGGGTCGGCCGGCATCGATTGCCGCACACAGCTACTCACGATTCAACGGACCTGAGCGTGCGCATCGGCATCATCGGATTCGGCGGCGCTGGTCAGGCGCATGCGTTCTACGTCTCGTGCGTCGCCGGCTGTCGCGTCACCAAGATCTTCGATCCGAAGCCGGCCGCGGCCGACCGAGTCGCCGCGCGCGCCGGCGCCGCGGCGTTCTACAGCGACGAAGACGACTTCTGGCCGGACCTCGACGCCGTCGTCGTGTGCACGCCGGACGCGACGCATGCCGCGTATGTCGTGAAGGCGCTCCAGCGCGGTTTGCACGTGCTGGTCGAGAAACCGCTCACCGATTCACTCGACGGGTTGTGCGCGATCAGGCGTGCGGCCCAGGCGGCGCCGTCGCAGGTCGTCGCCGTCGTGCACCAGATGCGCTTCGTGCCGCTCCACAAACGGATCAAGGCGCTCGCCGCGACCGGAACGCTCGGCACGCTGTCGTATCTCGAGGGCTACTACGTCCACGATCTCACCACCCGCGCCTTCCAGAACGATCGATGGCGCGCCGACGACAACGCGACGCCGCTCGTGTACTCCGGCTGCCATTTCGTCGATCTGCTGCGCTGGTTTGCCGGTGAAGAGATCGTCGAAGTGTTTGCCGCCGCCAACCACGTCGCGTTTCCGGAGTACCCCGAATCCGATCTCAACGTCGTCACGCTGAGGTTTGCCTCGGGCGCAATCGGCAAAGTGGTCGTCGCGTTCGGCGAGGCTGGTCCGCAGGACCACAGCGTGCGCGTCGCGGGATCGGCCGGGACCGTTCGCAACAATCTCTTGTACCGGCGCGACGGCGGCCTGGGCGAAGTGCTCCATCGGCCGATGGTGTTTCAGCCGCCGCTGCTCGCGGGACCCGGCAAGGTCGGCGGCCAGAGCCGTTACCGGCAGTTGCGCACGAACCTGCCACCGTACGTGTTCGCGCGGACGATTGAGGCGCTGCGCGTGCTGGCCCGACGCCCGAACGCCGAGTACGGCGCGGCGGCGTATCCCGTGCGGCTGTACGAGCACTCCTTAGCCTGCGTCGAAGCCATTACCGATTTTGTGACGGCGATCCGCGACCGCCGCCGCCCGCTGTGTTCGATAGACGAAGCCGGACGAACCGTGCTGGCCTGCCTGGCGGGCGTGGAATCGTATCGGACCAATCGTCCAGTCGCGGTGCTGCCGCTCGCGTCCTGAACGTGCGCCGCGTCCTTCATGCCGTCGATCAGTTTCTGCCGCGCAGCGAAACATTCGTCTACACCGTGGTGACCGCCCATCGGCGCTTCGAAGCCTCGGTGATCTGCAGCGCGCGCGCAAACGCTGACGAGTTTCCATGCCCGCGCGTTCATGAGCATGCGAGGCCGCGATCACGCCGCACCGCGGCGTGGTGGCTCGAGCAGTCAATCGAGCGGGCGACCGGCCGATCGCCCTGGCGGCGCGGCGTCGAGACGCTCATTGGTCAGCTCGGCCCGACGCTCGTCCACGCGCACTTCGGACCGAACGGCTGCGCCATGGTGCCTGTCACGAAAGCGCTGGGCGTGCCGCTCGTGACGAGTCTCTACGGCGTGGACGCGGCCGTTCTGCCGTACCTGCCACAGTGGCGCGATCAGTACGCGCGGCTGTTTCGCGACGGCGATCTGTTCCTGGCCGAGGGACCGGAGATGCGGAAGAAAGTGATCGCCGCCGGCGCGCCGGCGGATCGCACGTTCATTCACCCGATCGCGCTCGACCTTTCGAAGTATCCGCAGTGGAATCCGGCGCCGATGCCGACGGTGCTCTTTGCCGGACGCTTCGTCGAGAAGAAAGGGCTGCTCGACGCGATTGCGGCGTTCGGCCGGGCGCACGCACGCGTGTCCGCCGCTCGCCTTGTGGTCATCGGCGGAGGGCCAGAGCAGGACAGGGCGCGTGCCTTGGTGGATCGGTTGCGCCTCGGCGCCGTAGTGGAGTTCGTCGGCATGCAGCCGCACGCCGACGTCATCCGCCGGCTTTCCGCTGCAGCCGTTCTGATTCACCCGAGTATCACCGCGGCCGACGGCGATTCGGAGGGTGGCGCGCCGACCATTCTGCTCGAGGCGCAGGCAATCGGGACGCCGATCGTGACAACCCATCACGCCGACATCCCCCACGTGGTTCCAGCCGGTCCAGGTGTTCTCCTGTGCGCAGAGCGCGATGTCGAGGCGCTCGGCGACGCGGTGGTCACCGCTCTCGAGCGCCGGGAGCCGTCGAGCGCCGAGCACGTGCGGCAACACCACGACGTGACGCAAGTCATCGATCGTCTCGAAGACATCTACATGGCCATCGTCGAGCAGCCGGCGCTGGCGCCGACGGGCGAGCGGCTCGCATGACTGGTCGCGGGCGAGTCACCGTCGTCACGTCCGGCCATCTGTCCACGTGTCCGCGCATGCTGAAGAGTGCTGACGCGCTCACCGAGGCGGGCTACGACGTGCGGATGGTTGCGACGCGCCACGAGCCGTGGGCCACCGAAACGGACCGGGACGTACGCTCGCGGCGTTCGTACCCCGTCGAGGTGATCAACTACCGGCGTGACGAGGAGCCGCTCACGTACTACCAGACCGGCGCACGGTACCGGGCCGCACGCGCGGCGGCGGCGACTGTCGGGCCCGATCGGGCGCCGCTGCCGGTGGTGGCGCGGGCGTTCGGCCGCGTGCACGCCGAGCTCGTTCACGCGATCACGTCAGAGCCGGCGGACCTGATCTACGGCGGCACGACGGGGGCGCTCGCCGCGATTGCAGAAGCGGCCCGCCGCCAGTCGACGTCGTACGGGCTGGATCTCGAAGACCTGCACAGCGGCGAGGCCAGCGGTCCGGACGCAGCGTTGGCAGACGCGCTCGCATCGCGCGTCGAGCGGGCGGTGGTCAGCCGCGCGGCGTTCGTCACGACGTCGAGCGAGGCGATTGGCGAGGTGTACGAGGAGCAGTTCGGCGTGTCGCCGGTCGTCGTGCACAACACGTTTCCGCTCCCGTCGCGCGAACCCGATTTCTCGCGGATCG
>Ga0075434_100006981_pt1 | contig 10409 bp, 6 predicted proteins | sample RhiMethybrSRZTD3_FD_75298 | JGI IMG/M metagenome (GOLD analysis project Ga0075434, IMG submission 75298) | Populus rhizosphere microbial communities from Tennessee, USA - Rhizosphere MetaG P. TD hybrid SRZTD3 | ecosystem: Host-associated > Plants > Roots > Rhizosphere > Soil | place: USA...
GGGGCTGTGCCCGGGAATCACCGAATCCACGTTCTTGATGGCGCCCGCCGCCTTCTGCAGCGTCTCCGGATACGCAATGCCGCTGCCGCCGTTGTTCCTGTCCATGATCGGCAGGGCCTTCCACGCGAACAGATCCCCGGCGTGCATCACGCGCAGCGCCGGAAACACGATCAGCGCGTCGCCGCTCGTGTGGCCAGGCCCGAAGTAGTAGAGATCGATCTGATCGGCGCCGCTGAGCAGCGTCATTTTGTCCTTGAACGTTCGTTTCGGCAGGAACTGCGCCTTGTCTCCCTTGAAGGCGTCCATCTTCTCCATGTTCGCCTTGGTGTTGTCCTGCGCGATGATGTCGACTGTCGCGGGGAATTCGGCGTTGCTGCCGGTGTGATCGCCGTGGGTATGCGTGTTGATGATCATCGTCACCGGCTTGTCGGTGACCGACCGAATCTTCTCGAGGATAGACGCCCCGTAATTGGGGTTCTTCGTGTCGACGATGACGACGCCGTTCTGCGTGACGAACACGCCGGTGTTGCCACCCCCGTTCTTGATCATGAACAGGTTGTCCTTGACCTTCTCGATCTCGAGCGTCTGCGGCTGCGCTCCCTGTTGCGCCGCGATGCATGCGGCGCCGATGACGATCAATGTTGCGAGGACTGTGATGCGCTTCATGGTGGGCGATTCTAGATCGGGAGGCGAGGAGTCTCCTATCTCCTGTCTCCTTTACGTCACCCGCTGAATGAACCAGTAGGCGCCTGCCAGGACGACAATGACGGATCCCGCCGTCGCGAGGCGCTGCGCAAGCCGGGGGCTGCGGCCGCGGACGAACCCGAGCAGCGACGCCACAATGACCACGATGATGGCCTGCCCGATCTCCACGCCGAGGTTGAACGAAAACAGCGAGATCCCGAGCGCGCGCGGGGGAAGGCCTATTTCGCGCAGCACGCTGGCGAATCCGAAGCCGTGGACGAGACCGAAGAAGAGCGCGATCCACGGACGCACGTCGCGCCCGCCCGCGGCCAGCAGGTTGTCGGCGCCGACGTACACGATGCTCAATGCGATGGCAGGCTCAACGAGCCGCGCCGATGGCGTGACGATGCCGAGCGCTGCCAGCGACAGCGTGATGCTGTGCCCGAGGGTGAATGCGGTTACGATGCCGAGCAGACGCGGTACGGTGCCGCCGAGCAGCAGCAAGCCGATGATGAAGAGGATGTGATCCGGCCCGATGGCGATGTGATGAATCCCCGAGGCCGTGAACGCCTTGAAGACGGCCCAGGCGCCCTGGCGCGTTCCCGTGTAGTAATCGAAAGCGGGCGCGCGGTCGTTGAGGATGTGTTGCCGGACTAATCGGCCGTTTTCGTAGATGTTGACGAACGTCTGGTGGTTCGAATCGTACGGGAAGAGCACGCCTTTGACGATGATGTGCCCTAGCGGCGAGTTGACGGACGTCCGCCACGAGAGCTCGACGGCGCTTCGATCCGTCAGCGGACGCATCCCCGTGACGGCCAGCGCGACGATGGTGCCATCCACAACGAGCACGAGACGATCGCTGACGAAGCCCGTGATGCGCGGGCCGTACTGGTGAAGCGCGGCCGAATCCATCAGACTGTCCGGCGTTGCAACTCCGAGCTCGTGCGCCACGTCGTAGTCGTGCAGCACGAGCGTCCCCTCGATTGACCTGCCAGACAGGTAGACATCCAGGTAACTGAATGGCGCCGGGTGCGCGGACGCCGGCGACGCTGTCGCAAGCAGCGCGAAAAGCAAGCCCGCCTGCGCGAAAGCTACGGCGGGCGAGCCGAATCGCGTCACCGTGCTCCCTCCAGAATCTTCCGCACGTGATCCAGCGTGTCCGCTTCCTCTGCCTTCTTGTCGGTGCGCCAACGCAGCATCCTCGGAAATCGTACCGCGATTCCGGAGCGATGGCGCGTCGATGCCGCGATCCCCTCGAACCCGAGCTCGAAGACGTGCACGGGCTCGACGTGCCGCACCGGTCCGAACCGTTCCACCGTGTGGCGCCGGATCCATCGATCCAGGTCCGCGATCTCCTCGTTCGAGAGCCCCGAGTACGCTTTCGCAATCGGGACGAGCTCTCCGTTGTCCCACACGCCGAAGGTGTAATCGGTCAGGAGGCTCGCGCGCTTGCCGCTGCCCGGCTGCGCGTAGATGAGGACTGCGTCGATCGTGTACGGATCGATCTTCCATTTCCACCAGTCGCCGCGCTTGCGGCCGACGCCGTAGGCCGACGATCGGCGCTTGAGCATCAGCCCCTCGACGCCCAGCGTGCGCGACTGCGTGCGCAGCGCCGCGAGGTCCTCCCATGTCGGCGCCGTCACGATCTGTGATGTCCGAAGCACGCCCGTCGCTGGTACGCGTGCTTCGATCAGACGGCGCCGGTCTTCGAGCGGCCGCTGCCGTATGTCGTGCCCCTCGTCCTCGAGGATGTCGTAGGTCATGAACACGACCGGCACCGCGCGCACCATCTGCGCGACCTGTTTCTGACGACCGATGCGCTGCTGCAGCGCGGAGAACGGGAGCGGGCGATCATCGCGGAACGCGAGCACTTCGCCGTCGAGCACCGTCCCGTCGGGCAGCCGCGTCGCCGCCGCGGCGATTTCCGGGAACCGATGCGTGATCAGTTCCTCGCCGCGCGACCAGAGGTGGACGCCGCCGGCGCGCCGGACCAGCTGCGCGCGAATGCCATCCCACTTGAATTCCACGAACCAGTCGTCGCGCGCCCCGAGCGATTCGATGGGATCCTCGAGCGGCGAGGCCAGAAAGAACGGATAGGGGCGGGATCGATCCTCGTCCGTGTGCTCCGGCGACAACAGCGACGTGAACCACTCGCCGGTGGGCGCCCAGTCGCCCATGAGGCGCGCGGCGACCGTCGTCGGCGGACGCTGTGCGGCCTGCGCAAGCGCGCGGACGACGAGCGTCTGCGAGACGCCGACGCGGAGCTCGCCCGTCAGGATCTTGAGCAGCATGAACCGCTGCGATCGATCGAGTTGCCCCCACCACGGGCTGACGCGGGCCTGCTGCGCCGCGGGATCCATGCCGCGCAGCGGCAGAATCCGCTGTTCGACCCAATCGGCGAGCGGCACGTCTTCGCGCGTCTCGACAACGACCTGGTCGAGCACCAGCGCGACCGTCTCGGCGCCGTCGCCGACGACGGAGTAGCACTCCGCGAGCAGCCACTGATCGAGTCCGGTCGCGGCGAGCGTCCAGTCATTGATGGCCGCGTACGGCACGAGCCGCTTCAGCCGCCGTCCAGTCAGAAAGAACACCGCCCATGCGGCATCGGCAGGAGGCGCTTCCGAGAAGTACGCCGCCATCGCCGCCACCTTCGCATTGGTCGACGTCGTCGAATCGATTGCGTCGTAGAGTGCGGCGAAGCGTCGCATCAATCGCCCGTCGGCTCGCCTTCCCAGGCCGTGCGAATGACGCCGCTGTCGAGACCGCGCTCGGATAGATAGCGGGCGAGCGGCTCGGCGTGGCCGTGCGTGGCAAGGACGCGCGACGCACCGGTCTCGTCGATCGTCCGGAGGAGCGCGGGCCAATCGGCGTGATCCGACAGCACGAACCCGCGATCGAAGCCACGCTGGCGGCGGACGCCGCGCACCCGCATCAGCCCCGACGCGAACGCGTCCGAGACGTCACCGAGCCGGCGCATCCACGGCGTTCCCCGTGCGGACAGCGGCGCGAGCACGAGCTCGCCGGCAAACGACGGCGCGGAAGATTTCCCGCGGCGCGTCGCGCCCGCTCGTTCGATGACCGGCGCAACCGGCAGCATCGCGACGCCGGCGTCGCGATACGCGTCGATCATGCCCAGCATCATGCCGTGCACATAGATGGGACGGTCGGTTACGCGCATCAACTCCGCGAGCAGCCGCTGCGCCTTGCCGATGGTGTAGCAGAACATCACCGAGGTCCGTCCCGCGTCCGCGTTCGAGCGCCACCACCCGCCGATGTCGTCGATGATGGCCGCGGTCTCGTCCCACCGGTAGATGGGGAGTCCGAATGTGGATTCGGTGATGAAGGTGTCGCAGGGCACCACCTCGAACGGCGCGCATGTCGAATCCGCGGCGCGCTTGTAGTCGCCGGCGACGACCGTCACGCCGAGGGAGGATTCGATCCGGATCTGTGCGGAGCCGAGCACATGGCCGGCGGGGTGAAAGCTGAGGCGGACGCCGCCGAGCGTCACCGCTTGCCCGTAGTCGATGGCCTCGATGCGCGCATCGGCGCCGAATCTCCGCCGCAGCAGTCCGGCGCACGGCGTCGCGCAGAGATAGCTCGCACTGCCGGCGCGCGCATGATCGCCGTGTGCGTGCGTGATCACGGCGCGATCGACCGGGGCCCACGGATCGATGTGGAATCCTCCGTCGGGACACCACAAACCCGACGAAGTTTCCGCTACGATAGAGCTCTTCATGAACCCGGCCGTTTCCTCCGACGCAGCGCTCGGCGACGCGCTGCAGCGCTACTGGGGTTATACCTCGTTCCGTCCGCTGCAGCGCGAGGCGATGGACGCCATCCTCTCGAACCGCGATTCGATCGTGGTGCTCCCGACCGGCGGTGGAAAGTCGCTCTGCTTTCAGGCGCCCGCGCTCGTGCGCGACGGTCTCGCGGTCGTCGTCTCGCCGCTCATCTCGCTGATGAAGGATCAGGTCGACACGCTCGTCGGCAACGGCGTGCCCGCCGCCTGCTTCAACAGCGCGCTCTCGCAGGAGGACAAGGCGGCGGTACTGGCGGGCCTGCGTCAGGGCCGCCTCCGTCTCCTGTATGTCTCGCCGGAGCGTCTCGTGGGCGACGGCGGCGAGCAGTTCATGAAGCTGCTCTCGGCGTGCCGCGTCAGCTTTGTCGCGATCGACGAGGCCCACTGCATCAGTCAGTGGGGGCACGATTTCAGGCCGGAGTATCGGCAGCTCGCGCGGCTGCGATCGATCCTCCCGGGCATCAATGTGCACGCCTACACGGCGACGGCGACCGCGCGCGTCCGCCGCGACATCGCCGCGCAGCTCGAGCTGCAGGAGCCGATTGAGCTCGTCGGGTCGTTCGATCGCCCGAATCTCGTGTATCGCGTGCTCGCGCGCGCCAATCTGAAGCGGCAGCTGCTCGACATTCTGTCGCGGCATCCGGGCCAGGCGGGAATCGTCTACTGCACGTCGCGGCGCGAGGTCGATGCGCTCGCCGCATGGCTCGCCGGCACCGGGATGCGCGCGCTTCCGTATCATGCCGGCATGCCCGACGAGGAGCGCCATAGGAATCAGGACGCGTTCCTCGAGGAGGACGCCGACGTCATCGTCGCCACCGTCGCCTTCGGCATGGGCATCGATCGCTCCGACGTCCGCTTCGTCGTCCATGCCGGCGCGCCGCAGTCGCTCGAGCACTACCAGCAGGAGTCCGGCCGCGCGGGACGCGACGGGCTCGAAGCGGAATGCGTGCTCGTGTATTCGGCCGCCGACTTCATGAAATGGCGGCTCATGCTCGAGCGGAACGGCGAATTGACGGACGCGTCCCGCAAACTGCTGCGGGACATCGAGCGCTACGCCGCGAGCGTCGGGTGCCGTCACAAGCATCTGGTCGGCTACTTCGGCGAGGCCTATTCGCGCGCGGACTGCGGCGCCTGCGACTACTGTCTCGACGAGCTCGAGGCGATCGGCGAACCTATCGTGGTAGCCCGAAAAGTGCTTTCGTGCGTGGCTCGCGTCGGCCAGCGGTTCGGCGTTGCACACGTTGCGAACGTCCTCTGCGGGAGCGAGACCGATCAGGTCACCGCGCGCGGCCACGACCGCCTGACGACGTTTGGCCTGCTACGCGATGCATCGACGGCGGAAGTCCGGGGCTACATCGAGCAGCTGATCGCGCACACGTTCCTGCGTCAGACCGATGACGCGTTTCCTGTCGTAACGCTGACCGAGCGCGGCGTGGAGCTGCTGAAGAATCCGTCGAGCGCGCCGGATCTCGTGCTGGCGCGCCAGCGCCGGCCCGTCAAGGATCGGTCGCCGAAGCGGTCGCGCATCGAGGCGGAGTCCTGGCAGGACGTCGATCGCGATCTATTCGAGCGGCTGCGCGCCGCGCGCCTGCAGATTGCGCGCGCCCGCGGCGTTCCGCCATACGTCATCTTCCACGACACCACGCTGCGCGAGCTCGCCCGCCTTCGCCCGACGAGTATCGCGGAGCTCTACGGCATCCGAGGCATCGGCGCTCGTAAAGCCGAGGATCTCGGGGAAGTCTTCGTTCAGATCATCCGCGGGACATAGGGTGCCAAGGGTGCCTAGGGTGCCAAGGTGCCTAAGGTGCCTAAGGTGCCTAACGGTGCGTTAACGCTCTCCAATCGGCGCGCCCGGGGGCTGCGGGAGCGCGGAGGACTTCGGCTGATACGCGGCCGGGTTCTCCAGGTATTTCGTGATGTCCCGCTGTGCCTGACGGATGTGCGCGTTGGTAACTTCGTCGGCGGGCGTCCTCGCCGCGAGCGACGTCTTCAACGTGGCGAGCGTCTGCAGCGTCACCGCGCGCACGTCGGGGGTCGCCTGCGGGCTGGCGCCGAGGATCATGAGGGCCTCCAGCGCTTCGCGCTGCGAGACGCGGCGCAGCGAACGCGCCAGCGGCGTCGGGTCGGGCGGCGCATTCCATGTGGCCTCCAGCACTGCGTGCAAAACCTGCGGGAACGTGAGCGCGTTCGGCTGACGATCGGCGAACGCGATCAGGCGCGCCGACCGCTCCGGCTCGAGCAGCTGCTCGAGCACCATCGCGCTGAGCGTCCGCGCCGCGGCCAGATGATCGAACGCCGGGCCTGTCGGCATCGAGAACTCCTCGAGGTCGCGGCCGGTCGCCGACGGCGCGAGGTTGACGAGGAGGCGCTCCGGGATCGCCATATTCGCGGGCTGGATCGCCTCCATCAGCTCGCCCAGCACTTCGCGCTGGAGCGCGGGGGCAACGATCTCGGTCGGCGCGATCGATTCTCCCTTCAGCGCGAGGTTGTCGTACATCCCTCCGACGTAGCGGACGCCCGTGTCGATCGCCCAGCGGTGGTGCAGATACGTCATCCACAATCCCATCCCGCGCAGGTCGCCGTACGGCTCGCCGGCCGCGAGCACGTCCGGCCCGTACCGCTCGAGCAGCACTTTGCGCTGCTTCATCGTCTCGCGCAGGTAGATCGCGGGGCTTGCCAGATCGTCGTACCGGTTCCACCGCGGATCCGCTGACGGCGTGAACAGAATCTTCCTGCGCCGCATCTCCGCGACGATCGCCTCGAGCCCTTCCTTCTCACGCTCGGGCGGGAATTCCGAGTAGGCGTACCGCACGGCGAGCTTGTCGTACTCGCCGATTGCGCGCTGGAACGCGTCGCTGAGCTCGATCTGTCCGGATTCCGTCAACGTAATCCGCGGCGAGGGGTATTCCATGACTGAGGCGTTGTTGTTGATGCTGGCCGCCCAGTTGTGCCCGAAGCCGAGCGTGTGGCCGACCTCGTGTGCGGTCACGAGCGCCTGACGCGCGAGCACGAGCGCCTCCTCGCTCTTGCCGATCGGCGCCTGCGCCAACATCGCGTCGAACGGCATCAGGAAGTCGGCGCAGTCTGCCTCGGTGTAGCCGTCGGGGCGCGGCGCCGCGTTCGACGCGACGCGGTAGCTCCGCCAGTACGTGCTGATCGTGCGAATCCGGTGCGAGTCCATCCGTGCCTTTGCCGACAGAATCTCCCCGGTCCGCGGATCCGAGAGGCCGCCGCCGACCGAGAACCCCCGCTCGTCCCTGTTTACCCAGAATACGAATGAGATTCGTGGATCCATCGGATCGACGTCCGGCGTCGGATCCTTCACCTGGATCGCATTCCGGAATCCGGCGGCTTCAAATGCCTGGTTCCACCACAGAATGCCGTCCCGCATCGCCGAGCGAATCGGCTCGGGCACGCCGCCATCGAGGTAGAACACGAGCGGCGTCTTCGGCTCGCTGATCGGCGCGGACGGATCTTTCTTTTCGAGCCGGAAGCGCCGGACCCACTGCACGTCCGTCCCTTCGTTGTACGGCGCGGAGTAATCGCGGAAGTTCACCGTGATCAAGCCGAGGCGGGGGTCCGCGGCCCGAGGCCGATAGCCAGACGGCGCGCGCATGAAGGACTGATGCACGCGGATCGTCAGCGCGCGGCCGTCTGGCGTGACGCGATTGACCAGCGGACCCGGGTTGTCCGACGCATACGTCAGCGTCGTCTCGAACTCCGTGTTGTCGGGATTCCCCTTCGTGCGCGGCGCGTAGATCCCGCTCCGCGGCGCGTCGAGCCTGAACGCTCCTTGATTGCGCCGCCGCAGCGTCCCCTCGAGATCGATCGCGTCGCGCATGATGAATGACGACGCGTCGGCGAGCAGACGACCGTTCTCGTCGGCTTCAATCGGCAGCGATGCCAGGACGGAAGACGCGAACGACTGCTCGATGCCGTCCTGAAGCGCCGCGTTCCCCGACGTCGCGCGGAAGCGGAGGTTGCGCTCGACGATGGCGATGCGGTTCCCCTGGCGCTCGAAATAAATGACCTTCGACGCGCCGCCGGCACCCCGATCGATGCCGAGGTCGACGTTGCCGAGCCCCTTCGCGACCTGGACGAAGTAAAGCAGGTCCTCGTTCAGCTTCGGCGTTTCAATCAGCACGCGGTTGCGCGCGGCATCGACGTAGAACGGCACGAAGCCGTCGTGACGCTCGAGCCCCGTGGTCCGCTGCGCGATGCTCGTGCCGGGAGCCGCCGGCGGCTGCTGCGCGCGAACGGCCATGGCGCCGCAGACGAGCGCAGCGCTCACAAACAGAATCGTCTTCATCGTTGTGATCTCCGTTTTTCCATCTCGTCGAGAGTCTTCGGCCAGTCGTCCTTGAGGAGCCGCGCAAGCGCGCGGTCGGACAGCAGCTTGCCGCCAGTCTGGCAGCTCGCACAGTAGTTCGCCTCGTTGGTGGCGTAGACGATGCGCTGAACCGGGGAGCCACAGACGGGACACGGCTGCCGGTAGCGCCCGTGAACCGCCATCCCTTCGCGGAATGCGGTGACCGTCTCGGGAAAGGCTCCGGCCGCTTCGTCACGAAGACGCTCGACCCACTTCTCGAGCGTCTCGATCGTGGCGTCGTGGAGCCGCTCGAGCTCGGCGTCTGTAAGACTGTCGGTGAGCTTCATCGGCGAGAGACGCGCCGCGTGAAGGATTTCGTCGGAGTACGCGTTGCCGATGCCGCTGAAAATGTGCGGATCGGTCAGCGCGCGCTTCAGCGTATGGCGTTCGCGGGTGAGCTGCTCGGCGAATTCGTTCAGGGTCGAGCCGAGCACTTCCAGTCCCCCGGGATCGAGCGCCGCCAGGTTGCGCGATCCCGCGATCACGTGCAGCGACGCCTGACGCTTCGATCCCTGTTCCGTAAGGATTGCCGTCCCCGTCGGGAAATCGAACGCGGCCAGCCCGACCTTGCCGGGAATCGCGGCGCCGCGATCGCGCCACCGCAGCCGCCCCGCAATCATCAAGTGCAGCACGAGGAACAGGTCCCCCTCCATGACGAACACGATCCGCTTGCCCATGCGGTGCAGGCCGACAACGCGGCGTCCCTCCGCGTCGGCGATTGGCGGCGTCGGTGTTCGGACGAGGAACGGATTGCCGATGCGCACGCGCTCGAGCGGCTGGTTCAGCACCCGCGGGGCGAGCGCTTCGAGATAGAGGACGATGTCGGGAAGCTCGGGCAAAGATTAATCACCAATCACCGATCGGGAATCCCCGATCGAGGAATCCGCAATCGGGAATCCAGAATCACTGGATCGGCGGATCTCTGAATCCATGAATCCGCCGAACCGCGAACCGCGAGCCGCGAATCGAGTCGCGAGCCGCGAATCGTCGAGTTTCAGATCCGCCTCTACTGTAATCGGAACGACACTTGAATAGTCCCGCGATGGAAACATGATCGACGACATTTGGTACAAAAATGCCGTTATCTACTGCCTTGACGTCGAGAAGTACGTCGACGGCAACGGCGATGGCATCGGCGACTTCATCGGCCTGACGCGGCGCCTCGATTACCTTGCGGGGCTCGGCGTCACGTGCCTCTGGCTCCAGCCGTTCTACGCGTCCCCCAATCGCGACAACGGATACGACGTCAGCGACTACTACGCCGTGCATCCGAAGCTCGGCACGTTCGGCGATTTCGTGGAGTTCATGAACCACGCCGACCAGCTCGGGCTGCGCGTGATCGTCGATCTCGTCGTCAATCACACCTCGGATCGGCATCCCTGGTTTCAGTCGGCGCGCAAGGATCCGGCGTCGCCGTACCGCGACTGGTATGTGTGGTCGAAGACGCGGCCTGCTGATTACAACAAAGGGATGGTGTTCCCTGGTGTGCAGAAGACCACGTGGACGCGCGATCCCGTCGCGGGCGAATACTACTTTCATCGCTTCTACGACTTTCAA
>Ga0075434_100006983_pt1 | contig 10408 bp, 9 predicted proteins | sample RhiMethybrSRZTD3_FD_75298 | JGI IMG/M metagenome (GOLD analysis project Ga0075434, IMG submission 75298) | Populus rhizosphere microbial communities from Tennessee, USA - Rhizosphere MetaG P. TD hybrid SRZTD3 | ecosystem: Host-associated > Plants > Roots > Rhizosphere > Soil | place: USA...
CCGTCGCCCGCGCCGCGATATCATCGACGCGATGGATTTTCCAATTAACAAATTCAAACAAGGCCTCCGCGAGGGACGCCCGCTCGTCGGCCTGTGGAATGGACTGTCGAGCGCCGCCACGACGGAGATCCTGGCCGACTCCGGGTTCGACTGGATCCTCATCGACGGGGAGCACGCGCCGAACGAGACGCCGATGATTGCCGAGCAGCTGCGCGCGGCGTCGCTCGGCACCGCCGCTCCGGTCGTCCGGCCCGCGTGGAACGATCCGGTGCTCTTCAAGCGGCTGCTCGACGTGGGCACGCAGACGCTGCTGGTTCCGTACATTCAATCGCCCGAGGAGGCAGCGCGCGCGGTCGCGGCAACTCGGTATCCGCCCGGCGGCATGCGGGGGATCGCCTCCGTGCACCGCGCGAACCGGTACGGCCGGGTGACGGACTATTTCGCGCGCGCCGACGCAAACATGTGCGTGCTGGTGCAGCTGGAGACGCGCGCGTCGGTCGATCAGCTCGAAGCCATTGCCGCGGTTGACGGCGTCGACGGAGTGTTCATCGGTCCCTCCGATCTGGCCGGCTCACTCGGACACATCGGCGACAACGCGCACCCCGAGGTGCGGCGCACGATCGAGGATGCGTGCCGCCGGGCGCGCGCGATCAAAAAACCGATCGGCATCCTCGCGCCGCTCGAGGCCGACGCGCGCGCGTACTTCGACATGGGCTTCCAGTTCGTCGCGGTCGGCAGCGACATCGTCGTGCTTCGCAAGGGCTGTGACGCGCTCGTGAAGATGTTCAAGGCCTGACGGCCGGTTATCCGCAGCGCCGCTTCACGCGCTGCGTGATCTCACGGCTCGACGGCGGATTCTCTCCGAGCCCCAGCGAGTGCAGCATCTCGTGGATGATGTTGGTTTCGCGCTGATGTTCGTCCCTGATGAATTGATCGGAGCAGATGAACACGACTTTGCTCCCTGGCTGCGTCAACGCGTCCCGGTCGAACTTCGGATCGCAGAACGGACGTGAACGACCCTCATAGAACCACACGCGCGTCAGCAGATATTCGTCGGGCGCCACGCCAAGCTTTCCGAGCTGCTCCGCGAGCGGCCGTCCGTCTGCGTCGGAGAAGTCCGTAAACACGCGGGCGCATTCAGGCGTCCGCATGCGTCTGGCGGCCCCCTCGACCGCCTGCGTCACCCAGAAGCGTGTGAGGACGGAGGGAAAGCCTCGGACGTTGTTGACCACCACCGGCTCCGTTGCCGCCGCACCGAGTATCTGCGAGCCAAGGAGAAGTACCGCCACTGCAATGTACCGCACGCGTCACCCCCTGAGGGGTGACGCGAGAGGCGCCCAAGAGCTTGATCATCGAGAATCGAGACGACGCGCGCGCTCCGCGCGTCGGTTATCGAACGTTCATCAGTTTCAGCGGCATGCCAAATGACGTGCATGGCACGTTTGCTGAAATGCAGGGCGTGCAGAAGCCATTGGCCTTGTCGGGAGCCCAGTTCGCCGGACATCCGCCAGTCGGTTGCGCTGTTTTCAGTATGTCTCCCAGTCGCGCGCGCGCGTCCGCATCGGTGATCGCCGCCACCTCCACGACGGCGTCGTGAACCTTGAAGAGAGCGTCCCGGATGACCGCGATCGAGATGTTCTTGTCACCCTTTCGTGTCCAATACGTCTGAATCGCGGCATTCTCCAGAGCGTTCGTCAACCAGCGAAACTGCGTGAGCGCAATCGGATCACTCGGCGTTGGTTGAAATCCTGAAGAGACTCTTTGGCCGGCTGCTTGCGTGGCTGAGAACCCAAAAGGCGGGAGCTGCATTCTTCCTGTGCTCGACGGAATGCAGTAGCCACCGAAGTCCTCGAGTGGGGGACGGCATCCGCCCTGTCCGTTTTTGAGATATGCGATCCCGCTTGCACCGAGTTCGCTGCTCCACTTTGCGTCCGTCAGCTTCGCAAGGATCGAAAGGCTGTCCCTCGCCGTATCGAGCAAGTTGGTGATCAAACTCGCCGTAATCGGTCGGTCACCGTTCCGGGTCACGTAAACCTGAACCGCTGCATTCTCTATACCGTTGCTCATCCATCGAATAACGGAAAGGGCCGTCCCGTCAGTCGGAGGGTACTCGTACCCACGGCCAGGGCCCCGAGATCCCTGTGCGAGAACCCTGTCGCGGGCGACAGAATTCCAAGCAAGTATCGCGATAATCAGGCAGGTGCATCGAGCAAGCGCGCGTCCTAAGGTCATCATCGCCTCCTTCGTCCGTATATGACGCGAGAACGTTCATGAAACCTACTCAAAGCGCGGTCATCGATCCCTACGCAACATCCAGATATCCTGCCCAACCTGCTGGCGCGAACAGATTAGGGTCCCATCCGGGCTGAGAGCGGCGCCGGAGAAAGTCACGCCCGGAAACACATTGCTGGTAATCGTGCGAAGCCGGCGATCCGCCAAAGAGTACGCGGACAAATTGTGAACGCCCGCTTCCACAGTGGTGATGTACAGCGTTCCCGATGCTGTGTCGAGACGTGCACCCGCGGGGAATGCCCTCGGCAAAGTCCGCAGGAGTGCGGACGCGCTATCCGGACTGATAAGTAACACGTCAACTGTGAAGGTCTGATCGGGATTGAAGGAAGAACGCAGCAGCTGCAGGCGTCGATCGTCCTTCAACCATCCGGTCAAGTGAAACGTCATCACAGAAGAGGCCTCCGAGAAGACAGTAGTCTCGCTGCCATCGGATAGCCGCCGGATCCGGATCTCGGTCGCGTTATTCGCCCAGCGCAGGTAAGCCAGCCTCTGGTCATCATGAGAGAGGACCAGATCTCTGACGCGATCGCCGCGTTTGGCTGTAAAAACCACGTCGGGTGCAGACGGATTCTTTGCGGGATGGAAGCGGCGCACCTCCGGCAATCCAGACGTCGCTTGCTCGACAAAATACAGATCCGGTCGAGCCCGAGCCCACGCCACTGACGGTCCGAGCGCGTCGAAGGGCGGCTGATTCGTATATCCCGGAATCTGAAAATGGTCGCTCACCAGATGGGCGTCATTGGTCGCCAGATCGGTGGCCATCAAGTGCGTTTCCGCGCGGTTCGTTTTCGCCCACTGGAGAAATGCGATCCATTTGCCGTCGTTCGAGAGCAGCGGCGCAAAACCGTCGGCGAGTCGCAGTGGCGATGAGGGTGACCGCAGCGCCTCCTGAGAGGTGACAAGGACTTCAGTGTCCAACCCGGCGAATACTTCGGAGTCGTGCACCGGTTTCACGCGCTGGAACGCGATCGTGCTGCCCGCCGTCGCGGTGGCCGGCCAGAAGTATAGGTGACCATCCTTGGTCAATGGCCGCTCGGAATGACTGCCTGGATCGATTTGCCACAAATCGGCCGCCTCGGTTACCTCTTCGTATGTCAACATCGATTCATCGGTGGTTGCGGCCTCGGGAACGTCTTCGGCAGCGCTGGTCGTCAGCTGCCGCACGGCACGGTCTGTGACTGACATACGCCACAGATCTACTTGCCCGCCGCGATTCGACGCGTATACGACAGCGTCGGCGCCTGACCAGATCACGTCGCCCTCGACAAACCTGTCGTTCGTGAGCCTCGACGGTTGGGTACCGTCTGGGTTGGAAATCCACACGTCGCTCTGACCCTGTACTGTCGCAGAGAACGCGATCTTTCGGCCGTCGGGCCGGATCGCGATCGATGAGGGTTTGACTGTCCATCGCGCGCTGAGATCTTCAATCGCGTGAGTATGCAGATCGACGCGCAGCAGCCAGGGCGGCACCGCAAGATAAATGTCGTCTCTAATCCAGGCGATGGGTCGGACGTTGAACGGATGGTTGATTTCAATACTGAGCCGCGGCGATCCGCCGAACAGCGCGGGAACGATCTGCAGTGATTTTCCGCGTGGCCGGTCGACGACGTACGCAATCTCACGACCGTCCGGCGACCACACGTGCCCCGAGAGCCGTCCGGCTGCGGTGCTGAGTGGCTTCGGATCGCCACCTTCAACACGCTGCAACCAGATTCGTTGCCCCCCATCGGAGTCCGAGATGTACGAGATCCACTCTCGATCCGGAGAAATGCGACTGTTCCATTCCGCACTCTGCGAACGCACGACCGGCTCCTGAACCATGCGCTCGTTCGTCGCAGGCGCTGGACCGATCCCTGGTCGTAACGAAAGTAGCTTCGGAACGGAGAACACCAGTGCGAGTGTCACCGCCAGCAGTGCCGTCGCCGCGAGAGCATGTGGCGATCGTAGACGCCAGTGTCTCCATCGGGGACTGACTCCGGGGTGCGCCGCAACCGAGATCGCCTCCCGCACTTCCGCAGCGCTCTGAAACCGCCGTTCCGGATCTTTTTCGAGGCAGCGTCCAGTCACGCCGCGCAGTTCAGAGTAGTCCGCTGCCGTCGGAAGCTGATCGTTGAGGATCGCGGACGTCAGCTCGAAGTCCGTCCGTCCGGTGAACGGCCGCGCGCCGGCTGTCATCTCGTACAAGACGATCCCGAGCGCCCACACATCGCTGCGCGCATCCGCCGGCTGCCCGCGCAGCTGCTCTGGCGACATGTACGGCAGGGTGCCCGCGAGCAGGCCGTCCCTGGCCAGCGACGACCGCGATTGCGCGGACGTTGCATCCGCGACCACACCCTGCACGCGGCGTGCGAGCCCGAAATCGAGCACCTTCACACGCCCCTCGCGCGTCACCATGATGTTCGACGTCTTCAAGTCGCGATGGACGACGCCCTTCTGATGCGCGTGACCGACGGCGTCCGAGATCTGCAGACCATACCGGACCACCTCGTCGACGGGCAGGCCGCCTGCCGGAATCAGCTCGTCGAGCGGCCGCCCTTCGACGAGCTCCATGACGATGTAGGTCTGACCGTCGTGCTCGCCGACCTCGTGAATCGTGCAGATGTGGGGATGGTTCAGGGCGGCAGCTGCGCGCGCTTCGCGCACCAGCCTCCGCCGGGAATCGGCGTCGTCGAGCGCGGCAAGCGGAACGATCTTGATAGCGACATCCCGCTCGAGCCGCGCGTCGTGGGCGCGGTAGACTTCGCCCATCCCACCGGCGCCAATGAGCTCGGCGATCCGGTACGGCCCGATCGACTCGCCCGGCTCGAGCCGCAGCCACTCCGTGAAGGCGATCGGATTCTCTCCGAAGGGTCCGGCGTGCTCATCCGCCGCGAGCAGCGCGTCCACTTCGCCGCGCAGCGCCGCGTCGCCGGCGCAGGCGGCGGCAAGCAGCGCCTCGCGCTCCGCCGCGTCGCGCGCGCGGGCCGTCTGGAAGATGCTGGTGATCAGCCGCCACCGCTCAGGAGTCATTGGGCTGCGTTCCCGACAGGGCCTTGAAGAGCCACGCGCGCGCAACCTGCCAGTCGCGCTCAACCGTCGCGAGCGAGAGCCCGAATGCGTCGGCGGTCTCCTGCAGCGTGAGTCCGCCGAAGAACCGCAATTCCGCGATCTCGCTCCTGCGCGGATCGAGGGCGGCAAGCTCGGTCAGCGCGCGATCCAGATCGAGCACGTCGACGTCCGCCGGATGCTGCGCCGCGACGGCCGGATCGAGCGTCACGCGCGCCCAGCGGCCGGATCGCTTCGCCATGCGGTGAGCCCGCGCGCGATCCACCAGAATTCTCCGCATGATCTGCGACGCCACACCGAAGAACTGGCCGCGGTTCTGAAAGGGCGCGCGCTGATCGACGAGCCGCAGGTACGCTTCGTGGACGAGCGCGGTCGGCTGCAGCGTGTGCCCCTGCCGCTCACGACGCAGCTGCGCCGCGGCGCGCCGCCGCAGCTCGTGATAGACGAGCGGAACGAGCCGGTCGCGTGCGGCGAGATCTCCCTCGCTCCAGGCACGCAGCAGCGCGGTCACCTCGTGGTTGTCTGGGTCCATCCCGGCGTTGCGGCAAATCTTCGGACGTTCGTCTGGATGAGTCAAGGCGCGACGGCGAGTCAGGTAAACGAGGATCCTCGGCCCGCAGTAATGCATCCGAGGGCGCGCCGCCTGCCGCACCTCAGAAGAGGATGGTATGCGTACATACGTCGGACTCGCGATCGCTGTTGGGCTTCTGATACCCGCCGCCGCAACCGCGCAGGAAGCGGGACAGGCGGGAATCACGATGGGTTATCCCGGATCGGTCGGCCTGCTCTATCACGTGTCCGAACGAGTGGCTCTGCGTCCGGAGTTCACGGTGTCCCGCATCAACAGCAGTTCGACCTCGACGGTCGTGTCGACCGGTTCCAGGAGCTGGGCCTTCGGCGTCGGTGCGAGCGCGCTGTTCTATTTCGCCAAACGGGACAACGTGCGGCCATACGTGAGCCCGCGATTCACGTACCAGCGGACGTCGACGACCTTCGAGGGAGGCAACCTCCCTGGATCCCCCGCGGTGGTGACGAACAACCATGCGGACGGCTATTCGGCCTCAGGATTGGTAGGCGCGCAGTACTCGCCGAACGACAGATTCGGCGTGTTCGGGGAGGTCGGGTTTGGCTACGCGCGCACGAACGGCACGTCCGGCACCGCCTCGAACGGCACGTCCGGCACCGCCTCGACGAGTACGTCGGACTCCTGGTCCACGCGCACCGGCGCGGGAGTCGTCCTGTACTTTTGAGACGAGGCGACCAACGTGAGATAGTAGCGCCGCCATGCAGGTCATCACTCCGCCGAAGGTCTACCCCGTCATCATCATCGGCAGCGGCGCGTCGGGAGGGATGGCCGCCTGGAACCTCACGCGTCAGGGCGTCGACGTCCTCCTGCTCGATGCGGGCGACAAATTCGATCGGTCGAAATACTGGACGCACGTGCCGCCGTGGGACGCGCAGGCGCGGCTCGCCCGCGGCGAGCGTCCCGAGACGTTCTTCCTCGACACGAAGGAACAGCCGTACCTGACGCCGGACGGACGCTCGTTCGCGCTGACGCGCGTCTGGGGGCACGGCGGGAAGACGAACGTGTGGGGCCGGGTGAGCCTGCGGTATTCGGACATCGACTTCAAGGCCGCGGACCGCGACGGCTGGGAGATCCCCTGGCCGATCTCCTACAAGGACATCTCGCCCTACTACGATCAGGTCGAACAGTTGATCGGCGTCAACGGCGGCACGGACGATTCGGACGTGCTGCCGGGGAGCAGGTTTCTTCAGCCGCCGCCCGCGCCGCGCTGCGGCGAACGGCTGCTGCAGAAGGCGATGGGCAGGCTGAACATCCCCGTCGTCGCCGGGCGCCGCGCGAACATGACGCGGCCGACGCGCGGGTTCCCCGCGTGCCACTATTGCGGCAACTGCGGCAACGGCTGCGATACGGCGTCGTTCTTCTGCTCCGCCGATCACCTGCTGCCGTTCGCGCTTCAGACCGGGCGGATGGAGCTGCGATCGAACGCCGTCGTGGCGCGCATCCTCTCCGATGAGAACGGCCGCGCGAAGGGCGTGCAGTATTTCGACCGCCGCACCGGCGCCGAACAGCAGGTGCTCGGCAAAGTGATCGTGCTCGGCGCGAGCTGCGTCGATTCGACGCGGATCCTCCTGAACTCGAAATCGTCGACGCATCCGAACGGCCTCGGCAACGGCTCCGACGTGATTGGCCGCTACCTGTGCGAGCAGATCCGGCTGAACTCGCGCGGGTACCTGCCGGCGCTCGAGGGCACTCCGACGCGCAACGATCGCGGGATCGGCGGCGAGCACATCTACATGCCGCGGTTCAATCATCGGTCCGGACGCGGCAGGGATTACCTGCGCGGGTTCGGCGCGCAGTTCTGGAACACGTGGGCCAGCTGGAGCGGTCCGCAGGAAGGATCGGATCAGATTCCAGGATTCGGCGCGTCGCTGAAAAAACGGATCAAGCGCAGGCATCCTGCATGGTTCGAGATCCATCCGTTCGGCGAAGCGCTGCCCTACGCGCACAACCGCATCACCGTCGACCCGTCACGCACGGATCGATACGGCGTCCCGCTGCTCAGCATCGACTACCGGGTTGGCGACAACGAACGGAAGATGACCGAGCACATGGCCGACACGATCGAGGAGATCGTGAAGGCGGCGGGCGGCGTGCTCGTGAACTACAAACGCGGCAACCTCGACGCAAACGGATCGGCGATCCACGAACACGGTACCTGCCGGATGGGCACAGATCCAAAGCGATCGGCGCTGACGGCGTTCAACCAGATGCACGAGGTCAAGAACGTGTTCGTGGTGGACGGCTCCGCATTCCCGACCGCGACCGAGAAGAACCCGACCCTCACCATTCTCGCGCTGTCGTGGCGCGCCACCGACTACCTGGCGCAGGAGATGAAACGTGGCTCGCTCTAAGACCGGCGTGAATCGGCGCGAGGCCTTGCGGACGTTTGCCGCGGGCGCCGTAGGCGCGGCGTCGATGCCGCTCTGGGTAGAATCGCTGCGCGCGCAGGCGCTCGCCGCCGCGCACGCGCGCGCTGCGGATGCCGTGATTGTCGCGCAGTCGTGGACGCCGGCCGTGTTGACGGCGCCTCAGAACGAAGCGGTGATCGCGCTGACGGAGCTGATCATCCCCGCGACCGACACGCCCGGCGCGAAAGCCGCGCTCGTGAACCGCTTCGTGGATCGCGTGCTCTCGGACGCGCCCGCCGGCGAGCGCGCGCAGTTCGTGGAGGGATTGAGGTGGCTCGACGATCGCTGCCGCGCGCACTTCGGCAAGGGCGTGGCCGCCGCGACGACGGCCGATCTGACGGCGCTCCTGACGCCGCTCGCCGAAGAAGGCACGCATCCCGCGGAGGACGCGACCGGTGTGGCTTTCTTCCACGCGCTGAAGTCGATGACGATCAGCGGCTACTACACGACCGAGATTGGTCTTCGTCAGGAGCTCGGCGAGGATGGGCGCATGGTGCTGCCCGCGTTCGAGGGCTGCAATCACCCCGAACATCAGTAAGGGGCAAGCGCCTCACTTATCGTGACCCCACCGCTTTCTCGCCGCCTGGCGCGCGATCTCGCGCCGGCGGGCGGCTGAGAGTGCTTTCGCGCGCGCGGGGCCGCCGCGCAGGCCGCCGAGCCGTCCCAGCGCGGCCGCGTGGGCGTTGAACACCACAGGCAGTGTTCGCCGCCTGATCACCTCGAGCCGCTCCGTCGGCGCATGGCAATTCGAGCACGGCGGACCAATCTCGTCGGTGCGTTCCGGCTCGTCCCGCTCTTCTTCGGCGTCGCACACCAGACATCGCCGCCGGACGTGCAGGATTGTCTGAAGGCGGCGCCTCATCTAGTAGATGTTACACAGGTCGGCGGTTCAAGTGAGCTGAGCACGAAACCCGTTCAGATGCGGTGGTTTGCCCGGGCCCGTCCGCACCGCGAGTGGGAAACACCGGCCCCAAATGCTTAACCGATCAAGGATTGCTTGAGCGGTGAGGCATCGTGGCACCCGGCTTGATCACTCGCAATGCGTCGGAGCGGTTGACGCCCGATGGGTCCCGGCGCCCTTCACCGGCCGTAAGTCTGAATGCAGAACCTGAGGGGTTTAACCAATGAAGCGTCTTGCAATGCTCGCCGTTTCCGTCGCCACCGCGCTGTCGCTCGTCGCCGCTCCGATCACGGCTCAGGCCCAGAGCCGTGCCGCCGGATCAGGATTAACCGTGCCCATTGTGGGGACAAGTCCTGGGGGAGGCAGCTTCGTAGGCTCGCTCGCGATCTCGAAATTCGTCGCGGACGCGACTGGCGTGACGGCCATCGGCACGTTGACCGGGACCGTAACCTCGGCCACCGGCACCGTCGGCACGATCGCGAAGAACATCAGCCTCCCGGTCGCCGTGACCGAGGCGACATGCGACATTCTCCACCTGGACCTCGGTCCGCTCTCGCTGAACCTGCTCGGGCTGCAGGTCGACCTGAGCCGGATCGTGCTCGATATCACCGGACAGACAGGCTCCGGCAAGCTGCTCGGTAACCTGTTGTGCGCGGTCGCGGGGCTTCTGGACAACCCCTCAGGGCTCGCCAAGCTCCTGAACGACATCCTCGGAGCGCTGTGACATCCGGCTGCGGCGGGCGAATCCTTTCGCTCGCCGCAGCATCTCTACATTCGTCCCGCTTCGACCGGCAGGATCAGGTGCAGCACGTTCAACCGGTAGTACACCCCCTCGTCGAACCGGCCCGCGAGAACGGCAGGCAGCAGCGACGAAGACGCGGTTGCCATCAGCCGTCGTCCGGCGCGGCGGACCGTCGACGCGCTACCCGTCTCGAGCCAGTCGCTCACGATTCGCTGCGCTCTGAGCGGCAGCCTCTCGACGTTCCTGAGCAGCAGCGTTCCGTCCTGCCGCAGTCGCGGCTCCGGTCTGCCGGACGGGTAGGGCTCCGGAAATAGCAGCCGCTGCAAGACTCCAATCAGTTCGTCCTCCGCCAGGCTGGCACAATCCAGCACGACGAAGCGGCCATGCCGCCAGCCGCTCAGGCTGTGAATCTCACGGGCGAGGGCCTCCGCATC
>Ga0075434_100006984_pt1 | contig 10407 bp, 8 predicted proteins | sample RhiMethybrSRZTD3_FD_75298 | JGI IMG/M metagenome (GOLD analysis project Ga0075434, IMG submission 75298) | Populus rhizosphere microbial communities from Tennessee, USA - Rhizosphere MetaG P. TD hybrid SRZTD3 | ecosystem: Host-associated > Plants > Roots > Rhizosphere > Soil | place: USA...
CGGTGGTCAGCCGCCGGTTGGTGGTCAGGCGCCGGTTGGTGGTCGGCCGCCGGTTGGTGGTCAGCCTTCGTCCGTTGGCGATCGGCCGTCTGTCGGTGGCGGGGCGACCGAGCCGCCGCGCGCCGCTGGGGCGTTCGCGGCGTGGACCCGGCAGGTGGGCGAGCCGGACCAGCCGGAGCAGGCGTCGGGTTCGGCGACCCGGCGCGCCGCTGAGCTGTGGAACCGTCGGCCGGAGCCGGCCGCCCCGGAGGTGCCGGACCGACCGCTGCGGATCCCGGACGCGTGGGCTGACCCGACCGCGGCCCCGCCGCCGGCCTCGCCGGGATCGCCGGCCGGGTCGCCGGGATCACGGGCTGGCTCGGCGGCATCGCCGGCTGGCTCGCCGCCCCGTCCGCCCGATCCGTCGCCGGACTCCTCGCGGGGCACCTCGTCCTCCCCGGCCCCACCGGGCTCACCGCGCCTGCCCGCTCCAGGTGCGTGGGCGTCGCCAGAGGTCGCGTCGGGTTCGTCGGACCGCGTGCCGGGCTCGTCGCCGCCTCCCGCGCCGGGCGCCGTGCCCCTTCGTTCGCCCGAGTCCATGCCGGGGTCTTCGCGGGACGCGGCGCCCACTGCAGATCCTTCGCGGCGTTCCACGCCCGGCTCGTCGCCGGGCCCGGTCGGGGGCCCGGGCGCCGCGCCGCCCGCCGGGCAGGGGTCCGGGCCGCTGCGCTCGCCCGGTTCCGCGCCGGGTGCCCCGGGTGCCCTACCGGCGGCCGGGCCGGGGTCCGGGTCGCCGCGCTCGCCGGCTGCCGGGGCGGGCTCCTCGACCGGCTCCGGGCAGGGCTCCGCTCCGCTCCGCTCGCCGGGTTCCTCGTCGGTTCCGAACACGGGTTCCGGGGATCGGGTCTTCGGTCCGGGTGCGGTGCCGCCGGCGGGCGGCGAGGACGCCGGCGGCGGACGGCGGGTGGATCCGTGGGATCGGCCCGCGCCGCAGGGGCGGCCGGACGACTGGAACCAGGGTGGCCGGGCGTCAGCTGGCGGCTGGGACACGGTGCTGCCGCCGGTCCGAGGTACGCCGCGCAAGCAGGAACAGGCTGGGGCCGGAGTCGACGAGGCGACGGCGTTCATGTCGCAGTGGGGTCCGCCGCCGCTGCGGCCGACCGAGGGGGCTGCCGGCTCGCCGGAGTGGGACCGACCACCGCCGTCCCGGATGGGCGCCGGCCGGTCCGCTGACAACCCGGTCACGCCGCCACGGTCAAGTCCGGACTGGTCCCGGCCCGCCGGGCCGTCGGCCGCGCTGCCGCCGGTCGCGGACGCGTCGCCGACGTCACCGGCTGCGTCATCGGCGTCGCCGACGGATGGTCCGCGGCTGCCGACCACGCTGCCGACGGCACCGACCGGTGGCCACCAGTTGCCGACCACGCTGCCGACGGGACCGACCGGTGGTCAGCAGTTGCCGGCCGCGTCACCGGCGTCGCCGACCGGTGGTCTGCAGGTGCCGACCGCGCCCCCTGCGTCACCGACCGGTGGTCCGCGGTTGCCGTCCGCGCCGACCGAGCCGGCGGCCGAGCGCTGGATCGCCGACCGGCTCGCCGCCGACCGGTCCGCCGCCGACCGGTCCGCCGCCGACCGGTCCGCGGCCGGCGCGGGGGCGGACGACGACTTCGCCGGCTACTGGGCCACCGACCGGCCCGCGAAGCGCCGGGCGCGGCCCGCTCCGCAGGACGGATCGGTGACCGACGAGTCGCCGGACGACCGGCCCGGCACCGGCGAGCGGTTCGCGGGCTACTGGGTCATGGACGCCGCCGAGGAGCGCGGCGACGAGCACCCGGGCGGCCCGCGCGGCCGGGAAGATGCCGGGAAGCGGCTCGCCGGCCCGGGCGGGACGGCCGGCGGCGAGACGCCCGGCGAGGAGCGGTTCGCCGGATACTGGGCTCGCGATCCCGGCGAGCGGCAGGGTGCGGTCCGGGACGAGCCGACCGAGGTGATGGGCCCGTTCGACGTGGGCGCGTGGAGTCGCGACGCGGCCACGAGCCCGGCCCGTCCCCGCGGACGGCAGCGCCAGCCCGAGGGGATCGGGCCGGTCACCGAGCAGCGGGACGACCCGGCAAGGAAGGGCGGGGGCGGCGGCGAGCAGCCGCCCAGCCGAGGTGGTGGTGGCAGCGGCGGCCCGCGGCGACCGCGCCGCACGTTCGGTGACCGGATCCGTACCTTCCTCCGCGGTATCGGGCAGACGTTCATCACGCTCGGCCTGGTCCTGCTGCTGCTGGCCGTGTACGAGGTGTGGTTCACCGACCTGGTCAACCACCGCACCCAGAAGGACCTGACCACGTCGCTGCAGACGCAGTGGGACAACGGCGACGACCCGACGGTCGGCACCGTCCCGACCAGGCCCGGCGAGAAGGTCCGCAGCATCCCGCTCGGCGACGGCTTCGCGCTGATCTACATCCCGGACTTCGGCACCGACTACGTCTTCACCGTCGTCGAGGGCACCGACCTCGACGAGCTGAACAAGGGCCCCGGCCACTACGTCGACACTCCGCTGCCGGGCGCGGTCGGCAACGTCGCCATCGCCGGGCACCGGGTCGGCAAGGGGTCGCCGTTCCTCAACCTGGACAAGCTCAAGGCCGGCTCCGCGATCGTCATCCGCACCAGGTCGTACTGGTACACCTACCGGGTCGTCGGTGACCGCGGCAACGCCGACGCCGTCTCGGCGCTGGGCTTCCCCGGCCGCGAGATCGTCGACCCGTCCGACGTCGCGGTGATCGCGCCGGTGCCGGACAAGCCGGCCGCGACCCCGACCCGGCGGCTGCTCACGCTGACGACCTGCCATCCCAAGTTCACCGCCCGGCAGCGGATGGTCATCCACGCCGAACTGGACGGGACGCCGTTCCCGGTCGGCAAGGGCACCCCGCCGTCGATGACCAGCGGCTGAGGGAGGGATCGACGTGTACGGCTGGATCTGGCGCAAGCTGCCCGGCGGGGTGCCGGCCAAGGTCATCGGCTCGGCCATACTGATCCTGGCGGTGGTCGCGCTGCTGTTCCTCGTCGTGTTCCCGTACGTGGATCCGCGGCTGCCGTTCAGCGACGTGACCGTGAACCAGTAGCGCGCGGGGAGGGTCGAGGCGATGCGCATCCTCGTCATCGACAACTACGACAGCTTCGTCTACAACCTCGTGCACTACCTGGCCCAGCTCGGGGCGGAGCCGACCGTGCGGCGCAACGACGAGATGGCGCCGACCGACCTCGACGGGTTCGACGGGGTGTTGACCAGCCCCGGGCCGAGCACGCCGGAGTCGGCCGGGGTCAGCGTGCCGGTGGTGGCCGAGTGCGCGCGGCGGCGGCTGCCGCTGTTCGGCGTCTGCCTCGGTCACCAGGCGATCGCGGTGGCGTTCGGGGCGACCGTGACCCGGGCCGGCGAGCTGCTGCACGGAAAGACCAGCGAGGTGCACCACAAGGGCGAGGGCGCGCTCGCCGGGCTGCCGGACCCGTTCACGGCGACCCGCTACCACTCGCTCGCGGTGGTCGAGCAGACGCTACCGGCCGAGCTCGAGGTGACGGCGTGGACGGCGTCCGGTGTGGTGATGGCGATGCGGCACACGTCGCTGCCGATCGAGGGCGTGCAGTTCCATCCTGAGTCGGTGCTCACCGAGTCCGGGCACGTGATGCTGGCCAACTGGCTGGCCGGCTGCGGAGACCCCGGCGCCCGGGCCAAAGCGCCGGCCCTGGCCGCCGAGATGGACGCGCTCCGGCACACCGCCTTCAGCACGGCCTGAACCGGCCGGCCCCGGTCCCACGGGGCGGCGCGGGCCGGGGACACCGGACTGCGGCCCCATCGGCGAGGTCCGGTGCCGCTCCGGCTAGGGCTGGCCGGGACTCGAGGTGGGGGAACCGCTCGGGGTGCCGGTGGGACTGCCGGTCGGGGACGGCGTGGGCGACGGTGTCGTCGGCGTCGGGGTCGGCTTCTCCTTGGCGATGAACAGCGTGACCCGCTGGTCCGTCGACACCGCGGTGTTGGCGGTCGGGTCGGTGCGGAACACCGTGCCGGCTTCCTGGTCGTCCGGCGGTGGCACCACCTGGCGCTCGATGTCGGTGAACCCCGCCTTGTTGAGGATCGCCGTCGCGTCCTGCTCGCTCTTGCCGACCACGTCCGGCAGCGCGGTCTTGCCGGTGCTCACGTTCAGCGTGATCCGGGCGCCCTCGCTCACCCGGGAGTTGGCCGGCGGGTTGGAGCTGAGCACCTGACCGGCGCGGGCGCTGTTGTTCACGTCGTTCCGGACCGGGATCAGCCCCTTGGACCGCAGCGACGCGGCCGCGTCCTCGAACGGCACGCCCTTGTAGTCGTCGAGCGTGATCTGGGCGGGGCCCGCGCCGATCACCACGGAGACGGTGGCGCCCTTCTTCCGTCCGATCCCCGCTGCCGGGTCGGTGCTGATGACCTGGCCCTTCTGCTGCGGGACGGACACGCCGGTGGTGAACTCCGGCACCAGGCCGACGCCCTCCAGGGTCTGCTTCGCCTGCGACTGGGTCTGGCCCACCACGTTGGGCACGGTGACGTCGTCACCGCCGCCGCCGAGGAGCTGGACGACCCCGAAGGCACCGGCGGCGATCACCAGCAGGGCAGCGGCGATGATGCCGACCCAGAACCACGGGCTGCGGTCCTTCTTGGCCGGTCCGGTCGGTGGGCGACCGGCGACCCTGGTGCCGTAGCCGGCGGCCGGGTATTGACCCGTGCGCGCGCCGCCGAGCACGGTCGTGACCTCGTCCGCGGTCATCACCGGCTCGGCCTCGACCGGCCGGCCGTTGATCGCCCGGATCAGGTCCGCCCGCATCTCGCCGGCGGACTGGTAGCGGTTGGCCGGGTTCTTCGCCATCGCCTTGAGCACGATCGCGTCCAGCTCCGGCGGCACGTCCGGGTTGATCGTGGACGGCGGCGGCGGGTTCTCCCGCACGTGCTGGTAGGCGACCGCGACCGGGGAGTCACCGGTGAACGGCGGCGAACCGGTGATCAGCTCGAACAGCAGCACGCCGGTGGAGTAGACGTCCGAGCGGGCGTCGACGGTCTCGCCCCGGGCCTGCTCGGGCGACAGGTATTGCGCGGTGCCGATCACGGCCGCGGTCTGCGTCACGGTCGCCGCGTTGTCGGCGACCGCGCGGGCGATGCCGAAATCCATCACCTTGACCGCGCCGGTGCGGGTGATCATCACGTTCCCGGGCTTGATGTCCCGGTGGATGATCCCGTTGCGGTGCGAGAAGTCGAGCGCGGCGCACACGTCGGCGACGATCTCCATCGCCCGCCGCGGCATCAGCCGGCCCTCGATCTTCAGCACGTCGCGCAGGGTCCGCCCCTCGACGTACTCCATGACGATGTACGGCTGGTTGCCGTACACGTCCTCCTCGCCGGTGTCGTAGACCGCGACGATCGCCGGGTGGTTCAGCGACGCGGCGGCCTGCGCCTCGCGCCGGAACCTTGCCTGGAACGAGGGGTCGCGGGCGAGATCGGCGCGCAGCACCTTGACCGCGACCTCCCGGCCGAGCCGGACGTCGCGACCGCGGTGCACCTCGGCCATGCCGCCGTAGCCGAGCGTCTCGCCGATCTCATACCTGGATCCCAACAGGCGTGGCGTCGTCATCGAACCCTCGTCGTCATCGAACCCATCGAAACCCCAGTGTTCCAGTCGCGGCTGTCCGCCGCGGCGGCGACCGGACGGACGGCCGAGAAGGCCTGGTCCCCGCCGCTCTCGGACATCAGTACGGTGGCGATGCCGGCCAGGATCAGCGCCAGCAGCAGGGCGAGCGCGATCCAGAGCGGACGGCGGGTGGCGCGCCGCGGCGGGACCTCGCCCGGTGGGGCGGTCCAGCCGGCGGGGGGCGTCGGCGTCCACTGCGGGTAGGCGAGCGCCGGATTGGTGCCGCCCACGCCGTCCGGGTTCGGGTGGGGCTGGCTTCCGGGTCCGCCCAGACCGGCGGCCCCGCTCTGCGCGGCGAACTGGCTCCCGCCGTACGGCCCGGAGTGCGCCCGACCCGAGGGCGCCGTACCGGGCTGCGAAGGACCCGGCTGGGCAAGACCGGGCTGCGAAGGACCGGGCTGCGAAGGACCGGGCTGCGAAGGACCCGGCTGCGCAAGACCGGGCTGGGCGAGACCGGGCTGGGCGAGACCGGGCTGCGAAGGACCCGGGTGCGCAAGACCGGGCTGGGCGAGACCGGGCTGCGCGAGACCGGGCTGGGTCGGGACTGGCTGGGCCGGCCCTGGTTGGGGAGGCGGGGGAGGCGTGGGGAAGGGCCGTGGGGGCGGGATCGGGCGACCTTCCTGGACCGCCCGGACCGCCTCCGCCAGCTCGGCGCCGTCGGCGAACCGCTGGCGGGGGTCCTTGGCCAGGATCCGCATCACCAGCGCCTGCACCGGCCCCGGCACGTCCGGCGGCAGCGCCGGCGGGACGTCCCTGATCTGCATCATCGCGACCGTGACCGGCGAGTCGGCGAGGAACGGCAGCCGCCCGGCCAGGCACTCGTACGCGACCACGCCGAGGGAGTAGACGTCCGACGGCGGCCCGACCACCCGGCCCTCGGCCTGCTCCGGCGAGAAGTACTGCGCGGTGCCGACCACCATGCCGTTCTGCGTCAGCGGCACCGCGTCCGCGGCCCGGGCGATCCCGAAGTCGGTGATCTTCACCGCCCCGTCGGACCGCCGTACGAGCAGGTTGCCTGGCTTCACGTCGCGGTGCACCATCCCGACCCGGTGCGCTTCGGCCAGCGCCAGCGCCGCCTGCCGGATGATCTCCAGCACCCGCGCCGCCGGCAGCCGTCCGTCCCGGGCCAGCTGGGCCGACAGCGGCTCGCCGTCGACGTACTCCATCACCAGGTACGCGACGGGGATGTCGTCGCCGCTGGCCACCTCGCCGTAGTCGAAGACGTTCGCGATGCCGTTGGCCTGCAGCGACGCGGTGGTGCGGGCCTCGGTGCGGAACCGCTCCAGGAACGTCCGCTCCTGGGTCAGCTCGCTCTTGAGCACCTTCACCGCGACCGTCCGGGACAGCACGATGTCCTCGGCGCGCCAGACCTCACCCATGCCGCCGATGGCGATCCGCCGGTCCAGCCGGTAGCGGTCGCCGAGCAGGGTGTCCTGGGCGAGCGAGTCCACCTCACCCGCCCCCCGACGTGAGCACGGCCTGCATGACGTCCCTGGCGATCGGCGCCGCGGCCTCGCCACCGGTCGTCTCGCTGCCGGAGTTGCCGCCGTGCTCGATGATCACCGCCACCGCGACCTGCTTGCCGTTCTGGTGCGCGAACCCGATGAACCACGCGTGCGGTGCCTGGTCCGGCGCGTTCTCCGCCGTGCCGGTCTTCCCGGCCACGTCCACGCCCGGGATCTGCGCCTTCCGGCCGGTGCCGCGCTGCACGACGCTGCGCATCATCTGGGTCAGCTGGCCGGCCACCTCCGGACTGACCGCGGTCGAGAGCTCCTTCGGCTGGGTGGTGTCGAGCACGGTCAGGTCCGGCGCCTCCACCCGGTCCACCAGGTACGGCGTCATCAGCACGCCGTTGTTGGACACCGCGGCCGCGATCATCGCCGCCTGCAGCGGGGTCAGCGCCACGTCCCGCTGCCCGATCGAGGACTGGGCCAACGCCGGCGTGTCCGGGATGTCGCCGAGCGAGCTGGGCGAGACCCGCAGCGGGGTCTGCAGCGCGTCACCGGTGCCGATGCCGAACCCGGCCGCGGCGGACCGGATCGCCGACTGCCCGAGGTCGACGCCGAGCTTCGCGAACGCGGTGTTGTACGAGTTGGTCAGCGCGGCCTGCATGGTGACCTTGGACGCGCCGCACGACTCGTTGCCGAAGTTGTGCAGGGCGGTCCGGGTGCCGGGAGGCGTGTACGCCTGCGGGCAGTCCAGCAGCGTGTCCGGGTTCCGCCCGTTCTGCAGCGCGGCCGCCGCCACGATCACCTTGAAGGCCGACCCCGGCGGGTAACGGGCGTTGATCGCCCGGTTGAGCAGGGGGTCGTCCGGGTCGTTGGCCAGCTTGTTGTAGGCGGCCCGGATCGAGCTCGGGTCGTGCGACGAGATCGGGTTCGGGTCGTACGACGGGGTGCTCGCCATCGCGAGGATCTTGCCGGTGGACGGGTCGATGGCGACGACCGCGCCGGCCCGGTCGCCGAGCCCCCGCACCGCCGTCGCCTGCGCCTGCTGGTTGAGCGTGAGCACGACGTTGCCGCCGCGGGGGTCGCGCCCGGTCAGCAGCGCCGACAGCCGGCGGGTGAACAGCCGGTTGTCGTTGCCGGACAGGAAGTCGTTCTCCGCCTGCTCGATGCCGGTCGCGCCGTAGATCAGCGAGTAGAACCCGGTGACCGGCGCGTACGTCTTGCCGCCCGGGTAGCGCCGCAGGTATTTCAGCTTGTCGTCGGTCGGCACCGACTCGGCCACCGGCCGCCCGTCGACCACGATCGTGCCGCGCTGCCGCTCGTACTCGTCCAGCAGCACCCGGGTGTTGCCCGGGTCGGTGCGCAGCTTGTCGCCCTGGAAGACCTGCACGTAGTTCGCATTGGCGATGAGCAGCCCGAACAGCACCAGCATCGCCAGGGCCACCCGACGGATGGGCCGGTTCACCGGACCACCTCCGTCATCGCCTCGGCCAGCGGCGGCTTCGGCGGTGGGGTCACCGGCGGGCGGCGGGCCGCGTCCGAGATCCGCAGCAGCAGCGCGACCAGCGCGAAGTTGGCCACCAGCGAGGACCCGCCGTACGACAGGAACGGCGTGGTCAGGCCGGTCAGCGGGATCAGCTTGGTGACGCCGCCGACGACGATGAAGACCTGGAACGCGAGGGTGAACGCGAGGCCGGAGGCGAGCAGCTTGCCGAAGGAGTCCCGGACGGTCAGCGCGGTGCGGAAGCCGCGGGTCACCACGATCGCGTAGATCACCAGCAGGGCGACCAGGCCGACCAGGCCGAGCTCCTCGCCGACGGTGGCGATGATGAAGTCGGTCTTCGCGAACGGCACGGTCTCCGGCCGGCCGCCGCCGAGCCCGGTGCCGAACAGCCCGCCGGTGCCGAGGCCGAACAGCGACTGGACGATCTGGTAGCCCTGGTCGTCCCGGTAGTCGAACGGCCGCAGCCAGACCTGCACCCGCTCCTGCACGTGCCCGAACGCGAAGTAGGCCGCGTAGGCGCCCACGAGGAACAGCCCGAGGCCGATGAGCAGCCACGACGTCCGCTCGGTCGCGATGTAGATCATCACGATGAAGATGCCGAAGAACAGCAGCGAGGTGCCGAGGTCCTTCTCGCCGACCAGGACGAGCAGCGAGGCACCCCAGGCCACCAGCACCGGGCCGAGGTCGCGACCGCGGGGCAGGTCGACGGTCAGGAACCGGCGGCTGGCCAGCGACAGCACGTCCCGTTTCTGCACCAGGTAGGCGGCGAAGAAGACCATCAGCGCCAGCTTCGCGAACTCGCCCGGCTGGATGGAGAAGCCGGCCAGCCGGATCCAGATCTTCGCGCCGTTCACCTCGCTGAACCGTCCCGGCAGGATCGCCGGCAGGGCGAGGAACGCGAGACCGGCCGCGGCGAGCGTGTACGCGTACCGGGCCAGCGCCCGGTGGTCGCGCACGACCAGCAGAACGGCGACGAACAGCGCCAGCCCGATGCAGGTCCACAGCACCTGCACCTCGGCGTCGCCGGCCGGGACCGGCTGGCCGTCCTGGCGGGCGTCGGCCGCCTCGGCCAGGTCGAGCCGGCGGATCAGCACCAGGCCCAGCCCGTTGAGCAGGGCGACCGCCGGCAGGATGAGCGGGTCCGCGTACGGCGCGAGCCAGCGCACCGCGACGTGCGCGACCGCGTAGATCAGCGCGAAGCCGGCGCCGTAGGTCCAGACGGCCGAGCTCACCGTGTCGTTGAACGTGGCGTCGACCACCACGTCCGCGGTGATCACCAGCACCACCGCGAACGCCAGCATGGCCAGCTCGACGCCCCGGCGGCGGGGCACCGTCCTGGCCTCGCCGGCGGCGCTCGGGGAGAGTGAGATCAAGGTGCCCGGCACCCCTCGTCACCAGGCGCCTCGGTGCCGGACGGGTTGGCCGGAGACGTCGGGGTCGACGGGGTCGGCGCGGTGCTGGTGCGGGCGGGCGTCGGTCTCGCCCCCGACCGGGTCGGGTGCGGGGTCGGCGTCGGCGTCGGGGTCGGGCACAGCGGCTTCTGCTGGCGCAGCAGCCGGGCGATGATCTGCTCCGCCTCGGTGCGGTTGTTCGCCGGGATGCCGTCCTGCACCTGGCGGCGCGGCACCTGCAGGAGGTCCTCGAGCCGCATCGGGTTGGTGTCGACCACCGAGTAGAGGTGCAGCGGGCCGACCGAGGCGTTGATCCCGCGGTAGACCGCGACCTGGTCGCCGTCGGCGCCGACGAAGTATTGCGCCTGGGTCCAGCGCCACAGGCCGTAGCCGGC
>Ga0075434_100006986_pt1 | contig 10407 bp, 9 predicted proteins | sample RhiMethybrSRZTD3_FD_75298 | JGI IMG/M metagenome (GOLD analysis project Ga0075434, IMG submission 75298) | Populus rhizosphere microbial communities from Tennessee, USA - Rhizosphere MetaG P. TD hybrid SRZTD3 | ecosystem: Host-associated > Plants > Roots > Rhizosphere > Soil | place: USA...
GTCCACGTGCACGGCGTCGAGGGTACCGACACGCTCGACAGCGAAACCGCCGTACGCACGATCGCCGCGCGGCTGCCCCGCTTCGGCGTCACAGCGTTCTGCCCGACTTCGCTGGCGTGCTCGCCCGACGTCCTGCGGCGGATGCTCGTGTCGATCCGCGACGCGCGGTCGTCCGCTGCGGCCGGCGCGGCGCGCGTGCTTCCGGCGCACCTCGAGAGCAACTTCATCAGTCCTGACTACAAGGGTGCGCAGCCGCTCGAGTGTCTCCGGCTCCCGTACCGCAAAGTGGAAGGAGACTTCAGCGGTTCCGACATTCTCGAGGTGATTGCGGCGGGCCGCGCCGAGGTCGGAATCATCACGATCGCGCCGGAGCTGGAAGGCGCCCTGGACTTGATCCGCGATCTCGCGGCACACGGGCACCACATCTCACTCGGCCATTCGGGCGCGTCCTATGAAGAGGCGCTGGCCGGCATCAGTGCCGGCGCCCGTCAGGCGACGCATCTCTTCAATCGGATGACGCCGATCGCGCATCGGCAGCCGGGCCTGGCCGCGGCGGTGCTCGAGCGCGAGGAAATCACGGCCGAAGTCATCTGCGATGGAGTGCACGTCCACCCCGCCATGGTTCGAGTGGCGCTGGCTGCGAAAGGCGCGCCGAAATTCATGGCGATCACCGACGGAACCGCCGGCTCCGGGCTTCCGAGAGGGTCGACCACCGTAATCGGCGGCCGCCGGATTGCCGTTGGCGATGCCGCGACGCTGGACGACGGCACGTTGGCCGGAAGCGTGCTCACGATGGATCGGGCGTTCGCGAAGCTGGTCCGCGTGATGGGAGTCGGCCTGGTCGACGCCGCGGCGGTCTGCGCCACGACGCCGGCTCGTGCGCTCGGTCTGAAGAACGTGGGGGCGATCGCGGCGGGAGCGATGGCGGATCTCGCGGTTCTGGATCACGATTTCCGAGTGACGCATACGTTCATCGGGGGGACTCTGGTAGAACCTGGAGGAACTTTTACCCGTAAGGGAGAGTCATGAAGGCATTAATTCTCCTGGTCCCGGCCGTGATCGCGGCCGGCTGTACGGTGACGGTCGATTCCCAGGGCCAAATCGTCCACGAGGAGAAGCGGTTTACGGTTTCCGGCACGCCTTCCGTGAGCGCGACGACCTTCGACGGGTCGATTCAGATTCAGTCCTGGGACAACCCTGACGTGCTCGTCGAGATCGAAAAGCGGGGCCCGACCCGGGCCGCGCTCGACCAGATCGAGGTCCGCACGTCGCAGAACGGCGACGCCATTACGGTCGAGGCGCACCGGCCTGCGCGCCACACGGTCCACATGTTCGGTCTGAACGTTTCGCCAAGCGCACGCCTGATCGTGTGGGTGCCGAAGCGCGCCGACATCCGCGCGCGAAGCGGCGACGGCTCCGTCTCCATCGAGCGCGTGAATGGAAAGCTGGAGGTCCACACCGGCGACGGCAGCGTCCGCGCGAATCAGATCACCGGTGACCTGAACCTCAGCACGGGCGACGGGTCCATCACCGTCGACGATGCCGAGGGGCGGCTCGAAGTCGATACCGGCGACGGAAGCGTGAACGTATCGGGGAAGCTCGGCATCGTGCGGCTTCACAGCGGCGACGGGTCGATCGTCTACCACGCGGAGCCGGGCACGAAAATGGATGACGATTGGGAAGTCACGACGGGCGACGGAGCCGTCACGCTGTATCTGCCGGCGGACTTCGCCGCGGAGCTCGATGCGCATACCGGCGACGGATCGATTCGAAACGATCTTCAGTCAGCCGATCAAGAGGCCAACCACGGGTCGCTCCGTACCCGCATCGGTGCGGGAGGCAAGCAGCTGCGCATTCGAACGTCCGATGGCAGCATCCGCCTCAGGCCGGGCGCCTAGGCTCGCGGCTGGCCGTTCGCGGTTCGCGGTTCGCGGCTCGCGATTTGCGGGTCGCGGCTCAGCTCAACGGGGCGGCACATTTCGGTACGGCGTGGGATCTGGAATGTGAGCCTGCGCGAACGCATCGCGCCTTTCCCGACACTTGCTGCACCGTCCGCAGTGCAACCCATCGCGCGGCTCCATGCACGACAGCGTCAACTCGAAGGGGACCTCGAGCCTGCGTCCCAGCGCGATCACTTCGTGCTTGTGCATCGCGGCAAACGGTGCCTCGATACCGATCGGCGACGCGAGTCCAGTCGACAAGGCAACTTCCATCGCATCGAAGAACTTGCGAGACGCATCCGGAAACGGATTGCCCGCGAGCGGTCCGATCATGACGCGCGCGATGCGCGTGCGGGCGAGGTACACGGCCGTCTTCGACAGCAGCACGATGTTCCTGCCATCGATGTAGACGTCTTCGTCGGGCGTGTCATACGCAGGCGGCTGCCCGCGGATTGCCCAGTGCGACGCCGGATAGACATCGCGCATGTCGAACGTCAGCGAGACCAGCGGCCGGATGACAGCCGTCGTGTATGGTGGTGCGCTCAAAAGCCGCGCCGCCATTGCGCGTTCTTCGGGTTCCCACGCCAGCCCAGCGCTCACATAGATCGGCTGCACCGTCAAGCGTTCACGCGCCGCGTTCGCGAGCAGCACCGCGCTATCCAGGCCTGCCGAGAAGAGGACGGCAACCGTTGCGCTCATAGTCATTCAGGCGCGGGGTATAGAATCGCCCGTATGTACCTCGTGACCAAGCGCATCGATTTCTGCTATGGGCACCGTCTGCTCGACTATGACGGAGTGTGCAAACATCCGCACGGGCACAACGCGGTTGTCGAGGTCGAAGTGCGCACCGATCGGCTCGACAGTCGCAACATGGTCGCCGACTTTTCGGATATCAAGCGCGTCGTGAAAGGGTGGATCGACCGCGAGCTCGATCACAAGATGATTCTGCGCGACGACGATCCGCTGGTGGCTCCGCTGCGCGCTCTCGGCGAGCCGATGTACCTGCTCGAGAGCAATCCGACCGTCGAACGCATCGCGCGGTTGATCTTCGACAAGGGACGCGAGCTTGGCGTGGATATCGTCAACGTGCGCGTCTGGGAAACTCCGACGTCATTTGCGACATACGACGGCGAGAATCGTTAACCGCGAACCGCGAACCGCGAACCGCGAACCCCGAACCGCGAGCGAACCGCGACCCGCGACTCGCGACCCGCGAATCAATTCTTCCGGAACGGCAGCTCGTACGAGAAATACAGGAACGCGCCGGTATCCGACTCCCCTTCGGTCCACGAGACCGGCACCGCGAACCCCGCGACCACCTGCTTTTCCCCGATGTTCCAGCCGCCGCGAAACCCCGGCGACAAGGTGAACGTCGTGGAGCGGGACGTTCCGATCGCGTCGAGGGACTGGTCGAATGACACCACCGATTCCAGCATCAGGTTGAACATCGGACGCAGCCTGTAGATGGCGCTGCCCGCGAGGAATGGCGATGTGAGGCTGGCCCGCTTGGCGACCGCCATGTCAGGGCCGCCACGTACCATCTCGGTCACATCGGCAAGCCACGTGACGCCGGCGTTCCAGTGGAAATACCAGTCACCGCGCTGCTTACTGAACGGAACGTTCATCTGCAGACCCCACGATCCCTGTCCGAGCCCGTCGTCGGAATCGCCGGAAGGCACGACGAGGCTCAGTCGCGGCGAAAGTGCGGGACGGCCAGGTCCTTCGACGAGCGCCTGAACGCGGTAGTTGATCAGCGTATCGCCGATTCCCGAGTGGTCACCGGTGCTGAGGAACGACGTCGTGTACGAGAACTGATGCGTCTGTCCGCCCATCGGCCACTCCTGGGTGAACGTCGACGCCCATTCGCCCCCCGATCGCATCGCGCCGAAGATGTTCTGGAAGATGCCCTTCTCCTGATTGAACGCTTCCTCGACGAGGAACGAGTTGTCCATGATCTCGAACGGCTTCGGATCGGTCTGCGGCGGCGTCTGCGCGAACACGCGAAGGGCGGCGGCAAGAAGCAGGAGAACGACCTGTGCGGCTTTGACGAGCACCTTTGATGCCGCGCGCGCGCCGATTGTCACGCGCCGGTCGTTGCGGGCGCGCAGCCGCACGCTGTCGCCGGCGGCGCTGCGATCCTCGACGCGGACGACATCGCCGGGGCGAAGGCCGTGCTTGTCCGCGAATTCGAGAAACTCGCGATCCTGATCGGAGACGCGCGAGATCGTCACCGGTGCGTCGAGCGGACAGGTGAGCAGGCTGTCGTACGCGGGCATCGGGACGGTTCCCTCCGGGCCCGGTATGGGATCGCCATGCGGGTCGACGGCAGGCCGGCCGAGCATTTCATCGATGCGATCGATCAGCCGATCGGACACGGCGTGCTCCAGGTTCTCCGCCTCGTCGTGGACTTCGGTCCAGCTCATCCCCATCACCTTGACCAGGAACAGTTCGATCAGCCGGTGACGGCGAAGCACCATCGCGGCGAGCTTTTCTCCGGCCCGGGTGAGTCTGACGCCTGCATACGGTTCGTAATGCGCGAGGCCGGAGTCGGCCAGCGCCTTCACCATCGTGGTCGCGGTGCCAGGGACGACGCCAATTGCGGAAGCGAGCTGGCCCATGGGGACGAGCGCGTCCCGTTCGGTGAGCGCCATTTGGGCCTGAAAGATGGCCTTCAGATAGTTCTCGACTGTCAGAGACGGGACCATGGTTGACTTCGACGATTAAGATTATATAATTTGAATAGTCAAAAAACAATAACAGGTGTAACCGAAATGATGTCCTCACGCCGCTCGCTGCTGCGACTCGCTGGCCTGGCGGCCGCAACGGGCGCAGGCGCGCGCGCCACGCGCGGCCTCGCCGCCGCGCCGCAGGCCCCTCACGATCCGGCGCACGCCGCGATCCACGCCATGGGGGCGGCCGGACGCGTCACGTCCAACATCTTCGACCCGAGTGCCTTCCTGCGAACCTGGAATTTCTCTGATTTGCCAGCCGAACGCCGCGGACGGTTCTATCACGAGACGCCGCGTCCAGACGGCTCGATGCTGCGAGAGTATCAACTCGTCGCGATCGACCGCGAGATTGAAATTGCGCCGGGGGTGTTTTTTCCCGCCTGGACCTATAACGGCCAGGTGCCCGGACCAACCATTCGCGCGACGGAAGGCGATCGCGTGCGCGTCACATTCCTGAATCAGGGATCGCATCCGCACACGATTCATTTCCACGGCTGGCATCCGCCGGCGATGGATGGTTCGCTGCCGTCGCACGAAGTGAAGCCGGGCGATACCTTCGTCTACGAGTTCGACGCCGAGCCCGCCGGGCTGCACCTGTATCACTGCCACGCGTCGCCGTTGAAGCGCCACATTCACAAAGGGCTGTACGGCATCTTCATCATCGATCCGCGTCGGCCGCGCCCGCCTGCCGACGAGCTCGTCATGGTGATGAACGGGTTCGACACGAACTTCGACGCCGACAACGACGTTTATGCGGTGAACACGATCGCGCACCACTTCATGCACGAGCCGATTCGAGTGGAGGTCGGGCGTCTGACACGGATGTACGTCGCGAATCTGACCGAGTTCGATCTTATCAACAGCCTGCACCTGCACGGCATGTTCTTCGACGTGTTCCGGACCGGTACGTCATCGACGCCGTCCGAATCGACCGACACGATCATGCTGTGCCAGGGGGAACGCGCGATTCTCGAAACCCGTTTCCGGTACCCGGGCGAGTTCATGTTTCACGCGCACCAGAGCGAGTTTGCCGAGCTTGGCTGGATGGGCCTGTTCGAGGCCGTCGAGGCCCGCCGTGATACCTGAGGTCCAGGCACACGCGGGATTCTCGCGTTCGCGACTATGGATAGCGGGGCTGCTGCCGCTCGTGCTGGTGGCGTTGCTCGTGACGGCGATCCTGAAGACGAGGCCCGGCGACGCCTTGCGCGGCGACGGCGTGCCACCAGTGGAACGGCTTGCGATCGATCGTGCGCGCCTCGGGCCCGACGGGATCGTGCTCTCCGTACTCAACGACGGCCCGGACAGCGTGACGATCGCGCAGGTCACGGTCGACGATGCGTATTGGGCGTTCAGTTCGACGAACGGAACCGTGCTCGTGCATCTCGGAAGAACCTCACTGACCATTCCCTATCCGTGGGTCGCGGGCGAAGCCCACCTCGTCAAGGTGATGACATCGACGGGAGCCACCTTCGAGCGCGAAATCCCTGTCGCCGTCGCCACGCCAAAGCCTGACGCGCGCTACTTCCTCACATTTGCCTTGATAGGGTTGTACGTCGGCGTGATTCCGGTCGCGGTCGGCCTTCTGTGGTTCCCGCTCGCGTCGCGGATCGGCCCTACGGGCCTCGATGTGCTGCTTGCGGTGACGCTCGGCCTGCTTGGGTTTCTTCTCGTCGATACGGCCGGAGAAGGGCTCGAAGGCAGTCTCGCGCTGCCCTCGTCGTACCAGGGATTGACGTTGTTCGTTGCCGCCGCGTCGGGGGCGTGGCTGCTGCTCGATGCGATCGGCGAATGGCTGCGGAAACGGCGCGCACGGGGGCGCACCGTGGAACGCACGCCTGCCGCCGTGATCGCGCTGCTCGTCGCCGTCGGGATCGGGCTGCACAATCTCGCGGAAGGGCTCGCGATCGGCGCCGCGTTCGCGCTGGGCGAGGCAGCGCTGGGATCGCTGCTCATCATCGGATTCGCGCTGCACAACACCACAGAAGGACTGGCGATCGTGGCGCCGCTCGCGAAGGAGCGTCCGTCGGCTGCGGCACTGATGCGCCTCGGCGCCATCGGCGGCATGCCAACGATCGCGGGGGCGTGGATCGGCGGTCTCGTGTATTCGCCGGTCGTGGCGGTGCTGTGCCTCGGGCTTGGCGCCGGCGCGATCGCGCAGGTGATTCATCAGATCGCGCGCCAGATGGCGGGGCCGCGGCCGGTCGTCGCGCACTTCTCGTCGGCGCCGATTGCCGCCGGGCTTCTTGCCGGGTTCGCAATCATGTACGCCACCGGCATGCTGGTGGGCTAGGCAAATGTCACACCGACTCCGCGTTGCGTCGATCGCTGGAACGATCGCTCTGGCTGGCGTGATCTGCCTCGCGATCGCGCTGCTCATCCCTCCCACCGCCGCGACGAGCTCGGGTGAGCTGCGGGTCATCCATCTGGTCGTGAGGGACATGGCGTATCACCTGTCCGGCCATTCGGAGTCGAACCCTACACTGCATTTCCGGCGCGGCGAGCGGGTGCGGATCGTCGTCAGCAACCAGGACGCCGGGATGAAGCACGATTTTGGAGTGGATGCCTGGCAGACGCGCACCAGCCTGATCGATGGGATCGGCGAGGCGCATGTCGAGTTCGTCGCGCCGTCCGTTCCAGGAGAAGCGGTGTACTCGTGCACGCCCCACGGCTCGTTGATGCGCGGTACGATACATGTCGAATGAGTCCGTCGCTGCGCACCGCGCTGGCGTCGCCTGAGTCCAAATCCCGCTACGTCCGCACGCTGTTCTCGACGATCGCGGATCGGTACGACCTGATCACGCGAGTGCTGTCGTTCGGGCGCGACCGTCACTGGAAACGGACGCTCGTCGCTCTCGCCTGCCCTGAGCGAGCAGTCGAACACGGCGAGCCGAAGGGCCCTGAGCCGACGGACGCGCTCGACCTCGCCTGCGGCACCGGGGACATCGCCTTCTCACTCGCATCACGCGGCGCCCGCGTCGTCGGCCTCGACATCACGCATCGCATGCTGCAGCTGGCGAAAGCGAAGCCGGGCGCAGCGCGGTTCATCACGGGCGATATGCTCGCCCTTCCGTTCGGCGCGTCGGCGTTCGACCTCGTGACGACCGGTTACGGCTTGCGCAATGTCCCCGACATCAGCGCCGCGCTCGGCGAAATCGCCCGCGTGCTGAAGCCCGGAGGCATGCTGCTCTCGCTCGATTTCAACCGGCCATCCAGCGGCCTCGTGCGCGGCGTCTACCTGACATATCTGACCATCGTCGGCTCGACGCTCGGCCTCGTGCTGCACGGTGATCCGGATACGTATCGCTACATTCCGGAGTCGATCCGGCGCTACCCGGGCGCCGCCGCGGTCAACGAAATGATCCGGACCGCCGGGTTCGCATCGAGTGAATACATCCCGGTGCTCGGCGGATTGATGGCCATCCACCGCGCCTGGAGATAACGGAGCAGGGCGGAGTTGACGGAGGAAAGATAACCACGGAGAAACGGAGGTAACGGAGGTTTTTCTTTAGGAGGACGTTGTACTTTGCGGCAATGGTTTTCTCCCAAAAATAGAATCTCCGTTTCCTCCGTTCCTCCGTGGTTCAATTACTCCGTTTCCTCCGACTCCTCCGTTTGCTCCTTATGCAGGTCGACACCACGGGCTGGTCCGGCGAAGGGGACTTCACCGCTCGATTGATTGAGGCCATCCGGGGCCTCTCCGACGTCGAGCGGCTGAAGGTCGAAGACGCGCCGGCGACGCGTGCGGATTCTGGGTTCAGCTTCATCAGCAACGAGCTGTTCGTGGCCTTCCGGACGACAAAACGGACCATCCGCGCCCGGAAACTGCGGGTCATTCCGGTGTCGTTCGAGGTCGACGAGAAGCGCATGTCACTCGCCGGGCTCGAGGCCGCGCTGACGGCAATCGAAGGCGTGGGGGAGCCCGATTACTCCGACGAGGGGATGCTGCAATACCTGCGCACGGAACGCATCATTCCGCCCTACCAGACCCGCGGGGTTAAACTGGTCGAGCTGGTGCGTATCTACGAAGCAGGGTAATGCGCCATCCGGCAGCGGCCGAAATAATAACGACACGTGACGCTTCTCGATTCGCTCCTCGACGCGATCCTTCGCCTGGACGGCGAAGCGCTCATCATGCACGCCGGCGAGAAGCCGTACGTCGTGCTGAACTCCGCGTCCATGAGCACGTTCCGCGGCCCGCTGTCATGGGGCCAGGTCGAGCTGTCGTCGCGTCCCCTGACCGCCGACGCGGTGCTCGGCATGCTGAGCCAGATGCTGTCGGCGGAGCAAAGCCATGCGCTCGACGATCTGGGCGCCATCGAACAGGAAATCGACGCCCCCGGAGATTCCGGCGAACGCTTCGTCGTCACGGCCGCGCGCGGCGGTGATGACGTCTGGGTAGAGGTCCGGCGGCGCGCGAAAATCGTCGAAGCCCCGGCGGCCCCTGCAGAGCCTCAGGCCGCCGCGCCGGCGCCGCACGAAGCGGCCGCGGTGCGGGAGCCGCCGGTTGTCGTGGAAACCGCGGCGGAGCCGGAAGCCGAGCCGGTCATCGAAATCACCACCGAGGCGGCGACCGCCGACGACGTGCACGAGATCACGATCGTCGACGCGGATCTGTCTGGTTTGAGCGACGAGATTACCGACGCTCCGGTATTCGAGATTGCATCGACTCTGACCTTCACGACCCAGACGGAGGCCTCGCGTGTTCCCGATGAGGACGAACATGAGGCCGGTGTCTTCGACATCGATGCGGACGCCGGCGAGCCGGAAGCCGCCGAGCCGGAAGCCGCCGAGCAGGAAGCCGCCGAGCAGGAAGCGACCGAGCCGGAAGCCACCGTCGACGCCGTTGTCGCCGCCGCTCCTCCGCCGGACAGGATCATCGAACTCGCCGTCGCTGAACAGCAGGTTGGCGAGATTGCAGAGCAGCAGGTCGCCGCCATCGCGCAACAAAGGGTGACCGAGGTCGCGGAACAGCGGGTGGCCGAGATCGCGGGCCAGAAAGTGACCGAGGCGGCGGCACAGCGCGTCGCCGAAATCGCAGGCGCAAAAGTCACCGAGGCTGCGGCGCAGCACGTGGCCGAGATCGCGGGCGCAAAAGTGACCGAGGCCGCGGCACACCACGTGGCCGAGATCGCGGGCCAGAAGGTGACCGAGGCCGCGACACAGCGGGTGGCCGAGATCGCGGGCCAGAAGGTGACAGAGGCCGCGACACAGCGGGTGGCCGAGATCGCGGGCGCGAAGGTGACTGAGGCCGCGGCTCAGCGCGTCGCTGAAATCGCAGACCAGAAGGTCACCGACGCGGCGGCACAGCAGGTCGCCGAGATCGCGGGACGGAAGGTGACCGACATCGCAGCACTGCAGATCGCCCAGATCGCCGGACGGAAGGTCAGCGAGGCCGCGGCGCAGCATGTCGCTGAAATCGCAGACCAGAAAGTCACTGACGCGGCGGCACAGCAGGTGGCCCTGATCGCGGGACGGAAGGTCACCGACGCGGCGGCACAGCAGGTCGCCGAGATCGCCGGACAGAAGGTCAGCGAGGCGGCAGCGCAGCACGTCGCCGAGATCGCGGGCCAGAGGGTCAGGCAGGCGGCGGAGCAGCACGTCGCCGAGATCGCGGGCCAGAGGGTCAAGGAAGCCGCCGAGCAGCAGGTTGCCGAGATCGCAGGCGAGAGAGTCAGGGAAGCCGCGGACCAGAAGGTCGCCGAGATTGCGGGACAGCGGGTCACCGAAGTTGCGCAGCA
>Ga0075434_100006987_pt1 | contig 10405 bp, 9 predicted proteins | sample RhiMethybrSRZTD3_FD_75298 | JGI IMG/M metagenome (GOLD analysis project Ga0075434, IMG submission 75298) | Populus rhizosphere microbial communities from Tennessee, USA - Rhizosphere MetaG P. TD hybrid SRZTD3 | ecosystem: Host-associated > Plants > Roots > Rhizosphere > Soil | place: USA...
TGGCCGCCGCCCGGGAAAAGCTAGGTGCAGGCGAGCATGAGATTCTGGCCGCGGATTTCAACGATCCATCCAGGCTGCAAGAGGCGGTGAAACGCCTCGTGGCGAGAGTCGGCCCCATCCACGTTCTGCTCAACAACACGGGAGGACCGGGATCGGGCCCCATCTTCGATGCGCCACCCGACTCGTTTCTCTCGACCTTCACCCAGCATGTGCTGTGCAACCAGGTCCTCTCCCAGGCGGTGGTGCCGGGGATGAAGGAAGCGGGTTATGGCCGCATCATCAATATCATCTCCACCTCGGTGAAACAGCCGATTCGCGGCCTCGGGGTCTCCAACACGGTGCGCGGGGCGGTGGCCAGCTGGGCCAAGACCCTCTCGGTGGAGCTGGCCCCCTTCGGCATCACGGTGAACAACCTGCTCCCGGGCGCCACGCGCACCGACCGTCTATTCGAAATCATCCGGGAGCGCGCCCGCGCTTCCGGTCGAAGCGACCAGGAGATCGAAACCGAGATGATCCGGGAAATTCCCATGGGAAGAATCGGCAATCCGGAGGAAGTCGCCGCGGCCGCCGGGTTCCTGGCCGGGCCCCGTTCTTCCTACATCACCGGGGTCAGCCTTGCGGTGGACGGTGGCCGGACATCGGCCCTATGAGCCGCCTCGCGCCGGGGGGGGAGCTGATTCCGCATCGATGACTCGCATCCTCAACTACATCAAAGGTGAGATGGTGCCCCCGGAGGCAGGCGCGTTTCTGCCCAATATCGAGCCCGCCACGGGAGCCCCGTATTCGGAAGTGCCCGACAGCGACTCCGAGGATGTCGAGCGCGCCGTGGCGGCGGCCGAATCGGCCTTTCCCGCGTGGTCGAGCGCCCCCGCCTCCGAGCGCTCGCGCCTGCTGCTGCGGGTCGCGGAGCTGATTGAGCAGAATCTGGAGAGGCTGGCCCGCGCGGAGAGCATCGACACGGGCAAGCCGATCCGCCTGGCGCGCAGCCTGGACATTCCCCGCGCCGCCAGCAATTTTCGCTTCTTCGCGACGGCCACGCTTCACTTCGCGTCGGAGTCGCACGCCACCGATCTGCGGGCCATCAACTACACGCTGCGCCGGCCCCGGGGGGTTGCCGGGCTGATCTCACCCTGGAACCTGCCCCTTTACCTGATGTCGTGGAAGATCGCCCCGGCCCTGGCCACCGGGAACACCGCCGTGGCCAAGCCTTCGGAAATCACCCCCATGACGGCCTATCTGCTTTCGGAGCTGTGCCGGGAGGCGGGGCTGCCGGCGGGAGTGCTGAACATCGTGCACGGCACCGGAGCGAAAGCCGGGGCAGCCATCACGGGACATCCCAGGGTGGGCACCATCTCGTTCACCGGTGGGACGAAGACCGGTGCGGAGATCGGGCGCGTTTGCGCTCCCTTCTTCAAGAAGGTGGCGCTGGAGCTGGGAGGGAAGAACCCGAACATCATCTTCGCCGACGCTGGGTTGGAGGAGGTGATCCCGGTCAGTATCCGCTCCAGCTTCGACAATCAGGGGCAGATTTGCCTGAGCGGCTCCCGGATTTTCGTGGAGCGCGCGATCCAGAAGGAATTCCTGGAGCGCTTCGTGGAGCGTGCGAAATCGCTGGTCGTGGGGGATCCACTGGAGGAATCGACCGAGCAGGGTGCGTTGACCTCGAAGGCGCAATTCGACAAGGTCCTGTCCTATCTTCAGCTGGCGCAGCGGGAGGGCGGGCGCATCCTGTGTGGGGGAGAGGCGCGCCCGGCAGTTGGCGGGCGCTGCGCCCGCGGTTATTTCATCCGACCCACCGTCATCACCGGTCTGCCGGTGAGCAGCCGGGTCAATCAGGAGGAGATTTTCGGGCCGGTCGTGACGGTCACGCCGTTTGATTCGGAAGACGAGGTGGTGGCCTACGCCAACGGCACTCCCTATGGGCTCGCCGCCTCGCTCTGGACCCAGAATCTTTCGCGCGCGCATCGTCTGGCGGAGCGGATCCAGTCCGGCACGGTCTGGATCAACTGCTGGATGCTGCGCGATCTGAGAGTCCCGTTCGGCGGGATGAAGAGCAGCGGCGTCGGCAGGGAAGGGGGTCTCGAGGCGCTGCGCTTCTTCACCGAGCCGCGCAACGTCTGTATTCATCTCCCGGCGAATCCGGCCGCGGGATCGGCCTCTTGAGCGCGCTCGATCGTCCCGCAAGCCCCGGCCCGAGTCGGCCGCCTGGAGAAGTGGAGAGGCAACATGGGTGATCCGGATCGAAGGGATGCGATTGTCAGCTCGCGAGCGCCCGAGCCGGTCGGGGCTTACCCTCACGCCCGGCGGGTGGGGAATCTCCTGTTCTTGTCGGGGATCGGCCCCCGGAAGCGCGGGGCGGTGGAAATTCCCGGAGTCACCCTGGACGCGAGCGGAAGGGTGGCGGCTTACGACATCGAGCAGCAGTGCCGTTCGGTTTTCGAGAATGTGAGGATGATTCTCGAGGATGCCGGATCGTCCTGGGAGCAGATCGTGGACGTTGCCGTCTATCTCACCAACATGAAGCAGGATTTCGCCTCATTCAACCGGCTGTACGCCGAATACTTCACCACCAACCGTCCCACCCGCACCACCGTCGAAGTCACGGCCCTTCCCACCCCCATCGCGGTGGAGCTCAAGGTCATCGCGACCATTGAGTGATCTCGCCACAGCATCGGGTGCCTCGCATGGCAAACGGGCTCCTCGAGGGATCGCGCCGTTCGCGTCGTCCCTGTCGATCCCCGGGCCGCTGGAATCTAGGTTGTCGGAAGCTCGCGCAGCACCGCGCGGACGGGAGAGGCGTCGAAGCCTTGCAGCTTGAGGGGCAAGGCGATGAGCTCGTAGATACCCTCAGGCACGTTATCCAGGACGATCCCTTCGAGGATGGCCAGATCATGGCGAAGGCAGGCCTGGTGGGACGGGAGATCCCTGGAGTCGAACAGATCCACGCTGGGGGTGTCGATGCCGACCAGCCGCACCCCCTGCCGCGCCAGCTGATCGATGATCTCCACCGAAAGGGCCGCGAAGTCCTCGTTGAACCGGCTGGGATCCGGGTAGGTTCCGGTGGCGAAGAGGATGCGCTCGGTCTCCACGGCGGATGAAAGGTCCTTCAGGGAAATGCGCTTCCCCCGGCCGGTCGGCACCCGCATCACCTGACATCGCCCCAGGTAGAAATCCAGGCTCCTCGCTTCGATGGCGGGTGCGTCCATCCCGTAATGGCTCGGCGCGTCGGCATGGGCGCCCAGGTGAACCGTGGCGCGCAGCGTCGAAAGGGTCAGGTTGGCGCCCCGCTTCATGTCCAGAAGCACCTCTCTCGAAGGGGGGGTGTCCCCGGGCCAGACTTGCAGCGCCGGCGAAATGGCGGGGGTGATGTCGTAGAGCATCGTCTCAGAACCGGTGCCGGATCGCCCAGAGATCCGGGAAGAATGACTTGAACAGAGTGCTCTTCAGGAAGTCCACACCCGAAGATCCCCCCGTCCCGATTTTGTTGCCGATGGTCCTCTCGGTCAGCTTCACATGCCGGTAGCGCCATTCCTGCTGTCCCTCGTCGAAATCGGTCATCAGCTCCAGCAGAATCGCCACGTCGGGCTGCTCCTTGTAAAGGCGGAAGATCCCCTCCTGGACTCGCGCATCCGGCACGGCGCCCAGCGTGATCTCACGATTCTTGATTTCGGATGGAATCTCCACTCCGCGGTGCTGCAGGAAGTCGTAAAAGTGATCGATGACGGAGCGCTGCTTCAGCCTCCGCTCGAGTTGCAGAAAGCCGGGGGACCCGGCCGTCTGGGACCTCATCAGCTCGGCGCGCTTGTAACCGAGGATGAATTCCAGCTCGCGGTACTGCACCGACTGGAAGCCCGAAGCGGTCTCCAGTCTCTCCCGGAAGCCCGAGAACGACATCGGGGTCATGGTCTCCAGGATGTCGAGCTGCCCCACCAGGGTCTTCATCACGGTCCGGATTCTCTTGAAACCGGCAATGGCGTGGAACAAGTGGTTTCCGGAGAAGTCTCGCTGGATCCCCTCCATCTCGTGCAGGAGGAGCTTGAACCAGAGCTCGTAGACCTGGTGGATCACGATGAACAGCATTTCGTCGTGCTCTTCGGGCTTGGAGCGCGGCTCCTGAAGGCTCAAAAGCTGGTCGAGCTTGAGGTACTGGGGATAATTCAGTTCCATGGTCCCATCCATAGCGTGAGGAAGACGGCGGCGAGGAAGACCAGGAGCGCGGCGATCCCTTGGACCACCCGCCACTGGCGCCCGGCGCGAGCCACCGCCTCCGCGTAGGGAGTGCGGGTGAAGGTTACCAGAGTGTAGAGCGGAATGAACCAGTCGGAAAAGACCCGGTGCAACGCCTTTTCCAGGCGCTTTTCCAGGAGAAACAAAGTGGAAGCCGTCTTGTCGCGCATCTCCACGAAATTCTCCAGGGACAGATCGGCCAGCGCGTCGGTGTTGCCTTTGCGCAGGCGCTGGTAACCCTCGAAGGCCTCGCCGCGATCGGCGGGACTCAATCTCAGGCACTCGTCGAGAACGACGCAGTCTTCGAACGCTGCATTGGCGCCCTGGCCGTAGAAGGGGACCACCGCGTGGCAGGAATCCCCCAGGAGCACCACCTTGTCCCGATAGTGCCACGGCTCACACCGGATCGTCACCAGGGAGCCCACGGGGTTGCTGAAATAGTCTTCCGCGAGCGTCGGCATCAGCGGCAAGGCATCCGGGAATTCCCGGCGGAATCGGGCTTCGACCGCCTCGGGGGTGTTCAGGGCCGCGAAGCTGTGCGCCCCCCGCAGGGGCCAGAAGCAGGTGCAGGTGAACGAGCCGTCGAAATTGGGGAGCGCGATCAGCATCGTGCCGCCTCGCGGCCAGATGTGCAGCGCGTTTTTTTCCATGAGGAAGCCGCCCCCTGCGGCCGGCGGAATGACCAGCTCCTTGTAGCCGTGCTCCAGGTAGTCCTGCCGGTAATTGAACCCCTCCAGCTTCTGCATCTGCAGACGAATGGCCGAAAAGGCGCCGTCGGTTCCCACCAAGGCGTCACCCTGCACCGCGGATGTGGCCCCGCTTTCCTGATCCTCGAAAGTGGCCGAGGGAGCGTCGAGGTTGGCGCCGACGCAGCGCTTGCCGAAAAACATTCTGACATTGGGCAGCGCCTCGGCCGCATCCAGGAGCGTGGCATTCAGCTCGGCGCGCGACACTGAGTTGATCGTGTGCTCCGGGCGGGTGCCGTAGGGCTGGAATCGAACCGAGCCGGTGGGGGAATGGAGCATGCGGCCGCGCATCGGGATGGCGATGGAAAGAATCTTTTCCTTCAGTCCCGCCCGTTCCAGAGCATCCAATCCTCGCGTGGAGATGGCCAGGTTGATCGACCGCCCTTCGGCAGCCCTGCCGCGGCGGGGATCCGGTCGTCGCTCGTACACCTCCACTTCGTGCCCGGCTTTGCCGAGAAAGTTGGCCATCAGGGCACCCCCCAGGCCGCCCCCAACCACGATGAACTTCCCGGATGTCGGCGCCATGGCGGTTCCCCGGCTCGTCAGGAGGATGCCGCGGCTTCGTGCAGCGCCTGGCCCACGCGCCAGACCTCCACGAAGCGGTTGTAAAGCGGGACCGGGGCGAAGCGCAGCACATCGGGCTCGCGAAAATCCGCCACGATTCCCTGCGCCTGCAGGGCCCGCAGAAGCACGGGGGGAGAGACTCTGGTTCCCACGGACAGCTGGCACCCCCGCTGTGCGGTATCGGCGGGGGTGATGATCCGATAAGCGCCGCCGGGAATCCGGTGGAGCAGGTATTCGAGGTAGCCGGTCAGGAGCCTGGACTTGGCGTGAAGCGCGTCCATTCCCGCTTCCTGGAAGAGGTCCAGGGAGGCGCGCAAGGGCGCCATCGACAGAATGGGCGGGTTGCTGAGCTGCCAGCCTTCCGCCCCAGGCGACGGCGCGAAGTCCGGCAACAGGTGCATGCGGAAGCGCGTCGCGGGGTCGTTGCCCCACCAGCCCGCGAAGCGGGGCAGGGTCGCATCGCTGCCGTGCCGCTCGTGCACGAAGCAGCCCCCCACAGCGCCCGGTCCGGCGTTCAGATACTTGTACGAGCACCAGACCGCGAAATCCACGCCCCAGTCGTGCAGGCAAAGCGGAATGTTGCCGATGGCATGGGCGAGATCGTAGCCGACCCGGCACCCTTGACGGTGCGCCGCCGCGGTGATGGCGCGCAGGTCGAACGCCTGCCCCGTAAAGTAATTCACGCCACCCAGCAGGATCAGGGCAATTTCCTGTCCCTGCGCATCCAGCAATGCCAGGAGATCCTCGGTGCGCAGCGTGTCTTCACCCATCCGAGGCTTCGCCACCAGCAGCGCCGCCGCAGGGTCGAAGCCGTGCGCAGCGATCTGGGACTTGACGGCATAGGTGTCCGAGGGGAAGGCGCAGTCCTCCATCAGGATTCGCTGCCGCGCGCGGGTCGGGCGATAGAAGCTGACCATCATCAAATGGAGGTTGACCGTGAGAGAGTTCATGGCCACCACCTCCGACGGCTCGGCGCCCGCGATGGCTGCAAGGGGATGGGTGACACGGCGGTGGTAGTCGTACCAGGGGGTCGACGCCTCGAAGTGGCCCGCCACTGCTTTCTCGGCCCAGGCGCTCATCTCCTGTTCGACGATGCCTCTCGCGGCGACGGGCTGAAGTCCCAGGGAATTGCCGCAGAAGTACGTCTGCGCTTCGCCGTCGGCGCCGAGGGGGATGAGAAAGCGATCGCGGAATTTCGCAAGCGGATCCCGCTCGTCCAGACGGCGCGCGAATTCCGCCTCGGGGGCGAAAGGGGGATTCGATGCAGGAAGGCGGCTCATGCTCGACCGATGACCCGTCTCAAGGCGCGAATCGCGCGCTGGAGGGCCCGAGAAACTCCAGAGCTGTCCCGGAAGTGAGCCGTTCGCGCGTCTGCGGCGTCAGCTCCGACAGGGTCTCGATGAGCGCTCCCGGGAGCGGCTCTCCCAGCGGGAACGGATAATCGCTCCCCAGCGCGACGCGCTCGGGACCCACCAGCTTGAGCAGGTGCCGCAGCATGTCGGGATCGTGCACCAGGGAGTCCAGGTAGAAGCGCCCGAGATAGGCCCGCGGGTTCACCGGGTTGTCCACCGCCACCAGATCGGGACGGCCGACGAAGCCGCGCTCGATGCGACCCAGGGTCCCCGGGAACGAGCCGCCTCCATGCGCGAAGGCGATGCGCAGATTCGGCAGCCGCTCGAGAACACCGCCGAAAATCATCGAGCAGATGGCCAGTGAAACCTCGGCCGGCATGCCCACCAGCCACCCGAGCCAGTATTTACCCAGCCGCTCCTTGCCCAGCATGTCCCACGGGTGCACGAACAGGCAGGCTCCCAGATCGGCGGCGTGCTGAAAGAACGGAAAAAGTGCCGGATGGTCGAGGTTCCAGTCGTTGACGTGGGTGCCGATCTGGACGCCCGGCAGGCCCAGCTCCCGAACACAGCGCTCCAGCTCTCTTGCCGCCAGCTCGGGATCCTGCAGGGGCACCGTGCCCAGCCCGGCGAAGCGCGCGGGGTGGTCGCGGACGACGCCGCCCAGATGGTCGTTCAGCAGTCGGGAAAGGTCCAGAGTGTCCTCGGGCTTGGCCCAGTAGCTGAACATCACCGGCACCGTGGAGAGGACCTGCACCTGCACCCCCGCACGGTCGCACTCCTCGAGGCGCACCTCCGGGTTCCAGCAATTGGACTCGATCTCGCGAAAGCACTTTTCCCCGAGCATCATCCGGGCGCGGTGAGGTGAGGTCCGCTCCAGGCGGATGAAATCGCCATAGCCGAACCGCTCCCTCAGGTCCGGCCAGGTCTCCGGGAGGATGTGGGTGTGGAGGTCGATCTTCAGCGGTGGCGCTCCAGGTGACTCGCTAGCTTGCCGGGGGAGGCGGCTGCATCACCGTGCCGCACTTCTTGCAGGTCCGTAGCTTCTCGTCGGCGTAGAAGTTCTCGATGATGGGCTTGAGCTGCGTTCCCAGATCCACCAGCTGGAAGCTGGAATCGTAGAGAACCTCGGTGCAGCTCTCGCAGTACCAGCGCAGCGAGTCCTGCTCGCCGTCGTCCCGGTGGCGCTCGACGACCATGCCCACGGTGTTGGCGGAGCGCTGGGGCGAATGGGGGACCCAGGGGGGAAGCAGGAAAATATCTCCCTGGCGAATCACGATGTCGCGGGGTTTCCCGTCTTCGATGATCTTCAGCGTCATGTCCCCCTCGATCTGGTAGAAGAACTCCTCTCCGGGATCGACGTGGTAGTCCTTGCGGCGATTCGGGCCGCCCACGATCATCACCATGATTTCCGAGTCCTTCCAGACCATCTTGTTTCCGACCGGGGGCTTCAGGAGATGGCGGTTTTCCTCGATCCAGGATTTCAGGTTGTAAGGCGACGGCAGCGCCATGGCGCGTTCCTCCCGGGCAAGCGAGTCGAGCGATCCGTTGCGTTTCCGGAGATTCGTACCATGATTTCGTTGCAGGGATCAACCCGGTGAGGGCAAAGCCGCGCCCGCGCACTCGGTCGCCTCACCGGGGCCTTCGGCCCGCGAAGCGGGTGCGGTCGCCTCCCGCCCTCGTGCGATTCTCATCGAGGCGGCCTGCCGTGGGACGGCTTGACATGGATTGGATTCGTCCGTGAGGAGCCCCCTAGGGCACGGGAGGGGGATTGCATTGGATGGAGGTCAACACGCCGGATCGGTCGAACGTGACTCGGGACGCATAGGTCTGGCCCCCGTGGTAATAAGTGCCCACCCACCCCTTCCTGCTTTTCTTGACTGCCATGGAGTCCACGTCGACTCGCCAGCGCCGCTCGCCGGGATCCCCCAGGGCCAGAATCAGAATTGCCGCGGCGGCTTGTCTCGCGCTTTGCGCCGAGGCGACCTTCATCAGGCCCGGTTGGAAGCTGGCGGGATCGGAAGCATCGAGACGCCGCACCTCGCCGTTTTCGGACACCTGGACCACCATGGACAGCGAGTTCGGGAAGGGTGGGGCGATGCCCCGTGCGTAGGTCAGCACGTAATAAAAACGTCGTGACGGGTAGGCCGCATCGACCGTCGAGTTGCGGAACGGGGCAGGTCCTTCGTCGCAGCCGTAGCCCGGATGCTCGCGCTCCAGCCAGGTCTTGAAGGTGCTCAGCTCCTGAGCCGCGGCCGATTCGCCCGCGGCGAGAACGGGCCGTGCACTCAACTCCACACCGCAAGCCAAAAGAGCCGCGATCCAGAAGCCTTGCAAACGGCGCGTTCGGGTCGGGCCCCGCGAGGCCTGGGAGCCCATGTACCTCGGGATACCTTGGAAGTCGCACATCAGCGTGCCCGATCGCGCGGCTTGTGCTCCTCGAAACGTCCGAAATACAGGTGACGAAGCATGAGAAGACCGGTCGCCAGCGCAACGTCAAACCAGGTGGTGTCGGTACGCGACATGCCGGTCTCCCGAGGCAACCGCCAATCGGACCGTATCCGATCGCTGTTGGGCGAACGCGGTCAGTTCCCGCGATCTTGCGTCGCTAAACAAGGATTCCACGCGAATCCCCCGAATTACCCCCGCCGCCTTTCTGTTCCATCTCCCCCTTGAGCCGCAGCGCGAGGATGGCGAGGAGAGCGGTGAGCAATTGCGGCACCAGGCTCACCACCGCGAGCAGCCTGGGATCGATGGGCCAGTCGGTTGGCCAGTAGATGTTCAGCGCTGCCCAGGTCCCCAGGAACAGGAAAAGGACTTTTGGGGATGCGGCGTAACCCGCTGCCAGGAGGGTGAGCAGCCAGAGTGCCGGGAATGCGGCATAACCCTGGGGGAGAAATGGGCTGCGCAGGGTCGCGAGAATCAGAATGGCAAGCCATGCCAGAGGCTGCCCGCGCTCCCGCGTGCTGCGCCGCGCCGCGTAGACGGTTGCCGCGACGGCGACGAGCGTGAAGACCCACCCCACCAGCTTCGCGGCTGGGAAGCCCATGCCCGGAACCCCGAAGAGCTTCAGCTTGAAGACGAGCCCGGGAATCGAAAAGTTGATCGCCTGTGCGGCGGGATTTCGGAAAGCCGGAAATGCTTCTCCTCCGAGGAGGCCCGGAAGGTGATCCAGGAAGGCCCTGTAAGGCGCCCATCCGAGGTCCAGCAGAGTCCACAGCGTGAATACGATCGCCAGAATGGCGGTCGATCCGACCGCGCGCCACTGGCGACGCGCGAGCAGATAGAGAAGGAGGAGACCCGGATAGAGCTTGCTGATCGTTACGAAAGCCAGCAGGGCTCCCCCCATCGCCCAACGCTGCCGCTTGAAGAGCGCCATGGCGAGCATCGACGAGGCAATCACCATGGCCTGGACGTTTCCCTTCTGAAACGTGCTGAGCGTCGGGAGGGCCATCCACAGGAAGGGTGAAAGCAGGAGCGCGCGCGTTCCGCTCACCGGGCCAAGGAGGCGAGAGACCA
>Ga0075434_100006988_pt1 | contig 10405 bp, 7 predicted proteins | sample RhiMethybrSRZTD3_FD_75298 | JGI IMG/M metagenome (GOLD analysis project Ga0075434, IMG submission 75298) | Populus rhizosphere microbial communities from Tennessee, USA - Rhizosphere MetaG P. TD hybrid SRZTD3 | ecosystem: Host-associated > Plants > Roots > Rhizosphere > Soil | place: USA...
AGCCGATCGGCCCGGACACGAAAGTCGTCAATCGCGAGAATCTCGTCGTCCACGTTGAGGCCCGCGATGTCGGCCGGAGAGTCGCGCTGCGCCTGGCTGATGAGGAGGCGGCCGTTGTCGGTGCGCGTCGTGATGCCGAGCCACGGCTTCGGCGTACGGTCGGCGGACGATGGCGCGGCCGTCTTGAACCGCAGACCGTACGTCGCGAGCGCCTCGGAGTAGTCGAGCTCGGAGGTGCCTTCCACCGCCGATTCCCAGAACGCCTTGAGGCTCGTGCCCGCCACCTCCTCGGCCACGGCGCGGAACTGCTCCGGCGTGTATCCCTTCGGGCCCGAGAACCGCTGATACGCCAGCCGCATGACCTCGTCCAGCGACTTGGCGCCGCTCGTCGCCTTCCGGATCTTCGCGTCGAGCAGGAACGCGATGACCGTCCCCTTCGTGTAATAGCTGATCGACGTGTTGTTGGTGTTCTCGTCGGGCCGGTAGTACTTGATCCACGCGTCGAAGGAGGCCATCTCCGCCGACTGCACCAGGCGGCCCGGCGTCGTCTGCAGGAGCTCGATGGTGTTCGACAGGTCCTCCAGGTACTCGTCGCGCGTCTGCAGCCCGGCGCGCTGGACCTGCAGGTCCGCGTAGTAGTCCGTGAAGCCCTCCGCAATCCAGAGGCTGCGCGTGGTGTTCTCGTTCTCGTAATCGAAGGGACCGAGCTCGGCCGGCCGCAGGCGCTTGATGTTCCACGCGTGGAAGTATTCGTGGCTCGCCAGCTGCAGCCAGGCGAGATAGGCGCGCCGGGTCCGCGTGGACCAGCGGTTGGTCATCAGCACCGTCGAGTTCTTGTGCTCGAGGCCGCCGCCCGACTCGGTGATCATGTTGAAGAAGACGTACCGATCGTACGGGAGCATTCCCCAGAGGCGGCGGTCTTCCTTGACGATGGCTTCGAGGTCTTTCGCGGCGCGGGCGCCGTCGAAGACGCCGCCCTCGCCGACGTTCACGAGCGAATGCTTCTTCCCGTCAACCTCGAAGTCGTAGACGGCCGGGTTGCCGACGACGATCGGAGAGTCGACGAGCGTGTCGTAATCGGGCGCGCGGTAGCGGTGCTCGCCGCCGGGCATCGCCGGAAGCGCCGTGATCGATCGCTTCCACCCGGACGCCGGGTTGATGACGACCTCGTGCGGCCGCGGCGCCAGGTCGGCGAGCGTGATGAAGGTCGGGGCGCCGTTCAGCAGCGCGAAGTCGCTTTCGACCCAGTTGGTGCGGACCGACATCTCGCGGCAGTAGATGCGGTACTTCACCGTGATGGCCGGCGCGCCGCCCGTCGCGATGCGCCAGTGATTCTTCTTCGACTTGTCCACGTCGAGCGCGCGGCCGTCCGGGCCCGACGCGGTGACGGACTCGACGTTCCGCGCGTACTCGCGCACGAGGTACGAGCCGGGCGTCCAGACCGCCATCATCAACTCGACATCCGCCCGTCGTCCGGTCGGAACCGCGGCGGTCACCTCGACGTAGTGTGTCTGTGGGGCGGGGAAGCTCAGGGTGTACTTGATGGGCTCGGGCGCGGTCTGCGCGTCCGCGGCGGCTGCATGCATCATAAGAATGAGAAACAGGGCGACCCACCACTTTGCGGCCATCCCGCGATTCTATAAAATTCACGCGGGTTTGTTCCGAAAATACGGCTCGGCGAGCTGAACGCGCCGGGCGGCCTGTTCCTGCTCATCGTGTCGGCGATCTTCGGATCGGTCAACACGGCCTCCCCGTCGGGGCCTCCGCGCACGCGACGAGCATCGACCAGATCCTCGTCATCGTCCACTGGCTGATGCTCGTGATGTTCGTTCGCCGGCTGGAGCGTGTACCTGGTCTACGTGCTCGTCGCTTCCGCCGCGGCGCGAACCCGAAGGCGAGCTATGAGGGCGCGACTACCGGATCCCGGATCCCGGATTCCGGACTCCGGACCCCGGCCTGCAGACACAAAAAAAGCGGGGTACCTGGTGCGGGTACCCCGCCAAATGGAGGATCGACTGAGACGTTGTGGTGCAGTAGCCGACGTGGCGGTCGACTACTTCTTCGTGCCCTTCGTCGCAGCGGCGGCCGGCTTGTTGGACGCCACCTGCTTCGGCGCGGCCTTCGCCGCAGCCAGGGTCACACTCTGGGCCATCTTGTGGCCGTTGTCTTCCTTGTAGCGAACCGTGATGCGTGAGCCGGTCGCGGTGCTCAGATCGCTGGTCGTCAGCGCCTTGCCTCCGCGGCGGATCTTCACGTCGTTGCCGAACATCACTTCCTCGCTCCCCTTCGCGGTCTGGATCGTCAGATCCTGACCTTCAACCTTCTGCAGCGTGCCGCTGACCGTCATGGTCTTCGCGGCCTTCGCCGACTTGCCCGCCGGCTTGGCCTGCGCGGCAAACACCGGCATCGACAGCGCTAAGGCGGCCACTGCAGCAACGGCGGTCAATCGAAACGTGCGCAACATACTTCCTCCTGCCTTCCCCTCATGAACCGGCAGCTGGCGTCGCCGGATTTGGCATTCGTCCGTGCAGAGCACAAAGGCAATGCCACTCCCTGCTCAACAGTCTGTAAACGGCTAACTGGTTCTGCTACTGTGACTTTCATGCAGGTCAGCCCGGAGACCGGTTCCGGCCCTGCCGCGCAGGATCGCCCCACCGTGACACGATCGCCACGCCGCCTCGCGCTCGGCACGCGGCTGACGATCTACGTGACGCTGTCGGTCGCGGCCGTCATCACGCTGATCACGTTCGTCGGCACGCTCATCGCGCAGCGACAGCTCGACAAGGACCTGCGCGAAACGGCGGAGATCACCGCCTTCGCGGTGGCCGATGACATCGAGCTGCGGCAGGACGCCCTCGCCGGCGAAACGCTCGTGCCGGTGCTGCGGTCGTTCATGAACGCCGCACCCGACCTCCGATCGATCACCGTGTTTCGCGCGGTCGACGGACGCCCCGAGACCGTCGTCAGCACGTCCGTCGTAGCGCCCGCGCCGCCGACCCTGGTGCAGAACGTCATCGCGCGCGGCGAGACGGTGGTCACGCAGCCGACGCCGGACACGCTGTTCGTCGCGGTGCCGGTCCGGCCGGAGAACCGCGCGGTGACGGGCGCGGTCGCGGTGGCCGTCTCGCTCGGAGCGGTCAGGCAATTGCAGCGGACAGCCGGTCTGATTGCGCTGGGCGGGGCCGTATTTGCAGTCCTCGCCATCGCGGTCCTGATCAACCTGCTCGCGAGGCGCCTGATGCTCCGGCCGCTCAACGAGATTCATCGCGTGATGCGGCGCGCCCGCGGCGGCGACCTCGGCGCGCGCGCGCGCGTGACGCAGGACAACGAGCTGCGGGATGTCGCCGACGGCCTCAACGCGATGCTCGCGGAGCTCGACGACCTCCATCGTTCGCTCAGCCAACGGGTCTCGGCGGCCACCGGGGAGCTGCGCGTGCGCAACGAGGAGCTCGTCCGGTCGTACGAAAGCGTATCGAGGCTGCGTGAAACCGCCGCGCGCGCGCAGCAGCTCGCGGCCGTGGGACAGACGATGGCGAACGTGGCGCACCAGATCGGCACGCCGCTCAATCTCGTGTCCGGGCACGTCCAGCTGCTGCAGCACGAGATCTCGGACCCGGCCATCCGGCGCCGCCTGCGGATCGTCGAGGACCAGATCGATCGCGTCGTCGCGACCGTCCGTGGCCTGCTCGAGCGGGCGCGGCCCGACGGCAACCGCCAGCCGGTGCACATCGACGCGGTCATCTCGCGCATCGGCGACGCGATGCGCGGCCGTCTCGCGAGCAGCGGCGTGACGCTCGATCTCGACCTGCACCGGCCGCTTGGCAGCGTCGCCGCGGACGAGTCGCAGCTCGAGCTCGCGCTGCTCAACCTGGTGACCAACGCGCTCGACGCGATGCCGAGCGGCGGCACGCTGACGCTCGCCGCCGGCACCGCGGGCGGCCGCGTGAAAATCGAGGTCCGCGACACCGGCGTCGGCATCGACGCCGCGGTGCTCCCGCGCCTCTTCGAGCCGTGGGTCACCACGAAGCCGGCCGGACGCGGGACCGGCCTCGGCCTGAGCATCACGCGCGACCTCGTGACGTCGCTCGGCGGCACGATCGCGGTCTCGACGTCGCCGGGGCGCGGGACGACGTTCACGATCGAGCTGCCCGCCGCCGAATCGCCCGTAGAGGTGTCATGACCGCATCGCCGCCCCCCGCTCGCATCCTGATCGTCGACGACGACGTCGAGACCTGCCGGCTCATCGCCGAGCTGGTCGCGGCGCCGGGACGGGAGCTCCACCAGTGCCAGACCGCCGAGAAGGCGATGGAGCTGGCGCACAAGGATCAATTCAACCTGGTGATTTCGGACATCAACCTGAATGGGCCGGAGTCGGGGCTCGACGTCCTGAAGGCGTTCAAGGAGGCGAACCCCGCCGGCGAGGTCGTGTTGATCAGCGGCTTCGGCACGCTCGAAACCGCGGTGCAGGCCGTGCGCGCGGGCGCCTTCGACTACATCAGCAAGCCGTTCAACATCGCGGAGGTGCGCGCGACCGTGGCGCGCGCGCTCGCGCGCGACCCGAAGGCGGCCGAGCCGGAAGGGCGCCGCGAGGCGCCGCCGGAAGGGATCATCGGGAGAACGGCCGGCATGCTGGCCGTCTACAAGCAGATCGCATACGCGGCCGATTCGGTCGCGCCGGTGCTCATCCAGGGCGAGAGCGGCACCGGCAAGGAGCTCGTCGCGCGGGCGATTCACACCCACGGCTCGCGCGCCGCGCGGCCGTTCGTCGCCGTCAACTGCGGCGCCATCACGGAGACGCTCCTCGAATCGGAGCTGTTCGGCCACGTGCGCGGCGCCTTCACCGGCGCGGTGGCCGACCGCAAGGGCGTCTTCGAGCAGGCGCACGGCGGCACCGTGTTTCTCGATGAAATCGGCGACATGGCCCCCGCGATGCAGGTCAAGCTGCTGCGCGTGCTGCAGGACGGCGAAATCCGTCCGGTCGGCGGCAACCGCGCGATGCACACCGACGCGCGCGTGGTGGCCGCGACCAACGTCGACCTCGATCGATCCGTCGCCGACCAGCGCTTCCGCCAGGACCTGTACTACCGCCTCAGCGTCATCGTCATCAAGATCCCGGCCCTGCGCGACCGGCGCGAGGACATCCCGCTGCTCATCGAGCAGTTCGTGCGCAACGCGTCGGGCCGGACGGGCCGGCCCGTGTCCATCTCGCCGGAAGCGGTCGTCGCGCTCACGTCGTACCGCTGGCCTGGCAACGTGCGCGAGCTCGAAAACACCATCGAGCGTCTCGTCGTCTTCAGCCGCGGGCGCATCGAGCTGCCCGACATGCCGGACGCGGTGCTCGCGGCGCCGTCGTTCGAGGAACGGATGTTCCAGGACCTTCCGACGCTCGACGAACTCGAACGCCGCTATCTCGTTCACGTGCTCGAAGCGGTGGGCGGCAACCGCTCGCGCGCCGCGGAGGCGCTCGGCATCGATCGCCGCACGTTGTACCGGATGGCCGAACGTCTCGGTGTCGCGCTGAAAGATGAGGCAGAGCGAGCTACCTGAGGAAGCCCGCTTCACACGTGTGTGCCGCGCCGCGCTCAGGCGGCACCGCGACGGTTCACGTTCACGTCGCTTTTCTTCCTCAACGCTTTCAGCGACTTCCGTAAAAAACGCGCCGGTGCGATCCGACAGCGAAACAGGCTGGCGCAAGCCTTGCTCAATCTCGGGGGTAAGGGCATCCGGCCCGCGAAGGGAGTTTGAATGGCGAGGAAAACAATCGCCGCATATCCCGTACGCGACCGGTCCCGCGATGACGAGTCGCTGCTGCTCCGTTCGGCGGAATCGCTCGGCCGCATGATTGGCTCGCTGCAGCGGCAGCTTGACATCGCGACCGGACGTCTCCAGGGAACGAAGCCGAATGGAAAGGCCCGCCGCACGGGCGTGGCAGCGAAACGCAGCGTGAAAGCCACGAGCGGGACCACGACGTCGCGCGGGAGCGCGCGAAAGAAATCGGCGGCGAATCAGGCCGCCGCTCGCAAGAGCGCCAGGAAGCGCTGAGTCCGGAGATCCTGCCGCGGCCGGTATAATCCGCCGCGGCAGGAGATTCCACCCTGTTGTCCCGGCCGCCGCACCGCGCGATCGCGCGGACTCCACACCACATCGCGATTCCACCGATCGAGCACGACCCCGACGTCGTCCGGTCGTTTCTCAGCGACGCGGCACACGTGCCCGGCGGCAGCGCCGAAGGAGTTGTCTTCCCGGCGACGGTTGACGAGGTGGCGGCGGTTGTGGCGTCCGCGGCGCACGTGCTTCCCGTCGGCGCGCAGTCGTCTCTGACAGGAGGCGCGACGCCGCGCGGCGATCTCGTCCTCAGCACGCGTCGGCTGTCGCACATCGACGAACCGGATGATCGAACGATCCGCGTCGGCGCCGGCGTGCCGCTCGCCGAGCTTCAGCGCTTTCTCGCCGCGCGGGGACTCTACTATCCGCCCGCGCCGACCTTCGATGGCGCATTCATCGGCGGCACGATTGCGACCAACGCGGCCGGCCCCGCCACGTTCAAGTACGGCGTCACGCGCCAGTGGGTCAGCGCCATCACCGTCGTCCTCGCCGACGGATCGATTCTCGACCTGGCGCGCGGCGAGGTGCACGCATCCGACAACGGCGTGTTCGAGATCGAGACGATCGGCCGCGGCCTCGTGAAGGTCCCGGCGCCGGCCTACTCCGTGCCGACGCACCTGCCGAAGCTCTCCGCCGGCTACTTCGCCGCCCGCAACCTCGACCTGCTCGATCTGTTCATCGGTTCAGAGGGCACACTGGGCGTGATTGCCGAGGCTGTGATTCGCATCACGCGGCGCCCGTTGCGCTGCGTCGTGCTCGTGGCGTGCGAATCGGAGGGGCAGGCGGTCGCGGTGAGCGCCGGCCTCGCGGGAAGCGGTCTCGACGTGGCCGCCATCGAATACATGGATTCGCGCTCGCTGCAGCTGCTCGACGACGGCGTGTACACGCGGGCGGGCGTATCGCGTCCCTCTCCTGCAGCCACGCTGTTGCTGGTGCAGATCGAAACAGAGGGCGGCCTCGATCCGGCGCTCGCGCGCCTCGACGAGATCCTGCAGGAGAACCGCGTCGCCGGCGATCCCGTGATCGCGCTCCCCGACGACGAACGGACGGCGGCGCGTCTGTTCGAGCTTCGCGAGGCCGTTCCCGCGGCGGTCAACGCGCGCGTCGGGGAAGCAAAGGCACGCGTCGATCCAGGCATCCAGAAGACCGCGGGCGACTTCATCGTTCCCGTCCGCTCGAACGATCGGGCGCTCGCGCTCTATCGCATCGCGTTCGAGCGCCGCCGGCTCGACTACGCCATCTGGGGGCACATCTCGGACGGGAACCTGCACCCGAACCTGATTCCGCGATCGCTCGAGGACGTCGAACAGGGACGGGACGCGCTGCGCGAGATGGCGCGCGGCGTCATCGAGCTCGGCGGCGCGCCCGTCGCCGAACACGGCGTCGGGCGCAATCCGCTGAAGCAGATGTTCTTGCGGGATCTGTACGGCGACGAAGGCGTCGAGCAGATGCGCGCGGTCAAGCGCGCGCTCGATCCCGAGGGCAAGCTCGCGGCGGGCGTTCTGTTCCCGCCGGCGGGGCCTTCCTAGCGCCGCGAGGCGGCTGCCGCGAGGATCAGACCCGCGGCGGCGCCCCACGCGGCGTGAGCGGCGATCATCAGCCCGGTTCGCGCGACAGGGTCGTAGGTGATCGGTTGTCGGACGCCCCACACCGGAAGCCACCCGAGATAGCTCGTCGCCCAGACGCCGAGGCCGAACAGCGCGCCGGCCACCGCGCCCCTCGCGGTCCGGCGCGGTGCGATGGTCGCAAAGACCGCTCCGGTGAACGCCGAGTAGCCGACGTGAAGCGCGAGCGTCAGGTTCTGCATCTCGCGCTCGGAGAGGTCGCCGTGCACGCCGAACTTCACGGCGATGGCCTCCGCGATTTCACGCGGCGGCAGCGGCCGCTGGACTTCACCGCGCAGCCGGTCGTGCAGCGTCTCCATCACAATCGTCATCGGCACGGTTGCGGCGACGCCCGCAGCCGCGCCAGCCAGCACGTTTCTCATGGTCGCCTCCGCAACGCCGGGTCCGCCTTCGCGCCCACGCGGAGCTCGGCGGAACCCGGCCTACATCAAGCCCGGACCTACACCATGAGGCTGACGGCGGTCGCAGCGAGCCCCGCGATCATCAGCCACAGCGGCAACGCACCGGCGTCTCCGCTTCCCGTCCTGTCGGCGTTGATGCGGCCCTGCGCGGTGAACGCGGCGCCGAGCGCGCCGAGCAGCAGCAGCCAGCCGAGGCCGAGGACGATTCGCGAGGGGACGCCGGATGGATGGACGAAGAGGACCGCGAGCGAGGCGATCCAGCCGATCAGCGCCGCGCCCGCGATCAGACGCAGGCGGGCCAGCTCGCGATCGATCGCCTGACGACGCAGCTCGAGCCGAAGCGCTTCCTCCGCGCGCCGGCGCTCCTCCTCGACCTGCGCGCGCTCGAGCTCGAGCCGCGCGTGATCGCGATCGAAGGCTTCCTTCAGCGCCGCGACGACGACATTGGTCAGGCGCGTCTCGATCTGGCCGGCCAGACCCTGCGCGGCGGCGGTTTGCGTCAACGACGTTTCCGGAGGCGGCGCCGGGGGCGCGGTTCCCGCGAATTTACGGGCGGCGTCGCGCAACGCCATCATCGTGTCGTAGGCCCTGAAGAGCGTCGAGAAATTCACCCCATTGACATGTTCAAAACGTGTTCCCTGCCTGCGACCTCAACCATGCGTCGCGGAAGCGCCGCTGCGCGTCGGTGAGCGTCTGACCCGCCTGCTCGGCGGGCACGATTTCCAGGCGGGGGTCCGCAATGACGCGAATTGTGGCGGAGATCGGCTGTCCCCGGCCGCGATGGAGGTAGGTGACCGTCAGCGGCGTTCCGGGCCGCGCACCGCGAATGGCCGCGTCAACCTCGTCCGCGCGCGCGATCGACGTGCCGCCGACCTGCGTCAGCACGTCGTCACGGTCGAGGCCCGCTTGATACGCAGGCGTTCCGGCCGGAACCGCCGACGCGATGCGGACGCCTGCGGGCCCATCCTGCAGGTGAAGCTCGCCCGCGAAGCCGTATTGGGGGGTGCGCGGCCTCAGCACGAGCCCCGCGTCGGCGAGCAGCTTCGCGTAGTTCACGACGTCGTGTCCCTGGATGTAGCGCGCGAAGAAGTCGTCGGCGAACGCGGCATCGCCCGAGACCTCGCCGAGCACCGCTTTCGCGTCGGCCACCGTGTAGGGCCGATCGACGTATCCCGGCGCGCGGCCGCCGGGCTTGCCGAAGCGCTGCCACATCGCGCGCATGAAATCGTCCAGCGTCACCCTGCTGCCGGTGCGCTCGCGCAGCGTCAGGTCGAGACCGAGGGCAATCGATTCGCCCCACGTGTAGTACGAGATGAACGTGTTCTCGAAGTCGGTTCGATCGATGGCGGAGGCCGCATCGACAAACGGCGCCATCTGGCTCATCTCCTCCGCCGTACGGACCTGGCGGCCCGGGCTGAAGGTGACGGTGTTGACGGCCGACGCGAGCGTCGCCGCGAATTCCGCGAGCCGCGTGAGCCCGGCGCGCTGCAGCGCGAGCGGTCCGTAGTAGTTGGTGAAGCCTTCGGCCAGCCACAGCTCGCCGGACATGTTCGCCTCGTCGAAATTGAACGGCTCGAGCGACTTCGGCCTGATGCGCTCGACGTTCCACGAGTGAAAGAACTCGTGGGCGACGGTGCTCAGCAGTCCGGCCCGATTCCCCCTGACGGACGAGGACGACGTGACGATGGTACTGTTGCGATGCTCCATCCCGTCGCCGTTGTTCCACGGCAGGTAGTCCGCGATGAACGTGTAGGTGCCGCCGTCGTACGGCGCAAACTCGCCGTAGACGCCGCGCTCCTCGCGAACGATCTTCTCGACGTCGCGGGCGAAGCCGTCCAGTTCGCCCTCGTCACCGTCGTGATGAACGGCCAGGCGGAACGTCGGCTCGCGTGCGCCGTCGCGCACGGTGAACGTGCGCAGCGCGTGCGCGCTGAGCTCCGAGGGGCTGTCCATCAGGTACTGCAGGTTGGGAGCCGTGAACGTCTGCGCGTCGGCGCCGGGAAACAGTTGCGTCGACACGCGCCACGCGGTGCCGGTGGGCGGTTCGAAGCGGACCGTCACCGGGCGCTCCTCGAGGCCACGCGCCCACATCAGCGCGGCGGGCATGTTGATGTGCGCGTGCGCCGGGTCGACCGAGAGGTACGTGCCGTCGGTGCGGTCGCCGAAGACGCGATAGCTGACGCGAACGCCCGCCGGGTGGTCGGCAATCACCCATTGATGCGGCGTCGTGTGCGTCACGCGCAGCGCCGCGCCAGCCGCGTCCGTGACGTGCAC
>Ga0075434_100006989_pt1 | contig 10404 bp, 8 predicted proteins | sample RhiMethybrSRZTD3_FD_75298 | JGI IMG/M metagenome (GOLD analysis project Ga0075434, IMG submission 75298) | Populus rhizosphere microbial communities from Tennessee, USA - Rhizosphere MetaG P. TD hybrid SRZTD3 | ecosystem: Host-associated > Plants > Roots > Rhizosphere > Soil | place: USA...
GGCCACACCGACCGGGAGCCGCCCGGCGGCGATCGGCCGCGTCCGCTTGCGCGGATCCAGGCCGTCCCGCTCGCGGTCGGCGACGTCGTTGACCAGATAGATCGCGCCCGAGAGCCCGCAGAAGATCGCGAACGCCGCCAGCGCGGTCCACGCGGCGCCGGTGAACAGGCGCTGCGCGAAAATCAGGCCCGCGAATACGAACAGATTCTTCACCCACTGGCGCGGGCGCATCGAGACCACGATCGCTCCCAGCATCTTCACTTACGCTCTGAGGCCGCTGGAGTCGGAGGCGCCGGGGGTGGCGGGCGGGAGGGGTCGAGAGGACCACGCGGCACGCGTGCGCTGCTCCGCGGCGGCTGGGCTCCACCCGGGCGCTCGGGCGTCCGCTGCCCCTTGGCGGGAACGGGTCCCTTCGACCCCTCCCGCCCGCCACCCCCGGCGCCCCCGGTTTCGCGGCTTCGGAGCATGGCGAGGCGTTGCACGCGAGGTGGCGCGCGGCGACGCCCAGCCTGCGGACGATGCGCTGTTCGACCGTTCTCGCACTTAGAGGCGGATGATGTGGGGCGCGGGAGGCAACGGGCCGGTCGCGTTGCGCGTGTCGATCACGAGGGGGGCTTCGCGGACGATCGTCGCCCAGTCGTAGCTGGCGTGGGCGGTCAGGATCAGTACCACGTCGCGCGAGGCGAGCGCCGCTGATTCCCACGTGACCGATTTCATGGCGCGGGTGCCGACCGTCACCGACGGCACATACGGGTCGTGATATTCGGCGATTGCGCCCTTGGCGAGGAGGCCCTCGATGATCTCGAGCGCGGGCGAGTCACGCACGTCGGCGACGCCGGCCTTGTAGGCGACGCCCAGTACCAGGATCCGCGCACCGCGCACGGCCCGGCTCCGATCGTTGAGCGCGTCGGCGACCATCTGCACGACGTACTCGGGCATCCGCCGGTTGATCTCGTCCGCGAATGTGATGAAGCGCGGCTCGTATCCTTCGAGTCGCACCTTCCACGACAGATAGTGCGGATCGGACGGCAGGCAGTGACCGCCGAGGCCGGGACCGGGATAGAACGGCATGAAGCCGAAGGGCTTTGTCGACGCAGCCGCGATCACTTCCCACACCGAGAGGCCGAGGCGCCGGCACATGATCGCGAACTCGTTGACGAGCGCGATGTTGACCGAGCGGAATGTGTTCTCGAAGAGCTTCACCATCTCGGCCGTCTCGGGCCCCGAGACGGGGACCACCTGCGGCGCGACGCGCGCGTACAGCATCATCGCGAGCTCCCGGCACGCCTCGGTCGCACCGCCGACCACCTTGGGAATGTCGCGCAAGGTGAAGCGGCGATTGCCCGGGTCGATCCGCTCGGGCGAGAAGGCCAGGAAGACATCGCGCCCCACGACGACGCCCTTCGCCTGGAAGCGCGGCGCGAGCACCTCCCGCGTCGTGCCCGGGTAGGTCGTTGACTCGAGCACGACCAGCTGGCCCGGCCGGATGATGGCAGCGACGGCGTCGGCCGCCGCCACGATGAAGGAGATATCCGGCTCCTTCGACTTGCCGAGCGGCGTCGGCACGCAGATGACGATCGCGTCAGCGTCCTTCAGCGCTCCCACGTCGTCGTGAGCGCTGAGGCGGCCGTCTCGCACCAGACGCGCCAGGGGCTCGGCCGGCACGTCCTCGATGAAGCTCGTGCCGGCGCGGATGGCGGCGACTCGACGTGCGTCGAGATCGACGCCGATCACGGTCGCGCCCGACTCGGCGAACGCAACAGCCAGGGGCAAGCCGACGTACCCGAGGCCGATCAGTCCCACGATCGGGCTCGCGGCCAGGCGCTGCTTGAGGGTCGCGGCGGCGGAGGTCACAGACGCTCGCATGCGCGGCGCACACCCGCCACGACGCGTTCGACCTCCTCGTCGGAGAGCTCCGCGAAGCACGGCAACGACAGGACCTCGCGTGACGCGCGCCAGGCTTCCGGCCAGCGCCGCTCGGCGCCGCCGCCGAACATCGGCTGATCGGGGACCGACCGGGGGTAATACACCGCGGTCGAGATCCCGTCGTCGGCCAGGAGCTTCGCGAGCGCGTCTCGCTGCGAGTGTCGCACCGTGAAGAGATGGTACACGTGACGCGCCTTGGGGGCCTCGGCCGGAAGCGTGAGATCGAGGCCCGCGAGCCCCTTGTGGTACATACCGGCGATCCGCCGGCGTGCCGTCGTCCACTCCGCCAGGCGCCGGAGCTTGACGCGCAAGAACGCCGCCTGCAGCTCGTCGAGGCGACTGCAGTAGCCGAGCTCGACGTGCTCGTAGCGGCCGCTGTCCCCGTGGTGCCGGAGCTTCGCGATCCGCTCGGCCACGTCCTGGCGTCCGGTCACCACCATGCCGCCGTCACCGCACGCCCCGAGGTTCTTGGTCGGATAGAACGACAGGCATGCGGCATCGCCCCAGGCCCCGACGGGCTTTTCGGCCCACGCGCCGCCGATGGCCTGAGCCGCGTCCTCGACCACGGCCAGCCGATGCGCGCGCGCCAGCTCGAGCACGCGATCCATCGGCGCCGACAGCCCGTAGAGATGGACAGGCATGATCGCGCGCGTGCGCGGTGTGATCGCGCGCTCGGTGGCCGCGAGATCGAGCGCGTACGTCGCCGGATCGATATCGACGAAGACCGGCGTGGCGCCGGTCATCATGATCGTGGTCGCTGACGCGACGAACGAGAACGCCGGCGTGATGACCTCGTGTCCGGGCCCGACACCGAGCGCGCTCAAGGTCAGGCGCAGCGCGTCCGTGCCGGAAGCGACGCCGAGCGCCCAGGGCACGCCGCAGAGCGCGGCCAGCTCCTGCTCGAGCGCCTTGCCCTCGGGGCCGAGCACGAACTGGCTCGAGTCGATCACGCGCGCGGAGGCGGCGAGCAGCTCGGCGCGGAGCGCCGCGTGCTGGCGGGTCAGGTCGATGAACGGAATCATTTGAACCTCGGGTCCGAGTCCGTCCCGCCCGCTCCGACCCGGGTGCTCAGGACGTTCCCGAGCCCGAGCAGGTTGAGCGAGAAGCGGAACTCGTTGTCTGGGTTCTTGCCGGGTCGATCGGGGGCGCGCCGGATGTAGTCGAGGCTCAGCGCCCAGCAGTCGAACCTGATGTCCACGCCGTAGCGGCTCTCGACGACGCTGGTCGTCCTGATGTCCCAGTTCGTTTTCACCCGGCCGAACAGGAAATTGCGCCAGAGCTCCACCGTGGCCGCCCCCTGGAGAAAGTTGGTGGACTGGTTCGACGGCGGCCCGTTGCCCGGGTTGAAGGTGCCCGGGATCTGCACGAAGTACGGGATGATCACCTGGGGCATACGAAGGTAGCGCGTGCCGACGCTCCCCACGAGTCGCGGGATGTCCAGGGTCACATCGGTCGTATAGGCCTGCAGCCCGTCCCCGGTGACGTTGTAGCTCGCGTCGCCGTGAAACCTCAGCATCTTGCTCGGCTGGATCGTGAGATCGCCGGCGACGTTGCCGAAGTTCTGAGCTTCCATGTCATAGGCGCTGGCCACCACGAGCTTGAACAGATCGAGGCGGTCTGCTTCCGTGCCCTCGGGAGCGACCGTGCGCCCCCGGATCCGGTTGGTCAAAGAATACTCGAACCAGTTCGCCTCGGGAATCCGGTCCGTTTGATTCGTCCAGAGGGGCAGGCTGTAGAAGTTATGCCCGATGATCCGGATGTAGTGCACGTGCGGCTCGATCGTGTGCAAGAGCCGGTCCAGACCATTCCAGCCGCCGACCTCGTAGACGCGCGCCGCGCGGCTCTCGGCGTCGGCTCCGTACTCGAACAGCTCGCGGACGCGCGGCTCGCCGTTGGTGTCCTCAATCGCCGGGCCGCCGGCCACCGGAGCGTGGACGCCGGTGACCGTCGTGCTGTAGGCGGTGATGCGTCCACCCACGAAGGGCGTGACGGTCGCGTAGCCCTCGATCGGGATTGGCCGCGAGACCACGGGATGCACATCGAAACGGGCTCCCTCGGAGCCGACCCAGCGGAAGAACTCCACGAGACTCGTGTCCACCTGATAGAGCGCCCCCGGCACTCCCGGCAGGTTCGTACGGACGCCGCTGAGCGTGAGCTCCGGCACCCGCTGCAGCTCGATGGGTCGCACCGTCGTCAGGTCCTGATACCAGTAGAGGCGGCTTACGAAGTTCCAGTTCGTCCAGGTCTTGGTGAGAAACAGATTCGACTCCGCGCGCTGAGCGGAGCGCGTCTGCAGCGAGGTCTCGTAGTCCCGGAGCACCTGGTCGTCGGATACGGCGTTGAGGTCGCCGCGGAGCGAGAGCCCCGGCGCGATCTGCCAGTCGTGCTTGATGCTCCCGAATCCGCGAAGCTCGCCGTCCTTGAAGACCTCGTCGGCGAAGAACCCGTAGAGCTTGCCGCGCTGGTCCTGCGATATGACGTAGCGATACTCGAGCTGTCCGCCGAAACCGCGCTTCTGGTAGGCATCGAAGGTGCCGGTGGCGTCCTGACTGTCCGAGATCGCCCAGAAGAACGGGATCTCGGCGAAGAATCCCTTCTTGGTCGAGGTCCCGAACTGCGGCGGGAGAAAGCCCGACTGCCGGTCCTTTCGGATGGCTCCCGCGAAGAACGGAAAGTACGGGATGACCGGGAGCGATTTGACCCAGAACGAGACGTGCCAGCCGTAGACGAAATCCTCGAGGTCGGCCGTTCCGTCGCCGAGGTGAAACGACCACGACGGGGGCTCGTCCTCGCAGGTCGTGAAGACACCGTGGCGGACCTGATACACACTATCGCCCACGCGCTCCAGGCGCTCGCCCGTGAGACGGTAGTAGGGCGCCGCGTGCACCTCACCCTGGTAGATGACGCCCGTGCCGGTCTTGATGTTGTACTCGATACGCTGACCGGTGAGTCGATCGTCGCCGTCGTAGAAGATCGCCCGCCCGACCGCCACGGCGTCGCCCGATTCGCGATTGATCTCGACGCGATCGGCGAGCAGCCGTCCCGTGCCGCGCGTGACCTCGACGTTGCCGGTCGCCACCAGCAGGTTATCGGGGCCGATTTGCTCGAAGTGGTCCGCGACGACCGAGACTTCGTTGCCCGATATCTGAACTTTCCTTTGGCTCTGAGCGGAAGCGGGCTGATTCTGAGCGGGAGTCGGAGTCTGCGTCTGAGCGCGGGCGGGCTGGGAGGCGACCACCGACGCGACGCTCGCGAGAAAGAGCAAGACGATCGAAGCCCGAGCCCGCGTCATGAAAGTCGGGAGCGCCCCCGTCAGAAGGGAAGACCCATGCTAGCAGTCTCCTTTTCCAGCGAGCAAGGTTTATCGCTCCCGGCCAGATAGCGCAGCACGTCGCCGATCAAGAACAGCGAGCCCGCGACACAGATCACCGGAGTCGTCGCGGTTCGCCCCGCGCGCTCGAGCGCCTCGACCGGCGAGCCGGCGGTCTCGACGTGCCTGACCGCGGCCGGCACGAGGGCTCTGAGCGAGTCGGGCGTGGTAGCGCGCGGGCTCGGCGGCGCGACGAGGACGAAGCGGTCCGCGAGCGGCGCGAGCGCGGCGACGATGCCCGCGGCGTCCTTGTCGGCCAGGATGCCCAGCACGAACGTGATCGGCGCCTGGCCGAAGACGTCGCGCAGCGAGACGGCGAGCGCGTGGGCGCCGGCCGGATTGTGCGCACCGTCCAGTACCAGAAAGCCCTGCCGGCGCCGCATGACTTGAAAGCGGCCCGGCCACCAGGCGCGGGCCAGCCCGTCACGAATCGCGGCTTCGCCGGCGCCGAGCTCGCGCGCGGCAGCGACCGCGAGCAGCGCGTTGGACGGCTGATAGCTCCCGGGCATGGCGAGCTCGAGCCCGGTCAGCGACCAGCCCGGCCCGGCGCACGTCAGCCGCTGGCCGTCGGGCCCGCGACCTTCCACGGAGACCGACAAGTCGCGGCCTTCGAGCAGCAGCGGGACGCCGACTGCGCCGGCGCGCGCCGCGATCACGCGCGCGGCGGCCGGCGCCTGCGCGGCGGAGATCGCGACGCCGCTGCGGATGATCGCCGCCTTCTCGGTCGCGATCGCCTCGATGGTGTTGCCGAGCACCGCCTGATGGTCGAGGTCGATCGGCGCGAGCACGGCGACCTCAGGGGTTCCCACCGTCGTCGCATCGAGGCGACCGCCGAGACCGACCTCGAGGACGGCGACGTCGACGGCCTCGCGCGCGAAATGGTCGAGCGCCAGCGCCGTCGTCGCCTCGAACGTCGACGCGTCGAGACGCGCGACGAGAGTCCCGAGCGCCTCGACGCCGTCGACCACGCCGTCTTCCGGGATCGCCTCGCCGTCGACGCGGATGCGCTCGCGAAACGACACCAGGTGCGGCGAGGTGTAGAGGCCGACCCGGTGCCCGGCGGATTTCAGGATCGCGGCGAGCATCGCCGACACGGAGCCTTTGCCGTTGGTGCCGCCGACCTGGACCAGCCGGTAGCGCTGCTCGGGGCGGCCCAGCGCGTCGAGAAGCCCCTCGATCCGCTCGAGGCCCGGGCGCATGCCCGCGTGCTCGCCGCCCCGGAGTGCCTGCAGCCGGGCGACGGCTTCGGCGTACGTCACGAAGAGGCTACCCCGATCGGGGTGGCTCGGCGGCGAAGAAGGCGAGGACGCGGCGGAGCGTCTCCTTGAGGTCGCGGCGCTCGACGATCATGTCGAGCTGCCCGTGCGCCAGCAGGAACTCCGAGCGCTGAAATCCTTCCGGCAACGGCTGCCGGATCGTCTCGGCGATGACCCGAGGTCCGGCGAAGCCGATCAGCGCGCGCGGCTCGGCCATGATGACGTCGCCGAGCATCGCGAAGCTCGCGGTGACACCGCCGGTCGTCGGATCGGTCAGGATCGAGATGTACGGCAGCCCCGCCGCGGCCAGCCGCTCGAGCGCGGCCGACGTCTTGGCCATCTGCATGAGCGAGAGGATGCCTTCCTGCATCCGCGCGCCACCGGAGGCCGAGACGATCAGGACCGGCAGGTGCTTGTCGATCGCGAGCTCGATCGCGCGGGCGAGCTTCTCGCCGACGACCGAACCCATGCTGCCGCCGAGAAAACCGAACTCGAACACGGCGAGCACCGCCGGTTGACCGCCGATCGACGCGAGGCCGCAGACGACCGCCTCGTCGGTCGATGTTTTCTGGGCGGCGGCGCGGACGCGCTCGCGGTACTTCTTGGTGTCCTTGAAGTTCAGCGGATCGGTCGTCGTCAGCGCGGTCTCGCGCTCCTCGAACGATCCGGCATCGGCCAGCTGGCTGATCCGCTCGCGGGCGGAGATCCGGAACGGATAGTGGCACTTCGGGCACACGCGCCCGCCGCGCTCCACCTCGGCCCGGTAGATGATCTCCTTGCACGAGTCGCACTTGATCCACAGGCCTTCGGCGATGATGACCTTGCTGCCGCTCGACTCCTCTTTGCGCTTGAACCAGGCCACCGTGACCTACCTCCTCGCCTGGATGGGAGACGTCGGGAGAGGCTCGCGCAGCGGCGCCTTGAGCTCGGCGATGAACTTGCCCACGTCCTCGACGAGGGTGGGCGAGCCGGCGCGCGACTCGACGAGACGAACGATCGCCGAGCCGACAGCCGCGCCGTCGGCGACCCGGCCCACCGTCGCCACCTGCGCGGGCGTGCTGATCCCGAAGCCGACGCACACCGGTATCGCGGTCTGGCGGCGGATGGTCGCGATCTGCGTCGCCATGTCGACCGGCAGCTGCTGGCGCTCACCGGTCACGCCGGTGAGCGACACGACGTAGATGAACCCGCGGCTCTTCCGCGCGATCAGACGCACGCGCGCCACGGTCGAGGTCGGCGCGACCATGTAGACCAGGTCGAGGCCGGCCGCGGCCGCTTCGGCTCCGAGCGGATCGCTCTCTTCGGGGGGCAAGTCCACGACGATCGCACCGTCGACACCCGCGTCGACGGCCGTGCGGGCGAATGCCTTCAGGCCGAACGCGAGCACGGGGTTGTAGTACGTGAGCAGGACGATGGGCACCTCGACCTCGGCGCGCAGCCCGGCGACGGTCTCGAGCACCCGCGCCACCGTCGCGCCGCCGGCGAGGGCGCGCGTGCCGGCGCGCTGGATCACCGGCCCATCGGCCAGGGGGTCCGAGAACGGCACCCCGAGCTCGACGACGTCGGCTCCACGGCGCGCGGCCTCGATCACGAGCCGGCGCGTGTCGGCGAGCGACGGGTCGCCGGCCGTGAAGTAGGGCAAGAGCGCGCGCTCGCCGCGGGCACGGAGCCGAGCAAAGGTCTCGTCGAGGCGGCTCATCCGATCTGCTTCCCGAGCGCCTTGGCGACCACGTGAACGTCCTTGTCTCCCCGGCCCGAGAGACCGATCACGATCGTCTTCGTGCGCGGCAGGGTCTTCGCCAGCTTCATCGCGTGGGCGACGGCGTGGGCCGACTCGAGCGCCGGCATGATCCCCTCGAGCCGCGTCAGCGACTCGAATCCCTCGAGCGCCTCGGCGTCGGTGACCGAGACGAACTCGAAACGGCCCGCGTCGCGATAGTAGGCGTGCTCGGGTCCGACCCCGGGATAGTCGAGACCCGCCGAGATGGAGTGCGCGGTCGCGATCTGCCCGTCGTCGCTCTGGAGCAGATAGCTCATGCAGCCGTGGAGCACGCCGACGGCGCCGGCGCTCATCGACGCGCCGTGCCGGCCGGTCGAGATCCCTTCCCCGCCCGGCTCGACACCGATGATCCGCACCTTGCGGTCGTCGATGAACGGATGAAAGAGCCCGATGGCGTTCGACCCGCCGCCGACGCACGCGACCAGCACGTCCGGGAGCTTCTTCAAGCGCGCGCGCGCCTGCCGGCGCGCCTCTCGGCCGATCACCGAGTGGAGGTCGCGCACCATCACCGGGTACGGATGCGGGCCGAGCGCGGAGCCGAGCAGATAGTACGTCGTCCGCACGTTGGTGACCCAGTCCCGCAGCGCCTCGTTGATCGCGTCCTTCAAGGTGCGGCTGCCGGACTCGACCGAGATCACGCGCGCCCCGAGCAGGCGCATGCGGAAGACGTTGAGCGCCTGGCGCTCGACGTCCTGGGCGCCCATATACACCTCGCACTCGAGCCCCAGCAGCGCCGCGGCGGTCGCGGTCGCCACGCCGTGCTGGCCGGCGCCGGTCTCGGCGATCACCCGCCGCTTGTTCATCCGCGCGGCCAGCAGCGCCTGCCCAAGCACGTTGTTGATCTTGTGCGCGCCGGTATGACAGAGGTCCTCGCGCTTGAGGTAGATGCGCGCCCCGCCGCACTGCTCGCTGAGCCGCTCGGCGAAGTAGAGCGGCGTCGGCCGCCCGGCGTAGTCCTGGAGCAGGCCCGCGAGGCGGCGCTGGAACTTGCGATCGCGCTTCGCCGACGCCCACGCCTGCTCGAGCTCGATCAGCGGCGCCATGAGCGTCTCGGGGACGAAGCGCCCGCCGAAGCGGCCGAAGTGTCCGCTCGCGTCCGGAAGCGTCCGCTTCATCGGGCGCCCTTGGCCTCGGCCACGAATCGCCACACCTTGTCTGGATCCTTGCGGCCCGGCTGCGCCTCGACGCCCGAGTTCACGTCGACCGCGTACGGGTGCGCGGTCGCGATCGCGCGGGCGACGTTCTCGGGTGTGAGGCCGGCCGACAGGATGATCCGCCACCGCGCATTCGCTAGATCGCGGGCGATCGACCACTCGATCGGCTGCCGCGCCTCGCCTTCGCTCCATCGCGCGGCGCTGTCGAGCAGGAGAGCAGCCGCGTGGTTGCGATACTGCAGGAACTTCACGCTCGGAGTGAACGGCGGCATGCCGCCGAGATCATCCGACGGCGCCGGGAGCTTGACCGTCTTGATCACCGGCACCGAGTAGCCTTCGAGGTCCTCCGGCTTCTCGTCGCCGTGGAACTGCAAGGCGCCGAGACCGCACGCATCCACGATCGACTTGATATGACCGGCCGAGTGATCCCAGAAGATGCCGACCGTGGTCACGAACGGCGGCAGCGCGCGAACGATCGGGGCCACCTGCGCGGGTGTCACGAAGCGCGGCGTGTTCTCGACGAAGATGAAGCCGAGCGCGTCGGCGCCGGCCTCGACAGCCGTCTTCGCGTCCTCGAGGTTGGTGATGCCGCAGATTTTTACTCGGGTCATTGTTGAATGGGTGGGGCGAGACGCCCCCCCCATTTCCCCCCCGGCTCGCGTGGCGACGGTGCACTGGGTACCCCCGGCTCGCGTGGCGGCGGCGCACTGGGTACCCCCGGCTCGCGTGGCGGCGGCGCACTGGGTACCCCCGGCTCGCGTGGCGACGGCCCACTGGGTACTGCCCGCGACGCGGGGCGGGCTGCGGTGCCCATTAGCAGTCCACCAAGGTCAGCTCACGCAGCTTAGCGGGGACGTCCGGGGCGCGGACGAGGCCTTCGCCGACGAGGACGGCGTGGGCGCCGGCGGAGACCACCCG
>Ga0075434_100006992_pt1 | contig 10402 bp, 6 predicted proteins | sample RhiMethybrSRZTD3_FD_75298 | JGI IMG/M metagenome (GOLD analysis project Ga0075434, IMG submission 75298) | Populus rhizosphere microbial communities from Tennessee, USA - Rhizosphere MetaG P. TD hybrid SRZTD3 | ecosystem: Host-associated > Plants > Roots > Rhizosphere > Soil | place: USA...
GAGGCGATCGAGCCCGGGATCGCGTTCCGCGCCGATTCGGCGCGCACCGAGTTCCGGATCGCAGCCACCGACTACGTCGAGGCGCTAGTGATGGGCCGGCTGATCGACGCGCTGCGTCGCGAGTCGCCCCACGTGCGGTTGCGGCTGGTGCGGCCGGGGCGCGTCCTGGCGCCGCCCGAGGACGCGCTGCGGGCGGGCGAGGTCGACCTCGCGCTCGGGCTGTTCGGCACGCCCGCGAGCCCCATGCCGGACCTGCTCTCGGCGCAGCTCTTCCGCGACCGACTGGTGGGCGTGGTGCGGGCGGGCCATCCGGGCGTGGGAGCGAGGCTCACGCTCAAGCGGTTCATCGCGCTTCCGCAGATCCGCGTGGTCTACCTGGCGGCCGGGGGCGCCGGGCTCGTGGACTCGGTGCTGGCGAGCCGCGGGCTCGAGCGCCGCGTGGCGCTCACCGTCTCGAACCTCGTGACCGTTCCCGCGATCGTCCAGTCTTCGGACCTGCTGGGGGTGGCGCCGGAGCGCCTGGCGCGCTCCTGGGCGCGCGCCCGGTCGCTCAAGATCCTCGACCTGCCGGTGCCGCTCCCAGACATGCACCTCACGATGGTGTGGGACGAGCGCCGCGGTGGCCACGGTGCGAACGAGTGGCTGCGCGACGCGATCGTGCGCGCGATCGGGGAGCGGCGCCCGAGCGGACCGCCCGCGCCGGTGCGGGCCGCCGCGCACGTTTGGTAGGCTCCCCGCTCGGCAGCAGCCACACTCACGACCGGAGGCACTCCATGCAGAAGATCACGCCGTTCCTGTGGTTCGACGCCAACGCCGAAGAGGCCGTGAAGCAATACGTCTCGATCTTTCCGAACTCGAGGATTCTCTCGATGTCGCGCTACGGCGACTCCGGGCCCGGCCCCAAGGGCCAGGTGATGACCGTGTCGTTCGAGCTCGCGGGCCAGCGCTTCACCGCGCTCAACGGCGGGCCGCAGTACAAGTTCACCGAGGCGATTTCGCTGATGGTGAACGTCGAGACCCAGGCCGAGCTCGACGACATCTGGAACCAGCTGCTGCAGGGCGGAGGCCAGACGCAGGCGTGCGGCTGGCTCAAGGACCGCTACGGGCTGTCGTGGCAGGTCGTCCCCACCATCCTGTTCGACCTCATGCAGGACAAGGATCCGGCCAAGTCGAAGCGCTTCATGGAGGCGATGCTCAAGATGGTGAAGCTGGATATCCAGGCGCTGAAGGACGCGCACGCGGGGCGGTAGAAGCCGCCCCGCGCGCCCTCGAATCGACTCGAGATGCAGCGTGCAACCCGCTGCGTCTAAAGCACCTTCCCTCAGCGCGTCGCTGCGCTGCGCTCCGCCACCGGCGCCGTCCCCTCCACGCCGGACGCGCTCGCCGCCGCATACACCGGCCGGCACCATTCGCGATGCTTCGCGACCCGGCCCGACACGGTGTCCATGTAGCGCGCGCGCAACCCTGTCGCCACCGGACCGACCTGCCCGTTCCCAATCGGGCGATGGTCGACGCGGGTGACGGGGGAGATCTCGGCGCCAGTCCCGGTCAGGAATACCTCGTCCGCGAGATAGAGCTCGGTGCGGTCGATCGAGCGCTCGATCACGGTGCGGCCCAGGTCGTCGCGCAGCAGCTGCATCACCGTCGCGCGGGTGAACCCTTCGAGCACGTCGTCGGTAATGGGTGGCGTCACGACCACTCCGCCCCGCAACATGAAGACATTCTCCACCGAGCCCTCGCACACGTGACCGTGGTCGTTGAGCAGAATCGCTTCGTCGAACCCGGCCAGCACCGCGTCGGTCTTCGCCAGGGCCGAGTTCACGTACGAGCCCGCCAGCTTTCCGCGGGCGGGAATCTGGTTGTCGGATACGCGCGTCCACGACGAGATCGCGACGTGGATGCCGTTTTCCTTTCCGATGTACGAGCCGAACGGCACCGCCGCCATCCCCACCACCGGCGTGAGATTGTGGAGGCGCACGCCGATGCTCTGGTCGCCGTAGAAGGCGATCGGCCGGATGTAGACGTTCTCGCGGTAGCCCTCTGCGCGCAGCAGCTCGATCAGGCCGGCGGTGAGCTGGGCCGGCGTGAAGGGGAATTCCATGCGCAGCAGGCTCGCCGACTCGCAGAAGCGCCGGAAGTGGTCCTCGGGGCGGAACACGAAGAGCTGGCGCTCTTCCGCGTTCCAGTAGCCGCGCAGGCCGGCGAAGAATCCGGTCCCGTAGTTGAGCCCGTGGGTGAGCAGGCCGAACGACGCATCGCGATACGGCACCACGCGGCCGTCGCGGAACGCCCAGTTGGGGAGCGGCGGCGGTGTCGTGCGATCCAGTTTCCGGTCCAATTTCTTGTCCATGGCTATGTCCTCCTTGCCCCGATTTACTGCGTGCGCCATCCATCGTACGGGAGTAGCATGGGGCCAATGCAATATCCAATCTCGACAAAGTGGACTGATCGATGACCCGGACCTCGTTCTTGGGCCTCCTGAGCGAGTGGCCGCGCGGGGAGGGCCCGCGCTATCAGCGACTGGCCGGTGCGATCCGCGCGGCGATCGAGCGCGGCGAGCTCGCGGCCGGGGCGCGGCTGCCGGCCGAGCGCGTGCTCGCGCGCTGGCTCGAAGTGAGCCGCACCACGGTGGTCATGGCCTACCACCTCCTGGGGCGCGAGGAGTGGCTCGAGAGCCGGCGCGGCAGCGGCACGACCGTGCGCCGCAGCCCGGCACGCGCGCTGGCGGCGCGGTCGGGCGCCGCCGCCGTGCTGTCGGGTCGCAACGTCGTGTTCCGCGGCCTGGTCGAGCGCACCGGAGCGGAGATCGAGTTCCTGGGCGCTCACTTCGACGGCCTGCCCAAGGTGTTCGACGCCGCGTGGAAGGAGGCGCGTGCCGATCTCGCCGTGCTGTTGCGCGGGCACGGCTACGTGCCGCTCGGCCTGCCCGAGCTGCGTGTCGCGATCGCGCGGCACCTCGAGCGCTCGGGGCTCCCGACCCGCCCCGAGCAGGTGCTGGTCACGAGCGGCGCGCAGCAGGCGATCACGCTGATCGCCAACCTGCTGATCGAGCCCGGCGATTCCGTGGTGGTCGAGGACCCGACCTACCTGGGCGCGATCGACGCGTTCACCGCATACGGCGCGCGGCTCACCGGCGTGCCGTTCGGCCCCGATGGGCTCAGCGTCGAAGCGCTGCGCGAGGTGGTGGCGCGCACCGCGCCGCGGGTCGTCTACCTGATCCCGACCTGCCACAATCCCACCGGCGACGTGCTCCCCGACACCGCGCGGCGCGCGGCGATGCGGGCGCTCGAAGGCCAGAGCCCGGTCGTGATCGAGGACATGACGCTCGCCGACCTCACGCTCGCGCCCGCCGCTCCGCCGCCGCTCGCCGCCTTCACGCGCTCCGTCACCACGCTCACCGTCGGCTCGCTCAGCAAGCTCTTCTGGGGGGGCTTGAGGGTGGGATGGATCCGCGGCCCCGAACCGCTGGTCGCGCGGCTCTCGCGCCTCAAGGTGGTCTCGGACCTGAGCGGCTCGCTGGTGTCGCAGGCGGTGGCCGCGCGCGTCCTCCACCGCGCGCGCGAGCTCGCGGCGACCCGGCGCGCGCAGGTGCGCACTCACCTCGAGCACGCCACGCGGTTGCTCCGGAAGCACCTGCCCGAATGGTCGTGGCGCACGCCGGCCGGTGGTCTCTCGCTGTGGCTCCGCATGCCGTCCGGCAATGCATCGGAGCTGGCCGCGCTCGCGCTCGCGCGCGGCGTGGCGATCGTCCCCGGAAACGTGAACTCGCCCGAGGGACGCTGGCCGGATCACGTGCGGCTCCCGTTCGCGGCGGAGCCCGCACGCATGGAAGAGGGCATCCGCCGGATCGCGGCGGCGTGGTCGGAGTGTGCGCCCGGCGGTCGCGCCCGGCGTCGCGCGGTCGGCGTGCTGGTCTGATCGCTGAAGCGCTACACCGGGAGTCGCAGCGCCGCCCGGCCCGCGATGGTACGCTCACGCCATGGCATCGCCCGACACCCAGCGCCCCGCCGAAGTCAAAGACGCGATGCGCGCCTTCTACGCATCCGAGGCCGGCGACCGCGATTCCGAGGAATGGCTGCGGCAGGGCGGTTCGGCGCGCGTGCCCGAGCCCCCCGCCGCGCACTACTTCATCGACCGCAAAGTCGAGGCCGCCGTGGCGCTGGCCGCGGCGCCCGCTTCGAGCCGCGTGCTCGAGGTGGGCTGCAGCTTCGGCCACATGACGTTCCTGCTCGCCGAGCGCTTCCGCGACGTGACCGCGGTGGATCTCTCCGCCGAGAGCATCGCGCTCGCGTCGCGCCGCGCGCGCCATTACGGAGTATCGAACGTGCGTTTCCTCGAGGCCGACGCCGAGCGCCTCGAGCGCTTCCCGACCGGCGAGTTCGACCTGGTGTTCTCGTTCTCGACGCTGCGCTTCTGCCCGCGCCCCGCCGCCGCGCTGAGCGAGTCGTTCCGCGTGGTTGCCGCCGGCGGCCGGGTGGTGGTGGACGTCCCCAACCGGAACTGCCCGTGGTACGGGCCGATCAAGCGCGCGGTCGGCATCCGCGCGCACATCCACGACCAGCTGTTCGGCCGCGGCGAGATCGAGTCGCTGATGCGGGAGGCCGGATTCGAGAACGTGAGGTCGCGGCACATCCTCTTCACCACGAAACGCATGCCCTCTGTCCTGCTGCCGCTGTCGCGGCTCGCGGACCGCGCGCTCGAGCCGCTGCCCGGCATCCGCGGCTTGAGCGGCATCATCATGGCCGGAGGACGAAAACCTGCCTGCGGTTGAGGTGATCTGGCCGCCCTTCCCGTATCGGGCGGGGTTCTGCATCACGGACGACACCGATGCCGCGACGCTGGAGAGCGTCCGCGCGGTCTACGATCTGCTCGCGGCCCTCGGCCTGCGAGCGTCGAAGACGGTGTGGGCGTTCACGCCGGCCGAGCCGTGCGGCATCCCCGCGCTGCCGCCTTCGATCCAGCGCGGGATCACGCTCGAAGATCCCGCGTACCTCGACTACTGCCTCGGGCTCTCCGAGCGCGGCTTCGAGATCTGCCTGCACGGTGCGTCGGCGGGCAACAACGTACGGGATCGCACGGCGCGCGCGCTCGATCTGCTGGAGCGCCGCCTCGGGTTCACTGGCACCTACATCTGCCACGCCAAGAACGCCGAGAATCCCTACTGGCACGAGAAGGTCGCGCCCGCGGGGCCGGCGCGCGACGTGCTGAAGCTCGCATCGCGCTACCAATGCAGCGGGGAGGACCCCAAGAGTCCCTACTTCTGGGGCGACGTGTGCCTCGCGAAGGTCCGTCACATCCGCCTGTTCCGCACGCGCAACGTGAACACGCTCGCCGAGAACCCCTCGATGCCCTATTTCGATCCGGAGAAGCCGTGGGTCACGAGCTGGTTCGGCGCCACCAAGCGCAGCTTCCTCGACGCCGCCGCTCCGGCCTCGCTCGACCGGCTCGCGCGCGAACACGGGCTGTGCGTGCTGTACCAGTACTTGCACCGCTACGCGGCGGCCGCGGGCTCCGGCGTGCAGCCCGAGTTCCGGGCGGCGGCCGAGCGCCTCGCGGCCCGCGCCGACATCCGCGTCGACACGACCTCGGCGCACATGGAGCGGTTGCGTCGGGTGCAGGGCGTGATCCTCGCGCACCGCGGGCGCGATCTCTGGATCGGCAATGCCGGAGCCGCGGACGTTCCCGATCTGCAGCTCGTGGTCGCGCCCGCGCATCGCCTGCGCGGCGAAACCCCGGGGATCGAGCGCGCCGGCGACGTGATGCGCATCCGCAACCTGCCCGCGGGCCGCATGCTGCCCCTCGCGCTCGAGCCGCCCGCGGGCCCGCACGGACCGCGCGCCGTCGAGTTGGACTCCGCAGGGCGCGCGCGCCAGACCCGGAAGAACGGCGAACTGCTGGTGAACGCCGGCGCCGCACCGTGGCAAGCTTCCGAGACGCAGCGACTCGCGCCCGGCGAGTGCCGGTTCGTTCCCACGCCGGGCATGGGCGGACCTCGGCCGATGTCCACGCCCTCCGCCACCGAGCTCCACCTGCTGCTGTTGGGCCAGCTCGCGATCATCGCGCGCGAGATCGCGTTCAAGGGACGCAGCATGGACACCCGCCGCTTCCTCGGCGCCGAAGCGATCCCGCTCGAGGATCATTCGAACTGGTAGGGGGAGGGCGCGCGACCCAACCAAGCGCCGGTCGGGTTCGTCCAACGGTGGATGGCGAACCGCTTCCTGACATGCCTCCTCGTGCTCGTCCTGGCACCGACGGCCGCATTCTCGCAAGCGACGCCCGCCGGCGGGGCCGACTCGCTGCTCGGGCTGTGGCAGGCGAAGCGCTGGTTCGGTCCCTACGCGCGCGGCCCGCTGACGCTCGAGCGCAAAGGCGCAACCTGGACCGCACTCATGATGGGACAGGAGTTTCCGGTCCGTGTCGAAGGCCAGGAGCTGTCCTTCGAGCTGCCGAAGGGCCAGGGCACGTTCCGCGGCCGGGTGCCGGCGACGGGCGCGCTGCTCGGCCACTGGTTTCCGCCCAAGCCCGTCGCGATGGGCGGGCACGTGACCCCGGTGCGGCTCGAGGCGCAGGGCGGGAGTCGCTGGAGCGGAGAGGTGATGCCGTTCGACGACATCTTCACCTTCCATCTGCTCCTGCAGAAGCGTGCGGACGGAATGGTCGGCGCCATTCTGCGCAACCCCGAGCGGGACTTCGGCTCGCTCCTGGGTGTCCAGCGCCTGACGCGCGACGGCTCGGTGGTGAAGCTGATGGGGCGGCGCCGCGGCGAGAGCGAGGAGCACGAGGTCGCCGCCGGCAGGTACGACGCGGAGAACCAGGTCATCAGCTTCGACGTTCCGAGCCGCGGCGGAAGCTTCGACTTTCGCCGCGACGACGATCGCAGCGACTTCTACCCGCGCGGCCGCCACCCGGAGCGTTATTCCTATCGGCCGCCGCCCGCGCGCGACGACGGCTGGGCCACGGGAACGCTGGAGGAGGCGGACATCGATCGCGCGGGCATCGAGCGCACGGTTCAGCTGCTGCTCGATGCGCCGATGGATTCCGCGAACACCCCGCGGGTCCATGCGCTGCTGATCGCGCGACACGGGAAGCTGGTGCTCGAGGAGTACTTCCACGGCGAGAATCGGGACCACCTGCACGAGACGCGTTCCGCCGCGAAATCCGTGACGTCGGTGCTGGTGGGGGCCGCGATCAAGGCCGGCGTGCCGCTCGAGCTCTCGACCCCGGTGTACGCGCTCATGACCGACGGCGCGCTGCCGGCGGACCTCGACCCGCGCAAGCGGGCCATGACGCTCGAGAACCTGCTCACGATGTCCTCCGGCTACTTCTGCGACGACACCAACCCGGACGCGCCGGGCAACGAGGACAAGATGCAGGACCAGGAGGAGGAGCCCGACTGGTATCGCTACACGCTGGCGGTTCCGCTCGCCACTGCGCCGGGGGAGAAGTCGGTGTATTGCAGCAGCAACCCGAACCTGGCGCTCGGGATGGTGGGCCGCGCCGCGCGCGAGTCGCCGCTCGACCTGTTCGATCGGCTGATCGCGGCGCCGATGAGGATCCGGCGCTACGCCTGGCCCTTGGACCCCGTGGGGCATCCCTACGGCGGCGGCGGTGTCCAGCTCATGCCCCGCGACTTCATGAAGTTCGGCCAGCTCATGCTGAACGGCGGCGCGTGGCAGGGGCGCTGGATTCTGAGTCGCGAGTACGCGGCACGCGCGGTCGCGCCGCTCTACCACCTGCGCGGGATGCAGTACGGATTCCTGTGGTGGGGGATCGACTACCCGTACAAGGATCGCACGGTGCACGCGTTCTTCGCCGGAGGCGCGGGCGGCCAGGCGGTGATCGTGATCCCGGCGCTCGATCTCGTGATCACCACCACCGGAGGCAACTACAGCAGCCCGGGCACGTTCTTCGTCCAGATGACGGTCACGCCGCGCGACCTGCTGCCGTGCGTGCGGGAGCGGGGCGACGACCGCAGCGCTGCGGTCGTCCCGCGCGCGGACTTCGCGCCGAAGCTCGCGCCGCGGGAGGAATCGGGCCGCATCACGTCGTCGCGCTGACCGGCTGCGGGCCGAGCGAGAAACCGAGGCGATGGAGCCCCGGCCATTCCGCCAACGCCGCCCCGCAGAATTGACAGACCAGGCGCCGGTCGATCGCGTAGAATGCCGCCGCGCATTCGTGCCTGGCCGCGCGCCCCCCGCGTCGGCCCTGTTTCGCCGACATCGGAGGCCGCCCATGTCCCGCCTGCGTCTCGTGCTTTCCGCCTGCCTGGTCGTCTTCGTCTTCGTCCTCGCCGCGCCGCCGACTCCGGCGGCCACCGCGCCGCCCCCCTTCATCACCATGTGGGGCTCGCTCGGGAGCGGCAACGGACAGTTCAACGATCCGGCGGGCGTGGCGACGGACGGCAGCGGATTCGTCTACGTCGCGGACACCGGGAACAACCGGGTGCAGAAGTTCACCGCCGCCGGCGCCTACGTCGCGCAGTGGGGCACGCTCGGCAGCGGCAACGGACAGTTCAGCGGGCCCTTCGGCATCATGGTCGCGGGCGGCAGCGTGTACGTGGTGGACACCGGCAACCAGCGCGTCCAGATCTTCACCACCGCCGGCGCATACGTGAGCCAGTTCGGCGGCGCGGGCAGCGGGAGCGGAACGTTCTCGCAGCCGCTGTGCATCGCCGCGGACCCCATAGGCAACGTCTACGTCACCGACTACAACCTGAACCTGGTGCAGAAGTTCACCAGCACCGGCTCGTTCCTCACGCAGTGGGGTGGCTTGGGCGTCCTGCCCGGCCAGTTCAACGGCGCATCCGGCGTTTGCGTGGACGGCTGGGGGACGGTCTACGTCACCGACTCTGCGAACAACCGCATCCAGTTCTTCAACGGCGCCGGCACGTCGCTCGGCTACTTCGGCGGTCCGGGAACGGGCAACGGCCAGTGGAGCAACCCGCTCGGCATCGCCTGCGACGGCGTGGACCTCACGGTTCTGGACACCGGCAACCATCGCGTGCAGGTCATGACGTCGATCGGCTACTACAAGTACCAGTGGAACACCGGCGGTGGGGCATTCGTCCATCCGCACTCGGCCGCGATCGACGGCAACTTCGTCTACGTCGCGGACACCGAGGCCAACCGCATCCAGAAGTTCGGCTACACGCCGCCCGAGGAGTGCCACAACTGCAGCACCCAGCCCGATCCGTGCTGCGAGGCGCTGCCGACGGTGGGCGGGCCGTGGACCAACATCCTGGTCACGACGCACCAGCGGCATTTCTTCCTGCCCAACCCGTACGCGGTCGTGATCTACGACCTCACCAGCTCGCCGGTGCCGGCCGAGGACAACGACTGGGCGTCGATGAATCGCTACTTCGGCCCCGCCAACAGCTGGACCGCGGACTCCCTGGGCTCGGTGTTCGGGCTCACGCTCGACGAGTACGGGAACATCTTCGTGACCCAGACCTCCTGCTACCAGGGGGACGAGATCGGGCAGGTGTTCAACGCCGGCCCGGGCGCGGTCTACCGGATCGACGGCGTGACCGGCAAGATCACCGTGTTCTGCAAGCTGCCGAACTTTCCCGACGGCAGCGTGAACGCGCCGGAGAATTATCCGGAGCTGGGCAACATCACGTACGACTGCAACCACAAGCAGTTCTTCGTCACGAACATCGAGGACGGCAAGATCTACCGCATCAAGTCGGTGGGGGTGAACGGCCCGACCGGCACGGTGGTCGAGACCTTCGATCCGCTCGCGCCCGACAACAACCAGCCCGGCTTCGCGCCGATCGGCCAGCGGTTGTGGGGCGTGCAATGGCACAGCGACCGCGTCTACTACTCGGTGTGGGCGGTGGACGTGAGCGAAGGCACCGGACCCAACGAGATCCGCAGCGTCGCCCTGCTGCCGAGCGGCGCGTTCAATCCCGGGAGCGACCAGCACGAGCTCAACGTCCCGCCGCTCCAGGGGAACGCTTTCTCGTATCCGGTCGCCGACATCAGCTTTTCCGCTGCGGGGAAGATGCTGCTGGGTGAGCGCGGCATCACGAACAAGACCGCTCCGACCGCCCATGGGGCACGTGTGCTCGAGTACGCGTGCGTGGCGGGGTGCTGGGTACAGTCGAACCACTACCAGATCGGCGACCTGCTCCCGCGCGAAAACGCAGAAGGCGGCGTGGACTACGACCGGCACGCGTTCGGCGGCCCGACCAGCGCGATCGGCCGGGTGTGGGCGAGCGGCGACGCGCTCCACTTCAACCCGCCCTACACCGACATCATCTACGGCTTCCAGGGGCTGCGGCCCAACCTGCTCTACGGCTCGATCGTGAACAGCATGCTGATCGACGCCGACGGCAACGTGAACGATCAGGACAAGACCTACATGGGCGACGTCGAGGCGCCGGGCTGTCCGCCCTCCACCT
>Ga0075434_100006993_pt1 | contig 10401 bp, 11 predicted proteins | sample RhiMethybrSRZTD3_FD_75298 | JGI IMG/M metagenome (GOLD analysis project Ga0075434, IMG submission 75298) | Populus rhizosphere microbial communities from Tennessee, USA - Rhizosphere MetaG P. TD hybrid SRZTD3 | ecosystem: Host-associated > Plants > Roots > Rhizosphere > Soil | place: USA...
GCGTGGCGATTTCCAATGATGGCGATGTCTATCTGGCGAGTGAAGGCGGCGGACACGACTTGCCGGGCACGTTCGCGCACCTCAAATGTCAGCTGCCGGGATAGCCACCAACTACCAACTCCCCAACTGCCAACTGCCAACTGCCATCTGACAACTACCAACTGAGCGCGCGATCCGGCCGATACCACGGCAGGTGTCCCGCCGCGGTGTTCGACATCGCGCGCGTCGGATTGAAGATCAACCGCAAGCTTGCGCGCCAGACGCGGTTCCTCGTGTGGCGCTCGGCCCACTCGACGAGAAACTTGTCGAGCACGTCCTCGGCGATCACCAGCCCGAATGCTCCGGTCGGTGTCACGACGTAATCTACCCAGCCTGTCGTCTCGGGACGAAGGCCGACGTTGCCGATAGACGCTTCGCTGATCGGACCAATCTCGAACTGGAGGCTGTAGGCGGCGGCGAAGGCGGCCGCACGACCGCGACTTGCCCAGTAGCGATTGTCGAACTCGATCGTGATCGGCGCCTTCGGGTCGTGCTCCAGCCAAAGATAGCCCGCCGCGGCGCCGTGCACGGGATGGCCGACGTAGTTGACCAGCCACCGGTCGGTGTCCTCCCAGTGCTTCGGAACGTGCAGCGAGTCGCGGTAGTCGTCCCAGAACTTGCCGCGGAGCTCGCGTCGCGTCCCTGGCTGCAGCGCCAGGCGGATGCCGTGCTCGATGGCAAGCAGCGCCAGCGAGTCGAAGAAGACGCCACCTTTGTCAACCGTTTGCGCAAACGCAGGTGAGGCGGTGAGTACGGCAACGACCAGCGCAATGAACCGGCGTGTTAGCATCCCCCCACACATTGGGCGGTCCATCGTAGATCGATTCATCGGTCCCGCTTTTTCGCGAGGAGAGTGTCTATGGCTCGCAGCGATACGCCGACGATTCCCGATACCCACAACACCGATCGCTGGTCGTTCAGACAAACGCTGATACTGCTGGCGTTCATCGCCGCTTCCGTCGGCGGGGCCGCGTTGACCACCATCTTCAGGGAGGCCCCCGGCGACCATACCGGCTCGATCGTGTTTTTCCTCGTGTTCGGCGTGTTCATCTTCGTCATGGTCCGCTTCAAACAAGCGGCGCAGGTGTACGAAAAGGTGTTCTGGGCGTACATGCATTTCGCGACGGTCATGCTCGTGATGACTGCTCTGCCCGCGGCGTTCCTGCTGTTCTCGCGCGCGGTCGTCGGCAAGTGGCCGTTGTGGCTTCAAATTGCGACGCTCACGGCCTGGGGGATTCTGCTGGCCGGCGCGCTCGCGCTCATCGCCACCAAGTCGATGCGCAACCGGATGCTCGAGCGGTTCGTTCAGGTCAGCGTTGGGCTCCCCGCCGCTTATTCCTTTTCGGTGCTCATGCTGGCATCGCTGTTCTTTTCGTCCGTGAGCTTCGTGCTGGTTCAACAGGGAAAGCTGGCGCTCGCACCCGGCTCGTCGCACGACGTGACGCTCGCATCGCTGAGCGATTTCTTTCTGTGGCACTTTCTCGACGCGGTGCCGCTGCTGAAGATTACCGAGACGCTGAAATGGGACGTGCCCTTGACCTACACCAGCGGGACGGTGGGACTGATCGTGCTCGTGTTCAAAGTGGTGGTGATTCTTCCAGTGATCGGCGCGTTCACGTGGTATGCGACCGGGGAGACACGAAAGCAAATGCCAGAGATAGCAATCGAACCCGTATCAAGCGCCGTCGGCGGAATGGTAACCTCGTGACGACACAGGAGACTCTGACTGAAACATCACTATGGGAGGTCGCATGCACGCCGTCGTTGTCAATGTCAGCATTGCGCCAGGACAATTTGAAGCAGCTCAGAAGGCACTGCGCGAGCAGGTGGTACCGCGGGTCAAACAAGCACCGGGGTTCGTGAAAGGGTTTTGGACCATCCGGGATGATTCCGCCCAAGGCACGTCGATGATCGTCTTTCGGACAAAGCAGGACGCAGAAAACGCCGTGGCGATGATTCGCAATTCGCCGCCACCTCCGGGAGTGACGTTGAACTCGGTCGAACTGCGCGAAGTCATCGCCGAGGCCTGACGAAGCGTCTCGAAGGACGGCGGGGGACGATGCCTCACAACTGAAGCTGCAGCCGGCTCTGGAAGAACTGCGTCTTGCCGGCCAGCCCGAACCGATCGAGCGAACCGTACCCGTAGGTGAGCTCGAGCCGCGCGTTGTCCGACAGATGCCAGTTCACCATCGGTGTGAACCGCCAGAACCTGCCTCCGTGCAACGCCGCGCTGTCGAGATCGATGTACGAGAAACGCGTCACGAACTCCCACGCGCCCGGTCCGCCCTGAAACACGGGCCGCAACGGCGACACCTGGTTGAAAAATCCTCCGCGTGTGTTGTACACGCGTGTCTCGCCCGTGGCGAGCCACGTCACGACGGCGTCGCCGCCGTGAAATACCGGGTTGCCGCTCGCCGGAGCGTCGGCCTTCTGGAAGAAGTACTCGCTGCCGACCAGCAGCGGGCCCGGGCGATAGTAGGCCTCGATCGCCGCCATCTTTGTGTTGTCGACAGCGAAGCTTCCAGTGTCGACGAAGTACGGCGCGGGAAACGCCTCGGGCCGTGACCGAAGCTGCAGTTTGCCGTCGTCCGGCCGTCCATAACGGAGATTGAGACCGAGGTGCAGCACCCGGCCGCGCTCCTCGGACTCCATCGGAACCCACGCGATTCGACCTGCAACCTGATGCGCATAGCTCGAGAACGTCTGCCCTTCGGAAAACCGGTCACCGTAAAACCCGAGGTTCCAAAGAAGCCGCTTCTGCGGCAGGTACCCAAGCCACTTGATGCCGTCGGCGAGGATGGGGATCGTCGCGTCGCTGATCGTCGCGCGCTCCATCGTCCAGCCGGCGTACCCGACCATCACCTTGTTGAGAGAGAAGCCTTCTTTCGTGCGGCCGACGAAGATGTGACCCCAGATCTCAGGAACGTCGATCATGACGCCCGTTTCACGGAACAGGAACTTCCGGGTGGGGACGTCCCACATGATTCCGGTGCTCCAGCTCATGGATCGCTTGAACTTCAGCCGGCCCTTCAGAAGGAAGCGGGCGTCACGAACCTTCTCCGTGGGAAAGAGCGCGAACTGTGCCTTGCTGTTTTCATCCTGCGAGTACGCCGCGTACTCGTAGAGGAATCCGGCGCCGAATCGAAATGTCGCACGCTTCCCTTCGTACTCGTTCCACTTGAGCAGCTTGCGGTTCGGATCGGCAAGCTCTTCATCGCCTGCTTCGGGTGGACTATCGTCGAGGGTCTGGGGGCGTGTTGCGGTGCCGCCGGCTTGCGACCCGGCGGTCGATGTCTGGCTCGCAATGGGCTGCTGGCCCCACGTACTGTGCGACCAGCAGCAGAAGGCGAGCGCCAGAAGGACGCTTGTCCCAGCCCTTGGCGTCACGTCAATACGTGTAGAAGAGCTGCTGGACCTGCTCGGGCGCCCGCTTCTTGAGAAGCGCCAACGTCAGCAGGATCCGGGCCTTCTGAGGGTTCAGTTCGTCGGATGCAACGAAACCGAGCTCGTCGTCATTCAGCTCGACGTTGCGACCGACCGAGCCGGTCACGACGCGCGAGCTTCGCACAACAACTACGCCCTTTTTCACAGCGTTTGCAGCGGCGGTCACCGAAGCCTTGTTCATGTTGCCGTTGCCAACGCCGGCGATCACGATCCCTTTCGCGCCATTCGCGGCAGCGCAATCGATCAGATCCGGCGACATGTCAGCAGACGCGTAAATGATGTCTACCCGCGGCAGCGTCGTCACGCCGGTGATATCGAACTCGGACTGGGTCGTGTGCGTCCATTCCGGGGTCGTGAAGTAGTCGTTCTTCCCGTAGTTCGCCGTACCGACGAGGCCGCGCAGCGGCGACATGAAGGTCTGGACCGCAGTGGTGCTCGTCTTCGTCAGCGAATGGGCGCCCTGGATCCAGTCGTTCATGACAACCAGCACGCCGCGACCTGCTGCCTTCGGATCAGCCGCGACGCCCACCGCGTTGTACAGATTCAGCGGCCCATCCGCGCTGACGGCCGTCGAGGGACGCATCGATCCGACCATGACGACCGGCTTGTCGGTCTTCACGGTGAGGTTCAGGAAGAAGGCGGTGTCTTCCATCGTGTCCGTGCCGTGGGTGATCACAAACCCATCCACGCCGGGCGATTTCGCCAGCTCATTGATGCGCCTGGCGAGCTTGAGCATGATGTCGAACGTCATGTCCTGCGAGCCGACATTGGAAATCTGCTCGCCCTTGATGTTGGCCAGGTCGGTCATGCCGGGCACGGCCGCGATCATCGTGTCGATATTGACGGCGCCCGACGTGTAGCCCGCCTGCGTGCCGGTCGCGGCGGCACCGGCAATGGTCCCACCGGTTGCCAGAATCACGACGTTCCGCTTGTCCTTGCCGGCCGCCGAGGCGAGCTGCGCACTGGCGAGTATTGCCGCGATGACGATTGCAATTCGGGGTCGCACAAACACTTTCATCGTGATCCTTTCTCTTCTGAAGATGTCAGCGCTCGATCAGTGACGCGCCTGCCTTTGCTGCTGATAAGCCTTTGCGTCGAGGTTGGTCAGCTTTGCCGGGTCGAGCAGGTCGGCAATCTGCGCGTCGGTCAGCAGCCTGCGCTCGCGGATGATCTGGATGATGCCCTTGCCGCTCTTGTATGCCTCGGCCGCCAGCTCAGTCGTCTTCTCGTAGCCAAGCACCGGGTTCAATGCGGTGACGATGCCGACGGTCGTGTCCATGTCGGTCTGCAGCTGCTTCTCGTTGACCGTGATGCCGTCGACACACTTGGTGCGCAGCGCGTTCGATGCCCTGTACAGCAGATGCTGCGACTCCATCAGCGCAAGACCCTCGATCGGTTCGTAGGCATTGAGCTGAAGCTGCCCTGAATGCGCCGCGAGGGTGACGGTGTAGTCGTTGCCCATCACGCGGAAGGCGACGAGATTCACCATCTCCGGGATGACGGGGTTCACCTTGCCTGGCATGATCGAGGACCCGGGCTGCAGCGCCGGCAGGTTGATTTCCGCGAGTCCCGCCCGCGGTCCCGACGTCAGGAGGATCAAGTCGCTGGCGATCTTCGAGAGCTTCACGGCGACGCTTTTGAGGGCCGAGGAATAGGACACGAAGCCCTGCTGATCCCACGTCGCCGCGAGCATGTCCGTCGCGGGGACAATCGGCTTGCCTGTCAGCTTTGCCAGTTCGTCGGCGCACCGTTGCGCGTACCCCTTCGGCGCGTTGATGCCGGTGCCGATGGCGGTCGCGCCCATGTTGACGGCGTAGAGATGCTTTTCCGCTTCGCGCAGCACCGCGATCTCATCGTCGATCGAGGCGGCAAAGGCGTGAAATTCCTGGCCGACAGTCATCGGCACGGCGTCCTGCAGCTCCGTGCGGCCCATCTTCAGGGTGCTGATGTATTGATTCCCCTTCGCGCGGAAGGACGCGGACAGCTGCTGCAGTTCGGAGATCAGAACGTCGTTCCGCAGGAGGAGGGCGACCTTGATTGCTGTCGGGTAGCTGTCGTTGGTCGACTGCGACATGTTCAGGTCGTCGTGTGGCTCGATCAGCGAGTACTCGCCCTTCTGGTGCCCGCTCATCTCGAGCGCGATGTTGGCCAGCACCTCGTTCGCGTTCATGTTGGTGGAGGTGCCGGCGCCGCCCTGGAACCAGTCGACCACGAACTGATCGTGGTATTTGCCGTCGAGCACCGCCCGGGCGGCTTTCTCGATGGCTGCCAGCTTCTCCTTCTTCATCGCGCCGACATCCGTATTGGCGCGTGCGGCTGCGAGCTTGACGATGGCCCACGCTTCCACGAAGCCCGGATAGTGATCGATGGAGATGCCGGAGATCTGAAAGTTCTCCAGCGCGCGCGCGGTCTGGACGCCGTAATAGGCGGTGGCGGGAATCTGCTTTTCCCCGAGGAGGTCCTTCTCGGTACGCGCCTGGCCGTTCGCAGTGCCCGATGTCGCAATCGGGCGTGGCGCCTGTGGTGACGTGTCAGCGCGCGGAGTGATCGAAGAGGTATTCTGCGAGCCGCAGCCCCACCACAGACACGATGTGAGGGCGAGCGCGACACGCGGCGCCGCCGTTCTGCTCGAGAGTCTCATCACGCATCGATGTCGAGCACCATCAATGCCATGGCGATGTCCTGCTTTTCGTTCGCATCCGTGAGGCAGATCACGCGATGTCGTGATCTCCGTGCCCAAACGCTGAGAGCGCGGGCACGGCTCTTCGTGCGGCGTGGTGTCCTAGTTGACGTAATTTTCGAAGTCGACGATCCGGGTAACCGTGAAGGTCACCGTCTGAACGTTGCCGGCGGCGTCGCTCGCGGTAATCGTGAGAGTGTTGTCTCCCATCTTCAGATCGATCGGAGTGGTCGCCCACGATGATGTTCCGAGGGACGTTCCCACGCCACCGCGGCTGTTCGCCCACATCACGCTCACGACGCCGACGTTATCTGACGCAACGCCTGTGACAATGATCTTCACGTTCATTGTCCGGTATGGCCGATCGATGGCCGGCGACGTGATGCGCACCGCCGGCGGAGTGTGATCGTTACCGATCGCAATAGGATCATCGTTGCCAGGGGTGGTCCCGCCGGGATTGCCACCGCCGAAGGGCGGCGGAATACCAATCCCACCGCCGCCACCGGGATTGCCACCGCCGAAGGGCGGCGGAATACCAATCCCACCGCCGCCACCGGGATTGCCACCGCTCGGGGGCGGCGGACTGCCAATTGAACCACCACCACCACCACCGGGATTGCCTCCACTCGGAGGCGGCGTGCCAATTCCACCACCGCCTGGGCTGCCACCGCTCGGAGGCGGCGTGCCGATTCCACCTCCGCCTGGGCTGCCACCGCTCGGCGGCGGTGTGGTGATTCCGCCACCACCAGGAGCTCCTCCACTCGTCGGTCCAACGAGGCTCCACGTGAACAGCTGCGTCGCAGACACGCCATTCGCGTTGGTCGCTGCCACTGTTACGTCATAGCTGCCGGCAGTGGTTGGTATACCGGAGATGCGACCCGAGTTTGACGAGATCAGAACGCCGGAGGGAAGACTGCCGGCCGAATAGGTGAGCGGCGAACCGCGAGGATCGGTAGCGCTCAGTTGTACCGCGACGCTCAACCCCACTATGCCGCTCATGTTGCCGGGGTTGCGCAGTGTCGGTGCCTGTGATGCCGAGAACACGGTCTCTGCGGAAAGCTGACCTCGCTGGCCGGTCGCCGAATATGCCTGCACGGCAAAGTAATACGTCACCGAAGGATCCCGGGGATCCGGCAGGTACATCACTGCGGAAGTCGTATTGCCGACGTTCAGACTGGTGCTGTAGTTACGCGACTCGGTACCGCAATACAGAATGTAGCCGGCCGTGGCAGGGTCCGAACTTGCGTTCCAGGTGACCGTCACCGCAATCGCAGCGTCCGCCAACGCCGGCGTGAGAAGAGCGATGGCGGCGGCAATGGCAGCGATGCGCGCGCCCAGAACAGCTCGCAACCTTGTCTGAACGTTCATATGTCAGGTTCAACGAGCTGAATCGCAAGGCGTTTGCCACCCGGGCCGCTGGCGAGAGGAGCGCCGCTAACATTGTTGTCACAACGTTTTAAGTCAAGGAGATCGCCGCGAGAATCACGTTCGAATGCGGCACGCAACCGCGATTATCGTAGAAGCGTTACAGTTAGGTAATCACCGCGACGCGTCCGCCCCCGACGCTCTCAACAACCGTCATCGCCCTCCGAACGTGATCTCCTTCAGCACGAAATAACCGTCAGGCGCGGTGGTCGCCCACAGACGGCGCGTCGGGCCACGCGGCCACATCGGATTCGCACGCGACCCATCTGCGGAGTTCGGCCCGGAGATCGAGCAGCGCGCACGCGATCTCGGATGCCTTGTCCGCCGGACACGGCATTTGTCTGGCGTCGAGCTGCATGAGGTCCGCGCGAATCGCCTCCCATTGCGCTCCCAGCGCAGTCGTCGGGAAATCGGCGGCGGACAGCACCTTCAAGGTGGCGTGGAGACCGACCAGGCGTTCCTGGAGAGCACCGGGCAGAATGGCCAGTCTGTCGGCAGCGAGTTCGATCCGCCGCCACGTCAAGATGGCCCGGGGAGTGAGTCGGATAAGTGCCAAACGGTCCTGGAGTATAGGAGCCGCGATTATTTGGCAGCGGCGGGCGCGGCTGCAATGGATCGATAGTTCTATCGCGACTGAAGCAACATCAGCCTTTGGTGCCGGATGCGCGCGAGCGAGGGAGAGTGCCGGAGGTGGGAATCGAACCCACACGGGGGGTGACCCCCACGGGATTTTGAGTCCCGCGCGTCTGCCAGTTTCACCACTCCGGCATGTCGAGTGAAATCAAACACTTACTAGTGTACGACGGACACATCGTTCGATCCGCGAGTGCCGGATCGAGTGCCGGATTTTTCGATCACTCCTCACGTTCTTCGGCCCAGCGAACGCCTTGTGCATGCTGCACTGTGTTCATCCGGTAGTCGGGCGCCAGGTGTGAGTATCGCATGACCATCTGAAGCGTTCGATCCCTCAGCAATTCTGCCCCTGTGGCGAATGCGCCGGCACCAGACATCACGAGTCGAGACGCAAACGTCCAGGTCGCGTTGAAACGCCCGCGGTAACGTTTCACCCCGCCGGCGTCCGGCTGTCAGCATACCGAACGCCGCGCGTCCTCACTTCCGCGACGCAAGCTCGATCGCACGCAGAATCCGCTTCGTCATCACCGTGATCTGGATGACGATGGCCAAGCCCACCATCGTCGTCCACACCACGACGACAATCATCGCCGCGTGAGTGAACAGATTGACGCTGCCGGTTCGCGCCGCATAGGTCCCGTGCACGAGCGCGCCCAGCAGGGACACCGCCGACACGACGAAGCCGATGATCAGTCGATTCCGGTGCCGATCGACGGCATCGAGCGAACGGCGAAGCACTTCCTCATTGGAGTCAGTCATTCGAGCCTCCTGGAGCCTTGAAATGTCTGCGGATTGAATTGAGGCCGTACGCGAGACGGGATTTGACCGTGCCGAGCGGAATGCCGAGAATCGCCGCGACTTCCGCCAGCGGGAGTTCTTCCACGAAGTGCAGCATCAGCACCGCGCGACTGGCCGGCGTGATCGTCGCGGCCGCGAGCAGCTCACGCAGCCGCTCTCCGGATGGGCGCACCTCCGGCATCGGCACTTCGTCGAGCAGCGCGGCGTCGTCGTGCCGCCCCGCGAAGAGCCGGCGCTTGCGCAGGTGCCGGAACGCCTCGCGGCTCGCGATGCGAAACGACCATGGCCGGAACAGCATCGGATCGTCCAGCGATCCGATCCGGCGCGCGATGATGACGAGAACGTCCTGCAGCAGGTCGTCGGCGTCGGTCGTTCCCGCGACGCCCGTCAGATAGCGCCGCAGCGAAGGCTGCACACTGCGAAGCAGCGCTTCGAGCGCCTCGCGGTCAGCGCACTGCGCCCGCAGCACCCACTGCATTTCCTGTACAGACGTAACCACCGCGCTCTCGTACTAGCGAAGAGGAGCGCGGTAGTCAAAGAGTTCGGATCGGTGTGAACAATCGGGCCGGCTATGCCGCCGTGCGAGGCTGCCTGGCGGCCGCCGCCGCAAATGCGGCCCCGCCGATGAGCGCGAGGTTCTTGGTGAAATTCACCATCTCGTTCATGCGCCGACCCTGGTCTTCAACGTTCCAGTAGTCGTGCATCATCGGCGTGACGCCGGTCAGAAATGTTGTTACGAGTGAGGCGCCGACTTTCTGCTTCACGCCTGTCAGCAGGCTCAACCCGCCGAGCACGAGCATCGTGCCGGTGCCGAGCACCGCGGCTCTCGGCCACTTCACTCCCTTGCTTTTTGCGTAGCCAATCATCATGTCGCGATTGGTGAAGTGATTGATCCCGTTGTAGAGAAAAAAGCCACCAAACATCAGGCGGCCTGCCAGCAGCGCGGCGTGTTCCGCACGCGTCATCGGAACGCGAATCCCGGGCGCTGAGGAGCTCGGCCGGACTTCATGCTCGCGGCCGGTCAGGCGAGGCGCGTGGTGGGACCGTTCCGCGCGGGTTCGAAACTTCAGAGCCATGTGGTTCTCCTCCGTGTTATCGCAATGTGTAGAGATAGGCCGCGATGTCGCGGCCGTCGGCTTCGGTGACGCCCGTTTCCGGCATGGCCGTCTGCGGATCGACGCTGTGAGGCTGGCGGATCCACCTGATCATGTTTTCCGGCGTGTTGTCGATGCGCCCCGCCAGATATGAGCGCAGCGCAATCTGCTGGAGCGGAGGGCCGACGGTCGCCGTTGCCGTCAGGACTCCGGGAATGTTGTGGCACGTATCGCAGCCGTACTTCGTGATGTCGTGCCGCCCCTTGTCGGGATCGCCGCCAGTCAACT
>Ga0075434_100006995_pt1 | contig 10401 bp, 8 predicted proteins | sample RhiMethybrSRZTD3_FD_75298 | JGI IMG/M metagenome (GOLD analysis project Ga0075434, IMG submission 75298) | Populus rhizosphere microbial communities from Tennessee, USA - Rhizosphere MetaG P. TD hybrid SRZTD3 | ecosystem: Host-associated > Plants > Roots > Rhizosphere > Soil | place: USA...
GCCGGCGCCGAGATGATCACCTTCTTCGCCCCGCCCCTGTCGATGTGGACCCGGGCCCTGCCGGCGTCCGTGAAGAGGCCGGTCGACTCGATCACGATGTCCACGCCGAGGTCCCGCCACGGCAGGTCGCCGGGGTCGCGCTGGGACAGGAACTTGACCGTGGTCCCGTCGACGGCGATCGCGTCGCCGGTCGCGCTGACGGCGGGCCCGAACGTGCCCAGCGCCGTGTCGTGCTTCAGGAGGTGGGCGAAGGTGCCCGCGTCGCCGAGGTCGTTGACGGCGACGACCTCGATGTCGCGGTTGAGCTGCCAGGCCGCCCGGAAGATGTTCCGGCCGATGCGCCCGAACCCGTTGATGCCGACCCGAATTGACATGCCGCAACCTCCGAAACGCGTGCACGACGGCGGCACGGCGCCGTCGCAGGAGCCTTCATGGTACGAACCAACCCGGCCGCGAGGCCCAGCCGCCCGCGTGCGCGGGCGGCGGAACGGAACGCGGCCGGGAGAAAGGCTACGCCAGCCGGCCCCCCACGGCGGCGGGCTCGCGCTCCTCGGCGTGCACCCCGTTCGGCGACTCCCCGTTCCGGCCGGCGGCCGCCGCGGGCGCCTCGCCTGCCTCGGGCTCCTCTTCCTCCCCGCCGGCGGCGCCGGCGGCGCCCTCGGCGATCTCGACCAGCCGGCGCAGCCGGTGGTTGACGGCCGACTTCGACAGCCGCATGCGGACGGCCAGCTCGGCCAGGTTCAGATCGGGGTTGGCGCGACGGGCCTGGGCCACCTCGCGAAGGGCGGGCGAGAGCTCGTCGAGCCGGCCCGAGCGCTCCAGCTGGTCGATGGCGGCGACCTGGCGCATGGCGGAGCCGATCGTCTTGTCGATGTTCGCGGTCTCGAAGTTGAGCCGGCGGTTGACCTGGCCCGACACCTCGCGCACCACGCGCACGTTCTCGAACTCGATGACGGCGCGGGAGGCGCCCATCAGCGAGAGCGTGCGCACGATGCCGTCGCCGTCCTTGATGTAGAGGACCTGGTGGCCGGCCCGCTCGGTCACGCCGGCCCTGACGCCCTGCTCCTGGAGCAGGGCGGCCAGCTTCGACGCCCAGCCCTGGCTGGGGAGCACCATCTCGAGGTGGTAGCGGGCGCTCGGGGCGTTGACGGAGCCGCAGCCCATGAAGAGTCCGCGCAGCATCGCCTTGCGATCGCAGGCGGATGCCGGGCAGGCCCGGCCCGCGGGCTGCGTGAAGTGCGGCTCGAGGCCCTTCGGCAGCGGCAGCTCGACGAAGAAGGTCATCTGCTTGGCGCTCTTGGCAGCCTGGTACTTCGCCTCGATGCCACCCAGCAGGCGCGCCAGCCTGACGACCTTGCGCGCCGCCGTGTTGCGCAGTAAGGGAAAGTACGCCGCGTGCGCGTCGCCGCTGCGAATCAGCCGTCCCCGCGACGAATAGAAGATGCCCAGCAGCTCGCTGAGCTGGCAGCAGGGACGTGCGGGTGTCAGGCCCGCGAGTTCACTCTTGACTTCGGCTGCGAACGAGATGGCGCCATCACCTCCGGCGTGGACTGCCCTCCCCCGCGCGGTTGTCCAGTCTAGTCAGGGGGTGCCATACATGCCAACCCAATTCCGTCAACGTTCGTTACGGTCCGCGTTCACTTGCGACCATGCCGCTGACACAAGGCGATAGCGAGGAACGCAACAAACCTGGCATGGGAACCACCCCATCCGCTGCGCGATAATCGGCTCGTGAGCGAAGAGGATCGGGCTCGGGCGACGACCGCCCGGCAGCCCCGCCATGCAGCGTCAGGGCTGGCCCCCGAGCAGCTGCACCGCATGTACCGGCACATGGTCCTGGCCAGGGCGCTGGACCGCCGGATGTGGGTGCTGAACCGCCAGGGGAAGGCCCCGTTCGTCATCTCCGGGCAGGGCCACGAGGCCGCCCAGGTGGGCGCCGCTGCCGCGCTCCGGCCGGGCGTGGACTGGCTGGCTCCTTACTATCGCGACCTCGCCTTCTGCGTCGCGCTGGGCATGACCGCCCGCGACTTCATGATGGGTGTGTTCGCGCGCACCGAGGACCCGTCGTCCGCCGGCCGCCAGATGCCGTCGCACTTCGGCCTCAGGCGTGCGCGCATCATCACCACGTCCAGCGTCGTCGCGACGCAGGTGGTGCACGCGGCCGGCATCGCGTACGCGGCGAAGCTGCGCCAGCTGGACGAGGTGGCGGTGACGTGCGTCGGCGAGGGCAGCACGTCGAAGGGCGACTGGCACGAGGCGCTCAACTTCGCCGCCGTGCACCGGCTGCCCTTCATCTGCATCGTGCAGGACAACGACTACGCCATCTCGGTCCCGCACCGCCTGCAGATGGGCGTCGAGTCGGTCGCCGAGCGCGCGCAGGGCTACGGCATGGCCGGCGCGACCGTGGACGGCGGCGACGTGCTGGCGATGTACGACGCGACCAGGGAGGCGGTCGAGCGGGCCAGATCGGGCGGCGGCCCGACGCTGATCGACGCCAAGGTGGCGCGGTTCACCTCGCACTCCTCGGACGACGACCAGCGCCGCTACCGGCCCCAGGAGGAGCTGGAGGCGCTGCTCCGCCGCGACCCGCTCGAGCGGTTCCGCAACTACCTGGTCGACGAGGGGCTGCTGACCGACGACTCGGACGAGCGGGTGCAGCAGGAGTGCACGGCCGAGGTGGACGAGGCGGTGCGGGCGGCCGAGGCCGCGCCGCACCCCGACGCGGCCGACCTGGAGCGCCACGTGTTCGCGGAGCCTCCCTCGTCCTCGGAGGGGGAGGGTCGGGGTGGGGGTGACTAGAAGATGCCCGTCAAGACCCTGATCGAGGGCGTGCGCGAGGCGCTCGCCGAGGAGATGGAGCGCGACGAGCGCGTGTGGGTGCTGGGCGAGGACGTCGGCCGCAAGGGCGGCGTGTTCCTGGCCACGGAGGGCCTGCACGGGCGGTACGGCGAGGGCCGCGTGCTGGACACGCCGCTGGCCGAGTCGTCGATCGTCGGCGTCGCGATCGGGGCCGCGCTGAACGGCCTGATCCCGGTCGCCGAGATCCAGTTCGCGGACTTCATCCACCCCGCGTTCGACCAGATCGTCAGCGAGGCCGCGCGCATCCGCTACCGGTCGAACGGCGACTGGGGCTGCCCGATCGTGATCCGGGCCCCGTTCGGCGGAGGCGTCCATGGCGGGCTGTACCACTCGCAGTCGGTCGAGGCGTTCTACGCGCACGTGCCTGGCCTGAAGGTCGTCATCCCCAGCACGCCGGCGGACGCCAAGGGCCTGCTCAAGACGGCCATCCGCGACCCGGACCCGGTCATGTTCTTCGAGCACAAGAAGGCGTACCGGCTGATCAAGGGCGAGATCCCCGACGGCGAGCTGCTGACCCCCATCGGGCCGGCCGCCGTGCGCCGCGAGGGCACCGGCCTGACGTGCGTGTCGTGGGGCCTGATGGTCCACCACTGCCTGGAGGCCGCCGAGGCGGTCGCGGCGGACGGGATCAGCGCCGAGGTGATCGACCTGCGCACGCTGCGGCCGCTGGACCGGGAGGCCATCCTGCGCTCGGTCGAGAAGACGGCCCGCGCGCTGGTCGTGCACGAGGACAACCTGACCGGCGGGTTCGGCGCCGAGATCGCCGCGATCATCGCCCAGGAGGGCTTCGGACACCTGGACGCGCCCGTGACCCGCGTGGCGGCGCCCGACGTGCCGGCGATGCCGTTCAACCACCCCCAGGAGGAGGCGTTCCTGCCCAATCCCGAGAAGATCGCCGCCGCCATGCGCAAGCTCGCGGCGTACTGACGGCCGTGCCCACCGCCCAGGTGCCGGCGATCGACGCGGCGGAGTACGCCGCCAGGCGGGACGCGGTCGGAGCCGGCATGGAGCGGGCCGGCCTGGACGCCCTCGTCGTCTTCTACCCGGCGCGGGTCGCGTACCTGACCGGGTTCCACCACCTCCCCACCGAGCGGCCGGTCGCGTTCGTGCTCGGGGCCGGCGGCCGGTCGGCGCTGGTCGTGCCTGCCGTCGAGAAGGAGCAGGCCGCGCACGTGACCGGGATGGACCACGTCGACGTCTACTTCGAGTACCCGGGCGACCGGCACCCGATGCACCGCGTCGCCGTCGTGCTGCGCGGCTTCGGCGCGCAGCCCCGGCGGATCGGCGCCGACCACGACGGCGTGGTGCCCCACTGGGGCTACCGGGGCCCGCGGCTGAGCGAGGTCACGGGCGCCCGCCCGGCGGACATCGAGCCGCTGATCGAGGCGCTGCGCCGCGTCAAGTCCCCTGCCGAGCTGGCGTGCATCCAGCTCAGCTGCGACTGGGCGTGCCGGGCGCACCGCCGCATGCAGGCGTCGATCCGCGCCGGCGTCACCGAGATGGAGTGCTACGAGCCGGCCGCGTTCGCCACCCTGCGCGACATGATCCGCGAGCTGCCCGGCTGGCGGCCGCGCGGCTACCAGGGCGGCAGCGGGCTGGTCGCGATGTTCGTCGGCGGCGCGTCGACGGCCATGCCGCACGGGTTCGTCAGGGGCCACGGCATCGCGCCGGGCGACGTGCTGGTCAGCGGCGCATCGGCCGACATCGACGGCTACCTCTCGGAGCTGGAGCGGACGATGGTCGTGCGCCAGCCCACGCCGGCGCAGGAGTCGGCGTTCGCGGCGATGCTGGCGCTGCAGGACCGGGCGATCGACACGATCGGGCCGGGGGTGCCGATGGCGGCGGTCGAGCTGGAGGTCGCGAGCCTGGCGCGGGAGCTGGGGCACGCGCACCACCTGCGCCACCACGTCGGCCACTCGATCGGGTTGGAGGTGCACGAGGCGCCGTTCCTGGACCGCGGCGAGGAGGGCGTGTGCGAGCCGGGCATGGTGTTCACCGTCGAGCCGGGCGTGTACCTGCCCAAGATCGGCGGCTTCCGGCACTCGGACACGGTCTGCGTCACCGAGCAAGGGTGCCGCGTCATGACCGACTACCCGCGGGCGCTGTCCGAGCTGGTGGTGGGCTGAGCGCTCCCAGGCCGGGCGCCGAGCCGGTCGAGGAGCTGGACGAGCACGGCCGGGCGGTCCGGATCGTGACCCGCGCCGAGATGCGCGCGGGGAACCTGCGGCACCGGGCCGTGTACGTGCTGGTCGTGGACCGGTCGGACCGGCTCCTGGTGCACCGCCGCGCGGACTGGAAGGACGTGTGGCCCGGCCGCTGGGACGTCGCCTTCGGCGGCGTCGCGGCGGTGGGCGAGGCGCCGGCCGAGACGGCGCGGCGCGAGCTGGCCGAGGAGGCGGGCGTCACGGCGCCGCTGGCGCGCCTGGGCGAAGGCGCGTACGAGGACGCCGAGGTGCGGGTGCGCGGCGACGTGTTCCTTGCCCGCAGCGACGGCCCGTTCGCGTTCGCCGACGGCGAGGTCGTGGAGACGGCCTGGGTTGCACGGGCCGAGCTCGCCGCGTGGCTGGCCGGCCGACGGCTGTGCCCGGACTCGGTGGCGATCGCGCTCCCCCTATTCCCTCCCCCCGTGGGGGAGGGTCAGGGTGGGGGCACGCCTGGACAGGACTGACCGGCCGAACGTCCTTGTCTCGAGCCACCCCAACCCTCCCCCCTCCGGGGGGAGGGAGTTCTCATTCGCGCGTCAGCCGAAGGACGTACAGGCCGTACGAGCGGTCGCTCGCCAGGACCAGGTCGTCGCGGACCGCGACGCCCCAGATGTCCACCGCCGGGGCGCCCGCCGGGCGGTCCTCTCCCTTCCACGCCGCCAGCTCGCGTGGGGCGGACGGCCTCGTGATGTCGACCACCCGCACGCCGTCGCTGTACCACGACGCGTACAGCGTGTTCCCGCGCACCTCCGGGTTGTGCACGCTCCACAGGCCCCCGGCCGCCGACTGGTCGTGGGCCTCCGGCGTCGCGAAGCGGCCGACCTGCGCCGGGTGGGCCGGGTCGCTCACGTTCCACAGGCGCAGGTCGCCGTAGCCGCCGAACCCCGTCCCCGCCGTCGCCATGGCCGGCTGCGCCGCGTCGCGCAGCCGCAGCCCGACGTCGCGCCGCACCATCACCGCGGGGATCGTCACGTCCACCGCGGGGCCGCCGGGCACCGCCACCGAGCGGTCGCCGCCGACCGGGCCGAGGTCGTCCGGGTTCGCCGCCTCGTCGAACACGATCACGCCGCTGGCCCCGGCCCGCTGGGCCAGCGCCACCTTCTGGTCGATGCGGCACGCCCCCCGCTCGACCAGCGCCAGCTTGCCCGACGGATCGGCCGCGTACGCATCGCCGGCGCAGCCGCGGCCGACGAAGACCACGGGCGCGGAGATCGAGACGCCGCCCCGCAGCTGGCCGGCGAACGTGGCCGGCGCCGCCAGCGCCGGACCGTCCAGCGCCGGGCCGCTCACGCGCAGCTCGCTGGCGTCCAGCACCTCGTCGGCCTCCACGATCATGGCGCCGCCCCTGGCCTCGGCCACTGAGTGCGCGTTGCCCTCGTCGTCGGGCCCGAACGCCGTCCGGCCGAGGTACCGGGGCCTCGCCGGCTCCGAGATGTCGAGCAGGATCACGCCGGCGTCCCAGTAGCTCAGGTAGGCGACCCGCCCGTCGTGCCTGGCGCGGACGCTGTGCAGCAGGGTGCGCGCATCGTTGCCGCGCCGCACGCCCTGGTAGACGGGCATGCCCAGGGCCGGGTCGCCGAGCACGCCCCACGAGCCGACCAGCGCCGGGCGCACGGGGTCGCTGATGTCGACGATCAGCAGGTCGCCCTTGCCGCCCGTGCCGTCCGACCCTGCGGTCGCCGGCTCCAGCAGCGGCGCCGCCAGGAGCGCCAGCGAGCGGCCTGACGGCGACCTCGTCACGTCCAGCTCGTGGACCCCGATCGCCCGCACGCCGAAGCTGTCCACGTCGAAGAACGACAGCTCCGCGGGGGCGTGGGGATCGGTGACGTCGACCAGCTCCAGCCCGGCCCGGCCCGGCGGCTGGCCCGCCTTCCGGCAGTCCTGGAGGCCGATGGCGAGCACGTCGCGCGCGCCGATGCGGAGCGGGCGCATCACCTCCATCGAGGTGTTCGGATGCTCCGGCGTGTGTCCGACCCGGACCGGCGCTGCGGGGTTGGAGATGTCGATCAGGTCGACGCCGCCACCCGGGCAGGGCCCGCTCCACATGCCGACGAACGCCACGTTGCCGGAGACGGCGACGTCGGCGTGGACGTCCTGGCCCGACGGCTCGAGCTTCAGCGAGCCGGCGAGGGTCAGCCGGGCCGGCCGCTGGGGCGCCGCCGCCTGCGCCGCGCGGCCGGCGGGGACGACGGGCGCGAGCCGGACCGCCGCGGGCGCGAACAGGATCAGCGCCGCGAGCGACAGGAGCGCCGGGCGGGCGGCGGGCCAGCGCACGGTTCAGATCTTACGAGCGGGGGTCCCATCCTCGTGGCCGTTTCGCCCATACGACAGAAGGGACGAAACGGCGAGTGCCGACGTCCTATCTCCGAGTGGCCGCGGACATCGGGAGCCGCCGCCGATACCCCCGAGAGGAGGACACGGAATGTCTCGTTGGAAGCACTGGAACCGGGCTCTGCTGGCGCTGAGCTGCGGCGGCACCCTGCTCGCGCTGGGCGTCGTCACCGCCTCAGCGACCGAATCCGGCAACGGCGCGCTGCGCGCCGGCGGCCAGCAGGCCGCCAGGCTGGTCGCCAGCACCGGACCGGTGTCCGCGGTCGCGGCCGGCGCGCCGGCCACCAGCCCCAGCTCCGGCCCCGCCCAGATCAACATCGGCACCACCTGGACGCTGGACGGCAACCTGCTGGTCCACGGCACCGTCACGGTGCAGTGCGGGCCGTTCTCGAACGTCACCAACGGCAGCGGGCAGGTGCTCGTCGAGGAGCCCGTCAACGACAAGGTGGGCCACGCCGGCGGCCAGCTCCAGCAGATCACCTGCGACGGGACCGGCCATCGGAACAACGTCACGGCGCTCGTCTCGGACGTGCCGTTCCGGGCCAGCGACGGCGCCGTGCAGGTGGACGTCAGCGCCTGCGGCTTCGATCCCAGCGGGTTCCAGTTCATCTGCCAGCCCGGGCACGCGCTGTCGAAGGTGCGGATCACCCAGTAGTGGACATCAGCCTCCCCATGGCTGAGGGGGCGGGCCTTGCGGCCCGCCCTCTCACCGACCGCGCCTCCGTCTGGACGCTGCGCGCCGGGGCCGTCGCGCTCCCGCTGGCCATCTGGCCGGCCGGGTACGACGTGTTCGTCCTGGCGAAGCTGGCGGTCCTCCACCTGCTGGTGCTGACGCTGCTCGGCCTGCGCCTCGCGACCTGGGTCCGGACGGGCCGCCTGCGCGGTGCCCTGACCCCGCTCGACGTGCCGCTGGCCGCACTCGTCGTCTCGGCCGCGATCTCGACCGCGCTGGCGGTCAACGTGAACCTGGCCCTCTTCGGCGCGTACTACCGCTACGAGGGGCTGGCCACGATCGTCTCGTACGCGCTGCTGTTCCGGCTCTCGGCCCAGGCGCTGGACCGCGACGGCGCGTGGAGCGTGGCCCGCGCGCTCCTGCTCGGCGGCTACCTCGCGGCCCTGCTGGCCATCGTCCAGTCGGTCGTCGGGGGCGCGCTCGCCGGCGGCGCGGCCGACGAGACCGCGCGCACGTTCGGCGGCGCGCTGCGGGCGGGCTCCACGTTCGGGAACGCCGCCGCCCTGAGCGCGTTCCTGGCCATGCTGCTGCCGCTCGCCGTGCACGAGCTGCTGCGCGCCCGCTCGGCGGGGGAGCGGGTGATCGCCGCGAACGCCGCGCTCGTGCTCGGCCTCGCGTTGGTGCTCACGTACAGCCGCGCGGCGTGGCTGGGCGCCGTGCTGGGCGTCGCCGTGGCGGCGTGGCCGGCGGTCGCGCGGAGCCGGCGCGGCGCGCTGCTGGCGGCTGCTGGCGCGGCGGCGGTCGTGGGCGGCGGCCTGGCCGCGCTCGCGCTGGCGCACGCGCTGCCGTCCTGGGCCGTCGCGGCGCTGTCGCGGGCCGCCTCGATCGCCGACCCGACGCAGGGTTCGGGCGCCAGCCGGCTCCACATCTGGCACGACGCGCTGGGCCTGATCGCGGCCCGGCCGTGGGCGGGTTGGGGGCCGGACACGTTCGCGCTGGTCTACCCGCGGTTCCAGACCGGCGACTGGACGCCGGGCTTCCTGATCGACAAGGCGCACAGCGACGTCCTGCAGGTCGCCGCCACGCAGGGCCTGCTCGGCGTGGCGGCGTACTCGGGCCTGCTGGCGATGGTCGCCGTCGCCTGGTGGCGCGGGCGCGCCCGGCCGGGCGCGCCAGCGCTGCTCGGCGCCTGGCTGGCGTACGTCCTTCCGCTCCAGCTCGACTTCTCCTGGCTGCCGGCCGCCGCCCCCGCGTGGCTGCTGCTGGCGGTCGCGGTGGCGGTGTGGCGCGACGACCCGGACGGGCCGGCCGAGACGGCGCCCGCCCTCGAGCCGGCCTGGCCGCGGCTGGCCGCCGGCGCGGGCGCGGCCGTCGCGCTGGCGGCGATGGTCGCCGTTTCCGTCGCGCTGCCGCTGGCGGCTGACGCGCGGTTCCGCGCGGCCCTGGTGGCGGCCCAGCGGGGCGACCGGACGGGCGCGCTGGCCGCGATCGCCGACGCGCGCCGGCTGGCGCCCGAGCAGGGCGTCTACGCCTCCAACGAGGGCGACCTGCTGCTGGACCTGCGCCTGGACGGCCGCGCGGGCCCGGCCGCGCAGCCGGCCCCAGCGCGCCAGGCGTACCGCGACGGGATCCGCCTGGGCGACGCGCGCCCGGAGGTGCAGCACCGCCTGGCGGCAGCAGGGGGGTAGCGCGCAGATCTCCCTCCCGTGGGAATTTGGGGCCGCTACCCCGTCGTCGCCAGAGTCAGCGGGAGGACGGCGGGGGCGCCGGATTCGCGGAGGAGGCGGGCCGCCACCGTCAGCGTCCAGCCGCTGTCCACGCGGTCGTCGACCAGGAGGATGGGGCCCGACGTGCCCGCCAGGGCCGCCGACATCGGCGCCGGGACCCGGAATCGGTTCCACACCGCGCGGAGCCGCTGGGCGCTGTTGTGCTCGCCGCCAGAGCCGTTCCCGGCGCTCGGGTCGGTCCACTCCAGGCGCCCCAGCGGCGCCAGCCGGCCAACCCGCGCCAGCCGCTCGCCGAGCGACTCGATCAGCTCCGGCCGGGACCGGGAGGCGATCGTCGCCACGCCGACCGGCCGCGTCTCCCAGTCCCACGCGGCCAGCACGCGAACCACCGCGTCGAACACGTCGTCTGGGACCGGGCCGTCGGCGTGGGCCGGGTCGAGCAGCTCGCGCAGCCGGTCGCCCCATCCGGCGTCGGTCAGCCGGCACAGCGCCCGGCCGGTCTCGGCCCCGGCCGCGATGCGGCCCTTGACCTCGATGCCCATGTCCGGCATGCCGGCTGGCCACTGCTTGCGCGCCAGGATCGGAACCCCGGGCCGGTCCAGCCACT
>Ga0075434_100006999_pt1 | contig 10400 bp, 11 predicted proteins | sample RhiMethybrSRZTD3_FD_75298 | JGI IMG/M metagenome (GOLD analysis project Ga0075434, IMG submission 75298) | Populus rhizosphere microbial communities from Tennessee, USA - Rhizosphere MetaG P. TD hybrid SRZTD3 | ecosystem: Host-associated > Plants > Roots > Rhizosphere > Soil | place: USA...
TTTCTGGTGGGGCAGACCACCTACCGGTTGTGAGCGATCTCCTGCCCGTCTCCGCAGACCGATTGCCGCTGGCGCACATTGGAATAACGAAGCGTCTCCTCGCGCGCACGTGCGCGCACCCGCGGGTGATGCGCAGAAATGCGGCTCGTGTCGGCGCATCATTCCTGATGCGACCAGTCGCAGCCCCTGGTGAGTTCCCTAGAAGCGCTGTCTTGAATCTGATCCACCTGGGCGACATCATGTTATGGGCGCGGCGCGTCAGACGCGAGGGCAGAGGGAATGCTCCGCGTCGGAGAACACGGGGGTGTCGCGCCGCGCTCCGCGGCACCTGCCACCGTCGGAATTATTCCAGGATCGCTGGCAGCAGGCAGCCGGGGCACGCTGCTGCGGCGTCCCGATGATGGGTGGTCCTCATAGCCAGCTTCGGCACAGGGACAACTTGAATTCGCACCCGTGCAAGGCCCACCCCGGTCATTCCAAGCTGCTCCGCAGCGGGATGCGACAGGTCAATAATCCGTCCCTTTATGAACGGACCGCGGTCATTGATCCGGACAACCACATGCGCGCCGGTATCCAGTCTCGTCACGCTGACCATGGTGCCAAACGGCAGACGAGGGTGGGCGGCGGTGAGCTTTTCGGATCTGTCTGGAACCGCAGCGTAGAACGAGGCGAGGCCTGTGCGGGCGTCTTCGGCCGACACGGCGCAGGCGGAGGCAAGTGCAATTGCAAGCGCGAAAAAACACATCCGGTACACGGCGCGTGTCCTTCGGAATTTGGTCGATTGGACGTGAGCGGAGCCGCTGCCATTCCGGCAGCAAGCGAAAGCTGGTTACACGGCGCATCGTGGGCGCGCCGCAGTCCGAACTAGTGGAGCGACCGTGCTGCCGACCGCGGCGCCCACGAGCGGACGCCCTTCGATTTCGCCATGATCCGAACCATCACCGCCTCAGGGGCGACATCGATGTTGCGGACGAGCACGTCCGTAATTTCCTTTATGAGTGCTCGCTTCTGATCGAGTGTCTGCTCCTGCGCGACATACACATATACGTTCGACATCGTACCTTCCCCTCGCGGCAAATGCCCTCACTCATTCCATTATGTGCCCTGCGAGCTGGACGCAAAGGAGGCTTCAAGAAGACATTTCACGGGCAGTGGCCGCGGTTAAGCTAGTCTAGCTAAAGCTAGCGGTACTGTTGGCTACCCCCCGAGCGCCGCTCGAGGCGGAGAGCATCTTCAGGGCCGCGCATCGGATGGGCCGCGAGGTGGGTGTGGCCACACCGGTTCTCTCCGTCGCCTATCGGGCCCTGTCGCATCTTCTCTTTGCGTTACGTGTCCAATGACGGAAAAATCCTAACTGTGATGGGCGGCACAGACGGAGTCGGTTTGCGCGCTAATTTCTCCGAGCGATTACGGTCGACAATGGTGTTGACCGGATCGCCTCTGGAGTGCGGGCCATGAAGACGATCGTATCTGCCTTGGTCGCCCTGTCGGTTCTTGCCGGGATCGCTGGCTCTGCCAACGCTCTCGACACCAAGACCTTCTGGGAGCAGCAGGAACGCCAGTCCTACTAAGCATTTTTTGGCTGGGCCGCGTGGGCAATCTGCCTCGCGGCCTATGTGGGTGGATTCCAGTCTTGAGGCCCTTTCATTTGGCCGTTCAGTTATCGGCCGGCCCGGCCGGACTTATCTCGCCGCAGAATGCCGCGCGGTACTTCTGCCGAGAGGTGAGCGCCGCAGCATCGGGCGCGCGCTACTGCCCAGGCCTCGGGATGAGGCACCCCGCGACAATCGTAGGGACACCCCTCCGCCAGTCGATGCAGTATCGTACAAGAGTTGAGACTTGCCGACCTGATCCACAATCGTGCGGCCACGCGTCTTCTTTACGGCGCAACTTTGAGCGCAACCGGTGATCGCCTTTTCCTGGCCTCCGAAAGCCGTCGTGCAGCCCGTGACGCTGGCCGTCTGAAAGCGGCCGGTACCCGAGGAGCCTCCAGAGAAGATGGCCGCCTATGGCCCGCTATGATGCCTTCTTGGCGCGACCAGCGGTTGCGGCATCCAAAACTTCTTCGCAAGCGGGCGGAGCCAGGACTTACGCCGAGGATGAGGCGCCTTTAATGGGGGTGCAGAATTATCACGGCCGGACTTGCCAGACGCGTTGCGCCGGAACAGGCGATCGGCATTGACCCGTCAGCCAGCGTGATCAAGTACCGCTCGCACCGACGATGGCGCAAAGCAGCAGCTCTTGCGGTGCAATCAACGTCCTGCCCACCGGGCATCAGTGTTCAGATGGGCTGTCGCGGCCAGCAGTCGCGTGCTGTGCTTAGTGGATGCGTCGATCGCCAAACCAACGAGATGGCGCGCACGCATGGCGATCCTGGCCCTTTTTAATGGGGGTGCAAAATTCGCGGCGCGAGAGGCGAGGCGCCGGTCACCGAAATCCTTGGTCCCGAGGTCGCTCGACTGGCCACGCTGCACATCCTTGGGATCTGGCTTGCTGACGACGAGTAATGCTTTGCCTCTCTCCTCCGGCACGGCGCATTCGCGAGGGCGGCGAAGTTCAGCGACCATTAAAGTGGCCCGAGCAGTGCCGGCACGCCGCTCCACTCGACAATCCAGCCCGCATGCCTCCTCGTGTGGCCGGGATGGTCGCGTCGCGGGGTGCTTACCTGACGTATTCGCTGCAGCGGCGAAGGGCGTCTCCCTTGTGCCAGATTCTGACCTGAGCAGATGCAGCAATATGAAAAGCCTTTCACTCGATTACTTTGTCGGCGCGGATCAAGAGTGTTTCCGGGATCACGTGTCCGATTCGCTTCGCGGTCTTGAGGTTAATCACGAGATCGAACAACGTCGATTGCTGGACAGGGATGTCCCGCGGATGTTCGCCACGCAGCAGCCTGGCAACCGGCGCCGCCATCTGCTGGAAGATTTCCTCAAGACGCGGGCCGTAGCCGGCGAAGCCACCCTCTTCAGCGCTTTCCGGAAATTGATATATCGCAGGCATGCGCAGCTCAGCCGTGCGTTCGAAGATTATCCGACGGTGGGCGTTGAGGACCACCGACGCCAGCACATTGAGCGCCGAAGCGCCCGCCTTGTGCGCGGCATCGACAGCGGACCCGATCTCCTCCAACTTCGATGCGCTGTGGGTTGACACATCGACCCCGCGCGAACGCGCGGCATCAACCAACGCCCCGAGTTGCGCCGGTGATTTGGTGGTAGGATCAAGGAGTATCGCCATTCGGCGCGCATCGGGCACTAGTTCCATCAGGAACTCTTGGCGCTTACCGTCAAGCTCATTCGAAAGAATGCTGAATCCAGTCACGTTGCCACCTGGACACGACAACGAAGCCGCCAACCCCGATCCGACCATGTCGTCGGCGACACCGATTATCGGAACCGTACGCGTCACCTCCTGTGCGGCGCGCATCGCGGCATCGCCGCCGGCAAAGATGACGTTGGCACCGGATTGGACCATCTCCGCCACCCGCTCCGGGTACTGCTGTGCACTGCTGCCAAAGCCGCCCGTGTCGACGATGAGATTTCGACCTTCGATGAACCCCTGCCGTCGCAACCCATCGAAGAGCCGCGCGAACTGGGCTGCCGTTCGCGGCAACTGATGCAGAACGCCCAGCCGATAAATTCGACCCTGCTCCTGCGCTCCGGCTGCGAATGGCCATGTCGTCGCCGCACCGAGCCCAGCGATGAACTCCCGCCGGTTCATTCAATCACCTCTTCGGCGCGCGCCAGAAGAGTGGGCGGTATCACGAGGCCAAGTGCTTTGGCGCTCTTGAGATTGATCACCAGCTCAAATTTAGTCGGCTGCTGCTGCACCCGCGCGGCCGCCGGCCAGGCCGTTGCGCCGCCCAGAAATCCAATGACACGCCGTCTCACTCGCGCCTCTCATCTACGATGACGAGACCAAACTACCAGATGATCGCGCAGGGCGCTCTGACGATTGCTGCATTGCGATTGCGAGTTCCGAAGATGCTATGAGCCGGACGAAGGCTGCCGTAGTTTTCCAGCAATCTCCTTCGTCCAAGTCATTATTGGACGTAAAGGAGATATGGGCAAATGGATCGAGTAACTAACTCCACAGCTCCTGCGGATAGGCTCTTCTGCGCCGTGGAGTTGAGCAAGAACTCGTGGCTGTTGGGTATCCAGTTTCCCGATCGTCAGAAGGCGAGCATGTATCCGCTCAAAGGCGGCGACAGCGAAGGCTTGATGGCAAAACTCGTCGCGGCCTGTGATCGCTGGACGAAGGTGAGTGGCAAGAAGCCATCGGCCATACTCTGCTAGGAGGCGGGCTACGATGCCTTTTGGCTCGCGCGCTTTCTGAAGGCGCGTGGCATCGACTGCCTCGTGTTGATTCGGCGAGCATGCAGGTCAATCGCCGCAACCGGCGGGCGAAGACTGATCGGATAGACGTCGGCAAGCTGCTGCGCGCGCTGATCGCCTGGTGTGGAGGCGAGCGACATTGTGTTCATATAAGCGGACACTGGTGTGCTTGTTCGCCGGGGGGCTTGGGGAGGATGTTGGGATGGGTCCGTGAGAGTCGCGCGGGCGCTGCTCAAATTGCAAATGTAGGGGTGTGCAGAAAAGATGTCATCGCCTGCGCGGCGTCCTCGGAAGGACAAGGAGCATTAGCGATAACGCTGAAAGTAACCGTAGCTTACGCGCTTTCGTTCGGGCTCAGCCGCTCGTCTTGTTGCTGATTCGGCTTTCCGGTCGGCAGAAAGCCACCCGACTGCCGGTTCCAGAGTTCGGCGTAAAGGCCGCTGCGGCGCAGGAGCTGCTCATGATCGCCCTCCTCGACGATTTTGCCCTGATTGAGCACGATCAGCCGGTCCATCGCCGCAATGGTCGAGAGCCGGTGGGCGATCGCGATTACGGTCTTGCCCGCCATCAGGTTGAAAAGTTGCTCCTGGATCGCCGCCTCGGCTTCGCTGTCGAGCGCACTCGTCGCCTCGTCGAGAATCAGGATACGTGCATTCTTGAGCAACACGCGGGCAATGGCGATGCGCTGCCGCTGGCCTCCAGAGAGCTTCACCCCGCGCTCCCCGACGCGCGCGTCGTAGCCCTTGCGGCCATCCTTGTCCTCCAGTCCCAGGATGAACTCGTGCGCGTGTGCGCGCTTTGCCGCCTCGATCGCCGCGTCCATACCAGCGTCGGGCCGGCCGTAGAGGATGTTCTCGAACACTGAGCGGTGCAGGAGCGAGGTATCTTGCGTCACCATGCCGATAGCGGCGCGCAGGCTCTCCTGTGTTACCCCGGCGATATCCTGACCATCGATCAAGATTCGCCCCTTCTCCAGGTCGTAGAAGCGCAGAAGTAGGTTGACGAGCGTCGACTTGCCGGCGCCGGAGCGGCCAATCAGTCCCACCTTCTCACCCGGCCGGATGGTGAGCGATAGCCCATCGATTATGCGTGCCGGGTCGGCATCAGGTAGTCCCCTGGCGCTCCCGTAGTTGAAGCCGATGGCATCGAAGCGGATTTCGCCTCTATTGACCGTGATATCGTGCGCCTCCGGCCGGTCGACGATGCCGTGCGGACGGGCGATGGTCTCCATGCCCTCCTGCACGACGCCGACATTCTCGAAGATGCCAGTGACGAGGTTAAGCACCCAACCCGACATCTGGCTGATGCGCAAGACGAGCGCCGTCACGAGCGCGATCGCGCCGAGAGTGATGCTCTCCCGGCTCCAGAGCCACAGCGCGAGGCCTGTGGTGCCGGCGATGAGTAGCCCGTTCAGAGTAAACAAGAGGGCAGTCATTAGCGTCGTGAGGCGGACGTAGCGGCGGTGCTTCGCCGTCTGCTCCTCGAAGGCGGCGCGCGCGTAGGCATCCTCGCGCTCGGCGTGCGCGAAGAGCTTCACGGTGAGAATGTTGGTATAGCTGTCGACGATCCGGCCGAGCAGCATGGAACGCGCTTCGGAGGCATCGGTGGAACGCTGGCGGATGCGCGGCACGAGGCAGGCGACGATCCCCACATAGGCGGCAAGCCAGACAAGCAGCGGGATCGTGAGACGCAGGTCTGCGGCCCAGAACAACGCTAGCGCGCTCAGCCACTGCACAGCGACGAAAACGGCGGCATCGCTGAGCTGTAGGATCGAATCGCGCATCGCGGGCGCCGTCTGCATTAGCTTGTTGGCCACCCGCCCGGCGAAGTCATTCTGGAAAAAGCCGAGGCTCTGGCGCAGCATGTGGCGATGCGACTGCCAGCGCACCCGTGCCTGGAACGGTGGAGAGAGCACCTGGCTCTTCGTCAGCTCATAGCCCACAAAAATGATGGGCCGTGCGATTAGCACCACGAACGCCATCCACAGCAAGAGACGCGCATGGTCGGTAAAGAGCGACGCCGGGTTGGCGATCCCCTTGAGCAGGTCTATGAGGTCGGCGACGAACTTGGCGAGCGCCACCTCGGTCAGCGCCGCGAGCAGGTCGAGGACCAACACTAGAAGGAACGGCGGCCAGACAGGCCGCACGAAATGCCAGTAGAACGCCCACAGCAGCCCAGGCGGGCGCTCTATCGCAAGCCGCCTGAATGGATCGATGCGCGATTCGAGCCAGCGTAGCATCTCGCTTCCCAAGCTTCTTCGGCTGTTCGAGTGTCATGCAGAACTTGCAAATCGGCGGCATGAGATCGCCCTGCGGAGCGACGGCGCCGCCAGCAAGAAATCGGATGAGTGTGTAGCGCTTGTGTGGCTGCGCTGGAAATGCTCCGCTACACACGCTGCGCAACAACCGTGCTTCCAGACTCGTAGGATGACCAACCCCGTCGCAGGGCTCGACTAACCGCCAAGATGGAGTAGTGGCCGATCCCGCTCGTCGGCGCAATGACCGCCCATACAAAAACCCCACCAAGACACCCCCGTTAATTCCGTGTGAACGGCTGGATTTTAGGGGCTGATTTCTGGCCATACAAATATAAATGATTGTGTATGGTCCGCTTGCTACTGAATGATGAGGTCTCAATCCGATGCGGGGACGATCATGGCCAAACCAAAGCGAGCTGCCCTCTATGTGAGGGTCTCGACTGACGCGCAGACTGTCGAGAACCAGATCAGCGAGCTTAGGGAGGTGGCCGAGCGCCGCGGCTGGCAGGTCGTCGAGATCTACAAGGATGCTGGCATCAGCGGTGCCAAGGGCAGGGACCAACGGCCCGGCCTCGACACCATGCTCAAGGACGCTAGTCGCAGGAAGTTCGATGTGGTCATGGCCTGGGCCATCGACCGTCTCGGCCGCTCCCTCATCGATCTCTTGCGCACCATCCAGGACCTCGAAGCCGTCGGCGTCGATCTCTACCTCGATCAGCAGCACCTCGACACGACCACTCCAACCGGGAAGCTGCTCTTCCACGTGACGGGCGCCTTCTCCGAGTTCGAGCGCAGCATGATCCGGCAGCGTGTGAACGCAGGCCTCAGCGCCATCAAGGCTAAGATCAAGCGCGACGGGCACTTCACAACCAAGGCCGGCATCGTGCGGAGGCGCCTTGGCCGACCGGGGGCTGAACCCAAGCAGATCACGCATGCGCGCCACGAACTCGCCAAGGGCCTCGGCATCGGCAGGGTGGCGCGCATGACAGGGCTAGGGACGGGTACCGTCCACAAGCTCAAGCGAGAAATGACTGCCCGATCGCGGTCCTGATGACCGCGACGCGGGGGTCCGCTGATCCCCATAAAGCTGCCGCGAATTCTTCATCGCCGAAGTGTTCTGCCTTGTGCCAAAAGCGTGCGTCAGTGCCGCCGCCAGATGCTGGCGCAGCTTTGTGGCCTCCTGGCCGGCATCAGGCGTGAACAGTTCCTCGGCTTGGTCAATGGCGAGCACCAGCGTCGGCGGACGGTCGACTTGCGGCTTGGCATCGCCGACAAGGCGCTTTGTTGCGAGGACGAGTAATTCGTTCAAAAGTGCGGGGAACGCATCACTATCCGCAAGCAAGGCGCGCAGTACGTGGCCGAGCGCCATCGGTATTGACCGATGAAGCTTCTCGAAAGACTGCTCCAAGGCCACCGCGAGGCCGGCTCTGCCTGAGAGTGCGGCCGTACCCGGCCGGATCAGGGGCAGCACCATGAAGTCGCGGTCTTCGCGCTCCAGGCGTGGCAGCAAGCCGGCACGCATGAAGCTGGACTTGCCCGAGCCCGACGCGCCCTGGATCGAGCAACACGACATCCGCTATCATTGATGTTCGGAGTCTTGCGCCTCTCAGGGACCAACGAACGCCGTCCGAATCCTATCGTAGTATTGAATCACGAGATCGACGTTGCCCGCGTACTTGATTTCCTGCTTTGCCTTTGATTTGTCCTTCAAGGTTTTCGTCTCCGGATCGATGTGGTTGAACACCAGGATGAGATTCTTAAGCACGTCGCTGTACTCCATCCGGTCCCGAAGTCCGTGCCGCTTTACCGCTCGCTCCACGTCAGCCACCACCGAAGGGTCGCTTCCCGAAATTTCTCCCATGAGAATCTTCTTCTGGATCGCGAAGACCTCCGGTTGTGCTGCGAGGTATGCCTCGATCTGAGAGGTAGTCAGCTTCATCTGTTTTGGAGGCTGTTGTGCTAGTGTAGGGTTGCCGACTTGCAGAGAAGCGATTGCAATGATGCACGCCACGGTGCGCAGTACCGAGCCCATTCGTTCCCTCCTACGCCGGACCAGAATTACCTACTAGCGCGCCGCTTGTCTCTCCGACAACCCCGCGCATGCGGTGTGCAACGGCAGCTGGGTGGCCGTGGTTGGCACCGAGAGTGTCGTCAAGGCGGCCTCGGAATACCCCCATCTCGTGCTCATGGACATTCAGCTGTCCGTGCTCGATGGGTATGATGCGATACAACAGATCAAGGCGTTGCCCGGTCTCGCTGCTATCCCGAGCCCCCACACCTAGCAACGAGATCGAGAGCCACTCATGTTTTCATCATGAGACCAGCTGCCTGCGAATGTAGCGGCGCTTGCCAGGGTAAGGGAATTGCCGCACCTTGGAACCGATATTCACGTCCAAAAAATGTCTTAGGGGGCCGTCGGCATGCTGCGGGAGAAGCGTCATCATTATATTCGGTGTCTCCTTGCCCTTGCGCTCTCAGCCTTTGCTCTGACGGCAGATGGCCGCGCGCAAGGCACAGACGATTTCAAGGCGCTCACCGCCCGGATCGATGCTCTCAGCCGGCAGGGTAAGTATGCAGAGGCAATTGAGATCGCCGAGCAAGCGCTCGCATTGGCCGAGAATAAAAACAGCCCTGAGCACGAAGAGTTGGCCAGCGCACTCGACAAGCTTGCGTTCCTGTATCGGCGACAAGGCCGCTACGCCGAGGCTGAGCCGCTTTACGAGCGCGAGCTATCGATACGCCAGAACGAGCAAGGGGGGAAGAAATCGGATTTGTCGGTACTACTCAACGGGTTAGCTGATGTTTACGAGAAGCGTGGCCGCATGGACGATGCCGTCACACTGAGGCAGCAAAGCCTGACACTGGTAGAAGCCGCCTCGGGGGCCGACGATACTGCGGTGCGCGTCCTGCGTGGGAATTTGGCCGGACTCTACGAACGTCTGGACCGCTATCAAGACGCCATTCCGCTTCGCGAGCGAAATCTGGTGTTGACCGAGATGAACTCGCGACAGGCGGGCTACCTGTTTCTGCCGGAAATCGATGCCCTCGCTGCGGATTATCAGCGTGTCGGGCGCCTGACGGAGGCGGAGACGCTCTACAGGCGTGCCCTTGCACTTGGCGAAAAGACCTTGAATGCCAATAACCCCTTGCTTAGCAAGATGTTGGACAAGCTCGCCGTCGTCGAGTCCGCTCAGGGGCGTTGGCGGGAAGCAGCGGAGCATTGGCGACGCTCGACGGACCTGATCACACGCCGTGCCGTTAGCAAGAGCCAAGAGCTACCGGCACAGCGCAAGAGCGAGATAGCGCATGAGCGCTCCCAGTTCGTAAGGCTAGTCAAAGCCCTCCATCGGGTCGGCAACGAGGGCGGCGCATCCGGTCAGGATTTGCTGCTCCAAACCTTCATCGCTGCGCAGTGGGCTCTCACGTCGGCGGCCGCGGCGTCGACGGCACAGATGGCCGCGCGCGGCGCTGCCAACACGCCGGGCCTCGGCGCGCTCGTACGCGAGCAACAAGACCTTCACGCGAAATTTCGGCGGTTCGAGGAAGATCCCACCCTTGCGGCCTCGCTCAGGTCCGGCAAGAGCGAGATGGAGGGGCAGGAGGCCGTCAATCAGCACCTCTCTCGCATCGTCCGCCGGATCGACGAAATCGATGTGCGCCTGAAATCCGACTTCCCCAACTATGTGGCGCTGGCGACTCCCACCCCCCTTTCGGTCGAGGAAGTGCAGGCTGTGCTGGCACCCGACGAGGTGCTTGTGCAGTTTCTGGATACGCCCGTAGTCGAACGCATGCCCGAGGAGACCTTCGGCTGG
>Ga0075434_100007001_pt1 | contig 10399 bp, 10 predicted proteins | sample RhiMethybrSRZTD3_FD_75298 | JGI IMG/M metagenome (GOLD analysis project Ga0075434, IMG submission 75298) | Populus rhizosphere microbial communities from Tennessee, USA - Rhizosphere MetaG P. TD hybrid SRZTD3 | ecosystem: Host-associated > Plants > Roots > Rhizosphere > Soil | place: USA...
TCCTCGGCATCGGCGCAACCCAGGACGCCCGCGGTGGGGTCGCCACGCGCGACTTCGCGGGCGAACCCCGGACCCGCCAGCGCCGCGAGCGCGCGGGGCGGTCTCGTGAGACTCTCCTGCGCCACTTCGGACATCCGCATTCCCGTTCCCGGCTCGATGCCTTTCGTGGCGATCACCAGGCGGACGGTGGGGTCCAGGCTCGCCGCTGCGCTGCGGAACAGCTCGCGGCAGAAGCGCGCCGGCACCACCCAGATGACCAAAGATTGTCCGCGCAAGACCTGGGAAAGATCGGAAGAGGGTCGAATCGCATCGGGGAGTCTGAATTCCGGGAGGTAGGTGCGATTCTCATGCACGGAAATCATCTCGGCGACCCGCTCCGGGTCGTGCACCCAAAGGCGCACTTCATACCCGCCTTGCGCCAGGTGCAGGGCCAGAGCCGTGCCCCAGCTGCCGCCACCGATCACCGCCGCGCTGCGTGAGGGTGTCGTCACGTCTTGTTCGCTCCCAGACGTGGCTCGGTGCCTTGAAAGAGGCGCACGAGGTTTTCGCGATGACGAAAGACGATGAGCAGACTGCAGGCCCAGGCGGTGGCCAAGATCGTCTGCGGAGCTTCCCGGTAATGGAGAATCAGGGGAAGCGAAAGCGCGCCCAGGATCGAGCCGGCCGATACCCTGCGGGTGGCCCCGACTGTTCCCAGAAACACCAACGCCGCCGCGGCCGTCGAGCGCGGATCCAGGATCAGGAACACCCCCATTCCCGTGGCCACACCCTTTCCCCCCTTGAAACCCAGATAGACCGGAAAGATGTGGCCGAGGATGGCCGCCAATCCCGCCAGGCATGCTCCGACCGGCCAGCCGCCCAGCAACCCGCCCATCCAGGCCGCCAGCGCTCCCTTGGAAGCATCCAGCAGAAGGGTCAGCACGCCGGCCCACGGCCCCAGCGAGCGCGCCACATTCGTAGCACCGATGTTGCCGCTGCCGGTGCGGCGGACGTCGGCGGAGCCGAAGGCCTTCCCCACCAGCAGACCGAACGGAACCGCGCCCAGAAGATAGGCGGCCAAGGGTATCAACCAGCGAGCCGCGTTCCCGCTCATGCGGCATTCTCGCCCAGCAATGGAATTTCGGCGAGCACCTCATAGCGCGCCCCGTCCGGACCCAGGTGGCTCTGGAAGATTTTGAACCGATCGACCTCCATCTCTTGTCGGGAAAGCTCCTCTCCCAGCTCGCCCGGCTGTGCGGACAGGCGCCGGGCGCCGGAGCGAAAGCGACCCAAGGTCAAGTGCGGATGAAAACGACGGAGCTCGGTTGGAATTCCGACAGCTTCGGAGCGCTTCCCAACCCATTCGGCCAGCTTCTGCAGCCCCGCCGATTCCGCCGTAGAGATCACGAGGACGCGAGGCAGCCCGCGGGGCGGGAAGGTTTCGAGCCGGCTCAAAGCGACACGGAAAGGGTAGACTGGCGCGCCGGGCGCGCAGGCTTCCGAGAGAAGTCGCACCGTTTCGGGGGGGATCTCGCCGCAGAATCGCAAGGTCAGGTGGATTCCTGAGGGCCGGGTCCAGCGTATTTCGCGCACGCCCCGGCCGGAGAGAAAATCCTGGAGCTTGGAGATCCCGAGGCGAATCCGCTCGGGAATGTCCACCGCGACAAAAACGCGCATTCAGGAGCGGCGCGGGCGAGGGCGGATGCGCAGCAGAGTCCGGCGCACGAGATCCAGCGCGATGCAGGCGGCGTGAGTGCGAATCTTTTCGCGATCACCTGCCAGGTGTCTCATGATCGCCCTGCTCCCTCCCGGGAATGCCACCGCCCAGTGAACCGTGCCGACCGGCTTGCGCGGGGATCCTCCTCCAGGTCCGGCAATCCCGCTGACAGCGACGGCCATTTCCGCTCCGAGCGTCCGCACGGCGCCCCTCGCCATCGCCAAGGCGACCGCTCGGCTGACGGCCCCGTGTTTCAGAAGCAAATCACGCGGCACTGCCAGCATGCGCTGCTTGGCGCGGTCATTGTAACACACGGCCCCGGCGTGAAAGACCGCTGAAGAGCCCGCCACACGGGTCAGGCGCGCCGCCACCATCCCCGCGGTGCATGATTCCGCGGTGCTCAGATGCCAATTAAGTTCCTGCAATCGACGCAACACCACCGCCTCGAGGGACACCCCGTCCGCCGACACCAGGTCGGATCCCAGGGCCTGCACAGTCCAACGCAGGCAGCGCTCCACCCTGCGCGACGCCCCCCTGCCCCGGGAGCGCAGCTGAATCGTAACCTCTCCCGGTGCTGCCAAAGTGGTGACTTCCACCTCCGGGAACAGCTTGGTCAGCCGCCGGAGGCGGTGATCGACGCGGGTTTCGCCGACGCCAGCCGTGCGCAGCGTGCGGGTGGCCACCGGGAGATGCGCCAGGCGCCTGAGGCGCGGCACGATTCGATCGAACATGGCCTGCATTTCAGACGGCACGCCGGGGAGCACGACGAGCACGCCGGCACCGCTGACCGCCCAGATTCCCGGAGCGCTTCCCACTCGGTTGACGATCGCCCTGGCCCTTTCGGGAATCAACGTCTGTCGCCTCTGGGCCCGGGTGAACGGAAACCGGTGCCTCCGGCACCATCGCCGCACCTGACCCTCGGCGCGGGCATCGTAATGCAGCCGCCGCCCCAGCATTTTTGCCACCGCCTGGCGCGTGCGATCGTCCCGGGTCGGACCGATTCCCCCAGTCACCAGCACCAAGCCACCGAGCGAGCGGGCGTAACTCAGAGCGCGGTCGATGCCCACGGGATCGTCGCCGGCCACCACGCGGGACATGACCTCGAATCCCTCGCGCTCCAGGCGCGGGGTGAGCCATTCGCTATGGGTTTCCCGAAACCCGGGGCGAAGCAGCTCGCTCCCGATCGCAACCAGGCAGGCCTGCACCAGGCTCCTCCTTGAGTCGGGCGATTGCCGCGAGCAGCTCGGCGGAAAAGCTCTCCAGATCCGCCCGATCCCGCTTGGCTCCCCCGGCCCGTTTGAACTGCATCGACTCCCCGAAGCTGACGGTCACTCTTGCGGGGCGCGGAAACGCCACACCGGGAGGCAGCGATTCGAAGGCGCCCTGGATGAAGCAGGGAATCACGGGCGCTCCGGAGAGCGCCGCCAGAAGCGCGACGCCCATTTTCCCTTCGCGCATGACTCCGTCGCCGCTGCGCGCTCCTTCCGGGAAAAGCCCCACCAGCTGCCCATGCTTCAGCCGCCACAAGGCCAGGCGTATCGCCCTGGGATCCCCCTCCTCGGCCCTGACCGGAATGGTCTGCATGCCCCAGTAGAACCAGCGCAATCGCCACCAGTCGTACATCGTCTGCAGCACGATGAAATGGATCTTCCTGGGACAGGCCGATCCCAGGACGATGGGATCCAGGAAGGAGGCGTGGTTCGCCACGACAATCGCGGGGCCCTTTGCAGGGATCCGATCGCTGCCCCGGACCTTCAGGCGCAGGTAGATTCTGACCAGGGGCCCGAAGAAGAGCTTGACGTAAGCGTAGAACACGGGGACCTCAACGTGAAACAGGCTGGGGTGAAGGGGGTGACAGCTGCCGGTCGGCTCCCCATCCCTCCGGCATGACGATTCCTCCGGAGACCACCATCTTCACTCCCTCCTCGACGGTGAGGGGAAGCCGGACCAGCTCGCGCTGCGGGACGAAGACGATCCATCCGGAGGTGGGATTGGGAGTCGTGGGCAGAAAAACCGCCGCCAGCGTCTCGCTCCTCCCGGGGACCAGATCCGGAACCCGGTCCCGGGTCACGAATCCCAGCGTGAAGCAGCCGCCTCGCGGGTACTCCACCAGGACGACTTCGGAGAAGGTCCGTTTCCCCTTGGGAGAGAGTGCTTCCATGAGCTGGCGGCTGCCTCCGTAGACCGCCCGCACGACCGGGATTCTGAGCATGAGGCGATCGAATCCCCGCAGGATTCGCACGCCGAAGACGTTGGTGCTCAGCACCCCCGTCGCGTAGATGATCCCTACGGTGATCATCACCCCGATCAGCGGGATCAGGTACGCGATGAAGGAGGGGCGCGTAAACACCTCCACCGCGGTGAACGTGAGAAGACGCCTCACCCAGGGGGTGATGGTGCCATCCACGAGGTGAAACAGGGCGCTGAAAAGCCACAGGGTGATGAACAGAGGCAGCAGGACCACCAACCCGGTGAAAAATTTCTTCCGCAGGTGCCGGCCCAGATCGAAGCGTGCGTCGCGGCTCATGGGTTACTGGGGAGATCGACCCGGCAGCACGCCAAGCTGCCGGGAAAATCGCCGAAAATAGTCGGCGGCGGAGAGCACCGCGAGGAGAACGACCACCCACAGAGCCACCAGACCCAGATAGGAGGCACGACCCAGGGCGGCGGGGCCGAGCAGGAGCAGGACGACCGCAACCACCTGGCTCACGGTCTTGTACTTTCCCCAGGGCGACGCGGCGATGGCGAGGCCTTGACTGATGGCGATGCTTCGCAGTCCTGTGACGGCGAACTCGCGACCGACGATGATGACCACCATCCAGGCCGGTGCGGCTCCGACTTCCACCAAAGAGATGAAGGCCGCGGACATGAGCAGCTTGTCGGCGATCGGGTCCAACAGCTTGCCGAGGGTCGTCTCCTGGTTCCGTTTGCGAGCCAGGTAGCCGTCCAGGAAGTCGGTCAGGCATGCCGCCAGAAACACGAACACGCCGATGTGCTCGTTCTTGGTCAGGATGACCACCATCACCACCGGGACCAGGAAGATTCGGCTGACCGTGAGCCAAGTCGGTAGGTTGAGCACGAAACCTGTTGAAGGGATGGGATCCTCGGGGTAGAATGCGCTCGCCAATCAGCACGCGATCCGCTCTAAAGGTCTGACAACTTGGAAAATAGCACAACGCCGATCCGGGGGTCAATGGTGAAGACCACACTCGGAGGGGCACCGACACGCTCCTTCGCAGACTGCCCCCCGATCCGCTTCGGGACCGACGGCTGGCGGGGCAGGATTGCCGACGAATTCACCACCTCCGGAGTGCGTCGCTGCGCCGCCGGAATCGCGGCCTACCTGCATGAGGTCGGACGAGAGTCCTCACCGGTGGTGCTCGGGTTCGATGGCCGCTTCCTGTCGGGCCGTTTCGCGCGGGAGGTGGCGCTTCACCTGGCGGCGGAGCGCTTCGTCCCCGTCCTGAGTCCCGCGCCCATTCCCACCCCGGTGCTTTCCTGGCGGACCGTTTCGGCCGGCGCGTCTCTCGGGATCATGATCACCGCCAGCCACAATCCTCCCGAGTACAACGGCCTCAAGCTCAAGAGCGCCGATGGGGGCACTCTGGACTCGGAAGAGACGGAGCGCATCGCTCACCTGGTCCCCGCCGCCGATCCGGGCCCCTCCGAGGAGGAAGATCTGGCGACTCATCCCTCCTTCCTCCCCGCCTATCTGAAGGCACTCAAGGATCGGGTGCACCACAAGGAGATTCGCGCCTCGCGCCTGAAGCTGGTGCATGACGCCATGCACGGCATGGGTGGGAACCTCCTCGAGCAGCTGCTCTCCGGAGCGACGGCGAAGACAATCCCGCTGCATGCCGAGCCAGACCCGCTGTTCGGAGGCATCCATCCCGAGCCCATCGCCCGCAACCTGAACGCGCTGTTCCAGGAGGTTCGCAAGCAGCGGGCCTCGGCCGGCTTCGCCACCGACGGCGACGGCGACCGCCTGGCCGCCTGCGACGAGAAGGGGAGATTTCTCTCTCCCCTGACGCTCCTCCCGGTGCTCGCCCAGCACTTCATCGAGGTTCGTGGTGAGCGCGGCGGCCTCGCCAAGACCTTTGCGGGGTCGTTGCGCGTGGAGCGCATCGCCCGCCGGCACGCCCTTCCGTTCCACGATCTGCCGGTGGGATTCAAGCACGTGGCCACCCTGCTGCGCCGCAAGGAGATCCTCCTGGGAGGCGAGGAGAGCGGTGGGTTCGGCTTTCGCGGATTTCTTCCCGAGCGCGACGGCATCCTCTCTGCGCTGTTCATCCTCGAAGCGATGGTGCTTTCGGATCTGCCGCTGTCGGGACTGGTGACGCGGATGGAAAAGGCATACGGCCGCTTCGCCTACGACCGGATCGATCTGCACAGCCGTCCCGAGGAAGGCAGGCGCAAGACCCTGTCGCTCTCGGCCGCTCCCCCGAAGCAGATCGCCGGCTTTCGCGTCACCGGAGTGGATCGGCTCGACGGCGTGAAGCTCCTGTTCGGCGAGGATGGCTGGGTGTTGTTCCGGCAATCGGGGACGGAACCCGTCCTGCGGCTTTATTGCGAGGCTCCGACTCCGACCCGGGTGGCCGCGGTGCTGCGCCAGGCCGGCCGACTGATTCAGCGCTAGAAATCTCCCCCCGGACGAAACCGATCCTCTTCCCCGCGAACGGCGATACCTCCTGGGTCAGGGTGTGGGCGGTGCTGTCTGTCCGGGGAGCTTGCCGCGCGCCCCTTCCCGCAGGTAGATGGGGACCTGCCGGGACACGATCAGCAGATTGGAGAGGAAAAACAATATGAGGCAGGCGGCGACGGAGGCATTGCGCAGGCGGGTGGCGGTGGTGGAAGGGCGCAGCATGAGCCAGAATGGAGCGGCGCAAACCAGCAGGAGCAGAAGCAGGACGGACAGCCGTGAAGTTTCCATCGCGTCCGGAAGCGCGTACGACAGGCTGGTCGCCAGACCCGTCATGCCAAAGAGAAAGCCGCGCGCCAGGTCTTTCTCCCGCAGCCACTCCGCCAGGAACAGTCCGCCGGCCAGGCATAGAAATGGATACAGCGGAAGCCGGTACCACCCGAACACGCCCCGCGTATCGGCCGTGAGTCCGAGAATGCCCAGGTAGACGGCCGCCGGCACCAGCAGCGATCGATGCTTTCCGAGTGCCATCCAGGCGACGGCGATGCCGAGCCACAGATACCACCCGGAGCCGAATTGCAGCTCCACCACCCTGGAGATGCCGGTGAGATCCAGCAGGGTGCGCAACGCCACCCGCTTCGAGGCCTGCAGGCTCAGGACGCTGGTGAACAATTGCCACCCGAACAGCGCTCCATAGGCAAGGTAGAGCGCCACGGCCGTGGCGGCGGCCGCTGCGATTAGAGAAAAGGCGCGTCCCTTGCGATGTCGCGCCAGCAACAGAAGCGCCGCCAGCGGCGCTGCAATCCCGGTGGCCTTCAGCCAGATCGCGGCGGCGCTCCCCGCGGCGGCCTTGAAGAGGTCCTTCCGATCGTTCTTGCGAATGTAATTCTCCAGCCAGGAAACCTGCGCCAGGAGCAGGGGTGCCAGGAGATTCTCCGCTTTGACCAGGCGGTTCCCCAGGACGATCACCGGCAGGGTGGCGTACAGGAGCGCCGCCAGCGTTCCGGCGGCTCGATCCGAAATGAATTTCCATCCCGTGGTTGCCACCAGAACGATGGTGAGCAGGCCGGAGAGCATGGGCACCCAGCGCATCCGCTGCAGCGTGCAATCCAGCATGCTGCCGGCTCCCAGCACCGTGCAGGTGGCACCCACCAGCAGTGAGAAACCGGGAGGATGGTCGAAATAGGGTCTCGCCAGGTAATAGGAATCGCCGAACCAGCGAAACGGGGTGATATTCGCGGCCGGATACGATTGCGGATAAAAGGTCCAGGCGGCGGGTCTGCCTTCGTGCAGCAGGGTCCATCCCTCCCATCCGTGCTGGTATTCGTCCGCCGTCTCATGATGAAAAGGGATCACGTCGTACTGGTGAAACCTGAGAAGAGCTCCGAGCAGCACAATTCCCGCCAGCGCCGTCGCATGCCGGTGCTCGAGCAGGAACTGCCCCAGGGATCCCGGCCTGGTTCTCCGCTTCCAGATGAAAGTCAGCGCCGACATCCACGCGGCCAGCAGGAGTAGTCCCCCGGCGGCCCGCGGCAGCCGACCCCGCACCGCCGATTCCGAGGGAGCCAGCGATCTTCCGGTGAGGGGCAGCATCACCGAGCCGGGAGGCTGCCACAGAAGGCGGATGCCGGGCTCCTCGGCGTCCCTGCGGTAGGTCAGATCCAGAGCGTGCCACCCGGGAGCCAGCCTGGTAACAGCGCCCGGCTGCTCCTGCCCCGGCGAGGGTGACAGCGCTCGGCCATCCAGCAGCAGGCGCACCCGACCGGCAGACTCCACCAGAAACGCGTAGGTTCCCTCCACCGGTGCTTTGAGATAGCCCGTCCACCGGACTTGAAAGGATGGAAGCGAGGCGGGGACGCCGAGCCGCGCCAGATCCCAGTGTTGATAGAAAGGACTCAGGAGAACCTGCGGGGAGGCGAAATCCACCTCGGAGTCGAGGCGGGTGGCGATCGTCACTTCCGCTCCGGAGGGATCCGTCGCGGAATAGACCCCGCTCAGGCCTGCCTGTGGGACGAGGAGGTAAAAGACCGCCACTCCCCACCCGCACAAGAGCAGCAGCCAACCGATCCGATCCGGCACCCCACCTCGTCCACCGCTCTTCCCGGACGCGTTTGCTGTCAACTTCGGCATGCTTCCCAGAACTCCCGTGCAGTGGCGCGATATTATCTCAACTGGTCCGGCTTCCCGCCGGAGTTGAAGGGGCGCGCTCCAGCCGCTTTCCCCCTCGACCGTGCTCGGGTGGGGCGCTTGCCGAGCCGCGAAGCCAGGATGCGCCGCTTCTCGGACGACGGAAGGAATGAAGCATGGACGGCTTCGCGCTCGATCCGGAGCACCGCGGCCGATCCCAGGCCGAGCCGCCGCTGCAGAGCCCGATATTCGCCGTGCAGCGAAGTTCGGAACAGGGCGGGATCATCGGTATTCACCGTGACCCGTAATCCGGCGGCCACCAGACGGGGAAGGGGATGATCACGCCAGCGACCGACGACCCCGGTTCGGAGATTGCTGGTCGGACAGACTTCCAGGGGAATCCTCCGCCGGCGCAGCATGGCCAGCAGCTGCGGGTCCTCGGCGGAGCGGATCCCATGGCCGATGCGCTCGGCGCCCAGCAATTCCACCGCCTCCCACACCGACCGCGGGCCGTCGAACTCCCCCGCATGAGCCACCGTTCTCAGCCCCATCTGCCGGGCGGCGCGAAACAGCGGCGCAAAGGCCTCCGCCGGAACCGAGCGCTCATCACCACCGATTCCAATTCCCAGGATTCTGCCGGGGGCCGAGGCGGCGCATCGCAGGTTCTCCTCCATGCCTTGCGATCCCCATTGGCGGACGCCGTCCAGAATCCAGGCCAACCCCGGCCCTCCGCGCGCGTGCTCGCGCCGCGCCGCTTCGTCGATAGCGTCCAACATCTCCAGGAAGGGAATCCCCCGACGGGTGAGAATCACCGGTGAGAAGAAGACTTCCGCGGCGGCCACGCCCTGCCTTTTCAACCTGCGGCACAGATCGGTGGTGATCTGCGCCAGGTCCTCAGGCCGGCGGATCGCTCTCGTGATCTGGGCAAAATGTCGCAGGAACTCCGGGAAGCTACGATGACGGTACAGGCTCCGGGGGTCCGAAGGCAGCGAGGGGTCGCGGCCGGAGACCTGCCAGAGGGCTCGCAGCCGCGCCGGCGAGATGCTCCCCTCCAGGTGCAGATGGATCTCCACCCTTGAACGGGCCATCCGCCGGGGCGCGCGGGAGCGATGCGGACTCACCCGGACGTCTGCCTCCACTGGTGGGAGTTCAGTCCTTGACGACTTTGGGAATCGGCGTGTCGCTGAACACCAGCGTCCCTTCCTGGGACACGGTGCTGTAAATCTTCGGCTTGGGTTTAGCAGGGGCCGCCCTGCGCGCCGCTTTCGTGGCTCCCGTGGGGTTGCCGTGCCCGTACCTGGCGAGCACTCGATCCACGTACTGGCGGGTCTCCTGATAGTTCGGCACACGGCCAAGGCTTTGCACCACCCCCTCGCCGGCGTTGTAGGCCGCCAGCGCGAGCACCAGGTCCCCGCCGAAAAGGTCCAGGAGGTGGCGAAGGTATTGCACACCCCCCTGGATGTTCTGCGAAGGATCGTGCACGTTGGTCACTCCGAAACGCTGCGCGGTGGAAGGCATGAGCTGCATGAGCCCGCGCGCCCCCTTGGGCGAGACCGCCCACGGGTTGAAGTTGGATTCGGTGGCGATGACCGCTTCCACCAGGTTCGGATCGAGGCCGTAGAGCCCGGAGACGCGACGGATCTGATCCGAGTAGCGCCCCGTGGGTGCGCCGTCCGATCCGGACGCGCTGCCGGTGGACATGAACGCGTGGTACTCCTTGTCGTCCGGCGCGTTGGTCAGGTGGATGCTGCCGTCCTTGTCGGTCTGGTAGTAGAACGAGTCGGCGCGGGTCATGGAAACGAAGGCGTAGCCCTGCGCGAGCAACAGCGCCAGACCCGAGAGCCACCAGCGTCTCGCCCGGGTGCTCATTCCTTGGCCGCCTCCATGTGACGCCCGACGACTTCTCCCGCCCGATTCAAGGCGCGGCGGATCCCCGC
>Ga0075434_100007002_pt1 | contig 10399 bp, 13 predicted proteins | sample RhiMethybrSRZTD3_FD_75298 | JGI IMG/M metagenome (GOLD analysis project Ga0075434, IMG submission 75298) | Populus rhizosphere microbial communities from Tennessee, USA - Rhizosphere MetaG P. TD hybrid SRZTD3 | ecosystem: Host-associated > Plants > Roots > Rhizosphere > Soil | place: USA...
TGCCGGCCGTGAGAAATCACAACGTGCTCGTGCTGTACGGCGAGGAGTTCGTCGTGCCCGGACCGCGCGTGGCCGCCGCGACCATGAAGCTCGCGGCCATCCTCCATCCGGGAGCCTTCAGGTGAAGACGATCGTCTCGTGGTCGAGCGGCAAGGACAGCGCGTGGCTCGTGCACGTCCTGCGGCAGCGCGGCGGCGTCGAAATCGGCGCGCTGCTCACGACGATCAACGAGAGCGCGCGGCGTGTGGCGATGCACGCCGTGCGCGTGGACGTCCTGCAGGCGCAGGCGGAGGCCATCGGCGCGCCGCTCTGGATGGTGCCCATTCCGTCGCCGTGCCCGAACGACGTCTACGAGCGCGCGATGGCCGACGCGGTCGCGCGTGCCGTGCGCGAGGGCTTCACGCACGCGGCGTTCGGCGATCTCTTCCTGGAGGACATCCGCCGCTACCGCGAGGAGCGGCTCGCCGGCAGCGGACTCACGCCGCTCTTTCCGCTGTTCGACCGCGACCCGGCGTGGACGCGGCGGCTCGCGCGCGAGATGATCGACGCGGGTCTGCGCGCGCGGATCACGTGCGTCGATCCGAGAGCGCTCGACGCGTCGTTCGCGGGACGCGACTTCGACGCGGCGCTGCTCGCGGATCTCCCGGCGTCGGTCGATCCCTGCGGCGAGCGCGGCGAGTTCCACACGTGCGCCTACGCCGGGCCGATGTTCAGCCGGCCGATCGCCGTCGAGCGCGGCATCACGGTCGAGCGGGACGGCTTCGTGTTCGCCGACCTCACCCTCGCCGGCGAGGCCGCGGCGACATGAGCGGCTATCCGTCGCGGATCGTCTGCCTCACCGAGGAGACGACCGAGACGCTCTACCTGCTCGGACAAGGCGACCGCATCGTCGGCGTGTCGGGCTACACCGTGCGGCCGCCCGAAGCGCGGCAGAAGCCGAAGGTCTCGGCGTTCATCAACGCGAAGTTCGACAAGATCGAGGCGCTCGAGCCCGATCTCGTCCTCGCGTTCTCGGATCTGCAGGCCGATCTCGTCGCCGAGCTCGCGCGCCGCGGCCTGAACGTCGTCGTCTTCAATCAGCGGTCGGTCGCCGAGATTCTGCAGATGATTCGGATCCTCGGCGGCATCGTCGGCTGCCAGCGCGAGGCGGAGGCGCTCGCGGATCGCCTCTCGGCGAACCTGGACGCGATCCGGCGCGCCGCGGCGGCGTTCCCGGACCGGCCGCGCGTCTTCTTCGAGGAATGGGACGAGCCGCTCATTTCAGGCATCCGCTGGGTGGAGGAGCTCGTCGAGATCGCGGGCGGCGCGCCCATCTTTCCGGAGCTGAGCGGCGCGGCGCTGGCGAAGGACCGCATCGTCGATCCGGCGGAGGTCGCGCGGCGCGACCCGGAGGTGATCTTCGCGTCGTGGTGCGGGAAGAAGATGAAAAAGGCGACGATCGTCGAGCGGCCTGGATGGCGCGGCGTGAGCGCCGTCCGCGACGATCGCATCTTCGAGATCAAGTCGACGTATATCCTGCAGCCCGGTCCCGCAAGCCTCACCGAGGGCGTGCAGCAGATTCACGAGATTCTGGCGGGGCTGAGGCGAGAAAGAGGCTCTCGACCGGCGCCGGGATGACCCCGGCCGCGCGCCCGCGATCGAACAGCAGCCGGACCGCACGCCGTCCTTCGACGCCGAGGTCGACCGAGTACTGGTTCACGTAGAGGTCTATGTGCCGGTACATCACCTCGTCGCTCATCTCCTGCGCGTGGCTGCGGACGAACGGCAGGCTCGCGTCGCGGTGCGCGAACGCGTACTCGACGCTGCGCCGGACGACGCGGTTCACGGCGCGCTTCACCTCGTCCGGCAGCAGGCGGTTGATCACGATTCCACCCAGCGGAATCGGCGCGCCGGTCTCGGCCTCCCAGAACTCCCCGAGGTCGACGATCTTCTTCAGCCCCTTCGCCTCGTACGTGAACCGGTTCTCGTGGATGATGACGCCGGCATCGCAGCTGCCGGCGAGCACCGCGCCCTCGATCTCGGAGAAGAGGAGCTCGCGCTTGTTCTGAGCCATCGGGAACGCCAGCCCGAGGAGCAAATTCGCCGTCGTGTACTTCCCCGGGATCGCGATCCGCAGCGCGCCCGTGGCGACCTCGCCGGTCGAGATCGCGCGCTTCGAGATCAGCAGCGGACCGCAGTTGCGGCCGAGCGCGCTGCCCGCGTCGAGCAGCACGTACCGATCGGCGCAAAACGCGTACGCGTGGCAGCTCAGCTTGGTGATCTGCGCGTCGCCCGAGAGCGCCGCGGCGTTGAGCTCCTCGACGTCCGCGAGATGAACGCCAAACTCGAGGCCCTCGAGATCGATCCGGCGGTTGACGATCGCGTCGAAGACGAAGCAGTCGTTCGGACAGGGCGAAAACGCGAGGGAGAGCTTCATGCGGCTTCGAGGATTCGTGCGACGGCGCGGCCGAGGCTGCCAATCGCCTCACCCAGCTGCCAGGCTTCGCGGTTGCGCTTCTGCACGACGTTGGAGACGGCACGCACCTGCGCGAACGGCACGCCGTTGACGAGACACGCGCACATGAACGCCGCGCCCTCCATGCTCTCCACCTGCGGCGCGAACCGCCGGACGACCGCCGCGATCGATCGCTCGCTGCCGTGCACGGTGTTGACGGTGATGCCCTTTACAGCCGGCAGCGCGTCGAGCGCGGCGTTCCGCGGCGGCGACGCGTTCACGAACACCTGCTCCCCCGGCAGCTGCAGCTCGTCGAGCGTCAGGAACTCGTCGTCGTCTTCGGCGCCGAGCTCCGCAATCCGATCCGACACGACGTGCACGACCGACGCCGGCGCGAGCGCGGGATCGAAGCTGCCGCAGACGCCGACGTTGAGCGCGAGATCGTAGCGCGCCTGCGCGAGCGCGCGCGACGCGCGCGCCGCCGTCGCCACCATGCCGACGCCGGTGATCAGCACCTCGACGCCGCGCCCGGCGCCGTCAATGCCGGCGATCTCGGCGTCCGTCGCGGCGACGAGCAGAATCCGCATCGCATGAGTCAGTCGGCAGTCGGCAGTCGCGCTTCAGTCGACGTCATCGTCGGGACTGGTGACGACGTACGCGGTGGAGACGCGCTTGACGACGATCGTGAGGCCGAAGGCGACGAGCACGACCGACGCGACGAGCCCGAGGTAGATGCCAACGCCGACGGCCGCGTCGGGCGCAGCGGACATCGGCGTGTTCTCGACGATCGCGAACGCCTGCGAGATCGTCAGCGCGCGCTCGCCGGCCGTCCGCGGCATGATGCGCCACGACAAGAACATGATGCCGAGCGCGCACAACCCGACGATCAGGAGCGGATGCCGCGAGTTGCGGCGCGTGATCAGGCTCGCCAGCGCGAGCGCGGCCGCGAGCGCGCCGAGCCCGGCCACCCAGAGCGCCCACACGTCGGGGATGCCGCTGAGCGACTCGCCGCCGACGATCACCCAGGGCAGGAACGCGCTGCCGGCGAGCACGATCCCGGCGACGAACGGGATGAAGTACGCCCGCATGCCGGGCCGGAAGATCCCGCCGGCGTTCATTGGGCGTCCTTGAACTCTTCGTACCACGCCATCTGAATCGCCTCGAGCTTCGGCTCGTTCGAGCTCTTCGGGTCGTCGTCGAAGCCGTCGAGGGCGAGCACGCGGCCGTGCAGATCGGTGAAGCGGATGGTCAGCGGATCGACGCCCGGAAACTTCTCGGCGAGCGCAATGCCGATGTCCTCCGAGTCGGTCCATTTCACGGCAGCACCTCCTCGGTCTTCCGCGCCTTCCGGTCGGATTTCCCGAGCTGGATGCCGCCGCCCTCCTGCACGTAGTTGCGCGTGTACATGGGCAGCTCGCAGACGACGTCGCCCTTGATGACGGCCTGGCAGCCGAGGCGCGAGTCGGGCGTGAGATCCCACGCGGTGTCGAGGCGATCCGCCTCGTCGTCCTGCATGTCGCTCAGGTTGCCGGCGCCCTGGCGGATGATCACGTGGCACGTGGTGCACGCGCAACTGCCGCCGCAGGCGTGCTCGAGCGGGACGTGGAGGTTCTTGGCGACGTCGAGGAACGACTCCGGCTTGCCGTGGTGCGAGTACGGCAGCTTGCCGTGCTCGAACTCGACGACCGTCGGCTCGCCGTCGATGATGAACGTGACCTTTGGCATGCTGCGCCTCGAGGGCTTGGGGATTGCGGATCCCTAATCCCTATCCCTAATCCAATTGAATAACCAATCGCTAATCCCCAATCCCAATCCCAATTCCCAATCCCCAATCCCCAATCCCCTACACGTCATCGACGCTCTTGCCCGACAGCGCCGCCTTCACCGTGCGATTCATGATCACCTCGGCCAGGTGCTGAGTCGCGTCGTTGAGCGCGTGCGTCCATTTCTGGATCGTCTCGCGATCCTTCGAGTTGAGGACCATGCGGAGTCCCGCCGCGACCGATTCGATCTTCTGCCGCTCGCCGGGCGCGAGCTCCTCTTTCTCGATGGCGGCGAATTCCGGGTGCCGCAGCGATTTGTCCGTCGCCTGGATCACCGATTCCGCTTCGTTGCGCGCCTCGATGAGCAGCCGCGCCTCGAAGTCGGCTTCGGCGTGCTCGAACGAATCGAGCAGCATCCGCTCGACCTCCTCGTCGGTCAGGCCGTAGGACGGCTTCACTTCGATCGCCTGTTCGACGTCGGTGCGCAGCTCGCGCGCGGTGACGCTGAGGATGCCGTTGGCGTCGATCTGGAACTGCACCTGCACGCGCGCCATGCCCGCCGGCATCGGCGGGATGCCGCGCAGCTTGAAGCGCGCCAGCGAGCGGTTGTCGGCGACGAGCTCGCGCTCGCCCTGCAGGACGTGGATGTCGACGGCCGTCTGGTTGTCGACGGCCGTCGTGAACATCTCGCTGCCCGACGCCGGGATCGTCGAGTTGCGCATGATGATCTTCGACACGACGCCGCCGATCGTCTCGATGCCGAGCGAGAGCGGCGTCACGTCGAGCAGCAGCATCTCGCGGTTGCCCGTCACGAGGATGTCGGCCTGCACCGCGGCGCCGAGCGCGACCACCTCGTCGGGGTTCAGCTCGCTGTGCGGCGTCTTCCCGAAGATCTCCCCGACGCGGCGGCGCACGAGCGGAATCCGCGTCGAGCCGCCGACCAGCACGACCTCGTCGATCTGCGACGGCTCGAGCCCCGCATCGGCGAGCGCCTGCCGCACCGGGCCAATCGTGCGCTCGACAATCGGCGCGATGATGGCTTCGAACGCAGCGCGCGTGAACCGCTGCCCGTTCAGCGTCGTCTCGTCGCGGTCGGAGAGGTCCCACTTGGCCTGGATGACGGCGCGGCGCACCCCCTGCACGTCCTCGGCGCTGCGCGGCCGATCGCCGAGCACCGTGTCCATCAGCAGGACGTCGATGTCGTCGCCGCCGAGATGCGTGTCGCCGTTGGTCGAGAGGACCTGGAAGACGCCGTCTTCCACCCGCAGGATCGAGATGTCGAACGTGCCGCCGCCGAGATCGTAGACGGCGATCAGGCCGGTGTGCCGCTTGTCGAGGCCGTAGGCGAGCGACGCGGCCGTCGGCTCGTTGATGATCCGCAGCACCTCGAGGCCGGCGATGCGTCCGGCGTCGCGCGTCGCGGTCCGCTGCGCGTCGTTGAAGTACGCCGGCACGGTGATCACCGCGCGATCGACCTCGCTGTCGATCTCGCCCCGGCCGGCGAAGAACGCTTCGGCGCGCCGCTTCAGCTCGCGCAGCACGAACGCCGAGATCTCCGGCGGCGTGTATTCACGCGCGCCGAGGCCGATGCGCACGACGCCGCCGGCTTCGCCGGCGACGCGAAACGGAAAGTGCTCCGCCTCGTGCTGCACGTCCTCGCGGCCCTTGCCCATGAACCGCTTGATCGAATACGCCGTCCGCTGCGCGTCGGTGAGGAGGCGCCGCTCGGCCTCGCGGCCGACGCGCACCGTGCCGTCCTCCGCGACCGAGACGACCGACGGCACGAGCGCGTCGCCGCCCTCGTCGCGAATGACGACCGGCGCGCCGTCCTCGACGTACGCCACCAGCGAATTCGTCGTCCCGAGATCTATCCCGACGACTTTGCTCATGCGGCGTCGAGCTCGCGCTGAATCGTCGCGAGCAGGTTGCTGATGTAGTTCCGTTCGAGGACCCGTTCGCGCAGCGCGTCGAGGATCCTGCGGCGCTCGGCGTCGGGCGCGCCGCGCTCGACCGCCGCGTCCCACCGCGCCGACAGATCGCGCAGGTCGGACTCGTGATCGGCGCGCTTGGCCTCGATCGGCACGCGCGCGCGCTCGAGGCGCGGCTTCCACTCGGAGGCCGGCGCGCCGCCCGCGCGCGCCTCGCGGATCTCGTCGAGCTCCTCGTTCAGCGCGAACACCTCTTCGAGCAGCGCCGGCGGCACGGACGCTCGGCTGAAGGCGTCGCGCTCCGATGTGCCCGCCGGCCCCTTCGCCCCGAAGCCCTCGAGCTGCAGCAGGTAGTCGATCCGCGAGGCCGGCTGCTTCAGCGTGCGGTACGCGTCGTTCAGGTACGACGACCGCTCGAGGCTCGCGCGCCGCTCCGCCGCCGCCGCGTTGTAGAAGTAGTCAGGATGAAACCGGCGGCTCAGATCGCGGAAGCGGCGCTCGAGATCTGCGGCGTCGATCTGCAGCTTGCGCGGAAGGCCGAGGAAGGCGAAGTAGTCGGCGTGGCGCCCGAGCGGGAGGATCTTCTCGCACTGCGCACAGAAGTGCGCGTCGAGCGGCGCGCCGGCGCCGCACTCGCGGCACACCTGAAGCGTCGCGGTTGTGGAGGAAGACATACGAGGCGCGCTTACGCGCCGAACGAGCTGCCGCAGCCGCAGGTCGCCTTCGCGTTCGGGTTGTTGAACACGAAGCCCTTGCTGATCAAGTTCGTGTCGTAGTCGAGGACGGTGCCGTTCAGATACAGCAGGCTCTTCCTGTCGACGAAGATCTTCGCGCCTTCCGGTCCCTCGAAGACTTCGTCGCCGAGCCGCGGCTGCTTCTCCCAGGCAAACGTATAGCTCAACCCGGAGCAGCCGCCGCCCTTGACGCCGACGCGGAGCCCGCCGTCGCTGATCCCCTGCTTGGCCATCAGCGTGCGAATCTTCCGCGCCGCCGTTTCTGAAATCGCGATTGCCATGTCACTCAGCCATCAGCCATCGGCCGGTTACGCCGTCGGCTGCGCCACCTTCTCGGCGGTCTTCCCCTCGGCCGCCTGCTTCTTCTTGTAATCGGCGATGGCCGCCTTGATCGCGTCCTCCGCGAGGACCGAGCAGTGAATCTTCACCGGCGGCAGGCTCAGCTCGTTGACGATGTCGGTGTTCTTGATCGCGAGCGCTTCGTCGACGGTCTTCCCCTTCAGCCACTCGGTCGCGAGGCTGGACGAGGCGATCGCCGATCCGCACCCGAACGTCTTGAACTTCGCATCGTCGATGATGCCGGTCTGGGGGTTGACCTTGACCTGCAGCTTCATGACGTCGCCGCACTCCGGCGCGCCGACGAGCCCCGTGCCGACGTTCAGGTCGTCTTTCGGGAGCGAGCCGACGTTGCGCGGGTTCTCGTAGTGATCGATGACCTTGTTCGAATACGCCATATGCCCTCACGGCAGCCCTGAAGGGCTGCGCTACCGCGTTCGGTTAATGTCCCTCTGTCTGCCACTGCATGGTGGACAGATCCACGCCTTCCTTCGCGAGCTCGTAGAGCGGCGACATGTCGCGGAGCCGGCTGACGACCGATGTCAGCTTGTCGGCCACGTAGTCGACCTCTTCCTTCGTCGTCCAGCGGCCGAGGCCGAAGCGGATCGACGAGTGCGCGAGATCGTCGCCCGCGCCGAGCGCCTTCAACACGTAGGACGGCTCGAGGCTCGCCGACGTGCACGCGGATCCCGACGAGACCGCGACGTCGTTGATTCCCATCAGCAGCGACTCGCCTTCGACGTAGGCGAAGCTGATGTTCAGGTTGTGCGGGAGCCGGTGCTCCACCGATCCGTTGATGTAGATCTCGTCGAGCTGCCGGTGCAGCTTGTCGTTCAGATAATCGCGCAGGCCGCGCAGGCGCTCGCTTTCGGCCGCGAGGTCCTGCCTGCACAGCTCCGCCGCCTTCCCGAAGCCGACGATCCCCGGCACGTTCAGGGTGCCGGAGCGCATGCCCCGCTCGTGGCCGCCGCCGTCGATGATCGGCGCGAGCAGCACGCGCGGATTGCGGCGCCGGACGTAGAGCGCGCCCACGCCCTTCGGCCCGTACATCTTGTGCGCGCTGAGCGACGCCATGTGGACGCCGAGATCGTTCACGTTGAACGGCACCTTGCCGACGATCTGCACCGCATCGGTGTGGAAGAGGATCCCCTTCTCCTTCGCGATCGCGCCGATCTCCGCGATCGGCTGGATGACGCCGATCTCGTTGTTGGCGGCCATGATCGTGATGAGGATCGTCTTGTCGGTGATCGCCGCGCGGAGCTCGTCGAGGCTGATGCGGCCGTCCTTCTGCACCGGCAGGTAGGTGACGCGGTAGCCTTCCTTCTCCAGCCGCTTGCAGGTGTCGATCACCGCCTTGTGCTCGGTGACGCACGTGATGATGTGGTTGCCCTTCTCGCGATACATCTCGGCGACGCCCTTGATCGCGAGGTTGTCCGATTCGGTCGCGCCGCTCGTGAAGACGATCTCTTTGGCGTTGGCGCCGATGAGATCGGCGACCTGCTTGCGCGCCTTGTCGACCGCCTCTTCGGCCTCCCAGCCGAACGGGTGGTTGCGGCTCGCGGCGTTGCCGAACTTCTCGTTGAAGTAGGGCATCATCGCCTCGAGGACGCGCGGATCCACCGGCGTCGTCGCGTGATAGTCCATGTAAATCGGAAGCTTGATTGCCACGTCGTCTCTCCGCGACCCTGAAGGGCCGCTCTACAAGGTGTGGTGAAACACCGCCGCTTTCGCGAGCGGCCGCGGCGGCGGATCCGCCGCCAGCTCCGCAATCGTGCACTCGCCGAGCGCGGCCAGAATCCGCTCGCGAACGCGCCACAGCGGATCGCGCACGTTGCACTTCGCGAACTGCTCGCACTGCTGCCCCTCGTCGGTCGAGCAGGCCGTGACCGCGACTGGTCCGTCGATCGCCTGAATCACGTCGGCCACTGAAATCTGCGCAGGCCCACGGGCGAGCTGATACCCGCCGCGCGTCCCCTGCTGCGAGGCGAGCAGCCCGCGCCGGACGAGCCGCTGGAGCACCTTCGCCATCAACTCGATCGGAATGTCGTACATCGCGGCGATTTCCCGGGCGCTGGACGACCCGCGATCACCGCGCAGGGCCAGATGCTTCATGGCCATCAGCGCGTAATCCGCCTTTTTCGAGAGCCTCAACATATCCGACCGCGATAGTCGTATATTACCATCCTTCGACTCGTCCGGCTACGAAAGGCTCGCTCAGGACAGGTGGAGGTCAATACTTTGGCTGCGACGGATCCACCTTGTCGATCCAGTCCAGGATGCCGCCCTTCAGGTTCAGCACGTGCTTGAAGCCGACCGAACGCAGGAAATCGGCCGCTTTTCCGCTCCGCACGCCCGATTTGCACTGCATCACGTATTCGGCGTCGGGGTCGAGCTCGTTGTAGCGCTTCGGGATATCGCCGAGCGGAATGTGCAGCGATCCGGAAATCCGGTTGATTTGGAGCTCGTTCGGCTCCCGGACGTCGACGATCGTCAGCCGGTCGCCGCGGTCGAGCCGCTGCTTCAGCTCGAGCGAGGTCAGCTCAGTACCTGAGCCGGCAGCCACCGGCTGCGAGGGCGCAGGCGCGACGCCGCAGAACTGCTCGTAGTCGATCAGCTTCGTCACCGTCGGGTGGGTGCCGCAAACCGGGCAATCAGGATCCTTCCTCAGCTTCAGCTCGCGGAAGCGCATGCGGAGCGCGTCGTAGATGAGGAACCGGCCGATGAGCGGCTCGCCGATCCCCATGATCAGCTTGACGGTCTCGGTCGCCTGGATGACGCCGATGAGCCCCGGCAGGACGCCGAGCACGCCGCCCTCGGCGCAGCTCGGCACGAGGCCCGGCGGCGGCGGCTCGGGATACAGGCAGCGGTAGCACGGTCCGTCCTTCGTCGCGAACACGGACGCCTGCCCTTCGAACCGGAAGATGCTGCCGTACGCGTTCGGCTTCCCGAGCAGGACGCACGCGTCGTTGACGAGGTAGCGCGTCGGAAAATTGTCAGTGCCGTCGACGATGACGTCGTAGGGTTCGAAGAGCTGCAGCGCATTCTGTGAAGAAAGCGCAACTTCGTGCGTCCGGATTTCGATTTCCGGGTTGAGCGCGTGCAACTTTTCTTTCGCTGATGTCAGTTTCGGCCGGCCAACGTCCGGCGTGGAATGCAGAATCTGCCGCTGCAGGTTGCTGAAATCGACGACGTCGAAGTCGACGA
>Ga0075434_100007003_pt1 | contig 10399 bp, 10 predicted proteins | sample RhiMethybrSRZTD3_FD_75298 | JGI IMG/M metagenome (GOLD analysis project Ga0075434, IMG submission 75298) | Populus rhizosphere microbial communities from Tennessee, USA - Rhizosphere MetaG P. TD hybrid SRZTD3 | ecosystem: Host-associated > Plants > Roots > Rhizosphere > Soil | place: USA...
GTGCGGGCCCACACGAGCCCCCACGGCGCCTCGTGGGCGCGGGAGGTGAAGACCTTGCGCCCGTTGAGCACCCAGCGGTCGCCGCGTTTCTCCGCGCGGGTCTGGATGGCACCCGCGGGATCGGAGCCCCCCGAGGGCTCGGTGATGGCGAAGAAAGTCTTGCCCCCGTTCTGCACGGTGGGGATGGCGTACTTCTCGATCTGCGCCCTGCTCCCCGCCCAGATGGCGGGCGGAGGCATGCGACCGAAGACGCCACAGCCGGGATTGTAGAGACCCATGCGGTGCTGGGACATCTCTTCCAGCGCCACGCACATGCTGAAGGTGTCGAGCCCGCCCCCGCCGTACTCCTCCTTGGCGCCGAGCGCCCACAGTCCCGCTGCCTTCGTCTTGGCGGCGAGACGCGCGAAGTCCTCGTCGGGGATGTCGGGAGCGTCAGGGTCGAGCGTGCGCTCGAGGGGGATGATCTCGTCCTGGACGAAGCGCCGGATCTGCTCGCCGAGCAGCTTGAGCTCCTCAGGCATCGTGAATCCCTGGAACGTGGCCATGGGCCGCGATTCTACCACCATCGCGCGCTCCCCTCGCCCCCCGGAGGGGGAGAGGGCAGGGTGAGGGGGAGACGATGAATGCCGAGAGCGACGCATTCGCACATGATCCGGGCTAGACTGCGGAGGCCACGTCACTCCGTACGAGAGGAAACCCGTGAAGAAACGCTGGTCCCTGTCCGTACCGATCGAGGGTTTCTCCCTTGCCGAGCTCGGCGGCATCGCGCGCGAGGCGGAGGAGCTGGGCTACCCCGACGCGTGGTCCTTCGAGGTGGACGGCGTGGACGGCTTCACGCCTTTGGCCGCCATCGCCACCGCCACCACCGGCATGCGGCTCGGCATCGCCATCGCCAACGTGTTCACGCGCGGGCCCGCCACCCTCGCCTCGGTGGCCGCGGGCCTCGCCGATCTCGCCCCCGGCCGCTTCGTCCTCGGCATCGGCGCGGGCTCGCAGCCCATCGTGGAGGCGTGGAACGGCGGCGCGTTCCGCAAGCCCGCCACCCGCGTGCGCGAGATGGCGCAGTTCCTCCGCTCCGCCCTCGCGGGCGAGCGCGTCGTCTTCAAGGGCGAGACGTTCGCCGTCGACGGCTTTCGGCTCACCCGCGTCCCCGCCGTGCCCGTGCCCATCTACGTCGCCGCCCTCCGCCCCGGCATGTTGCGCGTGGCGGGCCAGGTCGGCGACGGCGTCATCGTCAACTGGAACTCGGCCGAGGACGTGCCCCGGCTGGTGGAGATCGTCCGGGCGGCCGCCCGCGAGGCGGGGCGCGATCCCGAGGCCATCGAGATCACCGCGCGTCTCTTCGTCAACCTCGATCCGCCCGGGCCGGAGAGCGAGCAGCTCATCAAGCGGCACATCGCCGCCTACCTGAACGTGCCGGTGTATCGCGCCTACCAGGAATGGCTGGGGCGCACCGCGGTGCTCCAGTCCATGTGGGATCGCTGGACGGCCGGCGATCGCCGGGGCGCGGTGGCGGCCATTCCCTCCACCATCGTGGACACGTTCTTCGCGCGCGGCACGCTGGCCGCCATCCGCGCCCACGTGCAGCGCTACCTCGATCACGGCATCGACACCGCGTTCCTGCAGCTCCAGACCAACGATCCCGATCCCGCGCGACAGCGCGCCCTCGTGCTCGAGGCCATCCGCGGCCTCGGCCCCGCCGCGCGCGCCCAGGAGACACGTCATGTCCGATGAAGTCCTCTGCGCCATCGACGGCGGCGTGGCTACCGTCACCCTCAATCGTCCCGGGCTGCGCAACGCCATGAACGCCGCCCTCCTCGCCTCGCTCCGCGATCTCTTCGAGGCGCTGGACGCCAACCGCGAGGTGCGGGTGGTCGTGGTCCGCGGCGCGGGCCCTGCCTTCTGCTCGGGCATGGACCTGAAGGAGATGGAGGCGCGGGGCGGCGCCCAGAGCGCCGACCCGGAGAACGGCGTCATCGAAGTGCTCGGCCGCGTGGAGCGCTCGCGCCATCCCACCATCGCCATGGTGCACGGCGACGCCATCGCGGGCGGCTGCGAGCTCGCGCTCCACTGTGACCTGCGCGTGGCCGCCGACGTGGCGCGCTTCGGCATGCCGCTGGCGCGCATCGGCCTCGTCGTCCCCTTCCGGCTCGGGCAGAAGCTCGTGGAGATCATCGGGCCCGCGCACACGCGGCACCTCCTCTTCACCGGTCAGCCCATCGACGCCCGTCGCGCGCAGGAGATCGGCATGGTGCACCAGGTCGTGCCGGCGGCGGAGCTGGAGGCGGCCACCGCGCAGCTCGCCCAGGGCATCGCGCGCAACGCTCCCCTGGCCCTGGCCGGGATCAAGGCCACGATCCAGCGCGCCATCTCGCTCCGCGACACCGTCACCCACGCGGATCTGGACGAGGCCACCGCACGCGCCCGCCAGAGCGCGGATGCGAGCGAGGGCCGCCGCGCCATGCTGGAGAAGCGCCGGCCCGTGTTCCGGGGAGAGTGAGTCCGCTGGGCTACGCGGGCGGGCGCGGCCGCCACTCGTAGAGGACGTCGGGGCATCGCTCCTCGTTGTGGGAGCCGTCCCCGAAGGCGATGGCCTCGAAGCCGCGAGCCTCGTAGAAGCGGCGGGCGCGGGCATTGGCCTGGAAGGTGTAGAGACGGATGGGTGGCGGCAGCTCCGCGAGAGCCCGCTCCAGCAGGACGGTGCCGATGCCCTCGCCGATCCGCTCCGGGAGCAGGTAGAGCTGGTCGATCCACCTTCCGTCGGGCCCGCTCGACACGGCGAGCAGCCCGACCACCTCGCCCCCGGCAAGGGCGACCGTGGCGCATCCCGCGGGAATCATTCGCCCGCCAATCCACGCACGGATCTCCTCGTCGGAATGGACGAGCGGCGCGCACGCGACGAGCTCCCGACGCGAGCGCAGATAGACGCGAGCGATGGCCTCGGCGTCGCCCGGCACGGCCGGCCGGCATTCCAGCCTCAGGGGCGGACGTCTCCTCACTAGACGCAGATCTCCAAGTGCCGGATCAGGACCGTCCTCGACGACGGGCTACTGCATGTACTTCACCTCGGAGCGATAGGTCTTGTAGTCGCCCACGAAGAAGGGCTGCAGCGCGGGCGCGATCTCCTGGCGGTAGAGATCGCTCTGCTCGTACGCCTGCATCTCGGCCGCGCTCTCCCAGAGACTCACCGCGAAGCCGGTGTCCTTGTCGGCGGCGTCCTGGAGCAGCCAGCGCCCGCGCAGCCCCTTGAGCTTGCCGCCCTTGGCGGCCACGGTGGCGCGGTAGGTCTTCTCGAACTCGTTCCAGGAGCCGGGACGGAGCTTGCCCCACGTGATCCGCATGATCATGGCGGTCCCTCCTCTTGGCAGTTCTCGGCCGTGAAGGATCCTCGTGGCGATGATACCGGAGGTGGCAGCGCCCCGCTTTCGCCTCTAGCGCTTGGTGAGGCGGGCGGCGATCTTCTCGGCGAAATTGACCTGGCTGTCGTCCTGAGGCTCGTAGCCGAGCTTGGCCCGGGCGTTGGCGATGCTCCAGAACCGGTGAGTGTTGCCGCTGATGCCGTAGACGATGAGGAAGGGCACGCCGTGCTCGTCGGTGATGTCCTCCGTCTCCACCATGCGGATGGCCTGCTGCACCTGGTCGCGCTGCGAGAGATAGGCGCCGAGGCCGCGGTGCATCGTCTTGAGATCGCCGGGCTGCGCGAGGTCGGCGTCGTCGCGCGGGCCGCCGATGCGCCACTCCACCACTTCCTGCTTCTTGCCGTTCACCTTGCCGGTCGCGAAGACGAAGCCAAGGAGCTCGTAGGCCGCCTTGGCCCAGCCGTACCAGTTGTCCGAGCGCGGCGGCATCTCGGGCGTGACCATCTCCATCTTCCCCGCCCAGATGAGCCGCTCGTAGTAGTCGGCAGCGTGGTTCGAGCTGCACACCACCACGCGCCGCACACCTTCCTCCAGCGCCGTGCGATGCACGTTGTAGGCGAGCGCCACGTTCTTGTGCTCCGCCCAGAACTTGGCGTCGCCGTTCTCCTGCCAGGTGGTGGCGTCGAGGTTGGGCGCGCTCACGAAACCGCAGTGGATGACGGCGTCCGCGCCCTTGAAGTGCTGGCGATACGCGTTGCGATCGGGATTGGTGAGATCGGCCACGATGATGCCGGGCACGGGTTTCCCGTCGCGCGTCGTCGGACGCACGTCGATGGGGACGAGATCCCACCGTTCGGAGAGCTCGGGGTACATACGCTGGGCGACATAGCCGGAGGCACCCGTCAGGACCACACGACGCTTGGCCACCATAACCTCCTATTCTGGATCATTCATGCGCCGGCGCCCCGGATGACCGGGTGGGTGGCGCCGGGGGTTGCCCGGCGCCGACGGCGGAGTGGGACCCCCGAAGCCTGTGCGCAGCCCGCAGGGCTGCGATTCAGGCGAGTGGGTGACGGAGCCGGCGCCGCCGGGCAACCTCCGGCGACAGGACCCACCCGCCGCGCGCAACGTTCGGTGCATGAATGATCCGTCTCTCGCTAGAGTTGGACGGTCTTCATCTGCGCTTCGGGATAACGCGAGCCCTTGGCGGCGCCCGGCGGCAGCACCTCGTCGAGGTGCGCGAGGTCGTCGGGCGTCAGGCTCACGTCGAGCGCGCCCAGGTTCTCTTCGAGGTACTCGAGACGTTTGGTCCCGGGAATGGGCACCACGTCCTCGCCCTGGGCGAGGACCCACGCCAGCGCGAGCTGGGACGCGGTGCAGCCCTTCTTCTCCGCGAGCTCCGCCACCTGGTGGACGAGGGCCACGTTGTGATCGAGGTTCCCGTCCTGGAAGCGCGGGTGCTGGCGGCGGCGGTCGTCCTCGGGGATGTCCGCCGTGGCCTTGATGGTGGCGGAGAGGAGCCCGCGCCCGAGGGGCGAATAGGCGACGTAGGAGATCCCGAGCTTGCGGCACACCGCGATGGTGTCCTCGGCGGGCTGGCGATAGAGCAGCGAGTACTCGCTCTGCACCGCGGTGATGGGATGCACGGAGTGTCCGCGCCGCACGGTGTCCGGCGCCGCCTCGGAGAGACCGAGGTAGCGCACCTTGCCCCGCTCGATGAGCCTCGCCATGGCCCCCACCGTCTCCTCGATGGGCACCTTGGGATCGACGCGGTGCTGGTAGTAGAGATCGATCACGTCCACACCGAGGCGGAGCAGGCTCGCGTCGCAGGCCTGGGCGACGTAGGCGGGCCGGCCGTCGATGAAGGCGCCCTTGCCGTCCGGCGTCTGAACGTTGCCGAACTTGGTGGCGAGGACCACGCCCTGGCGCCGCCCCTTGAGGGCGCGCTTCAAGAGCTGCTCGTTGTGCCCCCAGCCGTAGAGATCGGAGGAGTCGAGGAAGTTCACTCCACGGTCGAGGGCGGCGTGGATGACGCGGATGCACTGCTCGTCGTCGCTCCGCCCGTAGGTGCCCGACATCGACATGAGGCCGAGGCCGATGGCGGAGACGCGGAGGTCGCTCTTGCCGAGCACGCGATGTTCCATGGAGATCTCTCCCTAGGCGTAGGCGGGCGGCGGCACGAAGCCCTGGTACTCGCGCTCGAGCAGCCTCGCCATCTGGATGCAGGTGCGATCGCCGTACTGGGGGCCGACGATCTGGATGCCCACGGGTAACCCTGACTTCGTACGCCCCGCCGGCGCCACCGTGCCCGGCAGATACGCCATACCAGGATAGCCCGCCCAGAAGAGCTGATCGGTGGTGGGCACGCGCCGGCCGTTGACCTCGATGGTGCGCTCGTGGCGCTCGCCCGCGTGGTCGTGCGGGAAGGCGGCGGAAGCCGTGGGGGGACAGAGGAGCAGATCGTACTCCTTGAAGAACTCCGCCCACTTGAAGCGCATCTTCTGCCGCGTCTCGTTGGCCGCGAGCCAGTCGCGGTGCGAGCTCGTGGTGCCACGCAGCATGCGCGCGTAGTAGCTGTCGTCGCCCGCGGAAAGGCCCCGCGCCGCCGTCACCGTCTTGTCGAACTCCTCCTGGCTCTGGCGTCCCGCGGTGGCCGCGCGCAGGAGGTGGATGTACACGCGCGCCGCCTCGCTGGTGTCGATGTCGGGCCGCGCGCGGTCACTGACCTTCGCGCGCTTCCTGGCGAGGAAATCGGCCACGGCCTGGATCTTCTCCTGCACCTCGGCGTCGACCTCGGCATTGGGATCGGTGAGCATGACGGCGACCTTGAAGTCGCGCAGCGCCTTCTGTCGCGGGGCGGCCAGCGCGAGCTTGTAGCCGGCGGCGTCGATCTCGTCGGGGCCCGCCATGACGCCCAAGGCGATTTCGAGATCGTCCGCGCCGCGGGCCATGGGACCGATCACGGAGATGTCGGTCTGATGCAGACGGCCGGGCAGCGCCTGGCCGCGCGGGGGCACCATGCCCCACGTGGGCTTGTGTCCGAACACGCCGCAGTAGTGCGCGGGATTGCGGATGGAGGAGCCGATGTCGCTCCCCGCCTCGAGGCCCGTGAGCCCGGCGGCGAGGGCGGCCGCGGAGCCACCGGACGAGCCGCCGGGGCTGCGCGAGAGATCCCACGGGTTGTTGGTGACGCCGTAGATCGCGTTGTAGCTCTGATAGTCGGCGAGGTAGATCGGCACGTTGGTCTTGCCGAAGAGCACCACGCCGGCGCCGAGCAGCCGATCCACGGCGAGCGCGTTGCGCGGGGGAAGATTGTCCTTGAGCTCGGGGATGCCCCACGTGGTCGGCATGCCCACCACGTCGTAGGATTCCTTGATGGTCATGGGTACGCCGTGCAGCGGCCCCCACGGCTGCTTGCGCGCCAGCGCGCGGTCGGCGGCGCGTGCCCGCTTGCGCGCGCCTTCCACGTCCATGGCCACGATGGCGTTCAGGGCAGGATTGTGCTGCTCCACACGCGAGAGATAGAGGTCGAGCAGCTCCAGGCAGCCGATCTTCTTCTTGCGGATGTCGGTAGCAAGCTCCTTGCCCGAGCGGAAGGGGATGGCGCGCATCGGTCTCTCCGTCACTTGGCGTTGCGTATGTAGATCTGGATCTCTTCCACGGTGAGGAGGCCATCCTTGTCGGTATCGATGGCCTCGAAGTCCCGGAAGGCCGCGTTGACATATTCCTGCAGGGTGATCTGACCATCGTCCTTGTGCTTCACGGCGTTGAGGATCTCGGGACTGAGGGTGTCCCTGAGCTCCTCGATGGTGAGATAGCCGACCTTCTTCTTGTCGCGGAAGTAGAATGCCTCGGTCACCGCAGCCTGGAACTCGGCGCGGTCGAGCTTGCCGTCACCGTTGACGTCATGCTTCTGTACCCATCCCTTGATGTCCGGAGAGGGCGCCGTCTGCGCCCGCACCGCGCCACCCGGGACGAGCAGCCCCAGTCCGCACGCGAGGAGGCAGGCGAACCGTCTCAGCCGGGGCCAGTGCCTCGCGATCATCCCTGCACCTTCCAGGAGCCGTCGGGCTGCCGGCAGGCGGTGCCCCACGCCTTGTCGGGCTTGCCGTCGATGACCACGTTGCTCTGGAACTCGCGGCAGTATGTGCCGCCGGACTGATAGGTCTTCACCGGCGTGATCGTCCCGGAATGCCCGGTGTCGGGGTTGGTCCACGCCACGGGGGTGCCCGTGGGCGTCGACTCGAGGGCTTTCTGCTGCGCCTCGGCGGCCAGCCGCTTGTCGCGCTGGTCGAGCATGTTGCCGGCCAGCCCGCCGAGGAGGGCGCCGCCGATGACCGCGCCCGCGATGGCGGCGCCACCGCCGCCCGCCGCCGCGGCGATGAGACCACCGAAGGCCGCGCCGCCGAGGGCGCCGATGGACGCCTTGGGATTGTCCTCGACGGTGGCGCAGCCGGTGGCGCCGATCACGAGGAGCATGATCACGGCCGTCATCTGGATCATCGATCGCGACATCGACACTCCTCTCGTTGCTCCCCGACCGCCCGGAGCAGGGGAGATTGTAGCCCATTCATCTGCGGCACGCCTTCACTCCACGGCCACGCGGCCCACGCGCGGATCGAGGGCGTCGCGCAAGCCGTCGCCCAGGCAGTTGAAGCCCATCACGGCCACGAAGATGGCGAGGCCGGGGAAGAGCGACACGTGCGGCGCTTCCATCAGGTACGCGCGTCCGTCGCTCACCATCTTCCCCCACTCCGGCGTGGGCGGCTGGACACCCAGGCCGAGGAAGGACAGGATCGCCGCGAGCAGGATGGCGGTGGCTATCTGCATCGACGAGAAGACGAGGAGCGGCGAGACGCTGTTGGGGAGGATGTGGCGGAAGAGCACGCGGGCGTGGGAGGCGCCGAGGGCGGTGGCGCCCTGCACGAACTCCAGCTTCTTGAGGGAGAGGACCATGGAGCGCGCGAGCCGCGCGAAGCTAGGGATCGAGCGGACGCCCACCGCGATCATCACGTTGACGAGGCTCGGGCCGAGGGCGGCCACCACCGCGATGGCCAGGAGAATGCTCGGGAAGGCGAGCAGGACGTCCATGGCCCGCATCACCGGCGCGTCGAAGCGCGGGAAGTAGCCGGCGGCGAGTCCGCAGAGGATGCCCGCCCCCGCCCCGATGGCGGTGGCGATGACCCCCACGAGCAGCGACAGCCGCGCGCCGAAGAGGATGCGCGAGAGGATGCAGCGGCCGAACTCGTCCGTCCCCAGCGGAAACTCGAGCGACGGCCCCGCCAGGGCGTGGGGCAGGTCCTGCCGGATCGGATCGTGGGGCGCCAGCTGACGCGCGGCGAGGGCGAGCACGACGAGGAGGAGGATGAGCCCGAGACCGCCCACGGCGAGGCGATGGCGGAGGAAGCGCCGCGCCGCCTCACTCATAGCGGATCCGCGGATCCAGCCAGCCGTAGAGGAGATCCACGGCCAGGTTCACCAGCACGAAGACCACGGCGACGAGGAGCACGCAACCCTGCACCACGGGATAGTCGCGCTGCAGGATGGCCGTCATGGCGAGCCGGCCCACCCCCGGCCACGCGAAGATGGTCTCCGTCACCACGGCGCCCCCGAGGAGGAAACCGTACTGGAGGCCGACCACCGTCACCACGGGAATGAGCGCGTTGGTCAGCGCGTGCTTGCCCACCACGCTCGCCGGCGGCACGCCCTTGGCGCGCGCCGTCGTCACGTACTCGCGCCCGAGCACGTCGAGCATGCCCGAGCGCGTGAGGCGACTGATGATGGCGATCGAGGTGGTGGCGAGCGTGGTCGCGGGGAGCACGATGTGGCGGAGGCCGTCCCATTCCCAGAATGGCCCCGCGCGGCCCGAGACGGGCAGCCAGCCGAGCTGCAGGCTGAAGAGCCAGATGGCCACGATGGCGATCCAGAAGATCGGCATGGAGAGCGATGAGAGGGAGGCGCTCGTGGCCACGTAGTCGATCCAGGAGGAGCGCCGCACGGCGGCGACGAGACCGAGGGGAATGCCCACGAGCACGGCCATGACCATGCTCACCGTGGTGAGCTCGAGGGTGGCGGGAAAGCGGCTCAGGATCTCCGCGGTCACAGGAGCCCGCGAACGGAGCGAGCGGCCGAGATCGCCCTGGAGGGCGCGGGAGAGAAACGACCAGTACTGGACGTAGAGCGGGCGCTCGAGCCCGAGCTCCGTACGCACCCGCTGCACCACCGACTCCGGCGCGTCGGGGCCCGCGATCAGACGCACGGGATCGCCCGGCACCACGTGCATGATGGCGAAGGCGAGGAGCGACACGCCGAAGAGCACCGGCACGGTCTGGAGCAGGCGCCGGAGGATGTAGCGTGTCATGCCTGATTCGGAGCACCGCCCCTCACCCTGCCCTCTCCCCCTGAGAGGAGAGGGACCAACGCATCCCTCGCCCCCGGAGGGGGAGAGGGCAGGGTGAGGGGGCCAATGGTGAGGGGGCGACTGGCGAGGGGGCGAATAGTAAAGCCGATCAGTCCCCCCACTCGCGATAGGTCTGCGGTGAGAGCTGATCGGCCCCGCGGCCGGCCCAGTCGTACTTGGTCATGCGCGGCCACATGCGCTCGCCGCCCGCCTGAAGCGCGCCCAGGATGGCGCCCTCGTCGGCGTTGATGACACGCCCGCCGTCGACCACGAGCCGGCCGTTGACGAACACGCGGTCCACGTCCTCGTCGCTCGCGTTGAAGACGATGTTCTTCACCGGATCGCGCAGCGGCGTCATGCGCCACGACGAGGCCTTCCAGAGCACGAGATCGGCCTTGGCCCCGGGCACGATGCGGCCGAGGTCGTCGCGCAGGAGCGCACGTGCCCCCCCGAGGGTGGCCGCGTCGAAGGCGTGGGCGGCGGTGGTCACCTCGGTGTGGCGCTCCATCATCTTGGAGACCACGGCGGCCCAGCGCATGGCCTCGATCACGCTCTGCGGATTGGTGTCGGTGCCGAGGGACATGTTGACGCCCGCCGCACGATAGCGGGCGAAGGATTCCATGGCCACCCCGCGCCGTGC
>Ga0075434_100007004_pt1 | contig 10397 bp, 10 predicted proteins | sample RhiMethybrSRZTD3_FD_75298 | JGI IMG/M metagenome (GOLD analysis project Ga0075434, IMG submission 75298) | Populus rhizosphere microbial communities from Tennessee, USA - Rhizosphere MetaG P. TD hybrid SRZTD3 | ecosystem: Host-associated > Plants > Roots > Rhizosphere > Soil | place: USA...
TTCTTGCCAGCGATCTCGATCTCGCCCATGTGGCTGACATCGAAGAGGCCGGCTCGTGACCGCACCGCAAGGTGCTCGTTCGAGATGCCCGAGTACTCCACCGGCATTTCCCAACCGGCGTAGGGGACCATCCTGGCGTTCGACGCGAGATGACGGGCGTGGAGAGGCGTTTTTCGAAGAGCGGCGGCAGCCGTATCGGTCATGAAAACGCGTGCTGGATCCGAAGGTGAGGCTGGACGTTTCGAATGTACTCGGCGCGGCGCGAATGGGTCAAGGATGGCGGACCGCTGATGCATTCCGAACGACCAAGTCAGCACCAGGCCGCGTGATGCGAGCCAACTCGGCGACTGGGGCCGGTGTCTTCGATGGGACTCACAGTGAGTACCTCTTCAACGCACTGCATGTAATTCTTCTTACACGCGGATTTCTTCGTCGCCGAATCGACGCCGCTCTATATACGCAGTAGGGTGAAATCCGGCATCCCAGTTGCCGGATCGATTCCTGCAGAGCGATTCTGCGGGACACGCAATCCCCCTCTGCGCTCCCGACCCAACTAAACCCATGAACGCACAAAACCTGCGCACGCTAGAGGTGTGCTTCCTCGCAATCGGTCTCGGTCTCCTCCTCTCCGGCTCAGCCTCTGCTGGCAGCATCTCTCTGGCATGGGATCCCAACACGGATCAAGTCGCGGGCTACAAAGTTCACGTCGGCACCACATCCGGCAGCTACACACAGCATCTCGACGTCGGTTTGTCGACGGCGTATACCTACGCGAGCGCGACCGATGGACAGCAGTATTGCTTTGCCGTATCCGCCTATAACGCCTCGGCTGTGGAAGGCGCGAAATCGAATGAGGTATGCGGGTTCAGCAACGCAGCACCGACGCTGCTGAATCCGGGAAACCGATCATCGACGGTCGGACAATCGGCCACCCTGCAACTCGTTGGCTCGGATCCGGAAGGCCAACCGCTGACCTACAGCGCCTCCGGATTGCCCGCTGGTCTTTCCTTGATGGCGAGCACGGGTTTCATCTCGGGCACGCCGACGACAGCCGGATCGTTTTCAGTGAGTGCCCGATCATCCGACGGCCTGCTCCAGTCGGCCGCGCAGGCGTTCACCTGGACGGTCGCGACGGCGCCAACCTCCGATGCAACGCCGCCGACGATCACCATCACTGGTCCAACGAGCGCGACTACCTATTCGACGACGACGTCGTCGACGACCTTGAGCGGCACCGCCGCCGACAACGTTGGCGTCACGCAAGTGACATGGGTGAACGATCGCGGCGGCAACGGCGTGGCCTCGGGCACGACCAACTGGAGCGTGTCGTCGATTCCACTTGCCAGCGGCACGAACAACATCACGGTTCAGGCGCGTGATGCGGCCGGCAACCTCGCGAACGACGCGCTCGCCGTTACGATGTCGACGACTCCGCCAGCCGACACCACATTGCCGACCCTGACAATCACCGGTCCAACATCGTCGGCGACGTACTCGACCCACTCGGCATCGGTCACTGTCAGCGGCACGAGCTCCGACAACGTGGGCGTGACACAGGTGGCGTGGACGAACAGCGCCGGCGGCAGCGGCGTAGCGACGGGAACCACCAACTGGAGCGTCACCATCCCGATGACGACCGGCACGAACTCGATCACGATCACGGCACGCGACGCGGCCGGCAACATGGCCGTCGCCACGCTCACGATTACCGAGACGCGCAAGCACTTGCCGTAATCGGCCGGCGACATTCTCGAGCGAATTCACCGAACCGCTACGAGGCGGCGCGCAGCGATGACGCGCCGCCTCGCAGTCGATCGAAGGTTGCCGCCAACAGATCGGCGGTGACCGGCGCACCTTGCGCGATCTCGTGCGCGTGGATCAACGCGGCGTGACGAGGGAGTAGAAACAGATACATGTCGCACAAGCCGGCGAGATCGTGCAGCCGGTGCGATGACAAGACGACGCCAGCACCGCGATCGCGCTTCGTCTCGAGGATGGCCGAGAGCCAGCGCGCGGCATCCGGGTCGAGACCTTCCCACGGTTCATCGAGAACGATCAGGCCGAGCGGCTGCCGACCTAGTGCCGTGCGCAGTCCGAGCAACTGCCGCGTGCCTCGCGACAGCGCGCGAATGGGCCGCGTATCTGAGGTGACCGCGTCGCCGTTTCCCAGACTTCCCCATCGAACCGCTCGGACCGATCCCGGCAGCGTGGCATCGCCGGCAAAGTATGCCACGCCGGTTCGCTCGTAGGCATCGCGTGGCGCGAGTCCGTTGACGCGAATCTCTCCCGCGCGCGGAGTCAGGCAGCCGGCGATCGCCCTCAACAGGGTGGTCTTTCCCGAACCGTTCGGACCGATCACGCCGAGCGACTGACCGACGCCAACATCGAACGTGACACGCTCGAAAACACGTCGTCTTCCGTAATGGACGGACAGGTCCCGAACCGAGACTGCCAACGAGATCACTGAGCGGCCTCGAGTGGAAACGTCGCTCGCCGCACCCACTGGCACGCGGCCACCATCGCGAGAGCGGCGACGAGCAGCACCGGCGACACGATCATCAGCTCGCGCGACGACAAGTGCCGGCCGACGACGGCGATTGGATAGACGAGGAATGCTGCGGCGGCGGCGAATCCGTCCGCGCCCATGATTCGCGGCGATACCTCGTTATCGGGAGAGAGCGTGATCGCGACGACGGTGAGCGTCAGCAGCCAGCCGATGCCCCCCGAGAATCGGGGCAATGCGATCGTCGCCGCCCATGGCATCGTCGACACCAATATGACGGCCGCGCAGGTACCCGATGCCATCGCAATCGATGCCGATCCGGTGACGAGCGCTTCGACGCTCGACACGATCAGCCAGCCCGCGACTCCCGGGGCGATGGAGCTGACCCAATGCGCCAGAGCGATCGACATCCGCCCGCCCGTTTTCGTGAGCAGCAGATCGTAGTGCCCTCGGCGTGCAGGCACGGCAAACCCGGATGACGCGGCGAACATCTGAAGCACGAGCACGGGCGCGAGGGCACCAGCCGTTCGGCCTGGCGCGATCAGCACCACTGCACATGCCCCCGCAACGATCGCGCTGAAGGTCCACACCACGAGTCCCGGCAGTGGAGACGCCACGCGAAAGAAGCGAAGCAGATAGAGGACGTTCTTCATGTCAGGCCTCTGATCGATCGGGATCGGCGCTTGCCGATCGGACCCACCCTGGCAACGCTCGTCCGCGCGGTCCGTCCTGTTTGTCCGCGTAGCGCAGATATGCCGTCAGCGTGTGATAGCTGATCTCGAGAATGCGACAGGCCCGGCGTTTATTGCGGCCGCATCGTTCGAAGACGAGCCTCGCGTAGCGGCTGCCCCACGCTCGAAACGACTCGTCGTTGGCGAGCGATGGGCCGAACCGCTCGTCGTACTCGCCGCGCACCGCGGGCGGGAGATCATCGAGCTCGATCCGATCGCCTTCGGCAAGCGCGACCGCCCGTTCCATGAGCCGTTCGAGCTCGCGCACGTTGCCGGGCCAGGGATGCAACGCCAGCGCCTCTTCGGCCTGCGCCGAGAGCGATAGATCGCGGGTGTGGCGATGGCGGTCGAGGAAATACCGCGCGAGTTCAAGGATGTCCTGACGACGGGCGCGCAGCGGCGGCACGTGGATCTCGACGCCACTGAGACGGTAATAGAGATCGGCGCGAAAGAGGCCGCGTGTGGTGAGCTCGGACAGGGGACGGTTCGTGGCCGCGATGATTCGCGTGTTCACGCGCCGCGTGCCTTGACCGCCAACGCGCTCGACGGCCAGATCCTGAATCACGCGCAGCAGTTTCGCTTGGGCCGAGAGCGACAGGTCGGACACTTCATCGAGGAACAGGGTGCCGCCGTCGGCGCTTTCGAATTTGCCACGCCGGCCGCGAACTCCGGTTGCAGTGCGCTCCTCGATGCCAAAGAGCTCGGCCTCGAGAAGGGTCTCGACGACAGCGGCGCAGTTGACCGCGACGAACGGACCATCGCGGCGGCGACTCAATTCATGCAGCTGACGCGCGACCAGCTCTTTGCCCGTGCCGCTCTCACCCTCGATCAGGATCGTGAAGTCGGTGACCGCAACACGCTCGACGCGGGCACGGAGCTCCTGCATGACCGGGGTCAATCCGATCAACGGCGCGAGGCCTCGGGGCGCGCGGCCGCGGGCCGTCGACCGTCCGCGTGCGACTTCGAGTACGTAGCCTCCGAGCTGTGCGATGGCGGTCAGGACCTCCATGTCGGGGTCGTTCAGCGGCTGCATCGGGTCGTATGACGCCTCGAGAACCGCCTGTACTCGAGGATCCGACGTCGGCACGCCGAGCACGATCGAGTCGGCCGTGCGCGTTGGCGTGACGAGACGCGCTTGATACCGCGTCCGCACCTCTCGCAAGCGTACGGTGCGCAGATCGAGCAGCTGGCGTACGTGCCGCTCGAAGACGTTTTCGAGATCGCCTTCCGAGGAACTGGTGGTCAGCGCCGAACCGAGCGCCACCAGCACCTGGCGTAGGCTGGACAGCCGCTCCTGATTTCGAAGAGACCGGCCCGTTGCCCCTTCCGCTGTGTAGACCTCGCCGACCGACATCCGAACCTCCGCGACTGGGCACCCACGAAGCACCAGCATCATCAAGCGCAGTGCCAAAGTGACGATCGCGCCGGACTCACGAAATCCGGAGTGTTTTTCATCAACGGCATCGAAATGATGGGGGGCTCTGGGTAAGGGGTGCGCTAGGAGCGGGCCGCGATGAAGCGCGTGGGAACGGATTACCCGGGCACGAAAGGCCACGAACGCCTAGACGCCGATATCGATCGGAGTCTCGAAGGCCACTCCACTTCGATAGCCCACCGCATCGGCGGCAAGGTGATGCACCCACGCCCGCACCACTCGGGCCCTGACAAGTACCCGTCCTTCCCGCGTGGTCACGTGCACGTCGACGTGTCTGCCGGGCAAGAGCCGGCTCTCGCCTTCGAGAAGCGCGCCCGCCGGCGAGATATTGAGGACAGTGACCTCCCGGCCTCCTCTCAAGCGGACACGCGCCAAGAGATCGCCAGCATCTGGAACACGTCGTGACGTGCAGCGACGTTCGATGAAATCGGAGGATGCGGTCACAGGGGTCGAGGTCAGAACGCGTTCACCCACTGTCGCGTCGCCGCCTGGAAGCGGAGCACGCGCGTGCGGGCGGTGACGCCTAGGACCCGCACTGCCCACTGCGTGCCGTCTTTGTCTCGCAAATAGATTGATCCGGAGGTGGCAGTGCCTGATGGTGTGAACGAGAAGATCGTCGTGCCGCCCAGTTGAACGCCCTCGGGCGCAGGCGCCTGCGGCACAAGGCCAATCACGACGCCGGGAAAGAGATCGGAGATGAGAATCGGACCTTCGATGACGCGATCGATCGACGCCTCGATGTCGACCGTCCGCACACCGTTGCCGTTGCCGTCTAGCACGACACTGAACGCCATCCCGCGCACGGTCGGCTCGAATCGCAGCGCGATCACCGCCGACCGCCGCACGGCGTTTGCGCGCGCCAACGCCATCCGTGCGCTCATATAGCGAGCGGCCGCCAACCCTCGAGCGCGAGCGACAGATGTGAGCAGCAGCGGGATGGTCATCGCCGCCAGGAGACCGATCACGGCGAGCACGATCACGCTTTCGATCAGTGTGAATCCGCCGCCTCCTGCGATCGAGTGCCGCGAGTACCTGATGCCCTCGCGGCACCCGCCACGCCCTACTGCGCGTCGCCTTTCGTCGCGCCCACGGTCACCAGCGGTTTCAGCTTCAGGAAGTTCTTCTCGCCAATGCCGCGTACGTTCATCAAGTCCTCGGCTTTCTTGAAGCTTCCGTTCTTCTGCCGGTACTCGACGATCCGATCGGCCATCGCCTTGCCGATGCCGGGCAGCGCTTCGAGCTGCGCGGCGCTCGCCGTATTGAGGTTCAACGGCACCGCTGCCGTCGTCTGTGCGGCGGCCGTTGCCTTTCGCGCTCCTCCTGTTTGAGCGGCCGCGACCGCCACGCCGATCCCCAGCATCAGCAGTACCACCATCACCATGCGCGTCATGAGTCGACTCCAATCCGCACCTGGCAGACGCGGCGCACTGGCCGCGCGGGAACGTGCGTAATCGTGTGTGTCCGGCTGCGCGTGGAGCTGCCACCTGAGTTCCCGTACGCGAAGGTCCCGGCGGCGCGCCGACGAATCAACAACGTGGGTGCGACGTTGGAGAGGCTGCCTGCTATCTCCGCCGGGACGCGGCCCACCCTTTCAAGCGCGTCGCCATGCGCACGGCGCCTCGACTGTCGACGCAACGAGATGATGTGCCGCGACTTCGATATCGCGCTCGCCAGGGCTGCGGTTGCTCGCTGCCGCAGCTGTCAACCGTCGTTGCCGATAGAAGCGCTCGGGCGTGGCGATGCGACGATCGTGTGTTTCGCCGACGGTATTGCGGTCGCGGCGGCGGATCAACCTTCCAACGCGAGTCCGTGCGCGGTTACCGGAATGCGCAGGCCTGAGCGATTGTGGTCGACTCAACGAAACCTCGTTGCCTAAATCCGTTTCGACTCGGGTTTTCTCTGTAGTGACGCGCCTCAGCCATTGGCCGTCTAATGCTTCAATGCCCTCGAACCTCTGTCCGAAGTGTGCCCACGAGGGGAGGCGGCTTGATTCGAGCAACGAACGAGTCAGCTACTTCCGTTGCGACCACTGTCATCACTTCTGGGTTCGCGTCCACACTGAGGTCACGACGCGCGACGTCAGGGAGCCGACGCGGAATCGCGAGAGCCGTCCGTGACGTAGGCCCCAGATCAAATCACCTCCAGCGGCATATACGGTCAGGACTGCGCCTCGCACTCCTGATCCCTCATTCCCTGAGCGACTCGCAGCCACGACACGAACGCCTTCGAGTGAATCACCACACGACCGACTGACCCACAACACGAGGACACACCATCACCGAAGGCCGCGAGGGGCGTGGCCGGTGACGAGCGAACGAGCGCGAGGGGAGGATCGGGGGGCCTCACGCACGACGCCTCGACTGTCGACGCATCGAGATGATGCGCCGCGACTTCGATATCGCGCTCGCCACGGCTGCGGTTGCTCGCTGCCGCACCCTGTCAACCGTCGTTGCCGATCGAGGCGCGCCGCCGCTGTCGCGCTCGCTGCGCCGGAGTCTGTACATCAGCAACGAGCGCTTCATCACTCGCACCGTCTCAATACGCAGCGAGTGCGCGTAGCGGGCGATCTTAGTGACTTCCACGTGGCAGCGAACTTGCCAAGCCCGGGAGGCACAGGGGCTCATAGATGAGAAAAACGCGCGCGGTTCGTGTGTGGATGGTGATCGCGATGGTTCTCGCAGGCGTCGTGGCGCTCACGAAAGCCCAAGGCGCAGCAGGTGGATTCCATGGGTTCTGGGGGCCGAACTATCGGCCGCTCTCAGCCACCGAGGGGGCCCTCGCGCGCGGTGCCGCCTCGACTGCAACGACGCTCGCCACACAAGCTCGGCAGAGCCGCTCCGCGCCCACCGACTCGCGAAGCCGCGTGGTCTACTGGAATCAGATCGCGATCGATGCATCCGGTCTCGATCACACGCCGCTGCAGCCAGGCGACGATCGCGTGTTCGGCGAGCAGCTGGGGCCGGGGCGCGCGAGCCGCGCTATCGCGATCGTACACATCGCGATCTACGACGCCGTGAACGCCATCGCGCATCGATGGGAGAGCTACAGCGATATGCTCCCGGCACCGGCGGCCGCCTCTCTCGATGCCGCGATCGCACAGGCCGCGCACGATGCGCTGGTGGCGATGTTTCCGTCGCAGTCTGGCGCCTTTGATGATCTGTTGCAGGACGATCTCGCACGCATCGGACATCAGGGCAAGGAGCCTGGCCGGATGGTTGGTCGTCGCGCGGCTGCTGCGGTGGTCGCGGCGCGCGGAGAAGACGGTTCGGATTATGTCGAACCCCGCATGGGCGAGGAGTTCGTCCCAAGCCTCGACCCGGGCAAGTGGCGACAGGATCCGATCAGTCAGCTCCCAGTCGCAATGGGCGCGTTGTGGGGCAGCGTCACGCCGTTCGTAATCACATCGGGCAGCCAGTTCCGCGTCGCGCCACCGCCCGCGTTGACCAGTGCTGAGTACGCCGCCGCGTACGACGAAGTGAAGCGCCTGGGCGGGGACGGCGTGACCACGCCCACCGAGCGGACACCGGAGCAAACGTCGATCGGAATCTACTGGGCCTACGACGGCACGCCCAGTCTGTGCGCGCCGCCGCGCTTGTACAACCAGATCGCGATTGCCATCGCCGACCAAATGGGATCCGACGTCTACGATCTCACTCGACTGCTCGCGCTCGTCAACGTGGCCATGGCCGACACCGGAATCGCGGTGTGGGAATCGAAATTCCATTATCAGTTCTGGCGTCCGATCACCGGCATCCGCGAATCTGATTCCGGGACCGGACCGAGCGGCGTCGGCGACGGCAACAGCGCCACCACGGGTGATCCCACGTTCACACCGCTCGGCGCGCCGGCCAGCAATCTCACTGGTCCGAACTTCACGCCACCGTTCCCCGCATATCCATCGGGTCACGCCGGCTTCGGCGGCGCGGTGTTCGAGGTCCTCCGTCAGTTCTACGGCACGGACGAGATCGCATTCACGTTCGTCTCGGACGAATACAACGGCACGACAGCCGGGACCGACGGCGTCCTTCGTCCGTACCATCCGAGAAGCTTCTCGTCGTTCTCGCAGGCCGAGGAAGAAAACGGACAGAGCCGCATTTACCTGGGCATTCACTGGTCGTTCGATAAAACACAGGGCATTGCGCAGGGACGCGAAATCGCGCGCTACATCCTGACGCACGCGTTCAGACCCCTGTCCTGAGATCGCGAAGCTCAACTGCTGCGGCGACGGCATCCACGTCGGGGTGTTCGGCGGCTCCACGTTCATCGTTTGATCCCAGAGGACCGAACGAGGAGCACCTGCATGAAGGAGTCACCATGCCCATATCACGGAGGCGCGCGATGCGGCTGCCGAAAGCGGCCGTGTCGCCGCGCGCCGTCGCCCGGCCACCGCTTTCACACATCGCGCATTGCATTGCCGACGCCAGCCTCGCTATTCGTGACCGAGACCCCGGCCCTCCGGATCCGAAGTCCTTCGACGACCTGATGACGCGCCTCGCCGACGCGAGGTCGACGCTGGCGCCGATCTACCAACACGGGATGTTCGAACCGTTCGTCGCGACGTTATCGGCGCTCGGCGATGGCGCGTTCACACGCATCCTCGCCTCCGACGCCAACAACGATCACGCCGCGCGCTTGATGATGGACATCGCGCAGGCGCTGCTGCAGCCCGCCGATGGCTTTCAGCGGGAATCCCTGCGCGCATTCCAGCAACTCGTGAGCGACTTGTATGACGGCTTCCTCAGCGCCGAAGATCGTCGCGGGATGAAGCCACCCGATCGGGGCGTGATCGCCCCGATGGTGAAGTTTGGTGAACCCCGATCGGGTCCGTACACCTGGCCGATCGAAGCGACCAGCAGCTTTCGCGTGAGGGGAACGACGGGCCCGAACGCCGCCCTCGTCTGCCTTCCGCCGTCGATCGGCCGCCGAGGGTTGATGGCGTGGGCGTCGATCGCTCATGAAGCGGCAGGCCACGACATCCTGGCTGCTGATCGCGGACTCAAAGCAGAGTTGTCGGAGCGCGTCGCCGACGCGCTCACGGCTGCCGGGCTGAGGACACTTGCGAGCTATTGGTCCGAGCGCATCGACGAGACCGCGTCGGACGTGATGGGCATTCTCAACATGGGTCCTGCGGCGGGCATAGGTCTCATCGCATTCTTTCGCGGCTTCGATGGTCTGCTGCGCAGCAACGGGCCGGTCGACGATCCGCATCCCGCGGACGTGCTGCGTGGCTTGTTGGCGTCAGCCACCGTACGGCTGCTGGAATTCGACGATCGCACGCGCTGGGCCGACTTGATTCGACGGGAAACGCTGAAGGACGTCCGCCGGATCACCATTGCCGGCCGCACCGTCAGCCTGCGACAGGCGGAGAAATCTGCAGCCATCGTTGCCGCGACGATCGTCGCGACGCGCCTGCGTACGCTCGAGCGGATGCCACTCGGCCGGATTCAGAACTGGCGCAACGCCGACGAGAAAGTGACCAATGCCCTTCGCCGATTGCTCACGTCATCGGCACCGCTCCCGGATAATTTCGGGTCGGATGCCTACGCGGCACATGCCGTGGCGGCGGCGGTGATGGCGGCGCTTGCCGGCGATGCCGAGGTTTGCGATCTGCAGATGGGAATGATTCGCATGCTCAACGTCATGCACGCGCAGAACGCGAGCTTCGGGCCGCTCTTCGTGAGCCAGCCCGGGAACATCTCGGCCTACTTCGATTACAAGGAGCTGATGG
>Ga0075434_100007005_pt1 | contig 10396 bp, 6 predicted proteins | sample RhiMethybrSRZTD3_FD_75298 | JGI IMG/M metagenome (GOLD analysis project Ga0075434, IMG submission 75298) | Populus rhizosphere microbial communities from Tennessee, USA - Rhizosphere MetaG P. TD hybrid SRZTD3 | ecosystem: Host-associated > Plants > Roots > Rhizosphere > Soil | place: USA...
TATCGCCATGGAGAGAGAACCTCACAGAGCTGGCACGACGGGAAAATGTCTTTTGCAAGCTTTCGGGCCTGGTCACGGAAGCAAATTGGCAGTCCTGGACAGTCCCTTTAAGGGCTGGGTCGATACGGTGCGGCGGGGTATCTCTCACCTGTCCGAATACGAGCAAGAGAGAATATTGGGCAAGACCGCCACGGAAGCTTATCGGCTATGAGCGAGACGACATTGCAAGTTGTGGTCCACGATTTTTTGACAGATACACTATTTCAGTAATAGGAAAGTGCGAGGCATATGAGGCGAACTGACTCAGGCCACCAAGGTGAACCGAGAACCGCGCCATTGGGCAATCTGAGACGCGAGGCAGGAACCACGTCGAAAAATCCGCAAAATCGCGAGTCAGGCTCGGCATTTAAGGGACGGCGTTCCTTCCTTGGCGGCATGGCAACCTTTGGCGCTGGATTAGCCGGTTCGGTGATCTTGCCCACAACGGCGATAGCGCAGCCCACGCGGAACGTTCCTTCGAAAAGAAAAGCTGTAAAGACCGGTTGCGGGCGCGGCTTGGTTATTGCTTCTGACGCCGCAACCGCTGCAGAAACAACCGCCGGAAAGATCCGGGGTTTCAGACGGAACGGCGTGTACATATTCAAAGGCGTACCCTATGGCGCCTCCACCGCGGGGGCCAGACGCTTCATGCCGCCAGTCAAGCCGGAGCCGTGGACGGGAATTCGCAACGCGTTACAGTATGGCCGGATATGCCCAGCCCAGGACTGTGCGCACTTTGACAGTGATGGCAAGAATCTGGCGAACCACGACGAAGATGCATTCGTGCTGCATCGCGGTGCGTTTCTAACGGTGCCCGGCGAGGACTGTCTGCGTGTCAACCTTTGGACGCCCGAGATCAACTCTTCACGCAAACGCCCGGTCATGGTCTACATGCATGGCGGCGGGTTTTCCGCCGGGAGTGGACACGATCTGCTTTCCTATGACGGCGAAAGTCTCGCCCGTAATCACGATGTTGTCGTTGTCACTCACAATCATCGTCTGAACGTTTATGGCTATCTCAACCTCGGTCAACTGGCAGGAGAAGAATATGCAAGTGCTGCCAATGTCGGGATGCTCGATATTGTAGCGGTCTTAGAGTGGGTGCGCGATAACATCGCGACTTTCGGCGGCGATCCCGGTAGCGTCACTATTTTTGGACAGTCTGGCGGCGGAGGCAAAGTCATTGCACTTATGGCGATGCCAGCCGCCAAAGGCTTGTTTCAGCGCGCTATTGTTCAGAGCGGCCCTTTTTTGAAAGCGCTCTCTCCTGACTACTCAGGACGATTGGCTGAGTTGGTGGTCGAAGAACTCGGCTTATGTAAATCACAGGTAAAAGAACTGCAGAGAATTCCGGTTGATCGTCTGTCGGGCGCTGCGGCGGAGGCCATGAAAAAAATGCCTCCGCACAAATATTCTCTTCGTGAAGTGTACGATCAAGACAACTGGGGACCGACGGTCGACGGCCGCATTCTTCCTCGCCATCCATTCGATCCGGGAGCTCCAGAGATATCAGCGGACGTTCCCTTGATCACTGGTACAAATCTGCATGAGGCCATAAGTGGACTTGACCGCGCCGATGTGAACACCATGCGGATAGAAGAGGTTCACCGATTGGTGACTGAGGAATTCGGCGACCGCACCAAGGAGATCATCGGGGCCTACAGACGAGATTATCCTGAAGTGACGCCCTTCGATCTCTACGCCACAATTGCGGCGGCTCCTTTTCGTCGTCCCGCGGTTGAACAGGCAACCAGGAAGGCGCTACTGGGTCGTGCACCTGCGTACTCTTATGTTTATTGTTGGCGCACGCCGGTACTGGATGGCCGTCCTGGTTCGTTTCACGCCGCAGAAATAGCATTTACTTTCGACAATTCTGAAATGTGCGATCACTACAGTGGGGGCACCACAGAGGCGTTCCTTTTATCGAAGCAAATCAGTACTGCCTGGGTGAATTTTGCCCGAACAGGAAATCCTAATCACAAGGGTCTGCCACATTGGCCCGCATACACTTCGGAACAGCGGGCAACGATGTACTTTGATACGCCCTGCGTAGTGCGCAACAACCCTGAAGGAGAAGGATTGAGGTTGATCGCTGAGTCCTGAGTGAAACTGTTATAAGTAATCTGGCGAAGCTTGGCAGCAAGAAATTCGGCTCATTTCGTTGCGGAAATGTAACGCTGAGTACGCACGATCCCATTGCCTTCTTGGATTGTTAGAATCAGGCCCGCTGCAGCCGAGTTGAAATGTTCCACTTTGCCATCAAGCCAACGGATTGAGATGTCTGCTGTGCTGGCTCTGCCCAGGCCAAAGTGAAGGCGAAAATCGTTTTGTGAGATGTAGGAGGCGCCACTGCGGACTTCGTCGATTTGTTTATGTCCCCCGGCAGTGACGGTGATACGCGCGCCAATAGCATCTCGCCCCGATGTGAGAGCGCGCACCAGCAGCGAGTTCCCGCTGCCTGCAAAGTTTTTGAGCAGGGATGGCGCTTCACCCATATTGCTGATCACCATTTCTTCGCTCCCGTCATTATCCAGATCGCCTACGGCCAAACCGCGTGAGGAGTGAACGTTGGTAATACCCGACCCGCCCTGTGCGGAAAGATCGAAGAACTGGCCGTCACGACGGTTCCAATAAAGAAGTCGCGGCTGCTTATAGTTTTCCGCGGTGTGGCCACTATCCACTTCGGGATAGACATGACCATTCGCAACGATTAGATCCTTCCAGCCATCGTTATCGAAATCCAGAAATGCAGTTCCCCAGCCCAAATACTTTGTGTTCACGGCCAGACCTGAGCCAATGGTATCGTCTTCGAAGTTGTTTCCGCCTCGGTTCTTGTACATAGTGTGAGTGTCATCAGCGAAGTTCGTCTTGAAAATGTCGAGTAGTCCATCACCGTCGAAATCAGCGGCAGCGGCACCCATCCCCGCTTGCTCGCGCCCGTCTTCGTTGTATGCCAGGCCGGCGCCAACCCCGATCTCTTCAAACATCTTTCCTCTCAAGTTGTGATAGTACAAACTCGCCGTCGAATCACACGCCACAAATAGGTCGGGCCAACCATCATTGTCGAAGTCCCCAGTCAACGCGGTGAATCCGTAGTAGTTCCTCGGACCTGAAATGTGAACCTGATCCGAAACATCAATGAAGTTCCCATATCCATCATTTTGATAGAACGAGAGCGTTTCGGGCGGCAGACCTCGTGGGCCGCACATGACCGGTTTCCCTTTCCACTGGCATTGGCTGGTCTGACCAGGATGAGGCGTATGGGCAAGGTCGAAATCCACATAGTGAACTACCACAAGATCCAGAAATCCGTCTCGATTAAAGTCGAGGAACGCGCAACCTGTGCTCCAACGGGGCTTCGTCGAAACCAAACCCCGCTGCTTAGTTTCATCCTTGAACGCGCCGTTGCCAAGATTTCGGTAGAGAACGTTTTGTCCCCATTGGGTGATGAACAAATCCGGATATCCATGATTGTCTATATCGGCGACACAGACCCCCTGTCCCCATCCCGTGGACTTGATTCCTGCCTTGTCGGTAACGTCTTCGAATTTCAGTCCACCCAGATTGTGATAAAGGAAATGATTCGGTTGAGCAGCGTTTTTCTCCAGTCGTCCCGAGTTGACCAGGAAAATGTCAGGTAGACCATCGTTATCGAAATCGAAGATCGCGACGCCGTTGCCGGTCGTTTCCACAATGTACTGCTTTGAAGTCTCTGAACCGGAGACGTTCACACCAGCAAGTCCTGCTTGCTTCGCGATATCCCGATATTCAACTGCAGGAGCTTTCATTCCGCCAGGAAGTGGCCGCGCCGGAACTGCGGTACCGCCTGTTGCTACACCCTGTGCGTGGCCGGGATGAATACTGCCGAGCACAAGGAATATGAGGCCGAAAAAAAGAAAAATCTGACCGAAACTGAATTTCCGCAACTGCACAGACTCCCGCACCGATTATTCCGCGATCATAACATTCGACCGAACGTCCATCTGCCGCTTGTCTGCTACGATGAGCAAGCGAGAATTAGAAGGACAGTTACGGAAATGTTGCGCTGGGTCCAAATCGCCCTCTGCGCCTGGGTTGTGCAGGTATGCAGTCTGAACGTGTTGGGGCAGATGCCCGCTAAGTGCAAAGGTCCAGCGGAGTTGGAACAGGTACTTGCAACTCATCCTTCGGCGGGTGCCTATGACGCACTGGGGGCCTTCTTTGGCGAGCGGCAGCAATTGTCGTGCGCGATCGCCGCTTTTGAAGCTGCGGTGCACCACGACCCGAATTCCTGGGAGGCGCGTTTCAATCTTTCTTTAGCGCTTCTGCAAAGGCACGATGCTGCGAGGGCCGCTCGTGAATTAAAAGTCGCTGTACGGATTAAGCCTGATGATCCGTTGGGACACATCGCACTAGGAGAGGCGCTAAGCGAGTTGGGGCAAAATGAAGCTGCAATCGAAGAATTCAAGGTTGCTCTGAAATCTGATCCCAAGTCCGTGCCCGCCCTGGATGGGTTGGCGAAAGCGCTAATTGCCCAGAAGCGTTACTCGGCCGCGATTGCGTATTTGAAAGACGCGTCTGCCGATCCTGTGCTTCAGGATGACCTCGCGGTGGCTTACTCGAGTAACGGCGACTTGGCGCAGGCTGTCAAGCTGCTGGCACAGTTAGTACAACAAAACCCTTCATCAGCGGACCGACACGCCAGGTTAGGTCTTGCCTACACGCAGGAATCTCAGTTCCGAGAGGCTGTAGCCGAATTTCAAGAGGCGTTGCGGCTGGATCCAAGCAATGACGTCACGAGACTTTCGTATGTGAAAGCGTTGATTATCCTGGCGGAATTCCAAACGGCATTGCCCGAGACCCAGGACTACTTCCGGCGAAAGCCGCACGACTTTGACGCGCTTTACTTGATGGGGGTGGTTGACCGCGGCCTTGGAAACTACGCGGCGGCGGAATCGTTGCTCAGGCAGGCGATAGCACTTGACTCGAACCATTACGACACTCGCTACAACATCGGCTTTGTTCTTGCCAAGCTGGGAAAGCCGCGAGAGGCACTGGTTCATCTTGAAAAGGCGGTGCAGTTGAATTCAGCCTCCAGCGAAGCTCGATTTCAGCTGGCGGCGGTGCTGCGAAGCCTGGGTCAGGACCAGAGAGCTCGCGAGGAACTAGGAGGCTTCCAAGAAAGGAAGCAGCAGAGCGTGAAGGAGAACGTCGCCGGGACAAAGGTCAACCAGGCCAACGAATATTTTCAGGCGGGCCAGTATCAACGCGCAGTGGACGTTTATCGCGAAGCGCTGGCACAGGATCCCGGGAATGCGCGCACATACTACGATCTGGCCTTGGCCCTTGATCGTCAAGGAAAAATTGCCGAGGAGCGCGAGGCTCTACAAAAAGCTATTAGTATCGACTCCACTATCGCTCGCGCGCATAACCAGCTCGGCTTTATCAACCTTCAAACTGGCCAACAGGCTGAAGCGGAAACAGAACTGAAAGCAGCGATTGCTCTGGACCCGGGTTACGCAGAGGCGCAGAACAACCTCGGTGTGCTATACGGTCAGCAGGGAAAAAACGGAGAAGCAGAAGAACTCTTCCGTCACGCGACAGAAAACAATCCGCAGTACACGCAGGCATTCATCAATCTCGGGTTGATTCTTGCAGGTGAATCGCGTCTTGCAGAGGCGCAGCAACCGATACGCAGCGCTCTCAAGATCAGTCCCGACAACTCCCAGGCGCTGACGGTGCTTGCGATGGTACTCACGCGCATGACGCGGAGGGAAGAGGGGATCAGCTATTTCCAGAAGGTCGTCGAGCTGGAACCCAAGTCCTCAGGCGCACATTTGAATCTCGGAATTGCATACGCGGACGAGTTCAACCTGGAAGGCGCCGTGGCGGAGTTTTCTGAAGCTGTGAAACTGGATGCCAATTCTGCGCCCGCGCACTACAACAAGGGGCGAGTTCTGCTCGACTTGCGGCGCGATCAGGACGCAAAGCCGGAACTTGAGACTGCGGTGCGTCTCGATCCCCACTATGCGGAACCGTGGTATCTGCTTGGATTGATCGAAAAATCAGCCGGGCGTCCCACCGCGGCAGTTCAGGCACTTCGAAAATCGGCCGAACTCGATCCCAGAAATCCGGACACTCTCTTCGTGCTTGGTCAAGAGCTTCTGCACGCCGGAGATCGGGCCAGCGCAATCGCGCAATGGCGGAAGGTGATTGAGATCAATCCTTCGCACGGCGAAGCCCTTTACAGCCTCTCGCGCCAACTGGCGCCATCTGATCCGGACGAGTCCAAGCGCCTGCAATCGCGCTTTGAGGCCCTGCAGGCACAAAAACAAATCATGGATCGTGCCCAGACTTTGGGGAACTTCGCGTTGTCTTCAGCCGCTGCACACGATTGGCCGGAAGCTATTTCACAACTGAAGGAAGCGATCCAAGTCTGCGGGGGCTGCACCGCGCTTGGCCAATTGCACAAAGACCTTGGGCTCATCTACCTCCATTCAGGCGACACAAAAGATGGACTCCGGGAACTGCTCGAAGCAAAGAAGCTTACGCCTGCCGACGCGGATATAGATAAGGCCATTCGCATCGCGCAGACTACTCAGAGGTAACGTACGTTACAGCCCATTACCGAGATCGCCCAAGTTGCGCGTGAGACTGGGATTCTGTTCCACACCGATGCGGCTCAGTCTGTGGGCAAAATCCCCACAGACGTCAGTGAGCTTGGGATAGACCTGCTCTCGGTAGCCGGACACAAGACAAGATGTACGCGCCCAAGGGCGTTGGTGTTCTGTATGTTCGCAAGGGCGTCGTTCTGGAGCCAGTCATTCATGGAAGCGGTCACGAAACTGGCCGCCGTGCCGCCCGTGCCGGGACCGAAAACATCTTGCTTAGCGCGGCGCTCGGCGCCGCTTGCGAATTGGGGCAGAAATGGGTCGAAAGGGATTCGATTCGCCACCTGCGCGACCTATTCTGGGATCGATTGGTAGCGCGATTTGGAGACACCGTTGTCTTGAACGGCCATCCGACTGAGAGGCTGCCCAACACCTTGAATGTTAGTTTCATAGGCAGGATCGGCTCCGACATTCTGAGTCGCATACCAAACCTGGGAGCTTCGACGGGCTCCGCTTGTCATTCAGGATCGGCAGAGCTTTCTCCTCGGTTGAAAGCTATGTGAGTCGCTCCTGAGATCGGCATGGGCGCAATTCGTTTCAGTCTTGGGCGAACGACAACACGACAGGAGATCGAGCAAACTGTTGATTGGTTGCGTGAAGCGTCGGGCCACAACGAGAGTTCACAAATTAGCTGAAGCACGCGATTGACATAGGCGCGACTTGACCTGCGACCGTGGTAAGTACATGCTTACCGTCCGTTTTTGGCCCTCGTTAATTAGGCGTGTCCCGGTTGCCTCAACAATAAGGATAGGAAAATAAAAGGGACTTGGTGACAGTGCGCTCGCGGCGCCTACCGGACAAGTACTTGAAACTACTAAAGATATAGCTCAGATAGAATTCTAGGGCAACGTTCTAACCAGCTGAACTACGTCCCCACGCTGAAAACTCAGGACTTTACGGAAAGCCTCGCCAATAGCGGCTTCTGCGAAAAACGGACGCCAATCTCGCAATCAAGGAAGAGATCCTGGCGAAGACAACTCCTATTAACACAAAAGGAGGTCCGCATGCGGCATGAGCGCAGGACGTGTGCGAAGTTGTGTCACGACAGCGGTGGAGAGCTTGAGCAGGTTCAGTTCCTGCTGGGGCATGCGTCTGTGCTGACAACCGAACGTTACCTTTCGACGGCTTAGAAAGGGACGGCGCAAATTTAACCCTTCGGTTCTCTGCGGCCTACATTCACGAGTCCGAAGGTGAGCCGGGGCTGGATTCTGGGATTGCGTGGGTTCAAGACCTCCGGCTCTACCTCAGCAACGCCTCCGGATCTATGCCTGAATTGTTGTGCTACTTTTGGGACGGTCAGATTTCATTAGGCAGGGAGTCGCGCCAAAGGTTCCGCTCCCGCTTGAATACAACCGCACAGTCCACCAAGCTAGTCGAAGATGGAGAGGTTGATGGACAGGCTGAGGTTAGTGGCACGCACGTACGCATGGAACTGAGCGGAGAACCAAAGCACGTGGAGAAGTTCCCGGGAACCCGACCGTTGATACCTGCTTCGGAGAGTCTTCCGCTTCGCGAGTCGTGGATGGCGTGATCTAGGGCGGGAAGTTCATGCGGCGCACCAGAGCCTGAAAGCGCGGCTCGGAACGCAAATCGTCCCAGCCCGGATAGCACTTAATATAGACCATCCACTGGTCATGATCTTCGTAAGCGCGTTCCAGCCATGCCATTGCTTCATCCTTTTCGCCTAGGCCAATGTATGCCTCGGCAAAGAGGGAGTTGGAAACATAGTGCTGCTGGGATCTCTCCTTCAACTCAGCGATCAGCTTCACGGCTTCGCGCTTCCTCCCCGCGAGGCCATGGACAGAGGCTAGCGCGGCGATAACAAGTGGGGCCCGCCCCGAGTCCACTAACTCCCTTTGTAGCGCTGCAATCGCTTCTGGATACATTTTCTTCTTCCGGTAGCACCAACCCAGGCCAAAATCGCCTCGGCCAGGATAAGAAGCGTTGATCTCCTTGAATAGCGAAATCGCGGAATCGTATTGGCGCGCTGCGTAGGTTACAAACCCCACCCGTTCCCGAATCCCAAAGTCCATCGGGTTCAATTCGGCCACGTAGGCCATTTGTTTCATGGCTTCGTCGTTGCGTCCTAAGGCCTGCACAAAGCGTCCATACTCCATATGAGCAGGCGCGTAGTTGGGACTTAGCTCGAGAGCGAGTTTGTATTGCCGCTCCGCTTCAGACCAATTCCAGTCGTAGAGCTCCAGTGTCTGGGCGAGGGAGAAATGAGCCTCCCCGAGCAAGGGATCAACTTCCACCGCCCTTGTTGCGGCCGCCTTGGCCAGCGGCAGAGTTTCTTTCGGAGCGTGGTTCCCAGTCTGAGGATTACCGAGGAAAATATAAGTGTCTGCCATCCCGGCGTATGCCAAGCCATAGTTCGAGTCCTTTTCGATGGCCTGCCTGAAATAACTAATTGCTGTCTGAAGGTCCTGTTCGCCATACGGGAAGGACCCAGCCTCCCATGCATTTCGCGAATGCAGGGCACGGAAGTAATCGTCCTGAGCTTCCGGGTTCACCGGGCGGGAACTCGCCAGACGGGTCCGCTCTTGCGGTTTCAGTTTGACTTGAATTTCATCCGTGACCGCTCGCGCAATCTCATCCTGTAGCCGCAGCAGGTCGCCGATGTCGCGGTTGTATTGCTTGGACCAGAGCTGACCCTCGGGCGAAACCTGGTCCAAGCGGACGATCACGCGAACCCGATCCCCAGAGCGTCCGACAGTGCCCTCCAAGACTGCATCCGCGTTGAGTTCCCGGGCAATCTCGGACAACCGCTTCTTGCTGCCCTTGTACTGCATGATGGACTGGCGCGAGATGACACGCGGAGCGCTGATCTTTCCCAGTTCCGTAATCAGGGCTTCGGTCATTCCGTCGGCGAAGTACTCTTGTTCGGGATCGCCCGACAGATTCGCCAGAGGCAGCACGGCCAGCGCTAGAATTTGCGATCTCGTTGGTCCTGCGAAGAGGCGGTCCCGCCAACCACGCACATTCAGTCCTAGCAGCAGGGCCGCTACTGCTAGAAGGGCTAGCGCCCCAAGAGCGGCAAACCGGATAAAAGCTCCTGCGCTGTGGGTTGCCTTCGCCTCTTCTACAGAGGCCTCCCCCGAACCGTTCACCGACCCGATAAAGCGATAGCCGTGACGTGGTAGGGTTTCGATGAAATGTGGACTGTCCGCGTCGTCATCCAACGCTGCCCGCAGCCTCTTCATTGCGTTGTTCAGACCCTGCTCGAAGTCCACAAAGGTGTCGGCTGGCCAGAGCTTCTTTTGCAATTCTTCCCTGGTGATGGTCTCGCCGGGGCGCCGCAGCAGCATTACGAGGATGTCCACCGGCTGCCCTTGCAGCCTGATCCTCATGCCCCTTTTGCGGAGTTGCCCAGCTTGAGGATCAAGCTCGAACACGCCAAAACGGAGGGTCGGCGGAACTGAACTGGAAGTGTTCACCGCTACTCCCGAGCGGCTAGAGTGTAACACCCCCATCCACTCCCAGGATTTTCCTGTTACAAGGTTTCGTAACCCGTCCCCGCTCAATGCGTTGACGTGTCACCCACATCTCTCTCACGTCACAGCTTCATTCCATTGAAGGGTCCGTAGGGCTCGCGCCAGACTCCGCGCCAACGTGCGACGAAGCGCCGCCGACTCGTACGGTTCGGCGCTTGCCTAACGGCGGGAACCGTCCGCCTCGCACGAGAAATCGTGGCGAGGAGGTTCCCG
>Ga0075434_100007006_pt1 | contig 10396 bp, 8 predicted proteins | sample RhiMethybrSRZTD3_FD_75298 | JGI IMG/M metagenome (GOLD analysis project Ga0075434, IMG submission 75298) | Populus rhizosphere microbial communities from Tennessee, USA - Rhizosphere MetaG P. TD hybrid SRZTD3 | ecosystem: Host-associated > Plants > Roots > Rhizosphere > Soil | place: USA...
CCTCCCAAATAGGTGACGACAGAACCTGTCCTTTGAAAAAGTACTCCGCGGATTCTGCGGGGTCCGCGAGCTCTCGCGTTGTTCGTCGTCGCGTCCCGTCGACTTAGAATGACGGCGGGACATGGTCGACGACGACGATCGCGAGGAAACCGCAGACGGCGTGCGCCTCGACGTCTGGCTCGACGTCGCCTGCCTGTTCAAGACGCGATCGGAAGCGCAGAAGGCGTGCCGCAGCGGCAAGGTCGCGGCCAACGGCCAGCCGGCGAAGCCGAACCGCCGGCTGCGCGTGGGAGACGAGCTCGAAATCAGCCGGCGGTTCGGGCGCAAGCAGCGCGTCCGCGTGAACGCGCTCGCCGAGCGTCATGTCGCGAAAGCCGAGGCGCGTCGCCTCTTTGAAGATCTCACGCCGCCGCCGTCGCCGGCCGAGATCGAGGCGCGGCGACTCGAGCGCATGTTCCGAGCCGCAATGACGCCGCCGCGCGCGCCGGACAAGCGCGAGCGGCGCGCGCTCAGGAAGATGAAAGGAAAGGCGTAGCGCGACGGCTTCGCGCTACTTCTTTTTCGTTGCGGCGGTGGTCGCCGGCTTCGATTCGATCTCGGTCGCGACCATCTTGTAGTAGACCGTCACCCGGTCGCCGACCTTCGGCGCACCACCCTTGACGTCCTTCGGCACGTCGAACTGCCAGGTTTCTTTCGCGCTCTTCTCCACCGTCAGCGTGCCGCCGTCGGCGGCCTTCACGGTGCCGGTGAACTGATAGGACTTGGCGGCGGCGTAGCCGCCGGCGACGAACGCCGCGATCAGCAGCGCGGCAATCATGACGATCCAGAGCACGCGGCGCATGGTCGGCTCCTTACGCTGTCGGGGATTCGGGATTTGGGATTCGAGCTTCGCCCGATTGCGAATCCCGAACGATGCCCCATGCGAATCCCTGTTCATTAATTGACGAAAGCCAATTCAACAATTCGCAACGAATCCCGAACCCCGACTCCCGAATCCCGGCTACTCAGGCCGGTTCCCGATATCGCCGCCGGTCGCACCGGTGCCCGTGCGGTAGTTGCGGGTGCCGCCGGTCTCGGTGCCGAGCCCGCCGGTCACGCCTTCGGTCACGTCGCGCGAGCCCGCGTGCTCGGTGCGATCGTGCCGCGATCCGCCTTCCATCCCTTCCATCTCTTCGCTGCCGGCGCCGGTGGCTGGTTTATACGCAGTGCGATCGTTCTTTGCCTTGTCGTTCGGGCTGATATCGCCGAGTATGCCCGACTGCATGCGGTCCTTGGCCATGACCTCGTCTCCTCCTCACGCGTGCTGTCGCAAGAGACGTACCCAGACGCGTAACAGTTCAGCCACGCTCCACGCCTGCGCGATGCAGCCGCGCGGCGTGAACGGCGGCTGAGCGTCGAACACCTCGCTCACCGATCCGATGCACGCATCGTCGAGGTGCGGAACGAAGCCGTCGAGGGCATGGCGCGCGCCCGCCAGGTCATCCGGGTACACCTTGAGCCAGGCATCGACGAACGGCCCGACGAGCCAGCCCCAGACGGTGCCCTGGTGATAGGCGGCGTCGCGCGCCCGCAGATCGCCGAAATACCGTGATTTGTAGTCGGGGTCGTCGGGCGCGAGCGATCGAAGCCCGACCGGCGTCAGCAGCCGATCGCGGACGACGGTCATGACGCGCTCCCAGCGTTCGGGGGCAAGGACGGCGTTCGGCAGCGAAATCGCGAAGACCTGGTTCGGACGGCACTTCGGATCGCGGCCGCCTTCCCCATCGATGACGTCGAACAGGTAGCCGCCGTTCTCGTACCAGAAGCGCTCGTTGAACGACTGCTCGACGCGCGCGGCGCGGTCGCGGTACACCGACGGATCGTCGCCCTGGTCGCGCGCCCAGCATTCCATGAGCTTCAGCGCGTTGAACCAGAGCGCGTTGATCTCGACCGCCTTGCCGCGCCGCGGCGTCACGACCCAGTCGTCGACCTTCGCGTCCATCCACGTCAGCTGATAGCCATCGGCGCCCTGTGCGAGCAGGCCGTCGCGCTCGTCGACGTGGATCCCGAAGCGTGTGCCGCGCACGTGCGCGTCAACGATCGACTTCATCGTGGGATAAAGGAGCGAGAGCGTGAGCGTGTCGTGCGTGTAATCCAGGTACCGCTGCAGCGCGTGGAAGAACCACAGCGACGCGTCCGCCGTGTGATACAACCCCTCGGTCTCGCGCTCCGGGAACATGTTCGGGATGAGGCCGTCGCGCACGTAGTGCGCGAAGGTGCGGAGGATGTACCCCGCCTCCACCTCGCGGCCCGTCACGAGCGTCAGCCCCTCGAGGCTGATCATCGTGTCGCGGCCCCAGTCGGTGAACCAGTGATAGCCGGCGATCACGGTGCGCACTTCGTCGCCGTACGCGTGGGCGCGCGCCGTCTCGTCGCTGCGCCCGGCGGGCGTGATGATGAACTGATCGGCGGCGAGCACGAGCTCCGCGGGCACGCCGGCGCGCGCGTCCTGCCCGGCGTGCGCGACGAGCCGCCGCCGCCGGTTGCGTTCGGCCCGCAGCGCACGCTCCGGGTCCATCACGTTCATCGTCTCGACCGACTCGGTCGACGCGATGAGCGTCGCCGGCTGCGACGTCGAGAGCGCGAAGCGGAAGTAGCCGGGACTCCACAGATCGCCGCGCGCCTGGTAGCCGCGGCTCTCTTCCACCGGATAGAGGACGTTGTCGATCCGCCGGCCCTTGAGGATGAAGGTGACGTTCGACGCCAGCAGCTTGAAGTGCAGCGGCGGCAGCGTCGTGTTCGGCAGGCAGATCTCGTAGTGATCGCCGATCGCGCGGAACTCGTAGCCGTGCGCGAGCGGCTCGCTCACCGATGATTCCTGCGGCCGGAAGTTCACCGACGGCCGCAGCGCGAGCTCGACGCGATCGGCCCCGGAGACGAGCTCGTAGCGGACGTGCACCGTGTTCTGCATGTGCGGCAGGAAGATCCGCTTGTCGATGACGACGCCTTCGACGTCGTAGCGCCACACGGGGAGCCCGGCCTCGAGGCGGAACTCGGTGAGATAACCGGTGCCGTGCGCGTCGGGCGCATCGCCGGAGCGCTCGCGTCCGCCGATTTCGGCTTCCCTGCCGCTCGCGAGCTTCAACTGCTCGGCGACGCTGCTCAGCATGACGATGCGGCCGAGCGGCGCCGGCAGGGCGGAGATGAGGACGCCGTGGTACCGGCGCGTGATCACCCCCGACACGGTGCCCGACGCATAGCCGCCAAGGCCGTTCGTGACGAGCCACTCCCGCGTCACGAGCGCTTCGGCGTCGCCCGGATCGGCAGGCGGCCACGAGATGCGGCGAACGGGTTCAATCATGACGTGTGCTTTCACGCGGTGCGGCGGCGCACGAGCGGCAGCGGATGGCGCGGGCGCTTCGGGCCCGGGCTGAGCACGAGCGCCGATTCGGCCGCGATCGCCCAGCAGCCGTCGGGCCACGTCGCCGGCGTGCCGTTGCCGCCATAGGCCGGATCCTCGCTGGACCAGCGGAGCGCCCAGTCGGTGCCCGCCGGCGGCGCGATCAGCGGCTCCGCGAACGAGCCGCGCGTGAGATCGGCGCCGAGGTTCACCACGAGCAGCCGATCGTCGCGATGATCGGGCGTGAAGAAGCGCAGCGCGAGCGCCGAGGCCGAGAGCACGGCGCCGTCGACGCCGCCGGACTGCTGCGACGAGAACGCCAGGTCCTCGCGTCGCAGCCGCAGGAGATCGGCGTGCAGCGCATACGCCTCCGCGTGCGTCCGGCGCTCGGTGAAATCGAGGCGGCAGCGCTCGAACGTCGCCGGATCGGCCGGATCGGCGATCACGCCGCCGCGCTCCTCGAGGTCCGCGATGCTCGGGAACTGCCGCAGGAACTCCGCGCGCCCGCTGCGCACCGCCTCGGCGAGATCGCGATCGAAGTCGGCGAAATAGAGAAACGGCGTGGACGCCGAGAACTCCTGCCCCTGAAAGAGCATTGGCGTTGCCGGCAGCAGCAGCAGCAGGGCCGTCAGTGCGCGCCAGCGCGCCGGGGTCGCGAGCAGGTGGCCGCGCAATCCGCGCGCGGAATTCGCGACCTGATCGTGGTTCTGGAGAAACGCCACGAACGCGGTCGGCGGCAGCCCCCACGCCGGCACGCCGCGCGGCTGCCGCTGCCAGTCGTAGTGCTGTCCCTGGAAAAGATAGCCGTACTTCGCCGCCGAGATCAGCTCCTGCGGCTCGCCGCGCGTGTCGCTGTAGTACGCCTCGGCGCGGCCGGTGAGCGCGACCATCGCGCTGTGGTGGAAGTCGTCGTTCCACACCGCGTCGAGGCCGTAGCCGCCCTCGCCGAGCGGCCGCACGAACCGCGTGTCCTGCGGCTCGTTCTCCGCGATGATCACGATCGATCGATCGCCGGCCGCCGCGCGCGCGCGCGCGCCAATCTCCGCGACGATGTAGGTCGGCGACCGATCGAAGATCTGCTGCGTCGCGTCGAGGCGCAGGCCGTCGAGATGGAACTCGTCGATCCAGTACTCGGCGTTCGCGATGAAGAACTCGCGCACGGGCCCCGCGTCGGGACCGTCGAAGTCGATCGCATCGCCCCACTCGTTGTGGTAGCGGTCGGTGAAGTAGCCCGGCGAGAAGGCCCGCAGATAGTTGCCGACCGGACCGAGATGGTTGTAGACGACGTCGAGGATGACGCCGACGCCGCAGGCGTGCGCCGCGTCGACGAAACGCCGGAAGTCGTCGGGCGCGCCGTACACGTGCATCGGCGCGAACAGATCGACGCCGTCGTAGCCCCAGCCGAAGCGGCCTTCGAACTCCGCCACGGGCATCACCTCGACGAGCGTGATGCCGATGCGCGCGAGCTCGGGCAGTTCCTGCGCCGCCGCCTCGAAGGTCCCCTCGCGCGTGAACGTGCCGACGTGCAGCTCGTAGGCGACCTGGCCCGTCATCGTCGCGCCGGTCCAGGCCTGATCGGTCCAGCGGAACGTGTGCGGATCGACGATCTCCGACGGCCCGTGCGGGCCTTCCGGCTGGAAGCGCGACGCCGGATCGGGATACAGCCGCTCGTCGTCGTCGAGCTTGAAACGGTAGCGATCGCCGATCCGCCCGTCGGCGGCACCGCTGAAGTAGCCGCCGGGCTCGGCGTCGAGCGGGGTGAACCGTCCGTCCGCGTGCGCGACGGCGACGCGGCGGGCGCGCGGCGCCCAGACGCGAAAGTGCGTGCGGCCGCGATCGATCGGCTCGGCGCCGATCGGCAGACGGCGCTGGTACGGGGCGGCAATCTCGCGGACCGGGACGAGGGGCGCCGAGCGATCGGACATCGGTGCGATCGGCATTCGTGCACGAACAGTGCCGTGACAGCTCAGCCGCTGACCGGGGTCTCGTCGAGGACGCTTCGCACCTTGCGCGCGAACCCTTCCGGCGTGAACGGCTTCTGCAGAAACGCCGCGCCGGGTGTCAGCTCGCGATGCATCAGCGCGTGATCCGTGTAGCCCGACATGAAGAGCACCTTCATCTTGGGCCGAGAGCGCGCGAGCCGCTCCGCCACTTCGCGGCCGTTCATGTGCGGCATCACCACGTCGGTGATCATCAGGTGGATCTCGTCGGCGTGCCGCTCGGCGATCCGCAGCGCGTCGACGCCGTGGCGCGCCTCGAGCACGACGTAGCCGTGGCGCCGCAGCACTTCGCGCGCGAGCGCGCGGACGGCGTCTTCGTCCTCGACGAGCAGCACCGTCTCCCATCCCTGCTTGCCGTCGCTCGTCCGCCGTCCCGGATGTTCCGGCGCCGACCCCGCCGCGCGCTGCTCCGCCGGCGGGAAGTACACCTTGAACATCGTGCCGTGGCCCGGCTCGCTGTACACCCAGATGTAGCCGCCGCCCTGCTTCACCATGCCGTAGACGGTGGCGAGGCCGAGGCCGCTTCCCTTCCCCTGCTCCTTGGTCGTGAAGAACGGCTCGAAGACGCGCGCGCGCGTCGTCGCGTCCATCCCTTCGCCGGTGTCCCCGATGGCCAGCATCACGTACCGCCCCGGCTGCATCGTCACGTGCGTGACGGCGTAGGCCTCGTCGATGTCGACGTTCGCCGTCTCGATCGTCAGGCGGCCGCCGAGCGGCATCGCGTCGCGCGCGTTGACGGCGAGGTTGACGAGAATCTGCTCGATCGACGCCGGATCGACGCGGACGGTCATCAGATCGGTCGAGAGCCGCGTCGACAGCTCGACGTCCTCGCTGATGAGGCGCCGCAGCAGCTTCTCCATCTGCTGGACGATCGTGTTGATGTCGACGATCGCCGGCTGCAGCATCTGGCGCCGGCTGAAGGCGAGCAGCTGGCGCGTGAGCGCGGCGGCGCGCTCCCCGGCCGCGCGGATCTCGTCGAGATCCGTGCGCAGCGGATCGTCGGGCTTCATGTCGTCGAGCATCAGGTTGCAGTAGCCGAGGATCGCGGTCAGCAGGTTGTTGAAGTCGTGCGCCACGCCGCCGGCCAGCTGGCCGACGGCTTCCATCTTCTGCGACATGCGCAGCTGCTCTTCGAGCTTGCGCCGGTCGCTGACGTCGCGCGCGTTGACGACGATCGCCCTGACGGACGGATCGTCGAGGCGGTTGACGCCGATGCCCTCCATCGTGCGCCACGATCCGTCGGCATGCCGGAAGCGGACTTCCTGCGTGACGCGCATGCCGGGATTCCTGATGACGTCGGTCATGCGGGCCGTCACGATGTCGGTGTCGTCGGGATGGACGAAATCGAAGACCGATCGGCCGACCATCTGGTCGGGCGTCCATCCGAGCTGGCGCGCGGATGAAGAGGTCATGTAGACGACGCGCCCTTCGGCGTCGAGCAGCAGCAGCGCGTCGGAGCTGTTCTCGACGAGGGCGCGGAAGCGCTCTTCGCTGGCGCGCAGCGCCGCTTCCGCGTTGCGGCGCTGCCGCTCGCCGGCGCTCAGCGCGAGCGCGTGGCGTACGGCGCGCTCGAGCGCTTCGACGGTGACCGCCGACTTCGAGAGGTAATCGGCGGCGCCGGCCTTCATCGCGTCGACGGCGATGTCCTCGGCGCCGTAGCCGGTGAGCAGGATGACCGGCGTGTCGACGCCGCGCTGGCGCGCTTCGCGCAGCAGGCTCACGCCGTCGCGCGCGCCGAGCCGATAGTCGACGAGCGCGATGTCGATCGGCCCCTTGGTGATCGCGTCGAGCCCCTGCTCGTACGTCAACGACGTCGTGACGTCGAGGCCGTGCCACGTGCCGCTCGCGCGCACGAGCTCCGCCACCATTCGCGCATAATCGGCGTCGTCGTCCACGATGAGGAGGCGGAGGCGGTCGGCAGTCATCAACGTCGGCGGAAGATCCCCGCGATTCTGCTGCCGAGGCCGCGGAAGAAGCCTTCGATCGCGCGCGCCGCCCGCTGCTTGATCGTGCCGCGGTGGATCGGACAGAGCTGAGAGGGGACCGAATCGCCCGGCTTGAAGTATTCAGTGTACGTCGGGCAGCCCTCCACCGGCTGCATGTAGGACACGCTGCAGAGTTCCTCCGCGTCCATGTCGGGCGGAACCGTGAATTCCCGCGCAGGCAATTGACGTGCCGTGCGCTTCATGAACTCCGCCCAGATCGGCAGGGCGACGCGAGCGCCGTACGCATCGCGGCCGATCGGCCCTGGCTGATCGAATCCCACCCACACGCCGACGACAACGGAGGTCGAATACCCGACGAACCAGGCGTCGTGATAATCGTCTGTGGTTCCGGTTTTTCCGGCGACCGGCCCGCGCACGCCGAGCGAGCGCGCCGGCGCGCCCGTGCCGCGCTCGACGACGTCGCGCAGCATGCTCGTCATCTGAAAGGCCACGGCCGGGCTCACGATTTCCATACGATCCACCGGCCGGTCGAGGACCTGCCGGCCGCCTGAATCGAAGACACTGATGATGCCGCGAGGACGCGCCACCTGTCCTTCGCCGGGGAATATCGTGTAAGCGGCCGTGAGATCGAGCGGCGAGACGACGCCGGTGCCGAGCGCGAGCGATGGCACGTCGGGCAGGCCGCTCAGGCCGGCATCGCCCGCCAGGCGCAGCACCGCGCGCGTGCCGACGCGCTGCTGGAGATCGGCGGCGGCCGGATTGTTGGATTCGAGCAGCGCCGCCCGCAGCGTCATCGCGTCCGGCTGATCGCCTTCGGCGGCGCGCGGCGTCCACTCGGGATCGTCCGGCGCGCGCACGTGCCGAAGGTTGTCGAGCACCGACACCGGCGAGAAACCATGCTCGAGCGCGGCGGCGTACACGAACGGCTTGAACGACGATCCCGGCTGCCGCCGGCTGCGCGCCGCGCGATTGAAGGTGCTCCGCGCGTAGTTCGCGCCGCCGACCATCGCGAGGATGTCCCCGGTCGACGGATCGATCGCGACGAGCGCCGCCTCGAGACCCTGCCGACGCAGCCGCGCGAGGCCCGCGGCGACCGCCTGCTCCGCCGCGTCCTGCGCCTGCGGCAGGAACGACGTATGAACCTGCCAGTCGGGCGGGTTGTCGCCGCCGAATTCGTTGCGGAATTGCTGCCGCAGGAATTCCTTCGCCCAGCCGGCTCGCGCGTCGTTCGGCTGGCGGAACGGCTGGATGTGCGGCCGCACGCGGCGCGCCGCCTCCTCCTGCGCCGCGGTGATCAGCCCCTGCTCGCGCATCAGCGCGAGGACGACGTGGCTGCGCTCGAGCGCGCCGTCGTAGTTGGCCCACGGCGACAGCGCCGACGGCGCGCGGATCAGGCCCGCGACGAACGCCGCTTCCGGCAGCGTCACCTCGCGCGCCGGCTTGCGGAACAGGTGCTCGGACATCGCCTCGACGCCGTAGACGCCGGCGCTGAGATACACGCGGTTCAGATAGAACTCGAGGATCTGCCGCTTGGTCAGCTGCGCCTCGATGAGCAGCGCGAGACCCGCCTCCTTCAGCTTGCGGCCGTAACTCCGCACGTTCGACAGGAACAGCGTCCGCGCGAGCTGCTGCGTCAGCGTGCTGCCGCCTTCGAGACGGCCGCCGTGCCGGACGTCGCGCGACACCGCGCGCGCGATGCCGATCGGATCGATGCCCGGATGCCGGTAGAAGCGCCGATCCTCGACGGCGACGACCGCGTGCTGGAGATCGGCGGAGATGTCGTCGAGCGATACATCGTGCCGCTGCTCGTCGAGGCGGAACCACGCCTGGCCGTCGGCGCCGTAGAACATCGTGTCGCCGATGCCGCGCGTCAGACGGTGCACCGCCACCGCATACCGCGAGAGCCACACGGCCGAGACGCCTGTCGCCGCGATCAGCGCGCCGAGCAGGCCGATCGCGACCCACTCGGACCATCGCCGCGGCCGGAACACGTTCAGGACCGTTCTCCTTTTTTCTCGGAGATCATCGAGTACGCCAGCGCGATCCCGAAGATCACCACGATGAGGCCCAGCGAGAGCCACTTCGGGATCTCGAGCGCGACGTACCCTTCGGTATGCAGGTATTCGACCAGGAGCTTGAAGGCAACCCACGCGATGATGACGAACGCGCCGTCGACAAGCGCCGGGTATCGCTCGACCAGCGCGAGGAGCTGCCCGATCACCAGGCGCATCATCACGATCCCGAGGACACCGCCCGTCAGGATCACCCACGTCTTCGGCGACATCGCGACCGCGACGAGGATCGAGTCGATGGCGAAGACGATGTCGGTGAGCTCGACCTTCACCACCGTTGCCCAGAACGCCGTCAGCCCCAGCCATGGCTGCGCCGGCGGCGCGGCGCGGCGCCCCTCCGCCGTCTGGCCGGCGCCGAAGTGGCGGTACACGAGATACATCAGGTAGCCCGCGCCGAGCAGCTTCACCCAGCCGAGCCTGATGAGGTAGACGGCCAGCAGCGTTGCGGCGCCGCGAAAGCCGAACGCGCCGACGATCCCGTAGCGAAGCGCTTTCCGCTGTTGACGTTTGGGAAGGCCGAGCACGAGCACGGCGAGGACCATCGCGTTGTCGGCGCTCAGCAGGCCTTCGAGCGCAACGAGCAGCCCGATGGTGAGGAGATCGGATCCCTGGATCAACGGATCCCCAGAATACCTCTTGTGGCTAAGACAGCCGCAGCCGAAAGTTGACACGTATCGTATCAATGCCTATACTTGGACCGGCGCAAGGTTTGCGAGCACCCCTTATGGCCGTGGATCAGGATCTCTTCTTCATCAGCGTGGCGGCGCGCATGCTCGGCATGCACCCGCAGACGCTGCGGAAGTACGAGCGCCTCGGGCTGGTGCAGCCCTCGCGGACGATCGGAAGCATGCGGCTGTACTCGCACGACGAGCTGGAGCGTCTAAAGCTCATCAAGCGGCTCGTCGACGACGGCGGAATCAATCTCGCGGGCGTGCAGCGGCTGCTCGAGATCGCCGAAGTCGTGCAGCGGCTGCGGCCGCTGATGCGGGAGGACGGACT
>Ga0075434_100007007_pt1 | contig 10395 bp, 8 predicted proteins | sample RhiMethybrSRZTD3_FD_75298 | JGI IMG/M metagenome (GOLD analysis project Ga0075434, IMG submission 75298) | Populus rhizosphere microbial communities from Tennessee, USA - Rhizosphere MetaG P. TD hybrid SRZTD3 | ecosystem: Host-associated > Plants > Roots > Rhizosphere > Soil | place: USA...
AATCATCCGGAAATCTGCGGCCAGCACTTGAACAACATGGTGGTCTACACGCCGTTCTTCTGGGAAAAGAAGCTGCTTTGTTTTCTCGCCGTGCGCGCCCACTGGATCGACGTAGGCGGCGGCAGCACCGGGTTCGGTTCGAGCAATACGCGCGACGTTTATGAAGAAGGGCTGCAGGTGCGCTCGGTAAAAATTTATAAAGCAGGCCGGCCGAATGCGGAAGTGCTGCGGTTGATCGAAGACAATATTCGCTTCCCCGAGTCCTCGCTCGGCGATCTGCGCGCGCAAATCGCCTGTTGCCGCACCGGCGAAGAGCGCTTGAATCAGATTTGCGGCAAGTACGGCGGCAAAGTTTTCCTCCAGGCGGTGGAAACCATCTGGGATCAGACCGACAAACTCGTGCGCGAAGCCGTGCGCGCGATTCCCGATGGCGTCTATGAGGCCTCGTCTTTTCTCGACGACGACGGCCGGGTCATGAACAAAACCATTCCGATCAAAGTTAAAGTCGCCGTCAGGGGCGACGAGCTGACCATCGACTTCAGCGAAGTCGCCGATCAGGTACCGGGGTTCATCAATTGTGGATCCAGCGGCGGTATGGCGGCGGCGCGGGTTGCGTTCAAGGCTTTGACCTCGCCGCACCGCGAAGTCAACGAAGGGTCATTTCGCGCGCTCAAAGTGATTCTTCCCGCGGGCAAGCTCTTGAGCGCACGCCGCCCGGCTCCGATCGGCGGCTGGAGCTTGTCTCTGCCGACGGTGCTCGACACGATTTTTCGCGCGCTGGCGCCGGCGCTGCCGGACCGGGTGCCGGCGGCGCACAAAGGCGACATGGGGGGATACGCGATATTCGGCATGAATTCCAAAACCGGGCGGCGTTACGTCTGCCAAAATATTATCGGCGGTGGCTGGGGCGGCCGGCCGTTCGAGGACGGCGTTTCCGCGGCTGTATCGATGTGCCAAGGAGATGTGAAAAATACGCCGATCGAATTACAGGAGCTCTACTATCCGCTGCTTTACGAGTGTCATGCTTTCCGCACGGACAGCGGTGGCGCGGGAAAATTTCGCGGCGGGATCGGCGTTGAAGTGAAGGTCAAGCCGCTCGAAGGTTTTTTTCTGAGCCGCAACACCGATCGCATCAAATGCCCGCCGTGGGGTTTGCTCGGTGGCGCCGAAGGCGCGGTAAACGAGACGATCATCCAACGAAACGGCAAGACAGAGAGGCTACCGGGAAAGTTCAGCCATTTGTCCGTTCATCCCGGCGAGACGGTGACTTTTCTTACGGCCGGCGGCGGTGGATACGGCAAACCCGAGGAGCGCGACCGAGAGGCGATCAAACGCGATATCGAGCTGGGGTACGTGTCCAAGCATGAGGCCGAGGCGCTCTATTCTGCGAGAGCGAGCGCGGAGCATACAAAGGAGCCCTCGTGAAGCGACTGGCGCAACAAATCGGACTGATCGCGATAGCCTGGCTCTTCGTTAATGGCATCAGTGGCGCATGGGCGCAGGGTAAAAACGCCGCTTCGGTTCCGGATCTTGCGGCTTACGCCGGAGCCGATCGCGAGCAGCGGCTACTCGCTGGAGCGAAAACAGAGGGCAAAGTCGTCTGGTACACCTCGCTCGCCGGGAGCTCTTACAAAGAGCTCGCCAAAGGCTTCGAAGCGAAATATCCCGGCGTGAAGATCGAGCCCTATCGCGGCACCAGCTCGGACATCATGACCAAAATCAGCGCCGAAGCTCAGGCGAAGCAGATTATCGCCGATACCGTCGAAACCACGCTGCCGACCTTGCGCTTTTTCCGCGAGAACAAGCTTTTGATCCCTTTCACCTCGCCGCATCTCGCCAACTATCCGCCGGCCACGAAAGAAACTGCTGCGCGCGGGCTTGTCTACTGGGCCATCGATCGCGAGACTTACATGGGCGTCGGTTACAATACCAATCTCATTCCGGCCGCGCTGGTGCCGAAAAACTACAACGATTTGCTCAAGCCTCAGCTCAAAGGAAAAATCGGCTTTGTTTCGAACGAAACCGGCACGCGCACCATCGGCGGCATCGTCAAAGTGAAAGGCGAAGAGTTTGTACGGAAGCTGAAACTCCAGGAGATCACATTGCACGCGATTTCCGGCCGCGCCATGGCCGACCTTGTGATCTCAGGAGAAGTGGCGCTGTCGCCGACGATTTTCCGCGATCATGCCCTCGAAGCGAAAGCGAAAGGCGCTCCGATCGATTGGACGCCGATGGAAATCGTTCCCACCAATGCAGGCGCCGTGGCACTGGTGGATCGGGCGCCGCATCCGCATGCGGCCGCGCTGCTGGCCGATTTTCTTTTGAGTGCGGAAGCGGCAAAAATTCTCGGTGATCTCGACTACGGAAGCCCGTTCAAGCCGGTGAGCTTCAAGCTTTGGTATCCCGAGGCCGGGCTTTCGACGGAACAGTATGACAAGGCTGCCGAGAAATGGGACAAGCTGCTGCGGGAAATCGGCCGAAAACCGCTTTGAGAAAACCAACCGCGCAACGATTTATCCGAGGGTCTGCCCGAGCACGCTGTGCGATCTCCCATAGCTGAAATAGATCGCGAACCCGACCACCAGCCAGACGATTAATCTCAGCCAGTTTTCCACCGGTAAAGAAAACATCAACAACAAGCAGAATGCGATGCCGAGTAGCGGGACCAGCGGTACGAACGGGCAGCGAAACGGCCGTGGCATCTCCGGATTGGTCCGGCGCATGATCAATACAGCAATGCAGACGATGACGAACGCCAGCAGCGTACCGATGTTAACGAGCTCGGCGAGTATGCGAAGGGGCAGTAATGCACCCATGATTCCAACCACCGCGCCGGTCAGAATGGTCGATTTCCAGGGCGTCCGAAACTGCGGATGCACGGCGCCAAAAAAACCGCTGGGCAAAAGACCGTCACGGGCCATCGCCAGCATGATGCGCGGCTGACTCAGCATCAGCACCATCAAGACCGAGGTGATGCCGGTGAGCGCGCCCAGCGAAATCAATGCATGGGCCCAGGGAAGGCCGGTTCGGCTGAAAGCTTTGGCGAGCGGCGCATCGATGTCGATTTGCTGGTAGGGAACCATGCCGGTCAGAATCGCCGCGACCGCGATGTACAGAACGGTGCACAGCGTGAGCGAACCGATGATCCCGACCGGCACATCGCGGCTCGGATTGCGCGCTTCTTCGGCATGGGTGGAGACCGAATCAAAACCGATATAGGCGTAAAACACGACCGCGGCGCCCGCCATCATTCCCAGCGGCTCGCCACCCGCGCCATGGTGTCCAATTACGGTCTTGCCGAAAAGGCTGACGCCGCCATAACCATACGGGGCGAAGGGATGCCAATTGGCGGGGTCGATGTAAAAAATCCCGACGGCAACAATCAGGAGCACCACCGCGAGCTTGGTCACCACCATGAAGAAATTAAAATTGGCGCTGCGCCGGATACCGATGACGAGAACAACCGTGAGCGCTGCGGATATCAACAGCGCGGGTAAATCGATGATTGCGGCCGTCGCAACCAAACGGCCGGTGGCCGGATCGAAATCAAACGGAGAATTAGTGAACGCAGGCGGCAAATAAATTTGCATCAGGCCGAGAAAATCAACGAAGTAGTGCGACCAGCCGTGCGCCACGCTCGCGGCGCCGACGCCATATTCGAGCAGCAAATCCCAGCCGATGATCCATGCGAAGAGCTCTCCCAAGGTCGCATAGGCGTACGTATAGGCGGAGCCGGCTATCGGGACCATGGAGGCGAATTCTGCGTAGCATAGCGCGGCAAAACCGCATGCGGTGCCGGCCACGACAAAGGAGAGCATCGTCGCTGCGCCGGCTTTGTCTTTGGCCACAACGCCGATGATGACAAAAATGCCGGCGCCGATAATTGCGCCAATGCCAAGACTGGTGAGTTGGAGGGGTCCGAGGATCGGCCGTAGCCCGAATGCGCCGGCAGCGTCTCTCAATAGAAGATCACCGGATTTTTTTGCCAATAACGAGCGACGCAGCGCTGTCATGGTGAGGCAGATACAATGCGCCAGCGCCGAAAGCAACTTAGGTTCCTGTGCAGCCGCATGCGGCGATTTCTTGCTTGACGCTACTTGAGCTTCCTTCTAGTATTCGGGCACGCTTCTCGTGAGTAAATTTCTCGGAGACGTTTATGGCACAAACAGGAGCCTTGAGATTCGAAGGACACGCGGATTTACCCGGTGTGCGCCTTTGGTATCTCGACACCGGAGGAAGCGGTGCGCCGATACTGTTGCTCCACGCCAATACGGGCAATGCCGACGGCTGGCAGTACAACATTCCAGGGTTCGTCGAAGCCGGGTATCGCGCGATCGCGTTCGATCGGCGCGGCTGGGGCCGCAGCAGAGCAAATCCGCAAACCGGCGCACAACCGGGCAACATTGCCGACGATCTGCACGGCTTGATCGAACACCTGAAGGTTGAGCGCTTGCATCTCGTCGGCGTGGCCGGCGGAGGGTTCGCGGCTTACGATTACGCTCTCTGGCATCCGGAGCGGCTCAGGAGTTTAGTGGTCGCCGCGAGCGGCGGGGCAGTCGTGGATGAAGAATTGAGCAAGCTGCGTGAGCATACCACTTTGCCTGGATTCAGGACCTGGCCTCCCGAGTTTCGCGAAGTGAGCATGGGCTACATGGCGACAAACCCGAAGGGTCTGAAGCGTTGGCTGGAGATTCACAACAACTCGCAACAGAATGGCGCGCCGGCCCAGCCGCAAAGAACTACGATCACATTCGAAAAGCTCAAAAGCATTCGTGTGCCGACTTTGTTGATGCCCGGCGATCAAGACCTGCAGTGTCCGCCCTGGGTGATGCGCCGCCAGCTCGCGTGTATTCCGCACGCCGAGTTCGTTGTGCTCCCAGAGGCTTCTCACTCGATCAACTGGGAGCAGCCGGAGGCCTTCAATCGGCACGTGCTCGACTTTGTCCGGAAACATTAGAGAACCCTCATAGGAGTCGTATCGCCAGCTAAGTTAGTATTTTTTTATGGGTCGAAGATCCCGTTGGCAAGGTGGTTTTAATGTCAATACCATGAAAATTACCATCGATCATGCTGGAAGACTGGTTATTCCCAAGGACATTCGCTATGAAGCCGGGATCAAGCCGGGGATGCCGCTCGAAGTCCGGTGGGAAAAAGGTATCATCGCTATTACTCCGGCGCCTCTCGAAGTAAAGCTCGATCGTAAGGGACGTCTGCTGGTGGCTGTTCCGGCCAGAGAGGTTTCGCGTCTTTCGGCCGATACTGTGGAGCGAACCCGGAGGAACTTGCGTAAAAAACGCTCGGGCAATCCCGCTTAGGCATGGCGCTCGCCTTTCTTCCCGACACGAGCTGCCTGATTGCGGCGGTATGCGCCTGGCATGAGCATCATGAGGCCGCGGCAAATGAGATCGAGAATCGGCTCGCCGCGCGGGTTAAGATGATTGTCGCGGCATCCGCATTGATCGAAGCGTACTCGGTGCTCACCCGTCTTCCGCCGCCCCATCGATTGTCCCCCAACACCGCTTTGACCCTGCTGGATAGTAGCTTTTTGAAACTCGGAAGTGTGATCGCCTTGAACGCGAAGTCCTACCAAACATTGGTCCTCGGAGCGCCAAAGAACAACGTAGCGGGAGGCGCATGTACGATGCTGTCATTGGCGCGTGCGCCGAACAAGCCAAGGCGGCGACGGTTCTGACCTTCAATGCGGGCGATTTTGCGGCTCTGGGTCAGCGCTACGACATCCTAGTTCCGGGAACGGTTTAAAAATGTCAGCGGCGAAAATCGAAAAGCACTGCATAGAAGGCTTTGGCTCAGGGTGGCGGATTTGAACCATTCCTTAGTAGAGGAGTGATGATGCGTTCCAAGCGAAAGTTAAAACGTGCCGACAAGAAGGTGGCAGTGAAAACCGCCTTCCAGGTGGAGGAAGCCACGATTGCCGGAGTGCATCGGGCGTTTCACGCGAAGAAGCTCACGGCAACCGATCTCGTCGAGCTTTATCTCGCGCGCATCAAAGCCTACAACAGCGTCTGCGTCGGCGGTGAGACCGATCCGGCCACCGGATTGCAACTCGGAGATATCACGCCGATCCCGAATGCAGGGCAGCTCAATGCTTTCATTACGCTGAACTTGAAAGAAGACAAACGCATCACGCTCGGTTTTCCCGAAAAACTGAAACGCACTCACACCGGGCACGACGATGGAAAACACCCGGATGCGCTCGATCGGGCGCGCGAACTCGACCGTTACTTTGCGCGCACCGGCAAGTTTGTCGGTCCGCTCCACGGCATCCCGATCGCGATCAAGGATAACTACGATACGTTCGACATGCGCACGACGGCGGCCGCGGCCGCGGAGTATGCTGACGATCGCCCCCGCGACGACGCCACGATGGTCGCGAAACTGCGCGCCGCCGGCGCGATCCTGCTCGGCAAGACCAACATGGACGAGTATGCGCCCGCAGGGATCGCGCGCAGCGCCTTCGGCGGCCAGACCTGTAATCCTTACGATACGACGAGGATACCGGGCGGATCGAGCGGCGGGTCGGCTGCCGCCGTGGCCGCCAACCTGGCCATGTGCGCTCTGGGCACGGACACCTCCGGCTCGGTGCGTTTCCCGTCATCGTGCTGCTGCCTGGTCGGACTGGTGGCAACTCAAGGGCTGGTGAGCCGCGATGGCATCGTGCCTCTGTCATTTACCAGAGATCGCGGCGGCCCGCTCTGCCGCACGGTGGAAGACGCGGCGATTCTGCTCGAAGTGCTCGCCGGCTACGATCCGAAAGATCCGGTTACCGCTACGGGCGCGGCAGGGCCGAAGATTTCCTACGCGCGACATGCTGCGGGAAAATCGCTGCGCGGAAGAAGGCTCGGTGTGCTGCGCGATCTCATGATCGAAGCGAGCCGCGCCGATCGCGATAATATCCGCGTCGCCAACGCGGCGATCGCAGCGATGAAAAAGGCCGGCGCGACGATCGTCGATCCTGTGAATGTCGACGGAGTCATCGCGGATCTGCTTCCTTGTTTCGAGCCCGGCTGGCTGAAGAGAAATTTTCCCGCGGCGTTTCCCGATTCCGACAAGCCGATCGATCGCATCGTCTCGATGGCGTTCGATCACGGCCTCATTCCTTCCGGCGCCCGCGGCGTGAACCTGCGCATGCTGGTCGCGCAACCGCGCGGCAACGAAGCGCACTACGCGATCAACCACTACTTGCGCGAGCGCGGCGATGTCAAATTCAAAGATCTGCAAGACATGCTCGCCATGCCGATGTTTTCCGGGAACCTGGATAATCTCAAGAGGGCCTTCAGCGCCGATGCGACGACTCTGGACACTCAGACAGAGACCGATCATCTGCTGCGGATGGAAACATTGCGGCGGATCATTCTCCAGGTGATGGCGGAAAATAAGTTTGACGCGCTGGTGTACGCTTACACGACGACCCCGCCGCACATTATTTTGACCAATCGTCTGGCGAAAACCGTGGAGACTCACACGGAACCCAGGATTTTAAAAAGCGGAACGCTGATGTCGGATCCGAACCTCGTCCCGGGCGAGCCGGTGCTGAAATCCGATCTTGACACCTGTAGAGGCTCGGGATCGAGCTTTGCGGTCAGTCTCAGTCCGCAAACCGGCTTTCCCGCGATTGTCGTGCCCGCGGGATTCACCCGGGAAGTTTACGATCGCGTGCCGGACGATAGGGATCCGAACGGCTGCCGTCTGGAAGGCCCGAAAAAAGTCGAATTGCCGGTTGCTCTGGAGTTTCTTGCGCGCCCGTTCGATGAGGCAACGCTGTTTGAGATCGCGTCCGCTTTCGAAAGCATCACGCGCCACCGCCGCCCACCGCCTGATTTCGGCGCACTCGTAACATAGGTCTTTTGGGAACCATGGAGCAATAAATAGCTGACGCCGATCTTCGAGATCACCACGACGGTGCACAAACAGACTAGTGGAGGAGAAACTCGCGGCAAGGGATAATTTTTACGCAAATGCCCGTCGATCGTACGGGAAGCTAGGTTAACAGTTCATGCCGATTCAGGTTGAGCAGAAAAGAGCAGAGAGCCTCGCGGCTCAATTCGACGATGCACTCGAACTCGTGCGTAACGAATTTGGCGGGCTCGACTCACACCGTCAGTATCATAACGCTTTCGCCAGGCTACTGAAGCCGGACCCGCTTGGGCGAGTGATGATGATGGGCACGGACCAGCGCGACATGTTCGCGCCGGAGCTTCGTCGGGTCATAGAAACTTCTGTGCCGAGGGAAGGTCATATCTTCGACTTCGGAGCGGGCGACGGTCAAACGTTTTCGCTCGTTGCCGATGCAGTGCCGCAGGGGACGCGGATCTCCATCGAGGAGCCCAATCCCGAATACCTCGCAAACTATTGTGCCTTTCTCAAAACCCAGACCCATTTGCGTCCGGGTGTGGCGCTGGCTGCAGAATTTGATCACATCAATGCAGCGGCCGAACGCTCGGGGGAAAAGTTGCCGCCGGATGGCACTATCGATCTCGGCCTTGCGCTGCACATGGTCTATTTCGTCGATGACTTAGCCGCGAGCGTCACGAGAATGGTTCGGTTTTTGAAACCCGGCGGCGTGCTGTTCATCGTTGTGACCGACGAAACCGTTGGCTATACCGGTCTTGCGCTGAGGAGTTTTATCGAACGTGGCGGTGAGACCGGCGATAACGCGCGGCATCTTTCGGTCATTGCCGAGCGTCGCCGCTTCCTCGGACGACCTTCGGAAGGCGGTGGCGCGATCGCCGAAGTGCTCGGTGCCGCAACAATTCCGGTCGAGATCAATGTCCAGCGCCAGGCGAGCCGACTCTACGGGCACAGTCTCGCGGATCTGATTGCGCTCTCCTCGATTGCACTCCTCGCGAGCGTCGAAGGCCTGGAAAAGTTCGAGGCCGCCGCCGCACTGTTGCGTCACAACCCCGACGCGGTCGACCTGCGCATCGAAGACGATGGCGCCCGTAAAGGGATGTGGAGCGTCACCCAACCGCAATGGGTCGCTGCCTTGCGTCTAACAAGCTAGTGTCGTGGCACTGAAGTTCGCAACATAATTCAAATGTCATTCCGGGCAAGCTGGCGATAGCTAGCGCGACCCGGAATCCAGGAAATTCAAATACATCTGGATACCGACCTTCGCCGGTATGACGGAGACCAAAGCCTCATTCAACGAATTTCTGAGGCACCACACTAGCAAGCTCCCTTTTTCCGATCAGTACACGCCGTCAAGGCGATGTCTAATCTTCGCCGTCAAGACGGACGGCGCTCCGCAGCGCTTTCGTTTCTCCATGGCGGCGCTTTTCCTCGAGGAGGCGAAGCTTGGCGCGGCGCGAGCGCTTGCGTTTTTGCCGACGAATTTTGGCGATCCGCTGCTCTGCTTCGAGGGCAACACCCCGGCGCAATGATTCGATCTTTTCCAGCAGGATTCTTCGTGCCAAGAAACGATTCAAGCCTTGCGATCTTTCTTTTTGACATCGCACCCGAACCCCGCTCGGGCGATGATGCAGTAGAACACAGCTCGATACCTTATTGACATTCTGGCCGCCCGCACCGGAGGAGCGTACGAACTGCTCCTCGATGTCTTCTTCGCGTATATCGAGAGCCGCCATGCGCTCGATCAATTGGCGTTCTTTTTCAGCGGAAACCGGAAAACGAGGCATCGAAAATTCAACCTGCGCTGTTGATTTTGAATTTGTCCGCGGTCAGCGCGGAATAAATGCGCGCAATATGCTCCGGGCCGGCAGTTTCCAGAATCAGTTCGACCTCGGTCTCGCCGATCGCCATTTGCGCGAAGGCGCGGCTGTGGGTGATCTGCAAAATATTGGCACCCAAATCAGCGACCCGCTGCGCGAGCCGCGCCAAACTTCCCGGCCGGTCCGAAATGACGATGGCAAATCTGCTCAACCGGCCGTCTTGAACCAGACCGGTCTCAATGATGCGTGAAATTAGGTTCATGTCGATGTTGCCGCCCGATACAATCAGGCCGACGTTCTTGCCGCTAACGGCAATTTTCTTGTTGACCAGCGCTGCCAGCGGGACCGCCGCCGCGCCTTCGGCTACGGTCTTCTCAATCTCGAGCAGCAGCAGCACGGCGTTGGCGATCTCTCGCTCGTTCACGGTGACGATCTCGTCGACATAGCGTCGGACCAATTCGAACGGCAGCGCTCCGACGGAGCGCACGGCGATGCCGTCGGCGATGGTGGTTGCGGGCGCGAGCTGCGCCGGAGCGCCTTGCTCGAGAGCGATTTTCATTGAAGGAACCGCTTCAGCCTGGACACCGATGATGCGAATTTTTGGCAGCAGGGTTTTGAGCGCCAGCGCAATTCCCGCGATCAAGCCGCCGCCCCCGACCGGCACCACGGCAACTTCCAGGTCAGGATGTTGCTCATAGAGCTCGAT
>Ga0075434_100007013_pt1 | contig 10391 bp, 11 predicted proteins | sample RhiMethybrSRZTD3_FD_75298 | JGI IMG/M metagenome (GOLD analysis project Ga0075434, IMG submission 75298) | Populus rhizosphere microbial communities from Tennessee, USA - Rhizosphere MetaG P. TD hybrid SRZTD3 | ecosystem: Host-associated > Plants > Roots > Rhizosphere > Soil | place: USA...
GATCACGTAGTCCCACTCGGGATAGTGATGCGGCGGCGTGTCGGGCACCTCCGCTGCGGGCACCTCGCGCGGGGGCGCAATCTCCTCACGGGATCCCTCCGACGGGGTGTCTGCTGCAGTGACATCGTTCGCCTCCGATGTCAGGGTTCCCATCAGCACGAAGGGATCGGCGTGCGTCGGCGGATCCGCCGTCTGGGGCAGATCCCACAAGAACATGTTGTCGTCCCGGTAGGCGGGCTCGACCAGATAGTTTCCGTAGTCGAACTGCAGACGCATCTGGCCGAGGTCGTTGCCCAGGAGCATGCCGATGGCGCGGCTGAGGGAGGGATCATCGAGCTGTCTGGCCTGCGCCTCGAAGAGCGCGCGCCCCTTCCCGACCCAGGCGTCGCCGTCCTCGTAGGCGGGGTCGATGAGCGCGCGGGCGAGGCGCGCCATCAGCGCCAGCGCATTGGGCACGGCGCCGGGCCGCGCGGTATGAAACGGCAGCCACAGTCGGCGCAGACCGGGCAGGCTCTGAAGGACGAGCCGCTCCACCCGCGCATCCTCGACCAGGGAGACGAGCGCCACCTGGAGGGGACGAAGCCCGCCAAGCGGGAAGCGCGCGGTGGAGTGGACGATGTGGGCGGCGGCGTGGGCTACCGCGGCCCGGCGCAGAGTCAACGCCTCGTCAACTCCCGCAAGCGAGGCGGGCACACGAATCGCGCCGCGGACGATCGAGACGCGCGGCCGCTCACCGTCCTCGCGGAGGGTCGGCCCGAGGTCCCACAAGGCCCGAAGGTAGTGGACGAGCCGGCGCTCGGCCGAGGAGGCCATCGCGCTCAGAAGAACGTCTTGATCACGGCGTCGAGCGCGTCGCGGATGTCGGGATCATCGGTGACGGGCCCCACCATGGCCACGCGACACGCTGCCACCGGATCCACGCCCTGCGCGATGAGAGAGCCTGCGTAGACGAGCATGCGGGTGGAGAGTCCCTCGTCCAGGCCGTGCCCCTTGAGGTTGCGCGCCCGCTCCCCGATGCTCACCAGGTGCCCGGCGATCGCGGGATCCACGCACGCCTCGTGGGCCACGATCTCCACCTCCGCGTCGCGCGGAGGCCAGCCGAAGTCGAGGGAGCCGAAGCGCTGCTTGGTCGACTGCTTCAGATCCTTGATGATGCTCTGATAACCCGGATTGTAGGAGATGACGAGCTGGAAGTCGGGATGCGCCTGCACCAGCTCACCCTTCTTCTCGAGCGGGAGCACGCGGCGCCCGTCGGCGAGCGGGTGCAACACGACCGTGGTGTCCTGTCGCGCCTCCACGATCTCGTCCAGGTAGCAGATCCCGCCGAAGCGCACGGCGAGGGTGAGCGGGCCGTCGTGCCACCGCGTGCCCGTGGCATCGAGCAGGTGCCGCCCAACCAGATCGGAGCCCGTCATGTCCTCGTGGCAGGCGATGGTGATGAGGGGACGGCCCAGCCGCCACGCCATGTACTCCACGAAGCGCGTCTTGCCGCAGCCCGTGGGCCCCTTGAGCATCATGGGCAGGCGGACGGCGTACGCCGCGCGGTAGAGCTCGATCTCCTCGCCGATCGGCCGGTAGTACGGCTCTCTGCGGATCAGGTACTGGCCGACCGGATCCGGCTGCTCCACCGCGCGGCGCTCGCCGGGTTACGCGTGCGCCAAGTCCTTGCTGTTGGGAATGCCCGGGATCGGGCACTCCTCCGTGCCTACGCTGGACCGGGTGAGGGCCTCCACCATCTTCTTGGTTCCGTCGGGGTCATTGATCCACTTGGTGTAGAAGTCGTACGGGCAGGCCGCCACTCCCTCGCTGCCCTCGCGCGAGTTGATCTTGCCCGTGTAGCCGCGGTGGAGCAGCTTGAAGAGATGGTTCTCGGACTGGAGATTCTTGCGCGCGTCGCGGATGAGCCCCTTGGACAGGGCGGCGTACTGGATGCCGTAGTCCTCTTCCCCGCACTCGCCCAGGGTGCGCCCGTCGAAGCCAATGATAGCGGAGTGGCCGAAATAGGAGTAGACGCCGTCGAAGCCGGCGGCGTTGGCCACCGCCACGTACACGTTGTTCGACCACGCCATGGCCTTGGCCATGATCACCTGCTGGTCCTTCGCGGGGTACATGTAGCCCTGGCAGCGCACGATCAGCTCCGCCCCCTTCATGGCGCAGTCGCGCCAGATCTCGGGATAGTTGCCGTCGTCGCAGATGATCAGGCTCACCTTGAGGCCCTTGGGCCCCTCGGAGACGTAGGTGCAGTTGCCGGGATACCAGCCCTCGATGGGCACCCAGGGCATGATCTTGCGGTACTTCTGCACGATCTGCCCCTCGTTGTTCATGAGGATGAGGGTGTTGTAAGGCGCCTTGTGCGGATGCTCCTCGTGGCGCTCGCCGGTGAGGGAGAAGACGCCCCACACGTTGGCGTTGCGGCAAGCCTTGGCGAAGATCTCCGTCTCCTCGCCGGGCACGGCGGACGCCGTCTCGTACATCTCCTTGGCGTCGTACATGATTCCGTGCGTGCTGTACTCGGGGAAGATGACGAGGTCCATGCCGGGGAGGCCGACCTTCATCCCCTCGACCATCTCCGCGATCTTCCGCGCGTTGTCCAGCACCTCCTTCTTGGTGTGCAGGCGCGGCATCTTATAGTTCACCACGGCGACGCCGACGGTGTCGAAGCTGCTCGAGATGTCTCCGTGCATCATGGTGGACGCTCCTTTCGTCAGACGGTCAGATGGGCGTGGATCTTCGCGGTGTCCACTTCGGCCTTCAGCCCTTCGTAGGCGAACTCCCCCTTGTCCAGGATGAGAAAGCGATCGGCGATCTCCAGGGCGAAGCTCAGGACCTGCTCGGAGAGCACCATGGCGAAGCCGTGAGCGGCGCGCAGCGTGTTCAGGGTGCGGGCGATTTCCTTGATGATGGAGGGCTGGATCCCCTCCGTGGGCTCGTCGAGGAGAAGGACGGCGGGCCGCGCCACCAGGGCCCGGGCAATGGCGAGCTGCTGCTGTTGCCCGCCCGAGAGATTGCCAGCGAGCCGCTTCCGCATCTCACGGAGCACGGGGAAAGTGTCGTAGACGTAGTCGGGGACCATGCGATCCGTCACCGTTTCGAGCCCCGCCAGGAGATTTTCCTCCACGCTGAGATACGGAAAGACCATGCGCCCCTGGGGCACGTAGCCGAGCCCAGCCGCCACCCGCTCGTAGCTCTTGGCCCGCGTGATGTCCCGGCCGCGGAGCAGGATGCGTCCGCTCCCCACGGGCAGGAGGCCGATGAGGGCCTTGAAGAGCGTCGTCTTGCCCATGCCGTTCCGGCCCATCACGGCGATGGTCTCGTGCTCCTCCAAACGGAAGCTCACGTCGCGCACCACGTGGCTCTCGCCGTAGTACACGTTGAGACCTTCCACGGCGAGGACGGGCTCAGTCACCGAGGTAGACCTCGATCACCCGCGGGTCGAGCTGGATGTCGTCCATGGAGCCCTCCGCGAGCACCTTGCCCTGGTGCATCACGGTGACGGTGTGGGCGATCATGCGGACGAAGGCCATATCGTGCTCGATGACGATGGTGGAGCGCCCCGCGCTGATGCCCTTGAGCATCTCGGCCGTCCGCTCGCGCTCGCCGGGGCTCATCCCTGCCACCGGCTCGTCGAGGAGGAGGAGCTCGGGGTCCTGCATGAGGAGCATGCCGATCTCCAGCCACTGCTTCTGCCCGTGGGAAAGGCTGCCCGCCTTGACGCCCAGGTGCCCCTCGAGATGGATCGCGCGCGCCACCTCGTCGACCTTGTCGCGCAGGGTGGCGTCGCGCGCGAAAAAGAGCGAGCTCATCACCCCCCGATTCTTCGGGTAGGAGATCTCGAGGTTCTCCAACACGGTCAGGTCCTCGTAGGTCGAGGGCGTCTGGAACTTGCGTCCCACCCCTACGCGCGTGACCTCGTACTCGATCATGTCGGTGAGCTCGTGCTCCTTGAAGCGGATGGAGCCGTGGCTGGGCCGCGTCTTCCCGCAGATGGCGTCGAGGAGCGTGGTCTTGCCCGCGCCGTTGGGACCGATCACGCAGCGAAGCTCGTCCTCCTCCACGGAGAGGGCGAGCCCGTCCACGGCGCGGAAGCCGTCGAAGGACACGGTCAGGTCCTGCACGGCGAGGATCATGCCGGGCGCCCGCTCCCGACCTCGACGGCCGAGTCGACCTCGCTCCGCGCGGGCCGGCCGCCCGCGGCGGCCGGGCTCGCGGCCCGGGCGGGTCGACCGCGGAGCCTGCGCAGGCGCTCCCCGAGCCCGGCCAGGCCGGTGGGCAGGAACATCACCACGAGGATGAAAAGCACGCCCAGGAGGTAGAGCCAGATCTCCGGGAAGTTCTCCGAAAAGAAGGTCTTGGCGGAAAACACGAGGAGCGTGCCGTACACGGAGCCGATGAGCGACAGGCGCCCGCCCACTGCCGCGTAGATGACCATCTCGATGGACGGCACGATGCCTACCAGCGAGGGCGAGGCGAGACCTTCCTGGAGGGCGAAGAGCGCCCCGCCAATGGAGGCGAGGAGCGCGGCCACCGCGAAGACGAACGCCTTGAAGGTGGCGGGATTGTAGCCGGAGAAGCGTACCCGGTCCTCGCGGTCTCGGATGGCCACCAGGATCTTGCCCGTGCGGCTCCGCAGGAGCGCGCGCCCGGCGAGCACGGCGGCCAGGAGCAGGGCGACGGTGACGAAATAGAGAACTCGCTTCACCCCGTTGCTCAGGATGTCCACACCGAGAAAGGTCTTGAAATCGGTGATGCCGTTCACTCCGCCCGTGTAGCCCTGCTGGCCAATGATCACGATGGAGGCGATGGCAGCCAGGGCCAGCGTGATGATGGAGAAGTACACCCCGCCCACGCGCTTGCGGAAGTTGGCGTAGGCGAGCAGGAAGGCGAAGAGCGGCGGGATGATGACAATGGCGGCCAGGGCGAAGGACAGCGAGTGAAAGGGGCGCCACCACCAGGGCAGCGTCTCCACGCTGTTCCACACCATGAAGTCGGGCAGGCTCGACCCGTAGAATTGCGAGAGCGCCGATCCGGTGTTGGTCTGGGCCGCCGCCTCCAGCTTGAGGAACATGGCCATGAAGTAGCTGCCCATGCCGAAGTAGAGCCCCTGCCCCAGGCTCAGGATGCCGCCGTAACCCCACAGGAGGACCAGGCCCACCGCGGGAAAGGCGAAGCACAGATACTTGGCCGCGAGCTGCTGGCGAAACTCGTCGAGGGTAAATGGCACCACGGACGTGAGGACGGCGAGGACAACGATCCCCGCCAGCTCGCCCGCCCGCCCCACCCTGGCCTGGGTCACCGCCGCACCTTGAGCGCAAAGAGGCCGGCGGGACGGAAGTAGAGGGCCACGATGACGCAGAGGAGGATGGTCGCCTTGGCCATGGAGCCGGTCATGGTGAACTCCAGCCACGACTGCATCTGGGCGATCATGAAGGCCGCGCTGAAGGTGCCGAGCAGGCTCTCCACACCGCCGAACACCACCACGATGAAGGTGTCCACGATGTACTGCTGGCCGGTAACCGGCCCCGTGGAGGCGAGCATGGTGAGCGCGCTCCCCGCGATGCCGGCCAGCCCCGAGCCGATGGCGAAGGTCATGGCGTCGACGCGTGCCGTGTCGATGCCCACGGCGCCGCTCATGGCGCGGTTCTGCGTCACCGCGCGGATGCGCAGCCCCCAGCGCGTGCGATAGAGGAGGGCGTAGAGAGCTAGGCCGACCAGCACGGTGAGCCCGATGATGAACAGACGCGAAAGCGGGATGGAGAGTCCAGGAGAGGGCTGCCACGCGCCGCTGAGCCACTGCGGCGACGGCACCCCCACTTCGCGCGGCCCGAACAGGCTCCGAAACGTCTGCTGGAGGATCAGGGACAGGCCCCAAGTCGCCAGCATGGTGTCGAGCGGGCGGTTGTAGAGGAACCGGATGAAGCTGCGCTCGAGGGCCAGGCCGAAGAGAAAGGTCACCGCAAACGCGAGCACGATGGCCACGAGCAGGTAGATGCCGAGCAGCCCCGGCATGAACCGCTCGAAGATGACGGCGGTCAGATAGGTGGTGTAAGCGCCCATCGCCATGAGCTCGCCGTGGGCCATGTTGATCACGCCCATCAGGCCGAACACAATGGCGAGCCCCAGGGCCATCAGGGCGAGCACGGTGAACAGGCTCAGCCCGTTGAAGGCCTGCATGACCACGATGTCGAGGCTCATGGAGACGGGCGCTCGACCCTCAGATCTTCGGGAACGGGTTGGGTTCGATCAAGGGCGACTCGTAGATCATCTCGATCTGGCCGTCCTTCCTGAAGGCGCCAATGCGCGCGTGCTTCCACAGATGGTGGTTGGCCTTGTGGAACTTCACCTTCCCTTCCGGGGCGTCGATCTCGAGCTCGGAAGAGGCGGCCACCACCGCGGGGACCTCGAAGCTCTTGGCCTTCTCCGCCGCCATCTTCCAGAGGTACACGGAGATGTAGCCGCACTCAAGGGTGTCCCCTACCACGCGGTTTGCCCCGTACTTGGCCTTGAAGGCCTTGACGAACTTCTCGTTGGGCGAGCCCTTCAAGCTCTGGAAGTAGCCCATGCAGGAGAGAAACCCCTCGAGGTTCTCGGTGCCGATCCCCGAGGCCTCCTCCTCCGACACGGCCAGGGCGAGGAGTGCCTGGTTCTTTCCGTTGAGGCCAGCGGCCTGGAGCTGCTTGTAGAAGGCCACGTTGCTCCCGCCCACCACGGTGGAGAGAATCACCTCGGGCTTCTGGGCCTTGATCTTGTTGATGACGGAGGCGAACTCCACGTTGCCCAGCGGGATGTAGTCCTCGCCGAGCACCTTGCCACCCGCCTTCTCGATGGTCGGCTTGGCAATCTTGTTGGTGGTGCGCGGCCAGATGTAGTCCGAGCCGATGAGGTAGAAGGACTTACCCTTGTTCTGGGCAAGCCAGTTCACCGCGGCGATGACAGACTGCGTCGCCTCCTGTGCGGTGTACATGATGTTGGGCGACATCTCGAGGCCTTCGTAGTACGTGGGGTAATAGAGGAGCCCCTTGCTCCGCTCCACCACGGGCAGGGTGGCCTTGCGCGAAGCCGACGTGTAGCAACCCATGATGGCGGCCACCTTGTCCCGGTCGAGGAGCTTGCGCGCCTTCTCGGCAAAGGTCGGCCAGTCACTCGCCCCGTCCTCCACGATGACCTCGATCTTCCGGCCGTTCACGCCGCCGCTCGCGTTGATCTCCTCGATGGCGAGCTTCTCCGCGTCCACCACCGATGCCTCCGCGATGGCAATCGTGCCGGTGAGCGAGTGGAGAATGCCCACCTTCACCGTGCTCTGAGCCCACGCTCCTCGCGGCCAGATGTAGGGAGCGGCCAGAGTGGCGGCGGCGGCGCCGCCACTGCTCTTGAGGAAGGCCCGTCGGGTGATCGGCATGGTGTCCTCCGTGTGCAAAATGTTTGGGCGCCGAGGATCGGAGACCTGCCGGGCGCGACTGCAATAACACGACCAGCTGTGATCGACGGCGCATCGAGGTCGACGCGGATCGTGCGTGTCGAGGAAGAGCCTGATGTTGAAGGACGGCACCATCGCAAGCGGCGGACCTGCCGAAGGCTCGAGCAGCCCACACTTTGTGCGTCGCAGGCTATCAGCGTGCTCACTCGAGCAGCGGTGCCTTTGCTTCGCGCAAGCGCGCTGCCGCTCTCTTGGGCGTGCCGATCTCCCGCGCGGACGATGTGCCGACGTGCCACTCCGACTGGTGCGGCTACAGGTCAGCCGCTGCAGCGCTGGTCTGTCAGCGGCTCCGCATGGCTTCGCCGAGCAGGGTCAGGTCCGTCTTCACGGGCTGGATGCCTCAGATGTCCTCGGCGTACTGCCGGATCGTCGCGTCGCTCGAGAAAGCGCTGGCGCCGACGATGTTGTGGAGCGCGCGGCGGGACCACGCACGCGGGTCGCTCTCGGCACCGCGTGGGATGACGGGTCATGGCAGTCTTCGGGATCCCGCAGCTCCACGAGGACGGCGCGTTGCACAGCGTTCGCGCGGCCGCGGAAATTCAGGAGGCGCTCGCCTCCTTGATGGCGGGCTTACTGGCGGTTTATACTAGCCGCGATGGTCCAGATTCGCCTGTCGCGGGATCTAGAGGCAAGCGCCCGGTCGGCGCGCACGCCGATGACCGTGGACGAGCTCCTGGCCCACTTCCCCGAGGTGCCTCGTGACCTCCGTGACGAACCTATCCTGGCGGAGTACGTGAAGGCGTTCGGACCGCTCCTGCGCCTGGCCCAGAAGCCGTCGCCGTGCATGGGCACCGGCGGCGATGCCCCGCACCAGTTCTATACCCGTCTCGTGAACGACTTGGCGATCTACTCGATCGGCCTGGCGAAGCGTGACCGAACCCTCGCGCGGCTCCAGGCCACGCTCGATCAGTACCGCCGGCAGCCCGCGACGTTTGCCTGCACGCTCGTGCCCCGCCGCGCTCCCGGCGCGCCGCGGGCCGGCTGCAGCTGACGCTGCGGGAGCCGCGCGTCTCCTGCCAGCCGGATCCAGACGATGGAGGAAGACCTCGATTTCCTTCTTCGTCTGGAGGTCGCCGGTCCGCGCCGCCACGGCGAGCCTCTTCCGATACGCCGCCTGGGCATCGTCGCGTCGTCCGGCCAGCTCCAGCGCCCGGCGGAGCTCGCGATGGGCGGCGGAGTAGTCCGGCTTGAGCCGAATCGTCTCCTCATACTCGAGGATGGCGCTCTCGGCCTGCCCGGCGTCGAGGGAGGCGCCCGCTAGACCGGGCCGGGCGACCGGATCACCGGCATCCGCTCGACCACCTCCTTGAACTCGGCGATCCGATCACGCTCAGCTACGGTCAGCCCGCATGGATCCGCTCCTCCGGCAGATCCACGCGCTTGATGCCTTTGAAACTGAACAGGAGCTCGACCTTGTAGACGGGCGGGTCCGTGGACACCTGCTGCAGGATCGTCCCGAGGGCCTTCTGCACGTTCTGGCTGAACGAGACACCCTGGATGACGAGGCCGGACAGGTCCACCGTCACCCGCTGCTTCGGGTGAAACATGCGCCCTCCCCGAGTAGAGCCCGCAGTATCGACTGACCCATCGTAGTCTAACCGAAGGTAACGGGGGCCCTTCCCGCGGCCATCCTAGCCAAGTCTTCACCGTCCTCGTGGCGAAGTTTTGAGGGAGCAGGTCGCAGGGAAACCCGGTCCAATTTCCAGATTCCCACTCTATTCCCACATCGATTCCCACACCGCCGCACGGCGCGGTCGGGTAACGTTTGTCACTCAAGAATCACGTCAGCGCGGCCACGTATGGACGGGGCAATGCCGAGACGTAGCGCCCGCGCGGTCTTCAAGCTCACGACAAGTTCGAAACGTGTCGGCTGCTCGATCGGAATATCGCCCGGTTTAGCATCCTTTAGAATCTTGTCGACGATAAAGGCTGTGCGGTAGGACTGTTCCTGCCGGTTCGAACCGTATGACATTAGCCCGCCCGCATCTGCCCATTCCCTGAATCCGTACATCGCTGGCAGTCGCTGCTTGGCAGCGAACTCGAGGATCTTCGGCCGGTTGCGCCCCGTCACGAAGTCCGGATATACGAGCATGGCATCCGGGCGCTCTTGGCTGAGCGCCGTGAGAGCGTCGGTGACATCGGCATCCGTCCGAACGCTCAAAGGCTGGAGCTTTACTCGCAGCGCAGGCGCCGCCTCATTCATCAGTTTCATCCCGAGCGTCGGGCCCGGATCGTCGGGGTTGAAGAGAACTGCGATACGACTGACACTCGGGAACGCTTCCTTCAGGAACTGGAGCTTCTTCGGACTCACCTCGGCGGACAGACAGGTCGAGCCCGTCACGTTGCCGCTTGGATGCGCCAAGCTCCCGACAAGTACTTCTACAGGGTCGCATGAGGTGACAATGATGGGAATGGTTCTCGTCGCATCTCTCGCGGCCAGGATCGGTCGGTAACCACCGGTGATGATGAGGTCCACTTTCGCATCAGTCAGTTCAGCGGCGAGCCCGGGCAGATTCTCCAGTTTCCACGCCGCATAGCGAGACTCCAGCGTAATGTTCTGGCCCTCGACCCACCCCAACTCGCGTAGACCTCGGAGGAGTGCTTCACGCAGTGGCGATTGTGTACCGGGTGCCGGCGCCGGGCCGGCTGAGAGCACCCCGATTCGGACGCTTCGCGTCGGCTGCGCGAACGCAACGGCTGCCGAGAATCCGATCAGCGCTAGAGTGATCCCGGCCCAGCCGCGTATCACGCCGCCGGCGCGGTATCTTCTGGTCATCGCTCGCTCTCCTTACATCGCGCTGCTGCCGAACGCCCACGCGTCAGGTGTGGCTGGAAGCCGCAGCGCAGCAGAGGCTGCAAGCCGTCGCCTGCACGCCCTTGCTAGGCTCGGAATGGGGGAGAGGGGCAGCGTAGACGC
>Ga0075434_100007014_pt1 | contig 10390 bp, 9 predicted proteins | sample RhiMethybrSRZTD3_FD_75298 | JGI IMG/M metagenome (GOLD analysis project Ga0075434, IMG submission 75298) | Populus rhizosphere microbial communities from Tennessee, USA - Rhizosphere MetaG P. TD hybrid SRZTD3 | ecosystem: Host-associated > Plants > Roots > Rhizosphere > Soil | place: USA...
GCCGCGTTCGATCGATCACTGGCCGAACGCAGCCGTTCGGCGGGAGCCGAGCTTCGCTCCGGCGCGCGCGTGCGCTCGATTTCGGTCGCGACCGATCGCGTCATCGTGCGGGGCGACGGCGAGTCGGCAGAGGTCGATGCGCGTGCGTGCGTCATCGCCTGCGGCGCGAACTACCGGTTCAATCGCGCGCTCGGCCTCGGTGTGCCGCGCGCGTTCGTGCAGAGCGCTCAGCTCGAGGCGGCATTCGACGGCCCCGACCACGTCGAGGTCTTCCTCGGCCGGAGCGTCGCTCCCGGCGGCTTCGCGTGGACCGTGCCGTTCCGCCGCGACGGGCGTCAGTGGAACCGGATCGGCCTGATGTGCGACGAACGGGCGCCCGCGCTGTTCGCCCAGTTCGCCGAGTCGATTCGCGCGCGCCACGCGGTCAGCGGCGACCCCTGGCAGGGGCCGCGCACGAAGATTCTTCCACTCGCGCCCGTGACGAAGACCTACGCCGATCGCATCGTGGCCGTCGGCGACGCCGCCGGCCTCGTGAAGCCGACGACCGGAGGAGGGATCTACTACAGCCTGATCAGCGGCCAGATGGCCGCCGACGTCCTCGATCCGGCACTCGCGTCCGACGATCTCGGCGAGGAGCCGCTGCGCCAGTACGAGAATCGATGGCAGGCACGGCTGGGATCCGAGATCCGCATCGGCCTCAAGTTCCGCGCGCTCGCGTCACGGCTGAACGATCGCGCGATCGACTCCCTCGTGGAACTGGCCCGGGTTGACGGGCTCGTGCCCTTGCTGAAGCGGACGGCCGACTTCAACTGGCACGGCACCTCGGCGCTGGCGCTCCTCCGGCACGCCCAGTTCCGGAGAATCCTTCTCGGCTCCATCTGGGGCTAGCCCTGAACCAAGTCCTCCGCTCGGGCGACTACGCGCGGAAGCAGATCTACTGCCCGTCGCGCGTCGTGGCATGGAGCCATGGCAGCAGATTCCGACTGGCCGCGCAGCTCGCGGCCGAAGCGGGCGCCGGGCGGCGGCTGCTCGACTACGGCTGCGGCGACGGCACGTTCATCGGCCTGACGCACGGCACATTCGCCGAGGCCGTCGGCTGCGACATCGACGCCGCGCAGCTGGCGCAATGCAGTCATCGTCTCGGAAACCTCGATGGGGTCAGCTTCGTCCACATCAGCGATCTCACGGGCGCCGCGCACGTGGGCGCCTATGACGTCGTAACGTGCATGGAAGTCCTCGAGCACTGCGTCGACGCCGAACGCGTGAAGGTGCTCGATGCGCTCGGTCGCCTGGTCCGCGGCAGCGGCCGTGTGATCATCAGCGTGCCGATAGAGATTGGGCCGGCGCTTCTCGGCAAGCAGCTGTTCCGCGCGATTGCGGCGTGGCGCGGCCACGGCGATTACCGCCACCGCGAAACCTACTCGCCCCGTGAGCTGCTGGCGGCGGCCCTTGGACGCGAGAGACTGGTGCGCGCGGAGTATCACGTCGAGACGCCAGCAGGACCGATGCGCTATTGCGGACACAAAGGGTTCGATTGGAGAATCCTTGAACGGGAGATCCGGCAGCGGTTCACCGTCGAGGAGCGGCGGTTCACGCCTCTTCCGGCGTTCGGGGGTGTGTTGAACAGCCAGGTGTGGTTCGTATGCAGACCGAGGTGACGCCGGCGTCGCCCGTTCGCGACTGGGCCGCCGAACGTGAAATCGCGGCGGTCCTGCGCGGCGTGCGCGTGACGCCGTCGGACCCCGCGGCGTTTGCGTATAGCGCGGTGCGTCATGCCGTCGCGGCGCTCGTCGTCAGATGCGGCGTCGCCGACCGTCTGCCATCGCATGAGGCATCGCGGCTCGCGGACGAAACGCGCCGGCAGGCGGCCACGATCGAGTTCCGCGATCGCGCCGCACGCGTCGTCATCGAGGCGCTCTACGACGCCGGGATCGAAGCGCTCGCGATCAAGGGCGTGTATCTCGGCAACACGCTGTACGCCGAATCCTTTCTGCGAGGCCGCGAGGACACCGACCTCCTGATTCCCATCACCGATCGCGGGCGTGCGCTGCGAGTGCTTCGCGATCTCGGCTACGAACGGCAGCCGGAACAGACGGGCGAAACCGTCCTCGGGCAGATCATGTTCGATAGGCCGCATGGGCCGGGCGTGCCGCTGGACATCCACTGGCGTCTCGCGCGGCCTCATGCCGCCGCCGCGCTCTTCGACGTGGACGCGATGATGGTGAGGTCGATTCCGATCCCGCGCCTCGGTCCCCATGCGCGCGGTCCGGCCGTCGCGGACGCCCTGGCGCTTGCGTGCGTCCACCGCGCGGCGCACCATCCGGGGCACGACCTTCTGTTATGGACCTATGACGTCCACCTGCTGGTTGCCGCGCTGAGTGACGGCGAGGCGGACTCCTTCGCGCGCATGGCGATCGAACGCGGGATGGCGCAGGTGTGCGGGGCGATGATCCAGGAAGCCTACGACGCGTTCCAGCATCCGCGCGCAGGAGATCTGGCGCGCCGTCTGTCTGCGGCAGCCACCACAGAACCGAGCGCCGCGCTGATCCAGCCGCGGCGCTGGTGGGCGACTCTGCACATGGACCTGCGCGCCGTGCCGCGATGGAGCGATCGCGTGCGCCTGCTCGCCGGGCACGCGTTTCCTCCAGCCGCGTACATGCGATCCACGTACGCGCCAGACAGCCGGGCGCCGCTTGGCTGGCTCTACGCTCGCCGATTCGTGCGCGCGGTCACCAGGCGGCACTGATACCCCTGCCGCGGCAAGCGGCAAGCGACAAGCGACAAGCGGCAGGCGATAAGGCTTGTCGCCTGTCGCCTGTCGCTGCTCAATCTTTCAGCGGCGGCAGCGGACGGATGACGCGCGGGTTGTGCGGCAGAACGTCACCCGCTTCGGCGGGCATGAACCAGTCGGCCAGCCGCATCAGCCGGCCGCGCCGGCCGGGAAGCAGCTCGTGCAGACGCTCGATCACGCCGAGCGCATCGGCCAGCGTCGGCACGACGCCGATGCCGCGATCGGTAGCGTGCTTTTCCGCCCCCTTGTCACCCGCGCGCAGCAGCAGCAGCGCCTTCGAGGTCGAGGCGGCGACGACGTCCACGCAGTTCATCACGAGATCGTCGACGATCAGATCGAGACGCAGCCCGTTGGCGATCTGACCGCGTGACCCCGGGACCGTCAGGACGGCCGGCAGGTAGAACCCGTGCCGCTCGATCCACCACTGCGTCTGGAACTGCACGGTGTCGCCCGCGCTCGCCGGGCGGTTCGTGACAAAAAACACCTCCCACCCCAACGCCCTCGTCAGGTTGTACAGCCGGGCGATCTGATCCGGCTCGTACGGCGCCAGCGTCATCCACCAGTTCGGCGTCTTCGCCACGTAATCCCACACGCGTTTCACGTCGCGCTGCGCCAGCGAGTGCGCCGTCGCGGGATCGTCCGAGTCCACGTCCCGTACGCCGCACGCCTCGGCCGCCTTGTGGAACGCCTGCCGGAAATCCGCGAGCACGCCGTCCACGTCGACCCCGATTCGCAGCGACATCAGGCGTGCGCACCCGCACGGCCGGGCGCATCGATGACGATCGCGGCGAGGACGGCGGCCAGCGCCGCGTTGGCGGGAATCGTCAGGCCAGTCTCCCAGAGACTCTGCACCGCCACGCCGAAAAGTCCGGCGGCGGCTCCTGCGCGAATCCAGTACATTCCCGTGCGGTCGGCTGCAAGGTTCGCCAGCGCCGCGCGTGCGAACGCTGCCAGCGCGAAGAGGACCGGCAGTCCGATGAGCAGGCCCCCTTCAGCGGCGACCTGGAGGTAATGATTGTGGGCCTGATTGAAGATGACGCCTGGGCTGCTGCGTTGATAGACGGCCATGGACGTGAGGTAGGTGCCGGCGCCAGTCCCGGTCAGCCAGAAGTCTCGCACAACCGGCAGCGTATCGTGCCAGATTGCGATGCGATCGGCGATGCCGACGCGGCTGGCACCGAACCGGGCCGCGACGGCCTTCGGACCGACCTGGGTCGAGACGGCGAGAATGACAAACGCGCCGAGCACGGCCATGAGCGCCGCCGCGCGGCCGCGTCGCGGCGCAGATCGACCGGCGGTCGATGACGCCGACACGTTGAGCGCCAGGAACGCGGCGCACGCGAAAGCTCCCGCGAGCCCGATCAACCCGGATCGCGAAAGGGACGCCACGAGCGCGACGATCAGCATCGTGGTCGAGGCGATCAGCAGCCAGGCGCGGGCGTCCATGGCAGCCGCGAGCCGCTGCCGCCACGGCGCCGTCCGATCGGGTCCCTCGTGTGCCGTGGCATGCGCGATGAGATATCCCGCGAGCAGCGGGATCGCCATGAGCGCCCACGTGGCGAAGTGATTACGGTTGACGAACGGGCCGAACGGTTCAGGGCCTTCAGTCAGCGGATGCCAGCGCCAGTACATCAAACCGTGCGCGGTGGCGCTTTGCGCAAGAGCGAGCGCCGACAGCAGCAGGCCGAGGACAGCGATCATCCGGGTGAACGTGCGCACGCCCCCATGACGAAAGATCGCCCGTGCGGTGACGAAGAAGATCCACGCGCCGCCAAAGACCAGGACCGCGGCGAGCGTGCTGGATACGTCGATCGAGAGCGGCAGCGGCCCGCCGCGCTCGACGAGGCTGAGAGCGCGGCCGATCGCTTCCGACGCGGGATCGATCGCATCGACGATCGCGCGAGGCAGCGGGATCGTCTGCAGCAGCATGGCGGCAATCGTGACGATCGCCCACAGATCGATGCGGCGGGTTGGCGAGCCCTGAAGGATGGACGGCCGGCAGGTCAGCGCAAGGACGACGCAGCCGATTGCAGCAGGAACTATCGTCCTGGGGTAGACACCGCCGAAGGCGAACGCCGTCCAGCCGACGATGACGCCGAGCGCCACCGCTCCGGCATGGCGGCCTCGCTCACGCGACCTTGTCCTGCCCGTAGTAGTTCTTGTACTGGTATCCGTAATAGCGCGAATAGTAGTACTTATTCCGATCGAAGTCGACGCGGTTGAGCACGACGCCGATGCCGCGCACGCGGCCGCTCTGCAGCGTCTCGAGCGCGCGTTCCGCATGGACGCGCCGCGTCATTTCCGATCCCACCACGAACACCACGCCCGCCACTTTCTGCGCGACGATGACGGCGTCGGTGACCGCGAGCACCGGCGGGGTGTCGATCACGACCCAGTCGAACGGCCCGTGAGCGAGATTCACGATGAAGGCGTTCATCCGCTCCGACGCGAGGAGCTCCGATGGGTTGGGGGGCGTCCGTCCCGCGCTGATGACGTAGAGGTTCGGCTCGGTCGTCTTTTGGATGACCTCACGAACGCGCGCCTGGCCCACCAGCAGGTGCGAAAGGCCGGCGCCGTTCTCGAGGCCCATCGTCTTGTGCAGTCCCGGCCTTCGCATGTCGGCGTCGATGAGGAGGACGCGCGACCCGCCCAGCGCCAGCGCCAGCGCGAGGTTCGCGGCCGTCGTCGTCTTGCCCTCGAGCGGCTGGCTGCTCGTGACCGCGATCACGCGCGTGCCTTCGCTGGCCGTCGTGAACACGAGCGACGTGCGCAGCGATCGGAAGGACTCGCCGAAATCGTGCGGAACCGTTTCGGTCAGCACCGGCACGTGGTCCCCCCGCACGCCGGGGACGAGGCCGAGGAGCGGCAGTTTCAGGCGCCGCGTCACATCCTCGGGGGTTTTCACCGTGTCATCGAGGTACTCGAGTCCGAAGGCGAGGCCGAACGCGATCGTCAAGCCGGCGAGGATCGCCGTCAGCCAGTCACGTCGCGGGTTCGGAGAAATCGGTGAGGAGGGCGGCTCGGCGCGGTCCATGACGCGCACGTTGTTCGCGCGGCTATTGGCGACGACGGTCAGGTTCTTCTGCTGCTCGAGGAGCGACTTGAACAGCTCCTGGTTCGCGTCGTAGTCGCGCTGCAGGATCTTATAGTCGCCGCTCTTGCGATCGAGGTCCATCGAGTCGAGCTTTGCGTGCTCGAGATCGCCGGAGAAGCTGACTTCCTGCGCGCGTGCCGCTTGGTACTCGTTCCTGGCGGCATCGATCACCCGCCGCCGCTCCGCGACCAGCAGCTTCGTCGCGGCGTCGATCTTCGACTCGACGTCCTTCATCTTCGGCGCGTCAGGACCGTAGGTCTGCGCGAGCGTCGCGCGTTCGGTCTTCAGCGACGCCAGGTTGCTCTGCGCCTGCACGACCGACGGATTGTTGCCGATGAGCGGATACGAGTCGGCGGACTCGCTCGTCGGATCCGCGTTGCGGACCTGGTTGTAGAGCGTCTCTTTCTGCTGGCGCTCGGTGCGTTTGGCGGTGACCGCCTCGTTCAGGGAGGTCAGACGGCTCACGACGATGTTCTGGCGGTCGTCGAGCGACTGCGCGTTGTTCTGCTCGCGGTACCGCGTCAGCGCGTCCTCGCTCGCTTTCAGCTTGTCGGTCGCTTTGACCAGCTCCGCGTTCACCCACTCGAGGGTCTTGCCGGTGTTCTGCAGCCGCAGATCCAGGTTCTGCTTCGTGTACTCGTCCGACAGCGCGTTGGCCGCAATCGCGGCGAACTGCGGGTCCGTATGCGTGTACACGACGTTGACGACGCGCGTGTCGCCAACCGGACGCACCTGCACGCCTCCCAGGAACGCGGAGATGAGTCCCGACTCCTGCGCCGATTCATCCGGTGCGGGCGGGGGTCCCGCGGCCGGCGCGGGTCGCGAAATGAGCGAGCGGACGAAGCGCGACGCCGACGTTCGCGCCTGGCGGATGAGCGAGAGCGGATCACGCGGCTGGCGTGCACTGCCGTTGAAGTTGGGATTGTTCTCGAGGTGCAGCCGGCGCACCACGCGACGCGCCAGCTCGCGGCTCTGAAGGACCTGATACTGGGTGCGGTAATACGGTCCCGACTCCTGCCACCACGTGGGATCGTTCACGCCGAGATTGCTCACCGACGTGCTGCGCTCGTCGTCGATCTGGATCGCCGCCGAGGTCTGGTAGACAGGAATCGTCGAATACGTCTGCACCATCATCGCCGTGACCACCAGCAGGAAGGCGGTTCCCGCGAGCCGGCGGTGCTTGAAAACGGCGTTGAGGCGATCCAGCAGATGGACCGAAGAGGTGCCGCCCGCTCCAGGCAGCGGCATCGCACTGATCGTGTCGGACGGCATGGCGGCCGCGCGAATCTCCTCGCTGTCGAACATGGGGCGCGGCTACTTCTGCGGGCTCACCGGCCTGATCGCCTGGGGTGAAACGGCGGTGACCCCCATCGCGGCGGCGGCGGACGCAATGGCCAGCGAGGAGTTGGCAAAGAGGTCGCGAAGTGAGGCGGACTTGCCCGTCTCGCGTACGAAGGTCGTGAGCGACTCGCCGCGCGCGGCCAGAAGAACGTTGCTGATCGCCGTGATCCTCGCGTTGCTGGCGACCAGCTCGACGATGTACATCCCCGGCATGACCTGTTTGAACACGAACTGGCCGGCCCCATTGGCCTCCGCTGCGCCGGTGAGCGCGCCGGTCTCGATGTTTCGCAATCTCAGCTTCGCGTGCGGAACCGGCGTGTTGTCCATGTGAAATGCGGCGCCCGAGATCGTCGTCGAACCGTGGGTGCTGGCAGCGGCGGACGGGCCACCGGCCGAAACCGACTGCGCCGCCACCGCGACGGGCATGCTGAGCCAGGCTGCGATCCCGGCCGTCAGGACGTAGAGAGCAGACGGCGCGTGCGATCTCATGGATTCAATCTGGTTCTGGGGTTACCTCAACACTACCAAAAACTGTGCCGAAGGGGAACCACGAACCGTGAGAACGGAGTGTGGCCATCAGCACCCCCCTGCGCTGTCCCGCCGCGGAACACGGCTCACGCATTTGTAATCTAACCGCTTTACATTCAAGAGTTTAAAAGAAGCTCGTCGTTGACAACTTCCAGCCCGGCGGTTATCGTGGAAAGCTCCCAGGCTCGAAAACTCGTTCGCCATGAAGCACAGATATCGTCTGCTCGTTGCATTGCTGCTGGCCGTCATCTGGCCCGGGTTCACAAATCCGTCCGCGCGGACGGCGGCGACGGTCTGGCAGATGGGCGACCTGTTCGCCGGTGTCGGGCGCGCCAACGTTCTTCGAGGCGAGTACATCGTGTTCACCTCCGGGGGCACTTGGAAGGAAGAGCTCCAGAATCGCTTCGCCGGCCCCAAGACGACGACCACCGGTTGTGTCGTTGCGCCGCCGGAGGCGGGTGGGGCGCTGTACACGACCGGATTCGCCAGCCTGGCGGTCATGCGGTTTGATTCCGCTCCACCCCACGATCCACGGACGGTGACGACCATCGATTCTCCGGGAGTGGATGCCGTCCAGTCGATCGCGTTTGATACCGCCGGGAACTACTATCTCGGAACGCTGCCGCCGGCGAGGAAGTCCGCTCTCGATCCGATACCGCCTTACGCCTACATCCTGAAGTACTCGCCGGCGAACGTGCTCCTTGCGGCCTACGATGTGCCGACCGGCATGCGTGGCGCGAACTGGATCGATCTGGGCTCCGACGAGCAGACGCTGTACTACACGTCGGAAGACACGACGATCCATATCTACCGCCCCGGCCAGTGGGCGACGTATCGCGAGCTCGTCATCACCGACGGCGGCGCTCCGATCGCCGGTACGATTTACGGCATTCGCGTGCTGCCGCCCGTTCCCGGCGACCCGTCGACGCCGTCCGGGTTTCTCGTCGCGAGCAGCAAAGGTCTGCTGAGGCTCGACAGCGCCGCGCGCGTCCGGCTCCGCTACAACGCGCCGGTCAGCGGAAAGGCGTCGACCTTCGCCGTCAACATCACGCCTGATGGTCAATCAGTCTGGACGGCGACGTTTCAGGACAATCTCGACTCGAAACGCTCGGCCACGGCCGGCGAGCTCGTGAGGTTCCACATTCCGACGGGCGCAGTGACCGCAGGCCCGATCAGCACGGGCGCGCCGAACGTCTGGGGCCTCTGCCTGAAGGACGAATACACCGCGGCAGCCAACGTCTGCCATGCCGTCGACGCCGCAGGCAGCCCCGTCGTCGATTCTCTGACGGGTGAGCCGCGGACGACGCCTTGCCGGATTCCGGAGTACTGCGACAACGGCATCGATGACGACGGCGACGGGCTCGGCGACGCGGCGGACGCTGATTGCCTGGCGCCCCGCCTGGATAATCGGCCGCGCCGCTGATCGGCGAATCGCGAACCGCGAAGCGTTACACTTCACCCATGCCGGACATCTCTCTCGACAATCGGGTCGCGATCCACGAAGACGCCGTCTTCCGCGAGCTGGACGGCGAGGCGGTGATTCTGCAGCTCGACGCCGGTATGTACTTCGGCCTCGATGCCACAGGCACGCGCCTCTGGCAGCTCATTGAAGCGCACGGCCATCTTCGCCCGGTGCTCGATGCGGCGCTGGCGGAGTTCGATGTCCCGCCGGACGTCCTCCAGCGCGATCTCCTCGAGCTCGTGTCCGCCCTCGCGGAGAAGCGGCTCGTGGTGGTGCAGTAATGCTCCGGGCCGAAGCGCACGCGGCAGCCGCGCTGCTGCGCATCGCGCTCCGCCTTCTTCCGCTGCCGCACATCGTCGCGCTGCTCGCGCGAATTCCGGCGTCACGCGACCGCATCAGCACTCCCGCCGATTGTGCGACGGCCGCAGCAGTGGCTGCGCGTCGCGCCGCGCATCCGACGTGCCTGTTGACGTCGCTCACGGCGTTCGCGCTGCTCGCGCGGCGCGGATACCGCGTACGGTTCGTGGTCGGCGCCGCACGCGATGATGGCTTCGATGCCCACGCGTGGGTGACCATCGCGGACGTGCCGCTGGTGCCGTGCGCGCGTCAGTACGTGCCGCTGTGGAGCTACGGCGCGTACACGGGGGTGAGCTGATGAGCGGAGTCGCCGCAATCCTGCGGTGGGACGGCGCTCCAGTCTCGGATGCCGAACTGCGGCGCGTGGCCTCGGCGTCCGCGCATCGAGGCGCCGACGGCATCCGCGTACGCATGTCGCCGAGTGGCGGCGAGCGCGCGCCAACGTTCGCCGCCGCACATCTCCGCTTCGCGACCACCGAAGGATTCGACGACGATCAGCCGCTCGTCGACGCGCCGAGTGCGCTGACCTTCGTGTTCGACGGCCGGATCGACAACCGCGCGGAGTTGATGTCCCGGCTGAACCTTGCGGATTGCGACGTGTCCGACGCCGCGCTCGCGCTGGCCGCGTTCGAGAGATGGGCAGAGGATGCGGCGGCGCAGCTCGTCGGCGATTTCGCGTTTGTCGCGTGGGACGTTCGCCACGGACGCCTGGTCTGTGCGCGCGATCACATGGGCATCCGCCACCTTCACTTTCATGCATCGCCGCGGCTGTTCGTGTGTGCCACCGACATCGCCCAGGTGCTCGCGCATCAGGACG